>Ga0067045_1030632_pt1 | contig 14590 bp, 8 predicted proteins | sample TerdegcTABiofilm_FD_59184 | JGI IMG/M metagenome (GOLD analysis project Ga0067045, IMG submission 59184) | Combined Assembly of (Gp0054472, Gp0054536) Wastewater bioreactor microbial communities from Singapore -Terephthalate degrading...
AAGCCGGTGATGATGGTCGTGGCCGCGCCCGACTGGCTGGCTCGGGCCACGGTCCGGATGGGCGGACCGGAGGTGAAGAACTCGCTTTCCAGACCGATCAGGATGCCGGCCACCATGCCGCTGAGGACGACCCAGAACATGCCGCTGCCGGGCAGCAGGTGGTTGATGACCAGAAAGGCGAAGACCAGGAAGAGCACGCCGCTGACGTGGGTGGCGTAGCGCAGGGCGGCCTGCGGATCGATGCGCTTGAGCAGATGCATGGAGAAGATGCCCAGCAGCGACGCGATCAGCCCCACGGCGATCAATCCGAGCGGCAGGAAGACCCACGGTGCTGCGTTGCTGAACGTCGTGCCGATTGCCATGGCGGCGACCACCGAGCCGACGTACGACTCGAACAGGTCGGCACCCATGCCAGCGGTATCGCCGACGCAATCGCCGACGTTGTCGGCGATGACGCCGGGATTGCGCGGGTCATCCTCGGGGATGTTCTCCTCGACCTTGCCGACCAAATCCGCGCCGACATCGGCGCTCTTGGTATAGATGCCGCCGCCGACACGGGCGAACAGCGCCACCGACGACGCTCCCATGGCGAACCCGTTGACGACGATCGGATTGCGGGTAATCCAGTAGAGGACGCCCAGTCCGAGCACGCCCATGGCCGCTACGGCCACGCCCATCACGGATCCCCCGCGGAAGGCGACATCCAACGCCGCAGGCGTGCCTCCCGTGATGGCCGCCTGGGTGGTGCGTCCGCTCGAACGCGTAGCGGCCTCCATGCCCAGATACCCCGCCGTCATCGAACAGGCCGCTCCGGCCAGGTACGCCAGTGCGGTACCCGGGCTGAGGAACTTCGCCAGGATGATGGCGACGACGGCCGCGAAGATCACGATGATTCCGTACTCGCGGCGCAGGAACACCATGGCCCCCTGGTGGATCTGCTCTGCCAGCCAACGCATGCGCTCGGTGCCTTCCTCGCGCCGACGCACGGACACGTACGTCCACAGCGCAAAGCAGATCCCAATGACTCCCAGCAGCGGAATGACATACTCCGGCAGCATCCCTTACCTCCTGACAGGTCTGGCAAGATCATGGGCCGCAGTGTCGCAGCGCCTCGGCCGCCGCCCGCGTCTGCGGCCCGGGTTGGCTACCTCGGGTCCACGCCCGTGGACCGCACAAGCGTCTTGGAGGGACCTCCTTTCCGGCCCGAGGCCACAGGATGCTCGGTCAGCATCCGCGTCGCTCCGGCCCGCTCCGCATCGACGCGACGCCCATCGCTGGCAGGCGCCGCGGGCAGGCGGTGATGTTAAGTGAGAACGGCACGGCGACAGATTCGCTCGCGTACCGAGCCAGGCGCCCCACGACGCGCACGCCGACAGCGCCTGGAGTCGCTTCCGGAACGCGCGGGAGCGATTCGCCGTTTCGGCACAGCCGGCGGCCACCCGCAGGCTTGCCCGGATCTCGGCCAGCAGCAGCTCGGCGCGAGCGCTCCGGCGGCGAACACGCATGTGGCCGCATTGGCGACAACCTGCGCCTGGCGCCTTCTCGGCGCTTCCCGCGGTTCCAGCGCAACCACATTGCCGGCGAAAACTAACCCGGCTCTGCGGCGGCCGCAAGGCAGTTCCGTGGCGCCTGTGTGTCGCCGGGCGGCCGTGCGGCGACATTGCGCGGGCCCAACAGAAGGCTTCTCTTGTTGCCCGCCGGGACGCGGCAGCCGAGTCGAGCGGGGATCGTGCGGCGCTGGCAGCGTCGACAGACAGGAGCGAGGCGATGGCAGCAACACGGCACTCGGTGAGACGTTGGCATCTGTGGCTGGCGGTTCTCGTTCTGGGCGCTTGCCAGCGCGGGCCCGCGCCGACGCGCGCGGGCAGTGCGGTCGCGGAGCTCCCCCGCGAGCCGATGGCGGCGGCGCGGCCGGTGGCGCTGACAGCCCACGGGCACACGCGGACGGACGAGTACTACTGGCTGCGCCAGCGCGACGATCCGCAGGTGCGGGCCTATCTGGAAGCGGAGAACGCGTACACGGCAGCGGTCATGCGGCCGACGGCGGCGCTGCAGGAGACCCTGTTCCAGGAGATCAAGGGCCGGATCAAGCAGACGGACGCGACCGCGCCGGTGCGCCATGGCGATTTCGTGTACTACGCCCGCTACGAGGATGGCAAGGAGTATCCCATCCACTGCCGGCGCCGGGCCGGCACCAGCGGAACCGAGCAGGTCATCCTGGATGTCAACGAACTGGCGGTCGGGCACGAGTTCTGCGAGGTGGGCGCGTGGCGGGTGAGCGCGGATGACCGCGTGCTGGCCTATGCCCTCGATACGCGCGGCCGGCGCTTCCACACCATCCGCTTCCGGGATCTGGAGACCGGCCGCGAGTTTCCCGAACAGATCGCGAACGTGACCGACAATCTGGCCTGGGCCGAAGACCGGCAGACGCTGTTCTACACGCGCCAGGACTCGCTGACCCTGCGCTGGCATCGAATCTACCGTCACGTGCTGGGCGCGGACCCGGCGCAGGATGTCCTGGTGTACGAGGAGCCGGACGAGACGTTCGACTGCTATGTGACCAAGACCCGTTCCGGGCGTTTCCTGCTCATCGGCTCGCAGCAGACCGTCGCCACCGAGTTTCGCTTCCTGGAAGCCGATCGACCCGAGGGCCAGTTCCGCCTGATCGAACCGCGGCGCCGCGGCCACGAGTACTTCGTGGACCACTGGGGGGATTGGTTCCTCATCCGCACCAACGATCAGGCGCGCAATTTCCGACTGATGCGGACGCCGGTGACAGCGCCAGCCCAGGCGAACTGGGAGGAAGTCGTGCCTCACCGCGCGGACGTGCTGCTGGAAGACGTCCATCCGTTCCGCCGCCACCTGGTGCTGGAAGAGCGGCGCGACGGCCTGCGGCAGATCCGCGTGGGCCGCCTCCAGGCAGGTGCGGGCGGCGCGGCGGGACTGGTCGAGGACTACTATCTCGATTTCGGCGAGCCCGTGTACGAGGCGCAGGTCGGGCCCAACGAGGTCTTCGACACGTCCGTCCTTCGCTACCGGTACAGCTCGCTGACCACGCCGGATTCGGACTACGACTACGACATGGACAGCCACCAGCAGACGCTGGTGAAACGGCAGGAGATACTGGGCGGTTTCGATCCGGCCAACTACCGAGCGGAGCGGCTGTGGGCCACCGCGCCGGATGGCACCCGCGTGCCGATTTCCTTGGTCTATCGCCGAGGGTTCACCCGCGATGGTTCGCATCCGCTGCTGCTGTACGGGTACGGTGCGTACGGCATCAGCAGCAACGCCTACTTCAGCGCCTACCGCATCAGCCTGCTGGACCGCGGCTTCGCGTACGCCATCGCGCACGTGCGCGGCGGTCAGGAATTGGGGCGCCAGTGGTACGAGGATGGCAAGCTGCTGCACAAGCGGAACACGTTCACGGATTTCATCGCGTGCGCCGAATTCCTGGTGGACCAAGGGTACACTCGGCCCGAGCGGCTGTTCGCGTACGGCGGCAGCGCCGGTGGCCTGCTCGTGGGCGCGGTGGCCAACATGCGCCCGGATCTGTTCGCCGGCATCGTCGCCGACGTGCCCTTCGTCGACGTGGTGACCACCATGCTCGACGAGACGATTCCGCTGACGACGAGCGAGTACGACGAGTGGGGCAATCCCAACCAGCGCGAGTACTACGAGTACATGCTGTCCTACTCGCCGTACGACAACGTCGAAGCCAAGGCCTACCCGCACCTGCTGGTCTTGGCCGGTCTGCACGACTCGCAGGTGCAGTACTGGGAGCCGGCCAAGTGGGTGGCCCGGCTGCGCGCCCGCCGTACCGACCACCATCGCCTGCTGCTGCGCACCGACATGGAGTCGGGGCATGGCGGTCCCTCGGGCCGGTATCGGGCCTACCGCGAGCGGGCGCTGATCTACGCTTTTCTGCTGGATGTGGCCCGGGGTGCTCCGTGAGGGGGCAGGGCGCAGCCTGCCGGTGCGCCTGGAGGCAGCGAGCACCTGCGGCCAGACGCAGCGATCGCAGAGGGCACTCGCCAGGGCCCTGGCTCACACGAGCAGGCGCGGCACCAGCGGGGTTTCTTTCGCGCCACCTTGGCCGTCCGGTTCGACCCAGTACGCAGTGGCGCCCGCGCGGGCACTGACCACCTCGTCCAGCTCGGTGCCCGCGTAGCGCACCGCCACATCGTCATCGATGGCGATGCCCGGCGGCAGGCCCGCAGCGATCAGGCGCTGGTACAGCGGGCGACGCTGCGCCTCGCTGTGGTAGTGCGGGCAGTGCGAACCAGGCAGAAAGCCGAGTCCGTCGCGCAATCCTTCGAGCCGATCGAGGGACAGCGAGTCGGTGGTGCCCCCTTGGAACCAGGCCAGCGACCCAGCGCTGCCGCCGGCCAGCACCACGCCTGCCTCCCAGGCGGCGCGCAACGCCCGGTCCACGCCATGCGCGCGCCAGACAGCCAGCATGCTCAGCGTATTGCCGCCGCCCACGTAGATCAGGTCCTGATCGCAGAGGAAATCGGCTACATCGTCCACGGTGCGCTGGAAGAGCCGCAGGCGCGTGACCCAGGTGCGCTCGGGCGGGAACCGCTCGGCGTGGTCGCCGGCGTCGCCCGCAGCGGTGGCGATGAGGCACACGCGCACGCGCCGGCGGCCGGTGGCGGCCAGCAGGTAGTCGATGATCGGATGCACGCGGGAGGGCACGGGTCCCAGCCCGCCGAAGGGAATGATGCAGCGTCGATCGCTCATGGGGATCCTTCTCCATCTGTCACACTCGCCACGACAGGCTCGACATTCCAGCCATCGACGGCCACGTGCAAAGCCTCGCTGGCCGCAGCGGGTGCCAGCGAGGCGGTGAGGTCCGTCGTCTCGCCCGGCAGCAGCGCCAGGTAGTTGTCGGACCAGTACACGGGCAGGGCCTCTTCGCCGTCTGCATCGCGCCGCACGCGTGCCCGGACGAAGAAGGCGAGCGCGGTGCCGTCATTGGCCAGGCGCACCTCGACGACCCGCTGGCCGCGGGCCGTCGCATCGGGCAGGAACCGGCCCGCGACGAGGATTCTGGCGCGCGGCAAAGCGCCCAGCTCGGCGAAGCATGGGGTCTGACGCGGCACGGCCAGAGGCTCGTTCGAGGGGAGGCTGCGCAGATCACCGGAGTACAGCAGCTCACGGTCGTCGAGCCGCGGCGACAGCCAGTAGAAATTGTCGGCCAACAGCCGCTCCGTGGCATCGCGCAGCTCGAGCTTGACGAAGTACACAGGGGTCTCGGCAGCCGTGCGCGGCCGCGGGATGGCGAAGGCCTCCCGAACGCTGTTGGCGGGGACGTCGAGACGCTGCGCGTGCCGGTGCAGCACGCGTAGCTCCAGATCGTAGCTGGTGCTGACAGCCGTGAGACCGCCGGCGGACTCCAGACCGTTGTTGACGACAGCGACCGTCCCGTCCAGCGGTGAGAGCTGCACCGCCAGACGGGCGCAGGCCCTGCGGATCGCGAACAAGCTGACCATGGGGCACAGGAACCAGTCGTAGAGCTGCCACTGCACGTCTGGGAAGGCGCTGTTCAGCTTCCACTGGCCGAACCCGCTGGTGATGTCCCACATGCGGTGCTGGACCGCTTCGAACATGGCGCGGTGCTGATCGTAGGTTACCAGATGCGCCTTCCACAGATAGTCGCGCACGTCTGTCGGCTCGCCGTACAGCAGCCGCAGGCCACGGTCGAACCAGGTGTAGTACGAGTTGGCACCATGGTGGGCCCACGTGCGGTCCAGAGGGTATGCCGGGTCGTCGCCCGCGTTGGCAGGCAGCTCGCGGACGGACGGGATGAAGCGGATCAGGCTCTCGAACGGCGGTACCGAAGCAGCGCCGCTCTCGATCATGAACATCCAGTTGCGGTGCGCGCGCACGAGTTGGTAGTAGGCCCACGGCAACTGCCAGCTATAGCTCTTGGGCGGATAGTCGTTCATGCCCGCAGGCAGATCCTGGCGGATCCACTCGGGCACCTCCGTCCGATAGTCGGGGAACGAACCGGACGGCACCAGGAAGCGCGTGTCGTCCAGCGCCAGCACGGTGCGGCGCCACATCTCGTACACGTCCCGGCGCGTCTCGCCCTCGTTCTGACACATGTACAGGACCAACGACGGATGGTTTCGGTAGCGCTTGACCACGTCGACGGTGCACTCCTGCAGGACCACCGTGTCGACCTGCCACGGCCGGTCGGGCTGCAGCCAGTAGCACCCGTAGAAGCAGTTCCAGAACATCAGGCCCAGTTGGTCGCACAGGTCGAGGTACCAGTCGGGCGGGTTGGGGATATCCTCGAAAACCAGGTAGTTCAAGTTGGCCGCCACCAGGTAGCGGAGCTCGGCTTCCACCCGGGATGGGCTCCAGGCGAACATCATCTCCGGCTGGACGTACCCGCCGCGCTGAAAGATGGGCTGACCGTTCACCAGCAGCCGGAATCCGTGCGCCCCGTCGCGGACGTGCAGGTGGCTATCCAGACGCCGGATGCCGAACCGGGTCTGCGTCTGGCTCGAGATCCTGCCCTCCACTACGAGGCGCAGCGCCAGTTGGTACAGGGGCTGCTCGCCACAGGTGTTCGGCCACCAGAGCTGTGGCTCCGCGATGACCAGCGCCGCCAGATCGGCCGGCGAGATCGTGACGAGCTGCGTCTGGTTGCCGGACAAGCGCACGGGCCAGTCGAACGCGCTGACCAGCGCCTGGCTACCGGGCGCGGCTATCGACCCCTGCAGCAGGCCGTGCACCGGTCTTTCCGTGAGATTGGTCAGTTCCGCGCCGACCGTGAGCCCGGCCGGACGCAGATCGGGCAGAGGCAGGCAGCACTTGACGAACGGATCGCGCAGGGCGACGGGCCCGGTCACTTCGAGCTCGACCTCCTGGATGAGGCCCAGGTTGCGGTCGGGGACCGTGGGGAAGCAGTCGTACCCCACGGTCATGACTTCGGTGATGTCGTTGCAGATGTCCTTGTGGAAGCCTCGGACCGGGCCGAACACCTCCAACTGCGTGTCCGGAACGCCGGGGTGATCCACCGGATGCACGAGGATGGCCAAGACGTTGCAGCCGACCCGCGCCGAGCGGGTGATGTCCAGGCGGAAGCGGCGGAACATCCCGACCAGACGCTGCCGGTCCGCGACCTGGCGGCCGTTGACCCAGACGTCGGCCCGGTAGTTGATGCTGTTCAGGACCAACCACACGTGCCGGTCTGCCGCCAGCGGCGGCAGGTCGAATTCGGTGCGGAACCACCACGGATCGCGCCAGGGATTGCGCCCGTCAGGCAGATGGCTGCAGCCGGACAGGTCGTGCACGGCGTTGAACTGGTCGCTGGCATCGGGGATCCTGAAAGCGTCGAGGCCGAAGCGGGGATCGGGGTACGTGCCGTCCTCGACCAGAGCCCTGAGAACGGTGGTAGGCACCTCGGCGGTGTGCCAGCCGGCGGCGGCGAAGTCCGGGGAGGAGACCGCCGCGCCATCGGCCGTCACCAGGTAGGAAGATTCGAGCCGCCAGCCCCGGGCCAGCTCCCATCGGCCCACACCGTCCTCGACGTTGGTCGTTGGTTGCATTTGGGCCGCTCCTTCGGGAGGGATTCTGCTCCGGTCCGTTGGCCGGGTCGAGCCGGATCGGGCGCCGCCGCCAAGCTAGGCTGTAGCGCGCGGACGCGCCAACCTCGACGTACGGAGCGCGTCGGCGGGTTGGCCGCAGAAAGCAGCCACCCGGCATGGCTGTCGCCGGAAAGCCGGGAGCGCGGCTGACTGCCCAGACGGACATCGACGTGCGCCTGGCCCGAGCTTGACGCCTCCGGCGGGCTGCGCGTCGTTTGGCCGCCGCGGGCGCTGTCCGGAGCGCGCGAATGTCCCGGCGGTCGGGGCGCGGGAGATGTCGCCATGGGACCCGAGGAGCCTTCCGCCAGCGCTGGCGCCCCATGCGGCGCGGAACGCGACCAGTCTGTCCCTGTCCCGGAACTGCGTCATCGCCGAGCTACTCCAGTCGCTGGTGGCTGTCGGCCCGGCGTCGCCGTCGCAGGCGAGCTGTGGCGACGTCTCCAGCAGGCCGAGGGCAATCGCTAGCAGGAGGGGCGTGCCATGAAGGTGGTGGCCGAGGGCGTTGTGTTCGCCAGCATCGCTGGTACCGACCGGCAGAGCTGTGCCTTCCCACAGGTGGCGGTTCTGCCCACCGGACGCTGGTTGTGTGCCTGTCGAGCGGCCTGCACCAAGGCCGGCTCGGAAGGCCAGCACGTCCTGCTCAGCTACTCGGACGACCAAGGCTGCACCTGGAGCCCGGGCGCCGCGCCGTTCGTGCCCCCGCCTGTCGACCAGAAGGTGGGCCAGTTTCGCGCCCTGGGCCTGACCGCGCTGGGCGGCGAGCGCGTGTTGGCCGTGCTGTATTGGGTGGATCACTCGCATCCCGAGCTGCCGTTCTTCAACGAGCAGACGGAAGGGCTGCTCGATTCGCGCATCATGCTGGCGCGCTCGGCGGACGCTGGCCGCTCGTGGTCGGCCCCGGTCCTGGTGGATACGAGCCCGTTCGCGATGCCCACGCCGATCACCGGCCCCGTCCTGCTGCTGCCGGACGGCGAATGGGTCTGTCAGTTCGAGCTGAACAAGCCGTACTACGACACGAGTCGGTGGGTGCATGCGTCGGTGCTGCTGTTCTCGGCTGACCAGGGCCGGACCTGGCCGCGCCACGCGGTGGTCAGCCGCGATCCGCGGGTCTTCTACTGGGACCAGCGACCTCAGGTGCTGCCCGATGGGCGGATCCTCGACGTGTTCTGGACCTATGACACAGCCACGGCGCAGTACTTGCCCATCCACGCCTGCCAGTCCGTGGATGGCGGGCGGAGCTGGTCGGCCATGTGGGATACAGGTGTCCCGGGTCAGCCGGCCCCGGTGACGCCCCGGCGCGATGGCCGTCTCGTGCTGGTGTACGTCGACCGGCAGGGCGCGCCGGCGATCCGCTGTCGCGTCAGCGCGGACGGCGGCCGCTCGTGGCCGGAACACACGGTCGCCACGGTGTACGAGAGCGGTCTGCTCGGCCAGACGAGGCGCAAGGAAGGCATGGCCGACGCGTGGGCCGAGATGGCGCAGTTCGCCGTGGGCTTGCCCGCCACGGCCGCCCTGCCGGATGGCGACGTGCTGGTGGTCTACTATGCCGGCCCAGACCCCGACCACACGAGCGTGCGGTGGGCCCGGTTGACGGCGCGCGATGGCTAGGAGGCGGGGGCCGTGGCGTCGCGTCGCGCCTTCTCCGCCTGCGACCGGTCCCTGATCAGGCGGATGCTGCGGTGCATGCGCCGGTAGCGGGCCACACCAAAGACGCCGACCGCCAGGCCCGCCGGGACACATGCCAGCCCGATCGCCCAGAACCAGCCCTCCTGCGAGAAATGCACGATCGACACGCCGGCGAGCACCAACGCCACTGCGGACCTCAAGTACGCCAGGACCGTGCGCTCGTTGGCCAGCAAGGTGCGGTCGATCGCCAGCTCGTCGCGCAGGATGAGCTCGTCGTCGGCGAAGCGGAGGTACACCGAGGTGGGGGTGCTGCTGTCGCGGGCCCGGTGGCTGCCCGCTGGTCCGGTCTGCTCTGGGCGTTGCTCCACCATGTCTCTGTCTCTCCGGATCGCCGCCTCGTCCGGGCCTGCTGCTGCCCCAGGAGCGGCGCCGGAACGCGGCCGGCCCTCGGCTGCCCGGGCCGACGCGGGCGCCGCGTGCCGCGCTTGGGAACACAGGCCACTGCCCGGCTGGAATGCCCGGCACACCGCTGGGCGGGTCGAATAGATGGCACAGGCGAACCAGGCGCCGGCTCGCTCGAGGAACGGGCACGGCCCCGCCAACGCGCTGTCGCCCATCCCGTTCGTGTCGCTCGTCTCCGCGTCGACGATCGCCAGGATGTCGTAGCGCCCTTCTTCTTGCCAGCGTTGCCGGTCCTCTGCGTGGGCCAGCAGAGCCACATGCGCCTGGCAGCACTGCCCGCAGCGCTTGCACTCCACGGGACCATCTGCCTGGGGGCGGGCAGGGGTCCGGGCGGAACCTGGCGCGACCATGGCTTCGCCTCGCCGGCCGTCCTGTGGCTGCGTGCGCGCAAGGCCAGACAGGCGCGGCTGGCCGGCCTCGGCACGCGCCCATGCCGAAGGGCGCCGCGTCGTCCGCGACCGGGGTGGTGCGCAACAACCCCAGACCCACGCCGACCCACGCCGGCGCCCGATCTCGCCGAACCCGGGCCGCCCGCCACCGTCCGCCAAGGCGCGCCCCACGGAGTCGCGATGCGCGTGGTGGGTCCGGCCCCCGCCACCGACGCCCGCGCGTTCAGCAAGCATCGCCGGCTCGATCCAGGGACGGTGCTGGGACGCCGGCAGGGCGGCTGCAACCTTGGCGTCACTCGGTTGCCCGCTCGCGCCCAGCACGACTCCTGACTGGACGGTACGCTCGGCGGGTCGTGCGTGTCAACCGCTGGCCACAAGCGCGCGCGGCTTGCCACCCAACCCGCGGGCATGCAGGCTCGGAGACCCGCATGGCCTGGCGGCTGCGCCTGATGGCCGCACGCCGAGCCCCGGCCGAATGGTGGCGCGTTTCGCCGCGGGCTTGGCCGCCCTATCTTGTGGCCGTTCCTGTGGCCGTTGCGGCGATGGCCGGGCGCTGGCGGCTCGGCGGAGGTCCTTGCCCAGCCGGTGTCGCAGAGGACATGGGGGGCCGCCGAGACGGAGTGCCTGCCGCAAGGCGCACGCGCGCGCCGCGCGCGGCCGAGGGCCGCCAGGTCGCTTCCGCTTGGTGGTCTGCCGCTCAGGAGGTGAGCCATGCCCAGCCTACCCGTCCGCTCGTGGCCTTGCGCCGTCGCCCTGGTTCTGCTGGCCGGGATCGCGGGGTGCGCCTCCAGGTCCGTCGGACCAGCCACCGCGCCTGCCGCCGACGAGCCAGTGCCGCGCGTCCAGATCGCCGCCGCGAATCCCTGGACGCATTTGGCCATGAACAATGATCCGCGGCATTTCCAGTTCGCCATCGTCGCCGACCGCACTGGGGGGCACCGGCCCGGCGTCTTCGAGCAGGCGATGGCCAAACTCAACCTGCTGCAGCCCGAGTTCGTGCTGAGCGTGGGCGACCTCATCGAGGGCTACACCGAGGACCCGGCGGTGCTGGAAGCCCAGTGGACCGAGGTCAACGGGCTCCTCCGAACCCTCCAGATGCCCTTCTTCTTGGTGCCGGGCAACCACGACCTGTCCAACTCGGCGATGGCCGCGGACTGGCAGCGGCGGTGGGGTCGTTCGTACTACCACTTCGTCTACCGCGACGTGCTCTTCCTCTGTCTGAACACCGAGGATCGCGCGCCCGAGGGCCTCGGCGACGCGCAACTCGAGTACGCCCGCGCGGCGTTGGCGGCCAATGCCGATGTCCGCTGGACGCTGGTGTTCATGCACAAGCCTCTGTGGGACTCCTCGCAGGAGAACGGCTGGGCGCAGATGGAGGCCATGCTCGCGGGGCGCCCGCACACGGTCATCGCGGGGCACTACCACGGGTACATGAAGCAGCGGCGCCACGACTCCGACTACATCGTGCTCGCTACTACCGGTGGCGTCAGCGGGCTGCGGGGTCCCTTGTTCGGGGAGTTCGACCATGTAGTGTGGGTGACGATGACGGACTCCGGACCGCGCTTCGCCAACCTGATGCTGGACGGCATCAGGGACGCGGACGTCCGCACCGCAAAGACCGCGACGCTGGTGCACAGCGTGCTGGCCGGGCTGGCGATCACGGCCGAGCCCATCTTCGTGCCGGGTCCCTCGTTCGCGCGCGGCACCACGCGGCTGCACCTTCGCAACGGCGCAGGGGTGCCGATCGAGGTCGCGGGCGCCGTGGCCGCCAATCCCACCCTGACGGTCGAGCCGGCGACCGTGGCGGTGACGCTTCCGCCGCAGGGCGAGGAGGTGCTCGACGTACGGATGGAGGCGCGCCAGCCGGGGATCAGCGTCGACCAACTGCAGCCAGCAGAGCTGGCGTGGCGGGCCCGCGCGCCACTGGGCGACGGCCAGCCACTGGAGCTGGACGGCACCTCGTTGCTGCCGGTGGAGCGACACCTGGAATGTGTGCCTGGAAAGCCGAAAGCGGTGGATGGAGCGCTGGAGGACTGGGACGGGCTGTTGGTGGTGTGCACGCATCCGGCCGAGATCCGCGGGGCGCGCGACAGTTGGCAGGGCGCCGACGATCTATCCTTCCGCTTCGGGGCAGAGTATGACGATCGGTTCCTGTACATCGCCGTGCAGGTAGTGGACGACCGGCTCGTGCTGAGACCGGGCTTCGCGCCTTGGGAGCAGGACGGGATCGAAGTGCGTCTCGACGCGCGGCCCGACTCGATTCGGGTCGACAACCGCGGCGAGGGCGAGCGCACCGAGTACCTGTTGGTGGCGGTCAGCCCAGGGGCCACGCCAGCGCAGATGACGTGGTTCGAGCGAGCTCACCTGGACAGCCACCAGGTGCAGGTCGTGAGCCTGACCACGCCTGGCGGACACCAGACCGAGATCGCGGTGCCGCTGGCGTATCTGGAGAGCCGTGGTGGCGGAGCGTGGGACGGATTCCGCCTGAGCATCTCCGTCGATGACTACGACGAGGAAGCCGGGCCGCTGGCGCAGGTCTGGTGGCGGCCCCGCTGGGGCACCAGCCAGGACTATCCGGGCTCGGGGAGCTTCGTGCGGCGCTGACGGGCGGCGCCACCGCCGGCGGGTGCGCTGGATGCCGATGGGAATCGCGCGCCTTGTCGGGCGAGGAGGCAGCATGGCGGTCTGGGGGCCAAGTTGGGGAGCGCTGTCGGTCTGTATCGGGGTGGTGCTGGGCGCGCCGCCGGCGGCGGCCGCACCGGCCTTGCTTTTCGAGGAGCTGTTCGAGGACGTCGACTGGGCCTCTCGCGGCTGGTACGACGGTCCGCACATGGAGATCACCGCGGCCGAACACATCGAGGGCAGTGGCCATGCGTGCGTGTGGCACTGGCGGCAGGCAGGCGACGTGACGCCGGTCGGGGGTGGCGCGCGCGTGCGCCTGGCGCCGGTGGACAACGTCATCCTCAGCCTGCACTTGAAGACTAGCGCGGACTGGGGTTGGACGGGGGTCCCCTATCACCCGCACGCGTTCCACTTCATCACCGATGCGGACGATCCCTATGTGGGGCCGGCGTACACGCACCTGACGTTCTATGTGGAAATGGTGAACGGGGTTCCTCGGATCGCCATCCAGGATGGCCGCAATGTCGACGAGACCGCCATCGGCCAGGACCTGACCGGGCGGACCGAGGCCCGGGCGGTGGCCGGCTGCAATGGCGACTCCGACGGATACGGACCCGGCGACTGCTACCGGTCCGGCGACCGCCACGTCAACGGCAAGTTCTGGGAGGCGTCCGAGGTCTGGTTCGGCGACGATCCTGGGCCTCGGTACAAGGGAGACTGGCACGAGATCCGGGCTCGGCTGCGGCTGAACACGGTGCGCGATGGCATCGGCCAGGCGGACGGGATCCTCGAGTTCTGGGTCGACGGGAGCCTGGTGGTCGCCGCGCGCAACGCCGTCTTTCGTACCGGCCAGCATCCCGACATGCGCATCGACCAGTTCCTCATGGCGCCGTATTTCGGTCCCGGGGTGCCGCACCCGCAGACCATCTGGATCGATGATCTGCGGCTCTGGACGGACCCGGATCCATGGTTCCCCGACACGGGTGTGCACGGGGGCGATTCGTCGTGGGCACAGGTGAAACAGGCCGCCGGCTCAGCCGCCGATGGGCAGGGCAGAACCGCGCCCTGAGCGGTGGCGGTCCTTGGCAGCAGCCGCACCGCGGATGACACATGACGGAGACGATGAATACGCGCGAACGCTTCCACGCCGTGATGGCGTTCCGGCCCTTCGATCGACTGCCGCTGGTGGAGTGGGCTGGTTGGTGGGACCAGACCATCGCCCGATGGCACCGGGAGCAGTTGCCGACTACGCTGACCGACCGATACGAGATCTGCGAGCATTTCGGCCTGGACGTGTACAAGCAGGAGTGGTTCAGGCCGCGGGACGCGGATTGCCCCGCCCCGCCGTCGCACGGGGCGGGGATTCTGGCAGACGAGGCTGGATACGACCGCGTGCGCCCGCACCTGTTTCCCCGACCAGCGGTGAGCCAGTCGCTCTGGGAGCGCTGGGCTGCCGAACAGGAGCGGGGGGACGTGGTGCTGTGGTTCACCGTCGACGGGTTCTTCTGGTTCGCGCGTTCGCTACTGGGCATCGAGCGGCATCTGTACGCGTTCTACGATCAGCCGCGCCTGCTGCACCGGATCAACGCGGATCTGACCGAGTGGATCCTGCAGGCCATCGACGAGGTCTGCTCGATCTGCACGCCGGATTTCATGACCTTCGGCGAGGATCTCAGCTACAACCACGGACCCATGCTGTCCGAGACCCTGTTCGACGAGTTCCTGGCGCCTTACTACCAGCGGGTCCTGCCGGTGTTGCACCGCCGCGGGATTCTCGCCCTGATCGATTCGGACGGCGATGTCACCGTGCCGGCCCACTGGTTCGAGCGGGTCGGGTTGGACGGCATCCTGCCGCTGGAACGCCAGGCGGGGGGGGATCTGCAGCTCTTGCGG
>Ga0067045_1030634_pt1 | contig 14589 bp, 19 predicted proteins | sample TerdegcTABiofilm_FD_59184 | JGI IMG/M metagenome (GOLD analysis project Ga0067045, IMG submission 59184) | Combined Assembly of (Gp0054472, Gp0054536) Wastewater bioreactor microbial communities from Singapore -Terephthalate degrading...
ATTGCTATTTAAGAGTAATTGCAATTATTTTAAATTTGTATATTATCAGTAATATAGTTTTATAAAATTATTGCAATATATTATTCATTTATCAATTTAGTTATGGAATACCAATACTATATTTATTTCTAGTAAAGATATCTATTAAAAGATGAAAATGGAATTGGAATTCATTTACCAACTTTTTATAGGGGATATAAATAAATACTTTGCCACCCTAAGTAATAAGGTGATAAAATGGGATTAATGTCTTGGATAGATAATAAATCCGGAAAATTAAGCGCCTGGGATGTTGCATTTGTTAAAATCGGTGCAATGATCTTTGGCCTTATTATTGGGGCTTACTTTCCAGTTTTAATTAAACAATACGTTTTACTGCTAATAGTACTTTTTATACTATTTTCAGCGAAACCTGTTTATACTGCTTTCAAATAATTATATCCTCTAATATAATTATTCTAGAGGAAATGATGCAAACTCTTAGATTTCCCGCCCCACAAAACGTGTAAGTAACATTGAGCCTACTTCCTTAAAAATACCTTTTTGAGTCGACCATACTAGGGTAAAAAGCCTAAAAATCGGTCTTTTAACGTGATTTTTTTGCGAATAACCGTTGTTTTACGTATAATATACATTATACGCAATAAATTAGGGTATAAATACTAGGAAAAAGGTAGGGTAAACAGGCTATTTAGGCCCTATTTTACTCCTATTTCATAATACCTCAGAAACTTAAAAATCTTAGTATTTTGCAAAAACGGTTTTTTACGGCATAGGGTAGCTTAATCTAAGTATAAAATGCATTCTAGAGGGATATTTTTAAAGTCTTAAAAGAATCAATAATAACGATACTATGATTGGAGCTTCTAATGAAATAAGTGAATATATTAACGGCTTACCAGAGGATAAAAAAGAGATTGTAAAAGCGCTTAGAAGCATTATTTTGTCTGTAGACCCTAGCCTAAACGAATCATTAAAGTGGAAGCAGCAGTTTATTCAAAGAAAGGAGACATATGTTACATTTTTCCTACTGGTAGCCATGTTAATCTAGGATTTTACAGGGCGATAGAGCTTAAAGATCCTAAGAAGTTACTTGAAGGAACTGGAAAGAAATTGAGGCATATCAAGATAAGGTCATTAGAAGATATAGATAAAGAATATTTTTGGGAATTGGTATCCGATGCCATTTCCAAAGATAAATAATAATTGCAATAAATTTTCATTATTATATTATTAAGCATATTCTTTTGAATAATATTTGCAATAGTGTAAATGCAATTATTTTACATTTTTATATTATATAAAATATATTTTTATATAATTATTGCAATTCTTCCTTATTTTTATTTTCTCTGCTCATCATGAAGGGCAGAGTAGTGTATGAGGTTGCTATCAATGCAATCCCAATTATACCAATCACTCTCGCAATGGATACAGTATTTTCTCCAAGCAGAGTTCCATTAAACATTAAGAAAGCCCCTAGCAATGACAAAAAAAGTCCTATTAAGAATTGTATAGTCGCCCTTTTCTTATGGATATTGCCTTTATCTCTATTCGAAGATCCTTTTGGACTTGCAAATGCCACGAATAGCGCTAATCCTACTAAAAGAGCGCCTATGATTATTAGTACTATTGGCAGATTTGCCATATAAATTATATGTGATTAGCATATTTAAGTGTTTCGTTTATTATAATATCTAAAAATATAACTATATTTTAATGAATATTAATACATTAACTGTAAATCTTGGGAATTAGTAGCTAAATTCTATAGTCAAATATATATAATTCAAATATTGGCAATGCGTTACCAAATCCCATTTTAAAGCTTAAAAATTTTTTGCAATAATTATTATAATATATATACTAAATAATATATATTGTTACTAAATCGATTTTTTGAAGTTTTTGAGGGTTTCAAAAATTGAGTGATGGGAGAAATTTTAATTGAGTTTTGGCTGATTTAAGGTCCACGAATTGGCGATTATGGCAAAACGCTCTAAATGAGAAAAAACTAAAATATTAATAGGCATATAATTTTAATTAGTTAATGGTATAAGAGTTTTAAAGGGTCGGTATGTAGTTTTGTATCTCCATAAATTTTAATAAATGTTTTGTAATCCTTTTCTGAAAGAAATCTACAATTGTCTAAATATCCATTTCTATCAAAAGAATAATTAAGTGAGGAGCCAAATGATTCAACGATTTTTTTGGCCTTATCATAATAATCCCCAGTTATTCCGAGTACAAAGTCATAATTAGGAAAACATAAGGTAACCAAAAATGCAAAATTATAAAATTCATATAATACCTTTTTTGCATTTTCTATGTCGTTCTCTTTAGTAAATCTATTAACTAAATTTCTATATTTTTTTCTTTCTTCAATAAATATTGCGGGGGAGGGATTAATCTTTCTAAAGTCTAGCACATCTCTTAGTGAAATATCTCCCAACTGCCTTCTTGCTTTTTGTAAACTCGGCTCTAAATAAATAGGCAGTTTACCTTTAGAGTTAAGTTCTTCTAAGTATTTTTTACCTTTATCTAAATCTCTAATTAATTTTTCTTCGATCAATAATCTTCCTAATCCCATTTTTGTAGAATCCTCATCCGGCGCAATTCTTAAGATTTTATCTAGATAATAAACTATTTTTTCTAAATATTTTTTCCGATTATCTCCACGGACATACCATGAACAATAATTTGAGTACCCTATAACTATAGAATTCAATAAATCAACAGATCGAGATAACTCAGATTCAGATTCAAGTTTTTCCAGCAGAGATAACATTTTTTCATTTAAGATTTTATCTTTTTTAGGATCAGTATATGTTGGTGAATATTCGTCAAAACTTTTTTCATATTTATTAGATTTAAAATCGTTTAGATTAGTCCCACAATGAGGGCAGTAATTTGAATCGGTACTTATAGAATTACCACATGAATTACAATAATAATTCTCATTCATAATATTCTCCTTTTCGCTATGATTAATTTTATGTTATTTTTTAATGACTTAGGTCAACCGCCCAACATCATAGGATAAACTGTTTGGAAATACTTCAGAGACTAAATCCTTGACCCTTTCCTCTTTTGTGAATAAAATAATCTGCCAATTCTCCCTTTCTTGATATGCCTTTAATAATTCTACAGCTTTCCTTTCACGATATCTATCTAGTGTTAAAAATGGGTCGTCAAAGAGCAGTATTTTTTCTTCACACATATTCTTTTTTGCTAAAGACAATCTCAATGCAAAGTAAAAAGAATCTCTTGCTCCAGAAGATAGATCTTCAATTGCTCTAAATTCACCGTTAACATCCATGACTCTAATCTTATTATTATTTAACTCTGTAAGATTGACTTCCGAAGGTTTGGGGGTAATCATAGAATACATCTCACTGATATCACTACCTAGTTCTTCAAACATCAGGTGATTATCCGTTTTCATGATTTGAAATAGCTCAAGTGCAACTCTTGCAGCTTTTTTGTCTAACTCAATTCTATTAATTTCATTTTCATATACTTTGATTTCCTTCATTAGCCTGACAATCTCTTCATCCAAATCCCTCGAACTACCTCTAATCTCTCCACTAAGGCCTTCTTTCTCTTTTTCAATTTCATATATTTTTCCTTGTATTTCTTTGATTTCTAAATTGGCCTCTTCTAAATCATTTTTTAGTTTTTCAATCTCTAGACGTTGTCTATCTGATTTGTAAGGTATAAATTCATTGTCCAAAAGTTGAAGTTTTCTTTTAGATTCAAACTCAGAGCTTTCTAAATCTACCCAGCCCTCTTTTTCCATCACTTTATTTAAGAAATCTTTGGAGTCCTTTAGCTTTTCTTTAGTATCTTGGAATAATCTAAATAGCTCAAGGTATTCATCTCTTGACGTGACATTATAATATTTTAGCCAGTTTTCTAGTTGTTCCTTTTTAGCAGTAAATTCTTGATCATTCTGGGTCATTTGAGTAGTGATAGTAATTATTTTGTTTTCATAATCTTGAATCTCACCCTTAAGCCCTTCCAATTCTCCATTCATTGTAGTCGGATAGACCTTAATTTGATTAAGCTGGCTTATCATCTCTTCCCTAGAGTTTATCGCATCCAATTCTTGGCCTAGATTATTATCTTTCCAATATTCTTTGATTTGATTCAAGAATGATGAATTAATTCTCGGCGGAACGTTTTTAGACTTTTTAGAGAAAACTAAAAGAATTATCCCAACTATAAAGAGTACTATCCCAACTAACAACATAAAAATATAAGATTCAAATCCCATCATAAATCCAAATATGCAAAGAGATATCCCAAAAATCATGGCAATAATTCCAGAAACAATTGATGTATTACTCCTAGAAGTGATTGTTTCGCCAACGCCATCTTCATACTTGTATATTTGATTTAGGATACCCTCTGCTACTTTTGATTTTGTATTATATGCTCCATAGTTTGTACCTAACTCTTGATACCTTATTTTCTTATTTTCCATTAATCCCTTAAATTGCTCAATTTTTCCAGTAAAGGTAGCCTTATTTGTTTCAATCTTGTCCAATTCCTCTTTTATCTCGTCGTATTCATCCACTTTGTTTTCATTGTATTTAGAAAGTTCATTTATTTTCTCATTTAATCTCTTGAAATTATTAATTTCTCTTAACACGTTTGTATATTTTTCTCTTTCTATAATTTTGTTTTCCTTATCCACTTCCCTTTTTAGATCGCCATATTTATCCTGCCACCCAGATAAAGTTTCATTTAAAGAATTAATTTCACTGTCATGATCGTCAACTTTTATTTTTTCTTTTAGAATGGATTCCCTTTCGCTATTCTTTTCATTAAGGGCTTTTTTGGATTTAAGTAGCAAATAAGTATAATGTTCTAGTTCTTTATTATGTTTATAAGTTTTAGAATCAGAGCTTATATTCTCTAAATCTGTTATTATTCTTGAAGGATCAATATCTCCAGAAAAAAGATTGGATTCAACTTTTTGCAACCACTCTGAATTTCTATTTTTCTTGCCGGTCATGTTTATATGAATATCTCCTGGGCCTATTGCGTATAGATTTAAAAATTCTTCATCATCAAATACTCTTTTTAGAATCCCATTTTCAGAATAAATTTGAACATCTAAATCATTTCCATAACGCCTCATATTTCTTCTAGTTTTGTTTAGGGCGGGTCTGCATAATCCATAGTATATTGCATCAAAGATGGTAGTTTTGCCTGCTTCGTTGTCTCCAAAGAAAACCGTTGTATCACTAAATTCGATATTTTTATTGATATATTTCCCAAAGTTATTAAGTGCCAAAGTCTTTATCATTGAATGTCCTCCATTTTATTTTTTATCAATTCAAGTCCAAGTTCCCTGGCCCTTAGCAATACTTTATCATCTATTTCATCAGAATGTTGTTCTTTTTCTTTCCATAGTTCAAGAAACTTTTTTGCAATAGGTTGTTTTGATATTCCATAGACATCTGATATTCCATTATAATCAAATTCTAGCTTTCTTACATCTTCTTTCATATCCTTTTTTAAATATTCAAATTTTCTTTTTACATCAACAGCATCATCCACTATACCAGAAAAATTGATATGTATGTAATCTTCTTTATTCCAGCCTTTAGCTAGTTCTCTAATATTCTCATATTCGCCATCTATTGAAAGAGAGATCTGGTACTCTCTAAACATACCTGAAGATTTAATTTCAACAAAATTTGTGTTAATTGTGTCTTCCAACTCAATGAGAACACAACCTCTGGGACCTTCTTCACCTTTTCTCCAGACTCTGGCAGACCCAGGATATGCAAAAATAGTATTATTAATCAATAACTTGCCACCCTTGTGCAAATGGCCAAGTGCAACATAATCAACTGCATGGCGAATAAAAATGTCAGAATCTAATATCGTTCCACCTTCTTCTTCATCTGATACATATGGAACAAATTCAGGGACAACTCCATGCGCAATAGCTATCCTATATTTACTTATTTTCTTTGGTATATTCCAATTTTCATACCCTGTGTAATCTTTTTGGTGTGGAATAGTCAAAAACTCTATATCGCTATCATATCTATGATCATAAGGGGAATTACATAAAAAATGACATTTATTAAAAACATGAGTAAATTTTTTATCCCCTTTGTCTAACATTTCGTGATTTCCAGGAACAAGATAAACTTCACAGTCTAATTTAGAAATTATTGTATCAAAGGAATCTAGTAGTTTCGTAATCTCCGTAAATCTATCAAAGATATCTCCGGAGAAGATTAAATAATCAACATTTTCTCTATCAGCTATATCTACAATCTCTGATAGAACAGATAAGGAATAAATCCTCTCAGCTTCAGAAAGGTGAAGATCAGAACAATGTAATATTTTAATCATAAAATCATTTCATTATAATTAGATATTCGTATCTCTTAATTTAAGATATCTGAAGAATTGATATTTAACTTTAACTATATTATACATCATTTTTTCGTGAATTTCTCAATGGAAAAGAATTTTTTTTCCCTATTTTCCCTATTTTTTTCCATATCCTTATATATGAGGAAAGTGTAACTAATAAACATGTTTGACAAAAAAGACTACACTATAATTATTCTCTTTGTTATCATAGTAATTTCAACTATTTTTGCTTATTTATACTATGACAAATTCAACAATTTAAATGAAAAATATAATACCGATTGTGTGCCCATTGATAATTATAATACATGCCAATCATCATTACTAGGTTGTAACTCTCAAGTTAGTCAATTAGAAAAAGAAATAAATTCAAAAAGTTTGGATTATGATAGTCTTTTAAAAAAATATGGGGAAGTTGAAAATAAGTATACAATTTGTAATGAAGATTTTAATAATTTGAACATAAAGTATGATAACTTGGAGAATGAATACAATTCATGTATAAATTCAAGATTAACCTATGAAACTGATATCAAGACTACAGTAAATAATACTATTAATTACTATAAAGTAACTACGATTCTTTTTATAGTTTTATTCCCAATAACATTAAGTTTACTAAAAATTGAAATTAATTCTTGGAAAGCTTTATTTGGACTAATCGTATTAGCACTTGTGATATTCATCGTTGAAGTATTATTCATATCTTAAAATATTTAATATTATTATTTCAAGAAAATATTATCTATCTAGCTTTCTTAGAATTGTCAGATACATAAAAAAACAATATATTCTGATCCCATGTCTAAATTAATCCCCATAATGTACAAGACCCTAAAATATCCCCGGGGAATCACCCCAACTATCCAAGAGATCCCTGCTAACTTTAAAAAAGATAAAATATCCCCAATAATGGACTATTCTCTCCACACGGAGTTTTCCCACAGGATAAATAATAAATTCAATAATCCTTTGCTTAATGACCTTACCACAATTAGATCTTCGCAAATGAATAATGTCCCGCAGCTCTGGTACAGTGAAGTGTGGGTTGATGAATTTATTGTTTTTATCAAAAGAATTATTGGGGAAAATACCCCGCCTAAAATCATCGAGATCCACCCACCTTACAACGACTATTGCAGATCTTTAGATCGGTTTATGGGTCTCTACGAGACGTTTGAACGGCAAATTCTATCAAACTATCCCAACGCCCAAATAGTAATTGAGAACAGGTTTGGCAAAGTTTACCCAAAGGCAAACTCAAAATTTTTAATTTCAAACTCAGAAGATCTTTTCAATTTATCTAAAGAAATAAAGGATAGAGATCTTAATCTAAGGATAGTTCTCGATATACCGCAGTTGTTCTCTTCATACGGGCTAAACCCGGGAAAGTTTACTGAAGAAAAGATTACAGAGATAATAAATTCAGTCTATGAATATCGTGACTATATCTATGGGATCCATATATGGGGCAAGAATGAAATGGGAAGGTCTCACTATGGCGATCTAAATACATACTTTGTTAACAAAGAATTAAAAAAACTATTTTTAGAAAAGCTCTATGAACTACTTGATGACGGAAAGAAGAGATATTTCGTGCCTGAATGTAACGGCAGTTATAATGATCTAATTAGCATAGTGAATGACTTTATTGATAAGGGATTTAAATTTGTTTAAAGTAAGATCCTGATTGGAGTGGCGTCTAGAGAAGATATAAGAAAAGAAAGAGAAAAAGAAAAGTGCTTATTGGGATAAGAGAAAGAGTGCTCATCTAGAACATTTTGGGCAAAGATCATAATTTCCTTCTTTTACCCTACATTTTTTGCAGATTAGTTTGCTGCAGCTGTCGCAATAATAGATGTCAATTTCAGCTTTCCCGCAACTAGAGCAAATGTAATCTTTGACGCATTTATTACATAGGTAATATCTCCCGGCCTTATTCCAGCATCTATTGCATATCGGTTTTTCACATCCATCACAAAAGTAATCTGTTTCCCTACCATCATAATTTTTTAAGTTGCATCTTATTGCAGGAATTACACTTGAATAATCTCACAAATTCACCTTGATATGGCCCTTCTTTTATGAAACTAAGTTGGCCACCACATTCATTGCAGAAATTAGGCGTTGCATTTTCTGGAGGATAACTCTGTGGAGCTTTATAATGTTCAGGATTGACAATTGGTGTACCTTGATTTGAAAATTTTGTTCTAATCCGCTCTTCTAAAATTTTGAGCTCCTCGAAAGATATTATTTCTTCATTCCTTAGTTCATTTAAATTATTCATAAGAGATGAATTTTTATTAGAATAATTCTGTTTATACGAAATATTTGCACTAATTTGAGGGCTCGGAGGAGAAACATAATTATTTACTGGAGGATTGAATGATGAATTATTCATAATTCCTTGATTGTTTTGATACGCAGGTTCTTCTTCAAGTGTGCCTTTTATCCTACCTTTTGAGATATATTGATACAATATTTGAGAATCTGTATGGCTAACTGCAGGGAGCGCTACTTCATCGGTACTAAATCGAGTTCTTAGATATATTTCCCTTGACATTACTCCTTTGCCCATTCTAACATTTGAGATATCTTTAAAGAAGAAATCATTAACATTTGCCCTTAAACCTAAGCTATGAGGATTCCTATACATTATTCTATGAGTAGTGACGTATAGTTTATTTGGAGTTACTATTGATCCGCCAGGTCTGATTCTACTTTGCTGTGCAACGAATATTACTTTCTCTCCCTCAATTAAGATATTTTGGATATCCTTTTCAATATTATAATTTGACATAAAATCACTTTTGATTATTTTCTCAATTCGACATTTACTACTTTGATGTGGTCTGTATCGTTATTAAAAACTAAATACCATGTATCTTGGTACTCTGCCTCAATATATCTCCATTCATCTGAGCCATTTGGATCTAAAGTGTAGCACCTATACCCATATCCATTTTTAAATAATTTAAAATTAGTAGAATCCATCCACATTGACTTAGTAGTGGAATAACAAATATATTTTATTTCGAGCCTCTCCTTGTATCTCATTTGCACAGGGATAGACCAATAAGATCTAGGATATATATTTTCTTGCCAGTGGAAAATGGGTACTTTTTCTATATTGGTATTTGATTGTTTAGAAGTTGGAGTAACAGATTGATAATTTATATTATTGTTAGATTGATATGTAGAAGTAGAACTCGATTGGACCCCTCCATATGGCTCATTTAAGATATGGGTGCATATTGGAAGTCCTACCACAACTACCACTAATAACAGGACAAGCATTATTAAAGTTTTTATAGCTCCCACACCTCATATTGTCTTTTCCATATATATAAGAATATGGAAAAAAATAGGGAAAATAGGGAAAAAAAATTCTTTTCCATTGAGAAATTCACAAGAAATTATTCGATGTTTTTTATGATTATACCCTCAACCTTTATAAGCCACCTTAATATCCACTCCATATAAATAAATGGGGAAATCAGACATGGATGGAAAAACTCGAAGCAATATAAGGGCGGGGATGCACGTTTCAATTGTTTTGAAACAGGATCAGCGTTCTGGAAAACTAACAAAAGGCATTGTAAAAGACATACTTACAAATTCTAGTAACCATCCTCATGGGATTAAAGTTAGGCTAACAAGTGGCGAAGTAGGCCGAGTAAAAGAAATATGCCAAGAATAAATAAATGATCTGTTCTAATCTTTTTCAATCAGTTTTTTTGCTCTAAGGGTTTTCCAAACATCAAGTAATAGGGTAAGTAAATAAATGAAATGACGTAGTATTGTCAGATACATATGAAAACAAAATAATTTTCTGGGCAAAGAATAGAGAAGAGCTATATGTGTTTATTGGCGATAAAAATGGATAAAGGAAAACCATATATTGATTAATAAGGGGAAAATAACTATGAAAGCATACTTATATGTATTAAACACTTTATCAGATTGGGAAATCGGATTTATCACGGCCGAATTAAACAGTGGCAGATATTTAGATAAAACTAAAACAGTTTCTTTAATTAAAATCGGGAATACGACAGATCCGATAAAAACAATGGGCGGACTTAGCATAGTGCCTGAAGAATGTGTTGATAATATCAAATTTAGTGAGGGCGATATACTCATTTTGCCTGGTGCAAATACCTGGATGGATAAGGACAATCAAAGAATAATAGATATTGTTTCTGAGATCATAAATAAGAAAGTGATAGTTGCGGCAATTTGCGGTGGAACTATCGCTCTGGCAAAAAATGGATTATTGAACGATAGAAAACACACTAGCAATGATCTGGGATATCTAAAAATAACTTGCCCCGAATACACAGGAGAGAGTTATTATTTGAATCAGCCAGCAGTTACAGATAATAACCTGATAACAGCTACAGGTATTGCTCCCTTGGAATTTTCATATGAAATATTCAAAAAGACAAAATTAATGAAAGCAGAAACTCTAGAGGCTTGGTATCAGTTATATAAAACAAAAGAAGCAAAGTATTTTTATAATTTAATGGAGTCATTAAATCAAAATAACAGAACAAAAAGAGTAATCAAATGGATAAAGAAACTCTCCTTGGGTATAAGTTCACAACTGATTTATTGGAAAAGGCTCTGGCAGATAGGTCATTTCGAACACTGGGGGATTCTGTTTTAAGCACAGTTATAATTGAACATCTAATCAAGGAAGGGCTAAACGATCCAGGCGATATTACAAATAAAAAGAAGATCATGGAGAGTAGGCAAGTTCTTGATATTATTTCAAAAAAATGCCATATTGACTCTGGAGAAAAACTTGAGGGAGTAATTGGCGCAATCTACCTGGAAGAAGGATTTGAAACAGTCAAAAGGATTATAGAAAAAGAGATTATCCCGATATATGGATCCATAAATATTGAGGATTATGAGGACTACGTCACCAAAGTAAAAAGAGATTTTTGATAAGTTGAAGATTAAGCGCCCCACATATAAGACAGTTGAAGTTAAATCAGATATTAGGCCTACTTTTTATTCTACACTTAAGATAAACGAAGAAGGGATAACAGGTGAGCCGTGTAATAGTAAAGATGATGCAGAGAACAGTGCAGCTAGAAAGGCACTGCCAATTCTAGAGAAAATGTATGGAAATAAACTTAATTTTGTATAAAAATATTCTAATAATTCTTGGGTATTACAACTAGATAGTATTAAATAGCTAAAATTGATAAGCTGTGCGAAATGCTTGGGGAAATAATATGAAACAAAATATGATGAAAGCAGTAATATGCAATAAATATGGACCACCAGATGTGCTTCAACTAGCAGAGGTCAATAAACCCATTCCAAAAGAAAATGAAATGCTTATACAAATCAAGGCATCGGCCGTTACGGCAAGCGATATTTTCATTAGGAGCTCTAATATTCCTATAAGATTTAAAATCCCAATGAGATTAATGATGGGAATTTTTAAACCCAAAAATCCAATTATTGGCCTAGTTTTTTCTGGTGTAGTAAAATCAGCTGGCAAAGAAATTAAAAGATTTTCTCCAGGGGATGAAGTTTATGGAATGACCGGATTTAATTTAGGTGCTTATGCTGAGTATACATGTATTAAAGAAACGGATTCTACTACTGGGTGCGTATCTATTAAACCAAAAAATATTTCTTTTGAAGAAGCAACTTCAGCAGCTTATGGGGGTTCCTTGGCCCTTCAATTCATGGATATGGGCGATATTATAGCAAAACAAAATATTCTGGTATATGGGGCATCTGGTACTTCCGGCACTATTGCAGTTCAATACGGGAAGTATTTAGGTGCAAAAGTTACAGCTGTGTGCAGTGGTAAACATTTAGACTTTGTTAAGTCACTTGGGGCCGATAATGTAATTGATTATACAACTACAGATACTTTGGACGAAAATACTAAATTTGACTTCATTTTAGATTCTGTTGGGAAAATAAAAACATCAAAACTCAAAGATAATTTTAAAAAGGCATTATTAAAAGATGGAAAATATGTATCAATTGATAATGGTGCTCTGAAATTAAGTTCAAAGCGATTAGATTTATTGACCAACTTGATTGAAAATGGAAAAATAAAACCTATAGTTGATAAGATATACCCTCTCGAAGAAATAGTTGAAGCGCATAGGTATGTTGAAATGGGGCATAAAAAGGGAGGAGTAGCTATAACTATAAGTCGTTAAAATAAAAATAAAAATAAATTTAGTCTTCCTGATTTTCCCTTATATTCGCAAGATAACGCACAGTATTCACGTTTCTTATGGTCATAAGCTGGTATAATTTGTGGCCGATTATTTTGTTTAGATGACTTTTATTATAATCTTTTCTTTGAATATTCCAGTATATAGCACCTTGTATATAACGGATATCCAAGTATTCTTTTTTTATAGGTAGCTCATCAAGTGTTTTATTTGTATCAATTTCTGGAAACAGAAAAGCTACATCAGATCTTTGAATTGAATCATTTTGCCAACTACTGGGGATAACATCGGCTATTTTTTTTATCTCCTCCAATGTTTTCACAAGTGTTGGGATTTCAAATCCATGCTCCTTTCTTAGACTGAGTTCGATTTTTCTAGATATATCGATTTGACTCTCGGCTGATTCAAAAATAATATTTCCAGAATTGATGTAGGTAGATACATTAGAGAAGCCTAAAGACTCAAAGAGAGATCTAAGTTTTTTCATTTCGATTCGGCGCTCTTTCCCTGCATTTATCCCTCGAAGTAATGCGACGTATTTCATACCTAGTGAAGCTACTTTATGATATATAAATTAATGTTTCTGCAGTAAAAGCATAAAGCGCTATCCGGCAATAATGCCAATAAAACTTAGTTAACTTATAGAAGGAGATAGTCTTAAATAAGACAATAATATGACAAATTTTCTAACATATTAATTATAATAATATGATAGGTAAGTGATTAAAATGAAAGAAAAAATTTATGAAAAATATGCATGGATAATCTTCTTCGCTATAGGGGTAATGACTATGGCGGCTGCGATACCTCACGCATTGGGCTTAAACACAGACCCAGAGTTGGTAAAGAGTATTGCTGGCATGACAATAGAAGATCTGAAATTAACGAACCCGATGTCTTTTGACTTGTATAATTTCTACTTTAGAAGTGGGGGCTTGTCTGACTTTGGCTTCGCTTTTCTTCTCATAGTTATCTCTGCGACTGCGTATAGAAGAATAGAAAAGTGGGCATGGTATGCTTTCTGGATTGTTCCAATATTCTTTTTAGGTTTCGTTGCGCTTAGCTTGACTCTTAAATCAAGCTCTTCGTTGCTCCCGCCGTTAATGGTGTTTATCGTCTTAAGTCTCATAGGGCTGCTCTTACCATTGAGAAAGTTCTTCCCAAGAAAGGCTTAACACGAAACAAAATCGAGATCGAGTCAAACAATTGATTATACTCGCAATTATTTATTTTTATTTTCTCTTTTTCTAATCAAGTATTTTTTACTAGTAAATTTAGAGAAAATCTCCATATCTCAAACCTTAAGACAAAGTTTGAAATATAAAAAAATTAATTTAATCTTTCTGGCCGAAGCCAAGTATCTTCATGAACTGTTGCATGGGGGGTGAATTGTTTGGGGTTATTGTGAGTGTCGCACAGCTAGTATAGCAGCCGAATTCATAAATGCTGGGCGGGCATATAGAGCATTGATCATCGCAGAAATAAATTGTCCCGGGTTTCAATGCTTTACATTTGAATGCCATCCCTCCCCCAGCACCATATACTGAAATTACTTGGATATAATCACCTATATTTGGTGAGCCAGAATCAGTAAAAGAACGAATTCCACATTCTACCTTGTATACGTAAACAAACTCTTGACCAACGGTCACTGTTTTTGGCACGACAACATTAGGTTGATCACAGTTACACCCATTTGCCATAACAGAAGTCACACTAAATACACTTGCTACAAAAAGTAAGGAGGTTAATATAGCAAATATTTTCTTCATAATAAATCACCGTTATAATTGCTAAAGTGAGCCATGACAAATATATAAGTATTTGCTAAATCATAGTTTATTAAGTTAGATTAATGATTTCTTACTGGCCCACTTCTTGGCTGCTTTTGTAGGGAAAAGAGTTGCAAATATAGTTTGTTGCCATTTAAGAAATTTATCGATGCAATCTAAACATATCTCTACACTATGAG
>Ga0067045_1030635_pt1 | contig 14589 bp, 9 predicted proteins | sample TerdegcTABiofilm_FD_59184 | JGI IMG/M metagenome (GOLD analysis project Ga0067045, IMG submission 59184) | Combined Assembly of (Gp0054472, Gp0054536) Wastewater bioreactor microbial communities from Singapore -Terephthalate degrading...
GAAGCGGCTGCGATACCGGTTCTTCAACGTGGCGGCCCGGGTGATTCATCACGGCCGCTACCGGATCCTGAAGTTTGCCCGGGGCCTGCATCGCCTGACGGAGATCCGGGAGGCCTACGAGCGGATCTGGTGTCTGCAATTTGGCTGAGTGAACCATGGTCCTGTTGTGTCGCAACGCATCGTCCGGGCGATGCTGTGTCCTTTTTGGGCCTTTCGGCGTCCTTGGACCCGTCGCAGGGCAGCGTCATCGGTATCGCGCCGCCCGGATCCTCTAAAATCGAATCCCCTTACGCACCGAATGGCTTTTCAGACCGATTCCAACGTCCGAAAAGCTCTCTGAGGTGCTTATCGCTGGATTCGGGTATTTGCCAACTGCTAACGCCATCACTTTCCCGAATAACGTTAAGTGCATTATTCTTATACGAATATAGTGACCCAATGTTTGTGGGGATAATCAATTCATCTTTATATGCCCCAAATGCGAATGGAACTCCGTCTATTGCAAACTCTGTTAATTTGCTGCGATCTAAAAAGGGGTCCCGCGAAAAATCCCATGGTCCGATGAAAATGCGATAAGGGTCATAGTAAAAAAGAACAACGATCCCGTTGCTGTAATAAAACTGGAAGAAATCAGCTGAAGAATATATGACTTGTCCATCGAGGGTTAGAATTGACTCCGTTTCTTCATCGATCATGAGGAGACGCTTATTGCCAATATACTGAAGGCCCCAAAAACTAAAAATGCCGGTCGGCATTGATCTCAAGTCAGAGCCGACACGCTGCATATCGCTGATTCTGACAGGATAGTCGTAGCCTTCCCAGCGGAAGGCGAATACTCCATCATCAACGACAAGTCGCGCATCAGTGCTTTCAGGCCCGAGTGGCTTTCCAAGAGGTTCGATTTGAATTTCGGGATTCTGGCTGTTACAGAAAAAAGACAACATTCGATTGTTGTCCCGAACGTAGGACGAGTAAGAATCCTGAAACCCTGCCCCAAACAGCAAGCGGCCTTTTGCATCGCGGGCTTCAAAGAGCGTTCCTAATCCTTGACCCTGATCCTCAGCGAGTTCTACTTCAATGGTTATGTCAAATGTATCAGCTGTGTCAGCAGGATCTGCGTCTTTGCTTGAAAAACATGAAAGAAGACCAGCCAACAGGAAACATAGGGCCAATAGTCTGATAAAGGAAAGCTGTTTTGACCTGCTCCGCAAAAAGATCCCGTAAATGCTCATCATCTCTTATTTATCCTCCTGAGCTCTTCTAAAGTGACAGAAGATAATGTCAAGAGCTATAGGAAATCGAAACGCAGATGACCATGAAACATGCGTTGTCGGTTAACAGTTTGTGCTGAAATATTTTCTTTGATGGGCTTTGAGGCTCGGAGCTTATTCATCAACTCGTCGTAACCGTCGTCTGACAGGATCGCATTCATCAACCACGCAGCGAATTCATGATGGATTTGCCAATAGACCGATTGCCAATGCAGTCGCGGTTTGCATTGCCCAAGGTCGTAACCGACCACATCGAATATAATTCCGGCGTTATCCTTGGCGATCATCTGTCTCAATCGGGGCAGGTGAATCGGGGAACTGACAACAACAGCCCGTTCCACACGCATTTTTTTAGTATATCACGTGCTTCGCTCAGGTTCCGGAGGGTGTGATTCGAATGATTCTCCTCGATAACCCGGGACTCTTCGATTCCGTGCCCGACGAGATACCGTTTCATGAAGGCCGAACCGTGAAGGTTCCGCGACGGCCTTGTCCCTCCAGAACAGATGATGACCGGGGCGTGCCCGCTCCGATGAAGGTCGAGTACGAAATTCAATCTCCGCAGGGATTCATCGTCCAGGCCTCCGTAAGGTCCAAAGTCTGAAAACAGGACAATTGCTGCCTCCCATGGGGCGGAGGAGTGATTCGACACCATGGAAACACCGGCCCGAACGAAAAAAAGGTTGCCGCCAGATCGCACAGGGCAAGCAGGACGACAACCAAGGCTGCGATTCGGAAGCATCGCCAGCGTGAGACGGGATTTTTTTGCTCGGCGCTGTTCATTTCCCGGAGTAAGCGGGCAAGGCCTTGCAGTGCCCGCGCCTCGTCTTCGAAGCGTCTGATTATCGATGCAGACCCATGATGTCGAGCTCGTTGATCCGGGAAATCGTTTCATTGAAATCGAGCCCGATCGTGTCCAGGTACCACACCAGGGATTGGTAGCGGGGCCGGTTTTCCACAAGCACGGCCTCCAGGGCGGCTTCCCTGTCCATCATGCCCTCCCGGATCTGGTTGCTGCGGAACGTGTCGAACTCGCTGAAGCCGCGGGCCGTCACGTAGATATAGTTGTAGAACGGGGCTGTACCGTCGCCGATGCGCCAGGTGCTCTTCGTGTCGACGGCCAGTTCCCAGTCGTATTCGTTGAGCAGCACCCTCTCTACCTCGCGCTCCTCCCACGGAATGTAATCGAAGATGAAGAAAAAATCGTGCCTCGGCTCGAGGTAGTATGAGAAGAAGGCCAGCGCCGTGTCGGCCAGCGAGCCGTTCACGTAGGCAAGATTGCCCAGAAACTCTTTGGCGTAGTAGGCGGCCAGCCGGACCTTCCGGGTGTTGGAGAGGTAGTCGATGCGCGCTTTGCCGAAGTCCGGGGGGACCCCGCAGAAGCCGGCCTTGAAGTCGGTGTTCTCCAGCGGGTTGGCGCACCAGAGATCCAGCCGGATCCCCGTCTGCCGCTTGATGATGTTGGACTGCCGGAAGAAGTATTTGTCCCCGGCCATGAAGAGCGGGACGATCCCCAGGGAGGGCTTGCGGAGCCAGGCGGCGACGTTCTTCCGGATGTTCTCCCGCTTCTGTTTGATGTCAGCCGATACCAGGATGTTTTGGATCCCCAGCTTGCCGCAAATCCGGGCGACGTTGCGGCGCGCCAGGTCCGTCACCATGCCCCAATCGTAGGTGAACGTGATGGGGGAGAGGCCGAACTCATTCTTGATCAGGTGCAGGCCGTAGCTGCTGTCCCTGCCGCCGCTAAAAGCCACGAGGGCGTCCGGCGATCCGTCCTTCGAGCGGTACTGCTGCAGCTGTTCGATGAAGCTCTTTTTCCGGTCCTGCTGGAGGCGGGGCCGGTAGTGGCGGCAGTAATTGCACACCCCCTGCTCGTCGTACTCGATGAAGGGGAATGTTTCGGGCAGGATGCAGCGCGAGCAGCGGCGCAGAGCGCGGACCTGTGCCTCGCCGTACCGCAGGAGGGTCTCGTCCGCTCGGGCCGCGTGAACGAACGGGGCCACGGGCTTCTCGACGGCGACATGCCGGTGAACGATCGGTTCGACCAGGGGTTCGGGCAGCGGCGGCAGTGAACTGCCCGGCTCTGGAGTGAGAGGAAAGTCAAATACCTTGAACGCCCGCAGATCGACAATCGCCCCGAACCCCGGCCTGAGCCAGGCGATCCTCGACGGGTCGGCCTGGAAGGATCTCTTGAGGCCCGCGACGACCTGCGACAGGATGAAGCGCTCCGAGGCGAACAGGAGGAAGCCGCGCTCCTCATCGGCGTAGCGGTACAGGTCCCCCGTGTTGGTGGCCAGCATGAGCCAGTGCCATCGGTTGTGGACCAGGGCGACTGAAGCCGCTCCCTTCATTTCACCGAACACAGTCCGGATGGCCGTCACGGGGTGCGTCCCGTCTTCTATTCGCCTGCCCGCCAGGGCGGCCAGGATTTCGGTGTCCACCTCTGCCGTCCGGGTCAACTCCCCGTGAGAGGCCCAGAGATCGCCGACGTTCACGACGATCCCGTTGTGGATCATCGTGACCCCGTTGGCGGACACGGGCTGGTTGTTCTCGTAGCGCTCGGCGGCGCCGTTTGTGACCAGACGCGTGTGGCCCAGCAGGGCAACGGGCCCGAGCGGTCCGCCCCCGTTGCTCCCGAATGCGGGCATCACCGAGCCCTGGAGGACGTCGTGAAACTGAGGGGTGCGGATCAGTTCCGTTCCCCGGTTGGCGGACTTGATCGTGCACGCCGCCAGCGGCCTCAGGGCGTGTACGTGCAGCCCCGCCGACTCTTTGCCCCGGCTCTCGGAAAAGCGGTACAGGCTGTTCAACATGGATTCTGTAGCCCGGAGAGTACATTGAGCTCCCTCGCGCAGGGCAATTCCGAAGATTCCGCACATAAGCCGTTACTCCCGTATGTAAAAAATGGAAACCCGAGGCGGCCCGATCCGGTGCTGCCTGTCTCTGTACCCGAATCAGCCGCGCGACCGCAAATCGCGGTGGAGGGATCGATAGGCGAGCATGGCGTTCCGGTAATCGGGCTGCGAATCAACCCGGAGATATCGGATGGCGAGCGCCCGGCAGATCGAAGGCCGTTTTTCGGCACTTGCCAGATAGGGCAGAAGAAAAAGCTCCAGCCCGTCCCCTTCAACGGCGGACGTGAAATAGGACAGCAGGGATGGGTCGACGAAGGGTTTGTATGCATGGGCGCACAGGACAGCAATGGCGTCGAACGTCCGGTACCGGGGCAGGGCGATGTTTTCCCCGTCCCCTCTCCAGGTCGGGGTGTTCGCGGACACCCCCTCACGGCTGTCCCAGCCGGTTTTCGCCTTCCCCCACCAGTAGTACCACCGGAAGTAGTCCTCCGATGCCTCGAATCGGCGGTCATGCTTGGGCGGGTTGCCCCGGAACCCTTCCAGAGTCAGGAAAAAGTCGGCGATTCCGCGCGCCGCCTCTGCCGTTTCCTGCGGCACCGGGTATCGGTCCGCCCGGTACAAGATGCCTGCTGCCCAGCAGTTCTGGTGATTGTAGGGCACGCCGGCACCGTCGTAGGGGAACGGTATTCCTTTCGGCCACATCAGGTAGGGCAGGCCCCGGGTGGAGTCGGACCCGCCCTCCGCAGATCGGGCCAGGACTTCCCGGTGGCCTCTCAGTTGGGCCGTATCCCTCAGGAACGAATCGAAACTGCCGAGAGCAATCCGGTCGCGGGTGACGGTCCGGTATCGCTTCAGCAGCAGCAGGATTTTCCCGCTCTGCACCGCGTATCGGGCCGGTTCCCTGTTGGTGGAAAACACCCTGCAGCGGAGGCCCGGCCCCTCACTCAGCAGCCTGTCCAGCAGCTTCATCTCCAGGTCGAGACGCCCGGCGATCTCGTTTCGCACGCGGAGGAGCGGAAGGTCGGGCTCCGGATAGAGGGAAGGGTCGAAGAAGTCGACAAACCCGTTCAGGTAGTAGGACTGGGACCAGACGACCTCGCCCTCGTCGTTGTTCAGGCCGGCGCTCATGAGGCCGGAGGCCGCGCTGTTTCTTACGTCCAGGAGAAACAGGGCCTCGAGATCGGCGGGCGTACGCACGACGCGGGCCGACACGGGCCCGGCCTCGTCGTTCAGGTGGAACGGGATCTGTTCCCCGTCAAAGGTCCGGACGGTCTGTTTCGACTGAAGGTCGTAGATGCGGAACCGCTCGTCCTGGGACGGCGCTTGAAAGAGCACCGCCGCGTTGCGCGCGGAGGCGAGGAGCTCCAGGGCACGCCAGTTTCTGTTGAAGAAAATCCGCGTAAGCTCGAGCCGGTCCGGATCCCGTCCCGGCTGGATGCTGTATACCGAGGGGCCCCCCGCGAGCAGCAGGGCGCCGTTCCGGACGGCGGCAAGGATGTGCGGCTGCTGCTCGTAGCCCAGATCGGCTGAGAGCAGCAGGACCTGGCGGCCTGATTCCTTGAGAATAAGGCGCTTTTCCGGCTCGGTGAAGGCGAGGTCGAACAGGATGTTCTGATTGCGGGTGCTGTCGTAGGCGATGACGACGAGGCGATCCCTGAAGGCAACGGCCTGCCTGAACAGCAGGGTGCCGAGATCCGGCGGGAGGGCAAGGGCCTCGAGGTCGGTCTGGCCGTCGCGGACCGAGTGGCACTGCCACCGGTTCGTCCAGAGTTCCCGGGAGAGCAGGAGGCCGTGCCCCGGTTCCCACTCGACGAGCTTCATCGGGAGCGTCCGGGGCGGAAGCGCAACCCACTGTTTTCCGTTGACCCGCAGGATTCCGGTCAGGCGGTCGGCATCGAAGTACAGATCCGCCCTGAGAGTCGGCGTCTCGAAAAAGGTGAGCGGGACCGGAACGTAGCCCGCCGCCAATCCGGCGCCGGAAACCATCTGACCGGGAGAGAACGGCTTGTGGGGAAAACAATAATAGCTCAACCCCATAAGCAGATATGCTTCGTATTCCTGGATGATGAGGTCGCCGCCAGCCTCACGGCCCGGCTTCGACGAGCGGGGCCACTTGGCGTAGCGGCCGCCGTCGGCGCCGTAGGAACAGATGGTCGAGGCCAGGGCCCTTGCCCGCTCGGGCGCGGCATCATGCCGGGCAAAAAGGTAAAGCGCCATGCCCAGGTCGTAGAGCCGGGGCGGGCGGTCCCTGTCGATGCCGCTGAAGGCGGGAAAGGCATGCCACCGAGAGTGATCCTTCGACGAGAAGGTCTGCAGATGCCCGTAGACGGCCTCCCAGTCAAAGGATGGCGAGAGGGCGCCGCCGCCGTCCATGTAGTGCCGGATGCCGTCGATGATGTAGGACGCGTGGGGAAGGTCGTTGGGGACGTTGCTTTCCTGGAGGGAGTAGGACCAGTACCAGCCGCCGCCGGGGTCGGTCTTCCTGTGCGCCAGCAGGATGCCCATCACGCGGTCGGAAGCCTGCCGCGTCCGGGCCTGCAGCTTCCGGTCGGCGACGTAGTGGCTGAAGCGCTGCATCTGACCGGCCAGATAGGCGGCCGGGTTGAAGCAGTCGTAGTGCAGGTCGTTTGCGTCGAGCGAGTAGGCGAACAGCCCGGAGGGCGAGACAAACCGCCCGCCCAGGTACGGGGCGAGGGCCCGGCTGACCGTTGCGACGATCCTGCCTTGGGGCGCGTCGAAATCGCTATCCGCCCAGTCGAGCAAGGCGTTGACGACGATCCCCGTGGTGATCGTGTATTCCGTGTGGGCCGGGTTGGTGGTGCCGTCACCGTAGGCATCCCACGCGAATGGGAGACCCCAGCCGACAATACCGTCTCCGTCTTCGTCGCAGTGATCCAGTAGCCACTGGCCTGCGGTGCGGATGAGCGAGCGGTCGCGCTCCGGGAGCGCGCCGGCCCGCAGCCGGTTGAGTTCCGCGGCGAGGACCATCGCGTAGGACTTGGGGATGTCGGCGACGGGATTGCCGGGGTAGTCGCTGTGCCCCCTGCCGGGATGGGAGGCGGGGATTTGTCCGAGCAGCTCCGAATAAGTCTGCGCCGACGGGGCGCAGGCGGGCCTGCTCCAGTCCCGGGCCATCCAGATGACCGCTGCGGCGGCAAGCGTCGCAGCGGCGATGAGGAGAACGGCGTTTCTGCGGCTCATCCGTTCACCGCTCCGGCCGGGACCTGATGATGACGCACGGGTCAGAGATCCCGGACATTTCTGCCCCTCAGGAATTTGTTGGATTCCATGTCGAACCACATGGCGAAGAAACAGGACATGAACCCCATCGAGAAGGAGAAGATCCAGATCAGCAGGGTGATCTCCGGGACGTGGCCGTGAGCGATCCAGAGTGCAATCAGCCGGACGGAGAACAGGAGGTTGATGAAGAACATGAAAAAGCTCAGCAGGTAGAAAAACACGAGCGGGTGGAAATCGCGGATCACGTATTTCTCCTTCATCCGCCAGAAGAACAGCTTGATCAGCAGCCAGCTGATCGTGAAGAGCACCTTCCGGATCTTGATGCCCGATTTCTCGCCCACGTTGTATACGGGCTCGATCTCCACGTCGCGGACATGGAAATTGTAGACGTTCAGCTTGACGAGCAGGTCGTTCGGCTGGCCGTAGCGCTTGTACATCCGGTCCCAGTCGAGGGTCTGAAGGGCCTTCTTGTTGATGGCCGTATACCCAGTCTGCGAATCGGCGATGTGCCAGTACCCCGAGGCGATCTTGGTCAGCAGCGAGAGGATGGAGTTGCCGAAATACCGTATCCGTGGGATCTTCCTGAACGCCTCCCCCGTGATCAGGCGATTGCCCTTCGCGTAATCCACCTCCCCGTTGACAACAGGATCGAGCAGGTTCGGCAGGTCCTCCGGCGCCATCTGGCCGTCCCCTGCCATCACGACGGCGACGTCGACCCCGCGGTCCCGGGCCCACTTGTAACCGGTAGCGATTGCACCGCCGACGCCCTGGTTGACCTCGTGGCTGATCAGCACCACCCGCCCGTCACGCGTCCGGCAGTCCTCGACGACGGCCGCCGTGCGGTCCCTGCTGGCGTCGTTGACGATGACGATGTGGTCCACGAAGGCCGGCATCGTCTCGATCACTCTCGCGATCTGGGATTCCTCGTTGTAGCTCGGGACGACTGCCGCCACGGAGTTGCCGCGATACATGGTAAGAGTTCCTTTTCGGTTGGTCAGGCTGGCCCGCCGTTTCAGGCTTCGGTGAGCCCGCCTTTTCCTTTCTTGTATTTTCTGCCGCAGGCCTTGCATACCGTCCGCTTCGGCAGCCGCTCGCCGCACGCGCAGGCCCAGCCAGTCACCCGGGCGGGGTTGCCGACACAGAGGGCGTGATCGGGCACATCCTTCGTGACGACCGCCCCGGCGCCGACGAAGGCGTAAACCCCGATGGTGACCCCGCAGACGATCGTGGCGTTGGCGCCGATCGTGGCCCCCTTCTTCACGAGGCTCGGCCGCACCTGGTCCATCTTCGAGATCTCCGCCCGGGGGTTGATGATGTTGGTGAAGACCACGGAAGGGCCGCAGAAGACGCCGTCCTCGAGGGTGACGCCCTTGTAGACGCTCACGTTGTTCTGGATCTTGCACCCTCTGCCGATCGTTACGTCGGGCCCGATGACCACGTTCTGGCCGATGTTGCAGTTCTCGCCGATGCGGCTGCCCTTCAGCACGTGGGAGAAATGCCAGATTTTCGTGCCCGCCCCGATGTGGCAGCCCTCGTCGACGACGGCCGTCTCGTGGGCGAAGTGGGCGCTCGGCTCCGAGGCCTGCCCCTTTGCGGCGGGGGCGGCGGCCCGGAGAGAGATCTGCGCTCCGTTGCGGTCGAGGGACTGCTGGCTTGCGTTGAGGACCCGCAGGACGCGCAATCCCTCGCGTCCGTCCGTTACCGGCGGGGTTCCTGTCGCGATGCAGTGGAGGAAGTGCTCGCACTCGAGGCGCAGGGGCTCCTGCTCGGGGATGCCGGCCACGCGCTCGGGCTCCCCCTTGGCGGGGACAGGAACGTTGTTCTTCCACACGATCTCGTGGTGGTAGAGCAGGAGCTTCTCGGGCCAGGGCACGGTGTCGTCGAAGACGGCCATCTTGCGGTCGCCCACGACGACCAGCTTCTGGTCCTTGAAGGGGTGCAGCCAGGAGACGAAGACATGCGCACGGATGCCCGACGGGAAGGCGAGGTGCGTCGTGGTCACGTCGGCGATCCGGCGGTGCAGGTAGTTGCCGCCCGTGGCCTGGACGCTCTCAGGCTCCTCGCCGGTCAGCGCGAGGATCATGGAGATGTCGTGGGGGGCGAAGGACCACAGGGCGTTCTCCTCGCGGCGGATCTTTCCGAGGTTGAGGCGGTGGGAGTAGATGTAGTTGATGCGCCCCAGGCACCCCGAGACTGCCAGCTCCTTGAGCCGCACGAACGCGGGGTGGTACTGCAGCAGGTGCCCGACCATGAGGGTCAGGCCTTGTTCACCTGCCAGTTCGATCAGTTCCTCCCCCTCGCGATCGCTCAGGGCGAGGGGTTTTTCCACGTAGATGTGCTTGTTGGCCAGCAACGCCTCCCGGGCGAGTCTGAAGTGGGTCTCCGCGGGCGTCGAGATCACGACGCCATGCACCGCGGGATCGGACAGCACGTCGGCGTAGGCGAGGCAGGGCAGGACCTTCGGGTACTGCTTCTCGATCTGGGAGAGTGCCGCCTCGTCGGCGTCGCAGACCCGGTGCAGGGCGCCCAGCTGGTGGTAGTTCCGCACGAGGTTGCGGCCCCAGGCCCCGGCGCCGATCACGGCGATTTTGGGAATGTTCTCTCCGCTCATAGGAATGTCTCCGGGTGATGTGTCTGGCTCGGGTTGCCGCGATCAGGCCCCCGCGGCCTCGAGCAGGGCCGCCACGATCTTTTCCTGGTCGGCCTCGCCGATGTAAGGATGCATGGGGAGGCTGAAGATGCGCCTTGCGCAGTCCTCACTGACGGGGAAGTCCCCCGCCCGGTATCCCAGGAAGGAGAACGCCGCCTGGAGGTGCAACGGCCTTGGGTAGTAGATGACCGTCGGGACGCCCTTGCCCTGCAGACCTGTCATGATGGCGTCGCGGTGCGCTTCATCTCTTGCAAGAACGGAATACTGTGCCCACACGCTTTGGTATCCGGTCGGGACGTTCGGTGTCACGAGGCTTTCGCAAGAGCGCAGAAGCTCGTCGTAACGGCCTGCCACGACCTGTCGAAGCCTGACTTCCTCTTCGAATAGGCTGAACTTCGCCAGGAGGATCGCAGCCTGGATCGTGTCCAGGCGCCCGTTGATGCCGATCCGGATGTTCTCATACTTGTGGGAGCCCTTGCCGTGAAGGCGAATGGAGCGCAGGATCTCCGCCATGCTGTCATCGGAGCAGAAGCACATCCCCCCGTCGCCGTAGCAGCCAAGCGGTTTTGCCGGGAAAAAGGACGTGCAGGCGATGTCCCCGAATGCACATGCTTTCCTGCCGTTCACCTCCGCCCCGAAGGACTGGGCGGCATCTTCGATCAGGAAAAGCCCGTTTTGCCTTGCGATGCTGTCCAAGCGGCCGTAATCGGCGGGCAGGCCGAATAGGTCAACGGCAATGATGGCCTTCGGCGTGATTCCCTTCTGCCCCGCAAAGCGCGGCAGGGGGTACAGGCCGGCATCCCGGCTGCGAAGCGCAGAGAGGCATCGTTCGAGCTGATCCGGGTCGATATTGAAGGTCCTAGGGTCAATGTCGACATAAATGGGGGTGGCACCAAGGAGGCTGATGACTTCCGCCGTAGCGATGAACGTGAAGGGTGCGGTCAATACGGCATCCCCGGGCCCTATGCCGCGGGCCATCAGGGCCATGAGCAGGGCATCCGTGCCGGAAGCGCAGGAAATGGCATGCTTTGCACCGACATAGCGGGAAAGGTCCTTCTCGAGGGCGGCAACCTCGGGGCCCATGATGTACTGGCCATGATTCAAGACGGCCTGAATGTTCGCCTCAATTTTTCCCCGAATCCGTTTTTGCTGATATACAAGATCGATAAATTCCATCAGTTGGACACCTTAGTCTGATTTTTTTACAAAGCTCCGCTCTCTCGATTCCATCATCGATTATGAATACAGAATACGCCATATGCATCGAACCCCTTCGATTGCCCGAAAGGGTTGTAAATAATGCATTTACAACCGGTGAAAACTATTACCGTAGCGCCGTTAAGTCAAGAGGAAATTATACAATCGTTGCATCGGGTGAATGCGTCGGGGTGCATGTAAGGCATTGAATATGAATGGAAATATGGGGGAATGGGGCAATCCCCTTTCATGCAGGAGACCTTCGCGTGATCCACAGGGGCGGAATCGCTTGCGATTTTGAGCCGGGCAGATGGAAAAACCGTTCTCATCTGGCCCGATTAATGCTAAAAAGACTGTCGAAATATCCCATTTGCGAATCGAAGCAGGTGCCCATGAAATTCGAAAAGCGCATTCTCTGCATCGGGGCGGGCTACGTGGGCGGGCCGACCATGGCCGTCATCGCCGCGAAGTGCCCCCGCTACGGCGTCACGGTGGTCGATGTGGCCCGGGGGCGGATCGATGCCTGGAACTCGGGCAAGCCGCCGATCTACGAACCCGGCCTCGATGACGTGGTCCGTTCGGCGCTGGGCCGAAACCTCTTTTTCAGCACCGACATCGCCCGGGGGATCAGGGAGAACGACATCATCTTCGTCTCCGTCAACACGCCCACGAAGACCTTCGGGGCCGGGGCGGGAATGGCGGCGGACCTTCAGTACTGGGAGCTTGTGGCCCGCCAGATCCTCGAGCACGCCGAGTCCTCGAAGATCGTCATCGAAAAGAGCACCCTGCCCGTCAAGACGGCCCAGGCGATGGAGAGGATCCTCATGTCGCGAAACGACGGGGTCCATTTCGACGTCTTGTCCAACCCGGAGTTCCTCGCCGAGGGAACGGCGATCCGGGATCTCCTGTGCCCCGACCGCGTGCTCATCGGCTCGCGGGAGACGGAGCGCGGCCTGAAGGCGCGCGAGGAGCTGGTGGAGATCTACGCCAACTGGGTCCCCCGCGAGCGGATCGTCACCTCGAACATCTGGAGCAGCGAGCTCTCGAAGCTCGCCTCGAACTTCTTCCTGGCCCAGCGCATCTCGACGATCAACGCCATCTCGGCCATCTGCGAGAAGACGGGCGCCGATGTCTCGGAGGTGGCGAGAATCGTGGGGATGGACAGCCGCATCGGCGGCAAGTTCCTCAACGCGAGCGTGGGCTTCGGCGGGTCCTGCTTCAAGAAGGACATCCTGAACCTCGTCTACCTCTGCCGCGTCGAGGGGCTCGAGGAAGTGGCCGACTACCTCGAGAGGGTCGTCCGGATCAACGAGTACCAGAAAGAGCGCTTCGTCCTGAACATGCTCAGGGCCATGTTCAACACGCTGGCGGGCAAGAAGATCTGCCTCTTCGGCTTTGCCTTCAAGGCCGACACGGGGGACACGCGCCAGAGCCCCGCCATCGACGTGGCCCGCAGGCTCCTCGAGGAGCACGCCGAGGTCGTCGTCACGGACCCGCAGGCCCTCGCCAACGCCCGGGAGGATCTTGCCGGCGTGGAGAAGGGACTATCCTTCGTGGAAGACCCGTACGAGGCCGTCCGCGGCTGTCACGCCATTGCCGTCATGACGGAATGGACCCTGTACCGGGGCCTCGACTACCGGAAGATCCTCGATCTCATGGTGAAGCCGGCGTTCATCTTCGACGGCCGCAACATCCTCGACCACAAGGCCCTCTTCGAACTCGGGTTCAACGTCTACCCGATCGGGAAGAGGCCGCTCAGTCACTTCTAGCGAACATTGGGCGGGTTTCGTCTTTCCGTGTTCTTCCGTGAAGCCGAAATCGACCCGCGCGAACATCGGAAGAGCGGAAGTGAGGAAGAGCGGACAAGAAAGAAAAAAATCTTTCGCTTCCTCTCCGCTCTTCCGCTCTGCCTGACTTCCTGGCTTCGCCATCATGCGGCACAGCGTCGCCATATCGGGAAGATGACGTCTTGACGCGGAGCGGGATCAAGCTCCGGAAGAGGTGCCCAGGAGCTCCTCGTAGATTTCGATCTGCCGCCTGGCCACCTCGTCCCAGCTTTGCCCGCCGGCCGTCCGGAAGGCCTCCTGCCCCATCCGCCCCCTGAAGCCGGGATCGAGCAGCCGGGCAAACCGCTCCGCCACGGCCTTCGCGTCGGCGGGGTCGCCGACGATGAACCCGTTGACCCCGTCGCGCACCAGGTCCCTCGCCCCCACGTTTCCGCTGAGCACGACGGGCAGGGAGGCCGCCATGGCGTCGAGCGCCGCCATGCCGAAGGTGTCGAATCGCGACAGCATGGCGAACAGATCGCTTCCCGCGTAGAGGGCATCGAGGTTCTCCCGTCCCGTGACCCCCGAGAATCTCAGGTGCCCGCCGATCCCGAGTCCCTCGGCCATCCGACGGTAGTGCCCCTCGTCACCCCTCCCCACGACGAACAGCAGGGGCACGTCGGCCGCCCCGGCGCGCTTGAGCGCCGCGAGCCCCTGGATGACATAGTCCAGGCCCTTCACCTCGAAATTCATGGACACGAAAAGGAGGATCAGGGCCGACGCGTCCACGCCCAGCGAGCGGCGGACCTCCGCCCGGCAGCGCTCCCGGTCGATCCCGGCGAAGCGTCCGACGTCCGTGCCCGGGGACAGGACGAGCACCCGGCTTTCCTCGACGCCGTACTCGCCGATGAATTTCTCCTTCGTGATCGACGAGACGGCGAGGAACCTGCAGCAGCGGGGGTTCGCGACGAGACGGGCTTCCACCGAGCAGGTGGCCCGGTCGAAGAGGCTCATGCGCTTCTGCCGCACGTCGCGGACCCAGAGCCGGTGGGGGATGCCGTGCATCGTGAACAGGTCGGCCTCGAAGATACGGTCGTGGGCGTGGATGAGGTCGACGCCTTCCTGCGCGACGGCGCGGTTTGCGAACCAGGCGAAGCTCGGCGTGACGAGGGTGCGGGGGAACCGGAGGACCGGGACGCGGTGGAAGGCGATGCCCGGCCCGGTTGCGCGCCAGCGGTTGGCGAAGACGTGGACCTCGAAGCGGGGGTCTGCCGCCGTCCGGGCCGTCAGCTCTGCAGCAAAATTCTCCGCGCCCCCCACGAGGCCGAATTTGGGAATGACGACGGCGATCTTCTTCTTTCTCATGTGCCCGTTCATCGAACGGCCTTACTGCAGGCCTTGCTCCTGTTGCCAGCCCTTATCACAAACCCGGAATCATTTCACCGTTTTAATCCGCCCGGCATCTGTGGTATGGTGGCCGCGACCGACGGACGTCGGGACGGGTGCTTGCGTCATGGCTGAAAAAATCCCACTTTCCGTGGCGATCATCACGAAGAACGAGGCGGCCAACCTGCCCGCCTGCCTGCAGAGCGTCGCCTTCGCGAGCCAGG
>Ga0067045_1003941_pt1 | contig 14587 bp, 13 predicted proteins | sample TerdegcTABiofilm_FD_59184 | JGI IMG/M metagenome (GOLD analysis project Ga0067045, IMG submission 59184) | Combined Assembly of (Gp0054472, Gp0054536) Wastewater bioreactor microbial communities from Singapore -Terephthalate degrading...
CAATCCTGTCCGCAAGGGTGGGACCCTTTACCCCCCTGTAAAGGCAGAGGAAAATAGTTATACTTAAGTAAAGACATGCACCTACCAGTATCGTTGTCATTTTTCCTTTACCTCCATTTTCTTGAGCACCCTCTCTACTTTCCAGTCCGCCAAGGCATCTTTGTTGCTTTCTTCGAGCACGTGAACGGTTACATCTTCCTCATCCAGGCCTACCGTCAGCGTACCCGGCGTCAGCGTAATCGAATTGGCGTATAGGAAAGAACTAAATCTGCTGCTGAATCCGTGCCTGTACCTGACCAAACCCGGGCTGATCTTCAGTCTGGGCGATAGGATTACCGAGGCAACGTGCACGTTTGCCTTTATGATCTCTATGGTTATGCAGATCACGTATAACAGCGCATAAAACATCCTTTTCACCGGCGGGGGCCCCGCTCCTCGCAGCCGGAAAGTCTCCGGGTTCATTCTGCTTGCCATATATAAAGTGAAACCTATAATCAGAACCGCCAGCATAATATCATGGATCTTGATTTTGCCCGATACTGCAACCCAGAATATCAAAAGGGCTATACTCCAGAATGCAATTCGACCTTTGCTGTATTTACCCATACAAAAACAACTCCGCACAATTTTATTGTTAATAAAATATCTATGCTATTTTCAGAATTCTCCTATCCCGGTTTGCCGGAAACAAAACTGAAAAAAATCTCATAAAGAGTTATATATTGCAAAACTCAAGCCAACTTTCCAAGCTTCCTGTGACTGTCCCATTTTCCGTTGAATACTGCAGCTTCAATAAAATTATATTGCATATGCGTTTGAAAAAAAACCGGAATAACGTTCCAATAAAGAACAATATTCCGGCTATGGCCTTCTTCGTATGTTCCATTATGACACAGTACCTTATCACGGCGTATAAGCAATATTGTACTTTTTCATCTTCCGGTAAAGGGTGTTTCTGCCTATACCCAGTGATTTTGCCGCGCTGGTAATGTTCCCGTTATTGAACTCAAGCGTTTCCAGTATCGCCCTCTCTTCAATCTCTGAAAGCGTCCTCACACCCGCATGTGCTTTTTCGCGGTACGGCACCGCTTTCTTTTTTATATTATCCGGGATATTTTTTGCGGTCAGTTCGCTGCCCTCCATCATCATTATGGACTGGTTGATTATATTCTGCATCTCCCTCACATTGCCCGGCCATGCATAGCCTTCCAATATGTTATAGTAGGAGTTGCTCACATTCCTGACGGGCTTTCCCAATTGTTCAGAGTATCTATCTATCAGTTTGTCTATAAAAATCCTTATATCCTCCTCCCTTTCCCTGAGGGGAGGAATCCGAATGCGGATTACGTTCAACCGGAAGAACAGGTCCTGCCTGAAATTTCCCCGTTCAACCTCTTCCTCCAGGTGCTTGTGCGTCGCAGCCACTACTCTGACATCCACAGGGATTATCTTGTGGCTCCCAATCCTTACCACCTCTTTTGTCTCCAGAACCCTGAGGAGGTTCGCCTGCGTATCAAGGGGCATGTCCCCGATTTCGTCCAGGAATATCGTACCGCCGTCGGCCAACTCGAATTTCCCCGGGTGCCCTCCCCTTCTCGCGCCGGTAAAAGCGCCCTCAACATAGCCAAACAATTCGCTGGCAATCAGTTCCCTTGGAATAGCCCCGCAGTTAATGAATACGAAGGGGCCATCCTTGCGTTCGCTCGCATTATGAATCGCCTGGGCAAACAGCTCCTTGCCCGTTCCGCTCTCGCCGGTCAGCAGCACCGTGTTTGAGTTCAGCGAAGCGAACATAGCCTGTTTCTTGGCTTCAATTATCTCCGGGCTTTTACCTATAATATCATCGAACACAAACCTTGCTTCCGCGCCTACTATTTTATTTACGAGTTTATGAACGGATTTCCCTTCCCTCAGGGTGATCACCGCACCGTCAACGCTGGAATTATCTCTTTTTATCGGCGTCGTCAGTATGACGCACCTCAGAGTACCCTTAGGAAGGTCAATTATAACTTCTTCCTCGTTATAGCCCTTGCCCTTTCTGAGAACGTCTTTGATCCTTTTGCTGTAACCGCCGAAAAGCTTCGCAAGGGACTCCCCTACCGGGTCTTTGCTCTGTAAGTTCAGCATCTTTCTTGCGTTCTGGTTTATATCCGTCACTATAAGGTTATTATCTATGCAGATCAGCCCTTCGGAGATTGACTCCATGATAGCCATGAAATGTTGATTTGCGATGGCGAGCTTTCTGTTGCTTTCTTCCAGCCGGATCTGGCTTTCTATGGCTTCTGCGGCCGCTATGACCATGCCAAGGGTGTGGGAGTGCACTTTTTGGAAAGAACCGGTCATGCCGAGAACCGCAACAATTTCCCCGTTTTTATCTTTAATTGGACATGAAGATGTTGTCCAGCTGTGGTAGTTATAGTTGTAGTGCTCCGCGGCAAACACCTGAACCGGTTCCCCGGTCCTCAGCGCTATACCGATTGCATTTGTCCCGATATACTCTTCTTTGCAGCATTCCCCCGGGTTTATGTTCAGTGCGGTCATTTTCCCAAGGGTATCCTCTTCCCCGAGGGCAACAAGTATATAGCCGTCCCTGTCGGTCAGCCTGACCGCAAATTCAGATTTTGCAACAATCTTATATATACTTTCCATAAAGGGCAGTGAGACCGCGACAACCTGCGAGGAGTTTTCCTGCCTTTTTTTCAGTTCTCTGTTGGATAACCTGTTGGATTCTATAGGTTTGAAAGGGTCAATACCTGCTGCTTTGCTTATGTTCCATGACTCTGCAATCACAGGGCGTATAACGTCTGAACTGTACTGTCCCGTCCGGATGAATTTCCTCCAGTTTTCATATATTTCCGACTCCTTCATCAAGAAACTTCGTCCGCCCATGGTCACCGCATCCCTTTCTCTGTCGATATGTTGTATAATTATACTTAGATAATTGTATTATACCATCGTTTGCGCCATATTGGAACACTCAAATACGCCCGATTCGACAACTCTTTTCCTCTGCTCGTTAATAAATTAACGTTTAACTACCCTGTAGTTGATTTCCGTGGAAATGTAATTTATTCTGGAATTTTGTAAACTCTTTACACATTATATCTAAGTTTGGTATAATCTTCATGTAAAACAATCTTATATATATAGATATGGTTATTATTCATACAAGCCCATGCTATAGCTTTGATTGTAGAAATATACAGCTATGAGGTGGGCTATTGTTTTTTGTTGGGGTTTGTGCGGATAGAGCGATGTTCCCGAATCAAATATTTCGGGGTTACAGGAGTTATGCGAAATTGGGTAACCCATAAGCGGGAGGGAATTACTTTGAGTCTACTAAGAGAAATCCAAAATGCTGCTGTTTCCTCTGACAACAAGATTGCAGATATACTTCGAAAGTGCAAAATCTTAGCAGCCAGACTAGGGAATAAAGAGTTTGAGGAATGGGTTGAAAACGAGCTTAACGGATATCAATCAAAGGATCAATTACCAGATTATCGAGTATTAGAACGTGTAGAATCTAAAGGTCATTTTGGCGGACCTTTTGGAAGTGGTTTAAGAAATGCGTTGATTCCTCCTTCCTGTATAGAAGATAAACAGATAAGGGAATTCATTTCCACTGAGTATTTATCTCAGGGTATTAGTACATACGAACATTTACTATCATCAAGAAATGAAGGGACTTTTCAAATTCCATGGCCCGCAGACTTGGTGGCGCTTTATGGAGAGCAAATTTATGAAAATATGAACTGTATGCAAGCGTGGAAGGTTATCAGCCGTGGTTCAATCGTCGGGCTTATTGATAGCGTGCGCAACCGAGTGTTATCGTTTGTTATAGAGATAGAGAAGGTAAACCCGGAGGCAGGGGAGGCACCGCCCAATTCGGAACCAATTCCGCAGAGGAGTGTTAGCCAGATTTTTCATACTCATATTTATGGTAATGTTGGCAGTTTCTCTTCGGGTAATCAAAACTCTTATCAGAGCATTAATTTTGATATTCGGGGGGACCTTATTGGTTTAAAACAAGAGCTTAAAAACTTAGGAGTAGAAGAAAGAGATATTTCTTTATTGGAAGAGGCCATCTTAGAAGATAAAGAGCAAAATGCAAAAGAGATTGGTCGTAGTACTGCAAAATGGTTATCCAATATGCTTGATAAGGCTGCAAAAGGAGCACTCCATATATCAGCTAATACAGTTTGCCAGATACTTCCCAGATTAATATGTAATTATTTAGGGATATAATAATACCCAACTTCGCATAGCCATGGCTTCACGCAACGGGCGCGGCAAGCGGGTTCAGCGGGGGTAGGATATTGGGCGAGGCCGTAGCTTGTGCGTCACATCTCTTCGCGGGTGCAAGCACCGCCAAAGGAGAAGGGCTTCGGAGGTCCGGCTCAGAGGGGTCGTGAAACCGCAGGGGAGAACAGGGGACGGTTCTTTGTTCTATGATACGTATTGCGGAACATGCCAAGCATTTGTTAAGGTTTTAAATTGGGCTATCTAGATGGTCAAAGAGACATAGACAAGGCCAAGTGTAAAATGAAAGTATGCTGTATAAAAAGAAACTACAATTCCTGTTCAGAATGTCCGGACCTTTCTACATGCATGTTGATAAATGAATTTCACGGCAAGAATGGCTATAAATATAAAAAGTATAGGCAAGCTATTGAATATGTTAGAGCTAATGGCTATGCCGATTTCTTGAAAATAGCCGATAGTTGGGATGGAGCTTATGACAATTATACATAAAAGCAAACTTTGGTATTATATTCCAATATCTATTTTTAAGTCAAGATTTATATCTGAACTGACCAACATATTCTGCGATTCCTCGACATATTTGTCTCTTTTAGCTCTTTCTTCCCGTAATATTACATAATACCTTTACGCCTTATGACCAACTTTGGTATAATTTTCATGCCGGGTTATTAGAGACTATTTGCATATCAAATATTTGGTTTCTGGGATGTTAACCAACTGCTAACCCAAATCAAAGGAGTGAGGATGTGTTAAAGCTAACCGGTAAACCCTTTAGCTCGATTAATCAGTTTTTCAAAGACCAGGCGAGGGATCTTGAGAAGTACTTATTCGAATACTATTTTCAGGGAGGAAACGGCGCAAAGATAATAGAAGCATTAAAAAAATACCAGAATAATGACGGTGGTTTCGGAAACGGCCTGGAGTCGGATTTCCGGCAGCCGTTTTCGTCACCTATGGCTACCTCTATCGGTGTCAGGCTCTTGTCGCAAATAGATGGTAATAAAGACGCGGAAGAGATGATAAAATCAGCTATAGGTTATTATGAATCGGCATTTAATGAAACCCGGAACGGGTGGTTTGCCGTAACGAAAGATGTGAATGATTATCCCCACGCACCCTGGTGGCATTATGATGAAGAAAACGGTATGACTATAATAGACAGAAACTGGGGAAACCCCTCCGCTGAAATACTGTCGCATTTATATAAATATAAGGAGTCTGTAAGAAAATTGGATATTGACTATCTGGTGGAATACGCTTTGAAATATATTGAGGCTAAAGAAAGGTTTGAATCCGAAAATGAGCTGTTCTGCTACATAAAATTATTCGAGGTATTACCCGATGAACTGAAAAAGAGATTAATGAAAAGAATCGCTGTCGGCATATCCCAGGTCATTGAATATGACAGGGAAAAATGGACCGGGTATGTGCCAATGCCGCTAGATTTTGTTCCGGGTCCCGATAAATGCAGATTTGGGATTGAAGAGGCCAAGATAGAAGAGAGCCTCGATTTCTACGTAGAGCTGGTTGAGAATAATGGAGTGGTAAATCCGCCCTGGGGTGAAAGTTATTACCTTGGAAGTCTGAAACCGGCCTATAACGAATGGAAGGGAGTTCTGACTTTAAGTATACTGAGAAAGCTGGACGCTTATGGACGTCTGCAAAAACGCGACTTTTTATAGCTTCGCAAATATAAAAACCGCTCATCTCTTCGGTAGATAAGCGGTTTTAATGCTTTAAACAGCTGAAAAATGGAGAAATGCGCTCACGCCGCTTTCTCATCCCTTATATATAATATCTTCATTTATGTCCGACAGCTTGCTGCAGCCTGTCATTATCATAGCTTCAATTAGCTCGGAGCCGATTTTTTTCGTATATAGCTCCACTCCTTCCGCTCCCCCGCCGTAAGCGGCAACGCCGTAGGGCCTTCCTATAAGCACGGCATCTGCACCTAACGCCAGCACCTTAAGTACATCGGTACCGGTTCTTATGCCGCCGTCTATAAATATTTTTATTTTTCCCCCGACAGCCCTGCTTATTTCAGGAAGCACTTCAACCGGTGCAGGAGTATGATCCTGAACCCTTCCCCCGTGATTGGAGACCACTATTCCGTATGCACCTGCCTCTACTGCCTTCATAGCTCCTTTTACGGTCATTATGCCTTTTATAATAAACGGCAGATTTGTGCTTGCCGCTATTTCCTTGATTTCCTCGACAGGCTTGGGGGATACGGGTTTGCCCAAAAGCGCGAGCGTCGTCAGGCCCGCGGCGTCGATATCCATCGCTACGGCTAAAGCCCCCGCAGCCTCTGCCTTCTTTATTTTTGCCTTAACTTCCTCCTTCTGCCATGGTTTTATCGTGGGTATGCCCCACCCGCCAGCTTCAGAAACGACTTTCAACGGCAAATCATAGCTTTCATCATCGACACCGTCAGCAGTAAACCCCGCAGTGCCCGCTTTCTTGCAGCCCTGCACTATAGCCTGCGTATAACCTTCATCATTGTAGAAATTTCCGTAATGTATATGAAGTCCTCCTATGGGAGCGGCAAATATGGGAAAACTGAACCGTTTTCCGAACAGCTCTATTGAAGTGTCAACTCCTTTGAATTCATATATAGTATCCATGTTCAGCTTTATCTCGTTCAGCTTCTCAAAGTTTCTAATAAAACTGCTTCCCGTACCCTTGCCTCCCATACCGGGCAGTTCTCCCCTGCAGACTATGCCGTTGCATTCCCGGCAAACCCTGCATTTTGCCCCTATTCTTGATTTTGCATTCTCCAACACTTCTCTATAGTCCATTTTTACCCCTCCAAACTGTTATTTCTAACGGTTTGCCGAGCAGCCACAGCAAACCATAATCCTCACACCTTTGCCTGTATTCCATTTTAGATACTTTCATCAAAATAAGTTGCATATTCAAGGTTTAAGCATTCCTTAACACCGTAATAAACCCGTCGAGAATCTGGTGGCTTATTTTGAAGCCTTTGCCTACATAGAATTTCAGCGCATTATCATTCCCGTTTGATACAAAGATAAACACATCACTTATTGACTTAAATGAACTTAACCAATCCATTGACTTTTCAAACAAAACGCTGCCAATGCCGGTATTACGGTAACCTTCTTTTATAAAAAACTGAGAAAGACAGCCTACGTCATCATTTTTTACAGAATCAAAGTCAAAGAAGGCGTCACAGTTTAAAGTGGCAAAACCACCGGAATATATCTCCTTAGGTGAAATAGTGCTATAGGCATATCCAACAATTTTATTGTCATCTTTGGCTACCACTATATAGTTAGCTTTAGCGCTCTTGACGGAAGGAATCATTCTGGTTTCAAAACACATGTCGTCAAAAAATTCAGGATGGATATATGCTTTAGATTTCTGATAAGCCATTAAATCATTGCATAAATCCTTAATGCAAATAATATTATCTTCTGAAATAACTTCATAATGGATACTCATATTAACCTTCCTTTCCAAAAAAATTGAAAACAGGTTTGATTGATCAATCAACTTTGATATCATTATAGCAGTTACAATGATTATAACAAGTATGCAGTATTTTCTGCTTAAGAAAGTAAAAACTGAGTATTGGAGTGGTATTATGAATGACAAAGCATTGTATAAAAGCAACCTTGACAACTGCCCGTTAACATTCGCTTTAAACCTTATCGGTGGAAAGTGGAGATTGCCTATAATTTGGGCATTAAGTAAAAATGGAACTATGCGATATAATGAATTAAAAAGGAGTATTGATGGAATTACCAACATGATGCTAACTCAGTCACTAAAAGAATTGGAATTGTGTGGCATTATAAAGCGGAAGCAATTTATGGAGATACCGCCGCGGGTTGAGTATTCGCTGACCGATAATGGAGAAAGTCTTATCCCGGCTCTTAAAGCTCTAGCTACCTGGGGAAATAAAATGAGAAACAGTGATAATTGAAACATTGAGCTTATAGGACTAATACAAAAAAATAAAAGGCAGCAATCCATTCGGATTGCCGGCTTTTAGCTTTTATTCGTGGTCTGGGTGAGAGGATTTGAACCTCCGACCTCTTGAACCCCATTCAAGTGCGCTACCAAGCTGCGCTACACCCAGATAGATAATGCGACGTATATTAATATAGCATATTTTCAACGATATTTCAACTGGTTTTTATCTATTATATGCGGAAAATAAAAACAGGACCTTGACGGCCCCATATTACAAAATTATACAGATCAGTCCCCCACTTCCTTCATTAACGATCCTTTGAAGCGTTAGCTGCAGCTTGCTCTGGGCGTCCTCCGGCATTTTGGTCAGCTTGTTCTGGAGCTGCTCCCTTACCAGATCATACAGGGACTTTCCGAATATATTCGATTCCCAAAGCTTAGACGGATTGTTTTCAAACTCTGCAATCAAATAGTTGAGAAGCTCTTCGCTCTGTTTCTCGGTTCCAACCAGCGGCGATACCTCGGTTTGTATGTCTGCCCTTATCATGTGGATTGAGGGTGCGCTTGCCCTGAGTTTCACGCCGAACCGGTTGCCCTGCTTGAATATCTCCGGTTCTTCAAGCTTCAACTCGTCAAGCTTTGGTGAAACTACTCCGTATCCATGGTCCCACACCTCTCGCAGCGCCAGTTCGACCCTGTCAAACTGCCTTTTTGCTTTGGAAAGCTCCTCGACCAGACCCAGGAGCTGATGCTCTCCCTCAAGGGAATAACCCGTGATTTCGCCAATGACCTTATAGAAAAGGCTGTTCACCGGTTCAAGGTTGATTATTGCTACGCCCTCTCCAAGGCTGATGCCCTCCACTTCCGCTTCCTCGGTAAATTCATATTTCTCAAAGGCTTCGATTATTTTTCTCGTATCTTTAAGTTTGTGCACATCCAGGGTGCTCTGCCTTACAGCGGTAATAATCTCTTTTTTCAGCCAGTGCTCATAATCAAGGCCGTCGATCCACCGCGGCAGGTTGATATGAATTTCCATAACCGGGAACTCGAACAATACTCTTTCAAGGATACCGTTTACGTCATTCATGGACATGTTCATGCAGTCCACCACGCATACCGGTACATTATATTTTGCCTCGAGAGCCTCTGCCATATTCTTGGTTTCTTCGGCCCTCGGCCTGGTGCTGTTAAGTACCATAACAAAGGGTTTGTTAAGGTTCTTGAGGTCCTTGACCACCCTTTCTTCGGCCTGTATGTAATTCTGCCTGGGTATTTCAGTTATTGAACCGTCCGTTGTAATCAAAACCCCTATGGTTGAGTGGTCTGTAATCACCTTCTTTGTGCCCAGCTCTGCCGCTTCCTCAAAGGGTATTTTATTCTCAAACCATGGGGTCGACACCATCCTTGGAGTATCGTTCTCAGTATGGCCCATAGCTCCTTTTACCATGTATCCGACACAGTCAACCATCCTTACCTTGAACTCAGCGTTATCCTTTAAGATAATTTCCACCGCTTCGTTCGGGACAAACTTCGGCTCAGTCGTTGATATGGTTCTGCCGGCGCCGCTTTGGGGCAGCTCATCCCTTGCCCTCTCTCTGACATATGGATTCTCTATATTGGGTAAAACCAGCAGATCCATGAATCGTTTTATGAAGGTTGATTTTCCGGTTCTAACGGGTCCTACAACGCCGATATAAATATCACCCTGGGTCCTCTCGGCAATGTCCTTGTATATATTGAATTCTTCCATCCTCTCTATCCCTCCTCCTTCAAAATTGAACATGCATTAACATTATATATATATGACCGGAAAAACGTATTATTACTAAAAAATGGGGCCAACACCCCCCGGCCCTTTACAAAGCCAAAGGGGGACACACCTTCTTGTAAGAAAAGGCGTGTCCCCCTTCACCTAGATTCTATAGTCTACCACTGATCAACTATCTCCTCAGCTTCATGGGTTTTACTTCTCAGCATCAGGTTTTCAACCGACTTTTTAACATCGGCGTTTTCAAACAGTACCCTGTATATCTCCTCGGTAATCGGCATTACCACATCGAATTTTTTCGACAGATTATATGCGGCCTGGGTAGCCTTGACACCTTCAACCACCATCCTGGTTCCGCCAAGCACTTCTTCCAGCGATTTTCCCTGGCCTATTTGTATTCCTGCCCTCCGGTTCCGGCTGTGCATGCTGGTGCATGTGACGATTAAATCCCCTATCCCCGAAAGGCCTGCAAAGGTAGACGCCTTTGCCCCCATTGCAATGCCCAGCCTTGCTATTTCCACAATTCCCCGTGTCATCAGCGCTGCCTTTGTGTTGTCACCGAAGCCAAGGCCGTCGGAAATACCCGCTCCCAGGGCTATGACATTTTTTAAGGCTCCTCCGATTTCCACGCCTATTATATCCGGGTTTGTATATACCCTGAAGTTGGGTGACATGAAAAGGTCCTGGACGTATTCCGCAACTTCCCTGTCAGGGGCCGCGGCCACCACAGTGGTCGGTATCTTCCTCCCCACCTCTTCCGCGTGGCTTGGTCCGGATAATACGGCCACCGGATTCTGCGGCAGCCTGTCGCTGATCACCTCGGACAGCCGCTTCAGGGTGTCAGTGTCCAGCCCTTTGGCTACGTTAACTATTCTCTGCTCAGGTTTTATCGCCGGAGATATCTCGCCGATTACCGCCCTTACGGCATGGGAAGGTACCGAGAATATGATGATATCACAGCCGTGGACGCATTCTTCCATATCTCCTGTCAGGTGAATGTTATTCCCTAATTCGACACCCGGCAGATAGAATTCATTCTCCCTTTTCTCCTTCATGATCTCAAGCAGGTCCTCTTCCCTCACCCACAGCTTCAACTCTGTGCCTTTCCTGTCAAGCACCGTAGCAAGAGCGGTACCCCAGCTCCCTGCCCCTACTATGGCCACCTTCGCTTTATCCATGTTTAACCCTCCTTTTTACCAAGCTTTGACTCCTCTCCCCGCAGCAGCCTCTTTATATTGCCGCGGTGCCTTACCAGCGCAAACATTGCAATAACTAAAGAAAACACAATCATTTCCTTAGAAGACCTGAACATAACAACAAGGATCGGGTAGAGGATGGCTCCGGTAACCGAACCGAGGGAAACATACCTGGTAACCGCTATTATCAACACCCCGACTGCCAGCAGTATTAACGCAATTCTTATGTCGAGGCTCAGCAGTGCTCCAACGGAAGTCGTTATCCCTTTTCCACCCTTGAACCCCAGGAACACCGGCCAGTTATGGCCGCATACCACTGCGACCGCCGCAAGGATTGCTCCCATGTCACCGGCAATGTTCCTGCCTATCAGTACCGCCGCCACACCTTTCAGAAGGTCACCGGCAAAAGCAAAGGCCGCCGCCTTGGCCCCAAGGATCCTGTTCACGTTTGTCGCTCCGGCGTTGCCGCTGCCGTGCTGCCGTATGTCTATACCGCCAAAAACTCTCCCTGCTATGTAAGACCAATTCATCGAGCCCAGCAGATATGCTATTACAGACCCGAAAAGAACATTTTGCAAATTACGCTCCCCCCTTATCTGTCCTCTCCCTGACTATCATCCTGACAGGCGTCCCCTCAAAGCCGAAGGCGTCCCTGATACGGTTTTCAAGATACCTGAGGTAGGAAAAATGCATCAGTTCATTACTGTTGACAAATATTACAAAGGTCGGGGGTTTAACCGACACCTGCGTCCCGTAAAATATTTTCAACCGCTTCCCTTTGTCGGAAGGAGGCTGATTCATAAGTACCGCTTCACCTATGACATCGTTCAGGACCCCCGTTGACACCCGGAGCGAAGAGCGCTCAAAGATAGCCTCCACCAGCTCAATAATTTTGTTTATCCTCTGCCCGGTCTTGGCGGAAACAAAAATCACCGGCGCATATTCGACAAAGCCCAGCTTCAACCTTATATTCGCCATATACTCGTCGGCGGTTTTGCTGTCCTTTTCTACAAGATCCCATTTATTCACTACTATTATACAGCCCTTGCCCTCCTCGTGAATATGCCCGGCTATCTTGGTATCCTGTTCTGTCGCTCCCTCAAGGGCATCAATTACCAGCAGGCACACATCGCTTCTGGTGACCGCCGCATAGGACCTGATTACGCTGTACCGCTCGATCGCTTCTTCAACTCTGCTTCTTTTCCGGATACCCGCGGTATCTATCAAAACATAATCCCTGTTTTCAATCGTAATATAGGTATCTATCGCATCCCTTGTGGTTCCCGGCACATCGCTTACTATGACCCTTTCCTCGCCCAGTATTTTATTGAGAAGGGAAGACTTGCCCACATTCGGTTTCCCCAGTATCGCAACCTTTATGACGTCGTCGTCATACTCCTGCTGCTCAACTTTTGGGAAATTCTCCACCACCCTGTCCAGGAGGTCGCCAAGGCCCAACCCCTGTTCGGAGGAAATGGCTACCGGAGTGCCCAGCCCCAGGTTATAAAACTCGAAAACCTCATCCTCAAGCTTTCTATTGTCAACTTTATTACATACAAGGATAACCGGTTTCCGGGTTTTCCTGAGCATATCCCCAACCTCGTAATCTGTCGCAGTAAGGCCTTCCCTTGCGTCAACCATGAAGAGAATCACATCCGCAGTTTCTATGGCTATCTGGGACTGGATTCTCATCTGTTCAAGGATAATATCCTTGCTCCTGGGTTCGATACCTCCGGTGTCTATGAGGGTAAAACGGTGATCGAGCCATTCGACCTCGGTATATATCCTGTCCCGGGTGACGCCGGGGGTATCCTCCACGATAGAGATCCTTTTCCCGGCAATCCTGTTGAAAAACGTAGATTTGCCCACGTTTGGACGTCCTACTATTGCCACTATCGGCTTACTCATACAGCATCCTCCCGAACCGTTTTTCTGACAAACTCATCTCCCTTTACAGGGCAGACTATCACCTTGACTCCCAGTTCCTTCTCAACATCTTCAACCGTTACATCATCAAGAAACACCCTGCTTCCTGATTTGAGCATGTTTTGAGGAATCAAAAGGGCGTTATCCAGAGGTTTGTTTCGCAGCTGCTCAATGAGGTCTTTTCCGGTAATAAGGCCTGAAACATCAATAGTATCTCCAAAAAAACAGTTTGTTATCGGGTAAACCTGTATCCGGATGCTCTTGTATTCACTCTCTATTAAACTGCTCATGCGCCGCATAAAACCGCAGGCAGCGTTGCCGGTCGCCAATGAGTACGCGCCCTTCGGCTCTCCTTTAACTCTTATCGCAGATAATTCATCTTCAAGTTCGCGTTTAAACAATGCCATCAGTCCGATACCATTTTCCAGTTGGGGAAAATCCTCATACTCTTCAAAGGGGGGTATATCCTCCCCGGCCCTTAGATAGAATTCATCCGCGATAAACACAAGACGGCTCCCCTTTGTCGTCAAAAACTCATTCTGCCATTTCCTGACCTTATCTATTATGCCCTTTGAACATATATCATCGCAGGGGTCAATAGGGTATAGACCCTCCCTGTACTTGGTCAAACCCACAGGCACAATGCCTATGCTTCTTACAGAGGGCCACAATATGCCCAGATCCGAAACTGTATTATCAAGACAATCTCCGTCATTAATCCCCGGGCATAAAACTATCTGACAATTTAGTATTATACCATTTTCTGCGAATCTCTCAAGCAGCTTCAACGCTTCCCCTGCCCTCGGATTCCCCAGCATCCGGTTTCTCGTCTCCGGGTCTGTCGTATGTACCGAAACGTTCAGCGGGCTTATCCTGTACCGGATTATTCTATCTGCGTCGTCGTCCGTAAGGTTAGTGAGGCTTATAAAATTCCCCTGGAGAAATGACAGGCGGGAATCGTCATCCTTGAAATACAGGCTCTCTCTCATGCCCTTGGGAAGCTGGTCGATGAAACAGAAGACACACTTGTTTCTGCATCTTTTTGCCTTATCCATCATTTCATCAGCAAAAACCATTCCAAGGTCCTCCGACGGCTCCTTGTCTATCTCAATTACCCATTCTTCCCCTGTGGGCTTTTGCACGATGAGTTCTATAGTCTCATCGTTTATTAGAAACCTGTATTCAATAATATCGTTTACCATAATATTATTTATGGAAATCAGATAGTCTCCCGGTTCAACCCCAGCTTCCTCTGCTATGCTGCCCTTGGTCACTGCATCAATCCTGTGGCGCCTGCCGGCCATTTTGTTACCTCCATTTAATACCTGATACTAAATATTATACCATATAACCCTACATAGTATATCATAATTTTGGTAGTTCGCAGAATATAGATCGTAGTTGGCAGATCGCAGATCGCAGGTGCTAGGTGCTACTAGAGTACAGATCACAGTTCACAGGAGGTGACAGGGGGACGGGGTTGTTGATACCCAGG
>Ga0067045_1030628_pt1 | contig 14587 bp, 14 predicted proteins | sample TerdegcTABiofilm_FD_59184 | JGI IMG/M metagenome (GOLD analysis project Ga0067045, IMG submission 59184) | Combined Assembly of (Gp0054472, Gp0054536) Wastewater bioreactor microbial communities from Singapore -Terephthalate degrading...
CGGTGAGAAAAAAATTATAACAGTTCTATTCAGCGATATTGCCGGGTTTACAACTTTTGCAGAGAAAAAAGAACCAGAAGAACTTGTAAGTTTTATTAACGAATTCTTAAATGAAATGACGGAAATAATTATTTCCAACGGAGGAACTCTCGATAAATACTTGGGCGATGCAGTAATGGCATTCTGGGGCGCACCTGTGGAAGTAGAAGACCATACCTTTAAAGCATGCTTATCAGCGCTTCAAATGCAGAATAAATTGGCAGAGCTAAGAGATAAATGGTCTAAATCCGGCGAACCGATGATTCACATTAGAATAGGAATAAACTCAGGGGAAGTAATCGTAGGAAACATAGGTGGTGAGAAACGGTTCGATTATACAGTGCTGGGCGATAATGTTAATCTTGCATCGCGGCTTGAAGGTGCTAATAAAGAATACGGCACCAACATAATGATAAGTGATTCTGCTTATCAATTTGTTGAAGAAAAAGTTTTAGTAAGAGAATTAGATATTATTCGTGTTAAAGGGAAAACCGAACCGACAAAAGTTTACGAATTAATCAGCTTATCCGGAGATCAGAAGGCGATTGATGCTATTTATCAAATGCACGAATATTTCCAAGGATTGGAATTGTATCGTTATAAAAGTTTTGAAGCCGCTCTGGATTACTTTAAAAGATGTGCAGAAAAATTAGGTGATTATCCTTCCAAAGTTTATATGAATAGATGCCAGTATTACTTGCAGAATCCTCCACCTGAAGACTGGGATGGAGTTTTTGAAATGAAATCAAAGTAACTATTTAAGGGCTTTCTTAATATTAAATGCCGCTGCAACTAAAAAGATAAAATTAGCAATCCATGCCGTTATTAATGGATCGAGCACTCCATTCTTACCAAATGCCTGACTAACTTTCATAAACACGAGATACACAAAAGTAATAAGTAAGTTTATACCGAACTGAATTGCAAGTCCGCCGCGTCTTCTGTTAGCAGAGATCGGCAATCCGAAAAATACAACCACAACACTTGCAAATGCATAAGCAATTCTGGATTGGTATTCGATAAGAATGGAAGTCGGATCGTTACCGGTTCTTTTTTGCTCGGCAGCAAACTCCGATAATTCCGTTAACGACATTTCCTCCGGCTTCCTTTGTTTCTTCATAACATCATCAGGTTTGAAATTAAGTCCATAGTATTCATACTCAATAAATTTTTGCAGAACTTCCGTTGTATCAGAAATTGTTCTGATCGTTCCATTCATTAGTGTCCAGCATTTTTTTTGCTCATCGAATTTCATTCTAAGAGCATCGGTGCGTTTAATTAAACGGGTTTTATCAACGGGATTAAATTCCTGTATGCTTATCTGATGCGCTTGTTTATTGGCAATATCATAATAGTTAATTGTAACAATCCTCGATTTTGTATCCTGGAAAAATATATTACTGCCGAAATAGACAATCCCTTTCTTCATGTAAGTTTGTTCGATAAACACTTTGTGCTTATTTGCCATTGGAACGAGGTAACCGCCAATGTAAACACTCATCAGACTTATAAAGAAAGAAACGATTATAAACGGAGCCATAAACCTGTAAAGACTAATTCCTCCGGCTTTTATTGCGGTAATTTCATTTAATGAGGACATTTTACCGGCAGTAAATAAACTCGATAGAAGTACTGCTACCGGTGTTACAAGTCTTATTATTTCCGGCATGAAGACTAAATAGTATTGAAGTATCAACATGCCCGGTACATTCTGATCAATGAAGTCGTCAAGATTTTCCATCATGTCTATTACAACAAACAGAAGCGTAAAAGCGAGGAGTCCGAATAAAATGGTTTGAATAAATTGCTTTATAAGATAACGGTCAATTATTTTCATCTGCTATTCACTCGTGGCATTTTCTTCTTCGTTAGATCTCCAGGATTTTGGGATATACTTACTAAGGAAGTCGAAGCTTATTGTAACTTTTTCCCTCGCACTTTTTATTGTAATCAAGATACCAACAATAGTAAGTAAAATGTTTGCACTCCAGATTCCCCAGAATGGCGAGACCAAACCTCTATCTGCTAATTTTTCTCCGCCTATAAGGAATGCCCAATAGACTAAAAAGAAAATAAGACTAATTCCGGCAGCCATTCCAAATCCGCCTCTTTTCATCATAGTACCAAGCGGAGCTCCTATTAAAACAAATACTATGCATGCAAAGGGGAGAGAATATTTTTTATGAATCTCGACCCAGTAGCTATTCATATCCTTTCTACCATAATCAATTCTGCTTACAATACTTATTATCGTGTTGTTATCATTTTGAATTTTCTGCTGTGCTTTTATATAAAGATTAGTGGCTGTTTCGGGTGATATTACATTGCTTGCTGGTTTGTTTGTTCCTCTATAAAAAATTGAATTCAAATGAGTATTAAAATCAGAAACGTTTTTTTGATAAATCTTATTCAAACTGTCGACAATTCCAACCATATCCTGTGCACCCAATTCTCTATCTCCTCGTGGTCCACCGGGAGCAGTTTGCTCAAATGTGAATTGTTCTGCTGGTAATGCAATTTTATGTTTTTCAAACCTTAGTCTGCGGTAAACATTTTCTTTGGAATTATCCGATTCATGGATCTCTCCGTTCACTAAATCCATAATCAGCTTCTTTTGATTACGTGATAGGTAAATTTTTCCTTCGGCAGCAGTTACAATATTAACTTTTGGTGGATTGGTATAATCGTAAATTGTAATTTCTTTCAACTCGTTTTTGTTCTGGTCGATCTCACGGACTAATATTGAGTAGTTAGGTATCTCTGTTGAAAATACTCCTGGTACAAGTGATAATGTCGGTTTTTTCCTTGATATATCTTCCATCAATAACCGTGCAGCGTGATTCGCATCCGGGTAAATGTAATTGTTAAAATAGACAAGAAGGATCGCAACAATTACACTTGCAACAAAAGGCGGGATCATCATTTTGTATAAACTTACACCGGAAGATTTTAGAATTGCAATTTCATTATTCTGCGACATTGATCCGAATGCCATTAATGTGGCAACCAGAACTGCCATTGGCACAACAAGAACAACCATCCATGCCAGGTTATAGGTTATCAACTTTATAATTACCCACGTATCAAGTCCCTTACCGACTAATTTGTCCGCAAACTTCATCATAAACTGAAGAAGGAATACTGAAATTAAAATAAATACAGAGAAGAGGAAGGGAATTAAATGGTTTTTAAGTATATATTTAATAATTATCATTGTCTTATCAGTAAATCTCCACTCAAATTTACCAATAATCTTTATAGAATAAAAAACTATGCCTCAATTAATTAACGCTATCTCTCTCATTCAACTATTTATATCGGATTAGTTTGCATTACACCGAAATCCACTGAGGAAGTAGTATGAATTCGCAAAGTATCAATGTACTCCTCAGTGGATCTTTGTGGAGACTCTGCGTACCTCTGTGTAACAAAACAATTTAACCTAAAGATCAAATACTATAGTAGCCATCGAGCATTTAATCTACATTCTATAATCCTTATTATGTAACGTTTATATCAGAATTGTATTAATTCAAAACCATTTATTCACTTGAAGCAAGCATAAGTTAGGTGTATATTTGACTACTAAAAATGTAAACAAAGTAATTTTTAAACCAACGTTTAGAAGCAAAAAATAAAGGAGGGCATGTGGAATCTGTTCTGAATTATATTAAAGGGAATATGGAAACATATATTAACGAACTTATGGAGTTTATAAGGATTCCTAGCATAAGCACTCTTGATTCCCATAAACCCGAAATGCAGAGATGTGCAGAGTTTGTAGGTTCTAAACTTAGAAATGCCGGTATGAATCGTGTAGAAATTTTTCAAACTGATGGTCATCCAATTGTGTACGGCGAATGGCTTGGTGCGCCCGGAAAACCTACTGTTTTAATTTATGGTCATTATGATGTTCAACCTGTTGATCCTATTGAATTATGGTCTAATCCGCCATTTGAACCGGTAATAAAAGACGGTAAGATTTGGGCACGAGGCGCAAACGATGATAAAGGTCAATCATTTACACATTTCAAAAGTGTTGAAGCATTCTATAAAGCAACCGGTACTCTTCCTCTTAATATTAAATTTGTAATTGAAGGTGAAGAAGAAATTGGTAGTTCTAACCTTACCAAATTTCTATCCGACAAAAAAGATTTGCTTAAATGCGATGCAATTTTAATCTCCGATACTAATATGTTTCAACCCGGCGTGCCTACTATTACTTATGGTTTACGCGGACTACTTTATATGGAAGTTGAAATTACAGGCCCTAATCGCGATTTACATTCCGGTAGCTTTGGCGGTGCCGTTGCAAATCCAATAAACGAACTTGCTAAAATTATTTCTAAGCTTCACGATAAGAACGGAATGGTTACAATTCCAAATTTCTATAAACATGTAATGAAACTTTCTAAGAAGGAAAGAGAAAATTTCAAGCGACTGAAACATTCCGATAAAAACTTTGCAAAAGAATTAGATGTAAAAGAATTGCAAGGTGAAAAAGGTTTTTCAACTCTGGAAAGAATCTGGGTGAGACCAACATTGGATTGTAATGGAATATTTGGAGGTTTTACCGAAAAAGGTGCGAAGACCGTTTTACCTTCTAAAGCAACTGCTAAAATTAGTATGCGTCTTGTTCCAAATCAGGATCCCCAAAAAATTGCTAAAGATTTTGAAAAACATATCAGAGCTTTGGCACCCAAAAGTGTTAAAGTTGATGTTAGAAATCTTCATTATGGATATCCGGTTGTGGCTCCATTGGATGGGGATGCTATTAAAGCTGCTTCTGTTGCTGCTTCAAAAGCATTTGGTAAGAAAACTGTTTTTACAAGGGAAGGCGGTTCAATTCCGGTTGTTGTCGACTTTATGAAAAAATTAAAAGCTCCGGCAGTGCTTATGGGACTCGGTTTGGATTCTGATAATATTCATTCTCCAAATGAACATTTCCGATTAGAAAATTTCGAAAAAGGAATTATCAGCTCTGCTTATTTTCTTGATGAGTTTTCAAAGACTTAATAAATGGGTAAAACTATGAAACCCTTACTTGAAAAATTGTTTATTCTCTATATTATTGTATTAATTGTAGCATCTTGTACTTCGAAAGATACTGGTGAAGGTGATGCCGCAACATCCACTGCCAAGGATGAATCAATACGTGAGTACAATATTGATGTTCAGAAAGCACAAGCTAAAAACCGGTTTCCGTGCGATACAATTTCATTACAGGAATTTGTCCTGGGCAATTATGAACCCGGAACATATCTTGTAAGATTTGATAAAACATATACATTTAACATTCCCAAACCGGCAGTAATCTATTTTCGAGATGGCAATAGCAATTATATTCTTGCGGTAATTGCAAAATCAAAACCCGGCGAAAGAAATATCGAAGCTAAAAATGTTACCGGCTACGAATCCAGTTTTATTAATTTAGATAGTACTAAACTTGGAACTGCATTTTTCTTTTTAACGTTATTAGAATGTAAGGAAAGTCAATTCGAAAGAATCTGGGAATCTGAGGTTCCGATACACGGCGGTTTTAATAGAATGACAATTAAAACCTGGTCGCCTAAAAATATTAAGTATGTTGAAATGAATTATGAAGACGGAATTATTTCTGGACACAGAAATTATAATTTCTTCCTGGTAGATGGATGGCGTAAACCACCTCATTTATTAGAAACTTATGTAGGTATTGTTCATAAAAGAACTCTGGGAATGGTTAATAATGATAAATTCCCCGATTACTATGAATATCGTTTCATAGAAGACTCTCTTAGAATTAGAGTTAGGGATTCTATCCCCTTTTATTGGAGCGAAAAAAGACAGCTTTATATAACAGATAAAAACCCACGCTGGTTTAGAAAATATTAAAATAAAATAATTAATATATGTTTGTAGAAAACCATAATAGTGTCTCGATGATTGATCAGTTATTAAAAAAATTTCCGGATTCCTCATCCTCCGGAACACAAATAAAATTTTTCGGAAATAGTGAAGAAGAATATTTTACTCTTAAGCATGGAGTGGGAATACTTTTATCTTTTCATAAAAGAATAATAAAATTTACCGGCAAGGATACACTCGATTTTTTACATCGAGTATCTACTAATGCAGTTAAAGAATTAAAACCTTTTTACAGAATTCCAACTCTCTTCCTTAATGAAAAGGGAAGGTTTATTGATAGAACTGATTTGTTAAATCTTGAAAACTATTTTCTGCTTGTCGGTTCATGCAATCAAAACAGATTGTTTAATTGGGTGAATAAATATATCATCACTGAAGATATTCAAACATTAGATGTATCGAATGATTATGTGATCATAGATTTTGTGGGTCCGCAAAGTGGATCCTTCCTTACATTATTGTTGGGTGACGAAATTAAATCCTTAAATGGCGATAACATTCTTAATCCCGATGTTGATGGCTTTAACTTTCTCTTATTTACTCATCACGAAAGTAATGGACTGAAGTATTATAGAATATTGTTACCGTCGGATAAGCTATTAAGTTTTACTGATTATGTGATCGATAATAAAAGTGTGTTCGATGTTAATTTTGTCGGTTCCGATGCTTATGAAATTTTTAGAGTAGAAAACGGTATTCCGGATTATCCATCTGAAATTAATGATGAAATTAATCCTCATGAAAATAATCTTATCAAAGAGATTAGCTTTACCAAAGGTTGTTACATCGGTCAGGAAGTAGTTGCAAGATTAGATACCTACGATAAAGTGCAGCGTAATTTAACCGGAATTGTGTTTGATGAGAATATTAAGGCGGAATTACCTGTTACGATTATCAATGAATCAAAAGAAGAGGTTGGCGAAGTAACAAGTATTGCTAATACTCCGGTAACTGGAAAAACAATCGGACTTGGATTTATCAGGAAAAGGAAATTAACTCCTAAAGAAAAATTATTTATAGAAATTGAGTCGAAACGAATTTATTTATCATTAGCGGAATTACCAGTTACAAAATGAAAATTTATACGAAGACGGGTGATAAAGGAGAAACATCATTATTTGGTGGTCAAAGAGTCTGGAAAGATAACACTAGAATTTCTGCTTATGGTACTATTGATGAATTAAACTCTGTTCTGGGAATTGCAGTAAATGATATTTCTAATAAGGAACTCTTAGAAGTATTAAATAGTATACAGAACGAATTATTTACGCTTGGCTCGGATTTAGCAAGTCCGTTAGAAAAAGAAAATAAAAAATTTACAATTCCAAGAGTTGATTTAAAGTTCGTTGAAAGATTAGAAAAGTTAATTGATTTTTTTGATGAAAAACTTCCTCCGCTTAAAAATTTCATTATTCCGGGAGGAACCAGAGGAGCTGCTTTACTTCATTTGGCAAGGACAATTTGCAGAAGAGCCGAAAGAGAAGTAATAACACTCTCAAAAACAGAATTGATAAATGAAGAAATAAAAGTTTACTTAAATCGTTTATCGGATTTATTGTTTGTTCTTGCTCGTTATGAAAATTTCTCCTCGAATCACCCTGATATTGAATGGAAAAAATAACTTTATAATTTCCAATTCAACATTTATCATTCAAAATACCTATTGGGGGTGACATTGGCTTCGACGGGGTTATAAGTTCTTTGAACTGCACACCGTGTTCTCCGTAGACACGTTAAACGACGGTAAAAAAAGTAAATGGCGAATATAATTACGCTCTCGCTGCGTAAATAAACGCAGCCGTTCTTCAATTCTACTCACGCTGGGGGTTGAAAGAACGTCGCACAGTGTGATAGCCGAATCGAATGTCCGGATAGATGAGGCGAAACTTTCTCCGGAATAGTTCCGGCATAATCTGTTTGCCGATGCTGTCGGAATGAAATTAAAAGACAAACTATGTGTGTAGAAGTTCCTGGAAATGTAGCTTCGGACCCGGGTTCGACTCCCGGCACCTCCACCATTTATGGATGATTTATCGAAGATGCGTTTGTGCACTAAAAACGCAATCGACCACCCCCATTTAACCCATAAAGACCACCAAAAAAAGTCTCTTGGACACTTAAATTGCCATGATTAACTAATTCAAGCATTTGTTTTTATTGGTAGTTAATTATATTATATGATTTTTAGAACATCAAAGACGTTAAAATTTTAGCGAAGAATATCCTCTTTAAAATAAAGTTTATATTAATTTTTTACCATATTCTCCGCAATCTCTTCGATCAATATTCTCTTTGATAACTCAAAGTCCTTTACTCTATGAGTTATGATATTAAAGAGCTCGTATTTTGTAGGAATGTGGATAGTTTCCTCAATAATTTCTAATAAAAGCATGATTGCGTCTTTTTATGAATTACTCTATTTTAAGTTTGTCACTCGCTGGCTTTCTCTAATTATTGAGGGCTCGCCAATTGAAAGACCTGAAAGTTAAGATCAAACGCCAGACAGAAATACTCGGTCTGGTTCTAGCCAATCCCGGCAAATATCAGATCTTTGATTTTGAAGATCTTTTTGGCGTTAACGATCTTACAATTAAAAGAGATCTTCAAGAACTTCGCTCACTCGGTATTGATATTCACTCGGAAGGTAAGAAGGGAATCAACGTCTATTCAAAGATTCCCAATGAAGTCCTTAAAGGAATTATTCCTCAGTATATCGGCATTGCGGTAAACCAGAGCTCATACGATCAGGCGACGAATCTCTTTATAAGCAAACTCGGACCTAAATCGATCTCCACACTCACGCAGCTCCAGATCTGCATCGATCAGAGTTTTATGGCTAAGATACTCTATCAGAAACCGGAAGAGAAGATTATAGATGAAAGAATTGTTGAACCATACTGCATCTTTCAGAGCGAAAAGAACTGGCGGCTCCTTGCCAACCATAACGGAACGGTGAAGCAGTTTCTGCTGAATAATATAAAGTCGGTTGAACAGTTGAAAAAAAAGTTTAAGCCGGTAACACAGAAGCAGATTGACGGGATCTTCTCCACATCATTTAAGTGCTGGCTCGGTAATGAACGTTATAAAGTTAAGCTTAAGTTCTTCCCGCCATGGCCGGATAGGATTAAACCGAAACAATTAATGGAGATGGAGAAAGTAACCGAAGAACCTGACGGGTCAATAATCTATGAGACTGTAGTAAACTCGCTTAATGAAATTGCTTCATGGATTGTAAGCAGGGGAGAGGGAGTCGTTGTGCTGGAACCTGAGAAGTTGAGGACGATTGTAATCCAGACTGCGAAGGATGTGCTGAAAAATTATTAATAATTAAATAGATCTTATTATGGCAAATACAAGGACACAAGTTGAAATTGAAGATTGGTTAAGAACCAATTGGCTTCCAGAGTATTATGGACAGAAATTTCGAAGGGAAAGGCTAAAACTAAATTCAGGAGGGGTATTTGATTTTGATGCGGTAAGTGAAGATGATAAGATAGTTGTCATCATATCTACTAGTTCAGCTGTTACATCAAGCGGAAAAGAAGGTGTTGGGAAATTACACAAACTACACTCTGATATTATGTTTCTATTAATGTCCGATTGTGTAAAAAGGGTAATACTTCTTACCGAGAATGATATGTACAATAAATGTATTAAAGAAAAGGAAGCCGGGAGAATGCCGCTTCAGATAGAGTTCATGTTAGCGTCGATACCAGAAGATCTTGCTATTAAACTAAAACAAGCAAAAGTAGTTGCATCAAAAGAAGTAACTCCTAAATAGTTGATAATATCATTTAATGATACTTTCAGGAGTATTGATAAAGGCTATATTGTAAACAGATAAAACTTTTGAGAACATGCATATATTAAAAGAATTAATTTCAAAGTTTGATTATCGATAATGACTAAATTGAATAAAAAATATCGTGAAGTTGAAAAAATTCTTCTGCAAGATAGAGAAGGTCTTGATTTAAGATGGTATAGACTTCGAAAAGGAAAATCCACAAGCAAGAAAGACGCAAACAAATTTATTCTGGGCGCGATAATTGATTACCAGATCCCGGCACAACAAGCATGGGATAATAGTGAAAGACTTGCTGATGAAATCTTGGGGGATCCGGATAATATATGGGAGGAGATTAATAAGTATTCTCATAAGCGATGGATGGGAAAATTCAAGCAGTTTAGACTTCATAGATTCCCAAAGGCACATGAAAGAATATGGAAGATTGGTAAAAGAATATTGGAAAAATATAATGGTGACACAAGAAATATTTGGAAAGATCACACCATTAATAATACGCTGAGTAATCTATTGAACTTAGGAATGGGCAAACAGATTTCATCAATGGTGATAGGAGCACTTATTGACAGCCATATTTTGAATGGGAAAGGTGATGTAAAAGCAGATTTGCATGTTCGTAGAGTATTAGGAAGAGTTTTCCGGGCCGCGGAGTATCTGGCAAGAGAAGTGGATCAAGTAATTTCATTAACACATTCAATTCATAAAAATAATCCATGGTTATTGGATAGGGGTCTATTCTTGGTTGGTAAGAATTTCTGTTTTTCAAAGCGACCACTTTGTACGGAATGTAAATTTAAAAAAGTATGTAAGTTTTATTTTAAAAATAAGTAACAATAAAATAATGTAGCAATTTAGAATAGGCAGTCTACAAAAATTACTAATATGAATTTTCTCGCAATTGACTTTGAAACAGCTAACTACTATCGAAACAGCGCTTGTGCCGTTGGTTTAGTGAAAGTTAAGAATAATGAAATTATTAAGAAGAAGGTTTTCTTAATAAAACCACCTCAAAGAGAATTTTATTTTACATATATACACGGAATTACCTGGGATGATGTTAGAAATGAATTAACATTTGATAAACTTTGGCCTGAGGTAAAACCATTTTTCTCAGGAGTCGATTTTGTAGTTGCACATAATGCAAGCTTTGATAAATCCGTTTTAAGAAAATGTTGTGAATATTATGATATAGATTTTCCTGAAAAAGAATTTATATGCACAGTCCAATTATCCAGAAGAATCTGGAATATTTATCCAACTACTCTGCCGGCAGTCTGTAACCACTTTAGAATACCGTTGAAGCATCACGATGCACTTTCTGATACCGAGGCTTGCGCTCAAATAATGTTGAGAGCAATAAAAGAAAAGAAATTTGCTTATGAGCTTGCCTAAAATTGAAAAACTTTGGGAGTTAAAGAAATTCTCTCCGAATCCTCAACAAAAGGAAGCAATCCTTCACGATGATGGGCCATTGTTTCTTTCAGCTGGACCCGGATCAGGTAAGACTCGTGTATTATTATGGCGAACACTTAACTTGATTGCATATAAAGGTGTGAAAGCCGAGGAGATTTTTTTAAGCACATTTACTGAGAAAGCTGCTTTCCAATTGAAAGAAGGTTTAAGAAGTTTATTGGGACTTGTTAGTCAGTATTCAAATCAGTCTTACGATCTTTCTAAAATGGCAATTGGCACAGTACACTCTATTTGCAGTATGATAATTACAGATAGAAGATTTACAGATGGTAACAGAGTTGCGCCACCCATTTTAATGGATGAATTATCACAATACTTTCATCTTTATAATAGATTCTTTTGGTCTGAGATAGTGAAAGCTGGCGAATTTGATGATGAAGAAACTGGCAACAAAGAAATAAATTTGTATTTAGGAGGTTGGGAAAGCTCCTCAAGACATAATGCCGTTACAAATGTTATTTCACTATTCAATCGATTTTCTGAAGAACATCTTGAGCCAAATGAAGTTAAAACCAAAGATAAAACTCTCAAAAAACTTCTAAAGATGTATGAATACTATCTTGAAAGCTTAATTCTCGATCATAGAAACAGAAGAGTTGACTTCTCTTTACTGCAACAGAGCGCGTTTGAGACAATCGAGAATTCCAGAAATGCACATCAGATATATAAGCATATAATAATTGATGAGTATCAGGACACGAATCATATCCAGGAAAAGATTTTCTTCTCTCTGGCAAAGGGACATAAAAATATTTGTATCGTTGGAGACGATGACCAGGCTCTTTATAGATTTAGAGGGGCTACTGTTGAAAATCTGGTTGAATTTGAGCAGAGATGTAAGCAATATCTTGGAATTAAACCACATAAAATTTATTTGGTCAAGAACTATCGTTCAAGAAAACAAATTGTTGATCATTACTCAGACTTTATTGATAGAATTGACTGGAAGAAAACCAAACCGCAAAAAGGTTTTCATCGAATCATCAAAAAAATTGATCCTCACAATTCAGATCAAAAGCCATCCGTTATTGTATCAACGAAAGCAAAGCCGGAAGAAGTCTATAAAGAAATCGCAGCATTAGTTAGGGACCTGAAAGAAAGTGGGAAAGTGGAGGATTACAATCAGATTGCGTTTCTCTTTCCAGCGATGAAGGGAATCACTAAAGTTTCTGGGTTACAGGAAGCATTGGAAAATCTTAGAATACCTGTCTATGCGCCTAGGGCTGGAAGATTTTTAGAAGTTGATGAAGCCCGGGCTATCTGGGGTTTATTCATTAAAGTATTTGGAAAACCAACTCTTTCAAGAGGCGTAAGCGGTGGATTAAAAGAATTTCTTAGCTGGATAAAGGGATGTGATGATAAAGCTGATTGGATTATCGAAAAAGACCAGCAGTTAAGATCTTTTATACAGGACAAAAAAGCTGAAATTGAATTAATATTAAGTGACTATGAAATTCTTATGCAGGTTCTCGCAAAAAAGAAGTGGAACTTAAACGATGATTTCAAGATTTTCATGATTCGTGATCTCACTTATTCAACATCCCTCTCTAATAAAGCCAAAAATAATCTGACAAACAAGTTCTTCAATAATGCAATCAAGAGAAGAGAGGATGAAGGAAATCCTTATAAAATAAAATACATCATTAACCGTGTTACTTCTGTTGACTGGAGTGTACTCGACTTATTTTATCAGTTAAACGGATTTGAGCATTTCAGAAAAATGTATGAAAAAGCTGAGGACGGTTCTGACGAAGGTCCAATTTGTAATTTAGGACTTATCACTCAGTATCTTGCAAGATATATGGAAGAATACACTCCGATTATTACTGCATCTTTCCTTTCTGAAAAGAAGTTTGTAAATACTTTTTTCACTTCTTACACTTATGCCTTGTTCAGACTGGGCGAATCCGAATATGAAGATGCTGATGATCCATTTCCCAAAGGAAGAGTTCCCTTTCTAACTATCCATCAAGCTAAGGGTTTAGAGTTTCCTGTCGTTATAATGGGTAGTCTTTATAAACGTGATCGTGGTCCACAAGTGAATGAAGAAATTATTCGTGATTTACTGAATAAAGAAGGTGAACCGCTGGAAAGAATGAATGAGTTTGATAATATGAGAATGTTCTACGTCGGTCTTTCAAGAGCGCAGAATCTTCTTGTACTTCCAAGATATAAAGGTGGATCTGCGGCTATTCCACCATTCAAAGAAATCTTTGAAGAGAATACTTTATCCGAAATAAAAGATTTCAAGATTAGTTCTATCCCAAAAGCAAAATTAGACGGTGAAGATCTCGGGAAAAACTATTCTTACACCGGTGATTATTTGCAGTACAACAAATGTCCAAGAAACTATATGATTTTCAAGAAATACGGATTCGTTCCTTCAAGATCGCAGACAATGTTCTTTGGAAGTTTGATTCACCAGACAATTGAAGACTTGCATCATCTTTTAATTCAGGAAAGAACAAAAATGGCAAGCTGATGACCGATAAAGAAATTGAAATAAAGTTAAGAGAATACTTTGAAGAGAATTATGAACTTCTTCGTTTAGAGGGAGGACACGCTCTTACCGATGAAGCAAAGCAAAATGCTTTTAATCAGATATTATATTACTGGAAAAAGTTAAATCATATTGCTAAAAAGGTTACCGATACAGAAGTGAAGTTGACTTTGCCTGAACAGGTAACTCCAAAGGGAAGAAAATTTTCAATTGAAGGTGTTGTTGATATTGTAAGAGAGGATGAAGAAACCTGGATGTACGATATTAAATCTCACGACCCTGAGTATGTAAGAACCCACATTGATCTTTATGAAAAACAGCTTAATGTTTATTCATACATCTGGCAGAATTTGAGAAAAAATAACCTTGATCACACTGCCATTATTGCTACAACACTCCCTTTACCATTACGAACTGCAATTCAATCGGGAGATGAAAATCAAATTGATTCTGAATTAAGCAAATGGGAACCAATTGTTGATATCCCATTTAGAGAAGAGCACATAAAAGAAACAATAAAAGATTTTGCCTGTGTTGTAGATAAAATTGAGGATAGTGAATTTAGTCCTCCTCCGTTAAAAAAACTTGAGGAAAAAATTGAAGGAACAAACATTCGCTTTGCCACAAGGATTTGCAGAAACTGTGATGCACGTTTTTCCTGCTCCTCATTCCGCGATTATGTTCAGTCATTAGGTGCAAAAACATATTCGCAGTTTAAGAAATATTTTGAGGACCTTGGAGATGATTTTGAGACTGAAGAATGGAAAGGCGCCAACTTGAATGTGGATAAAATTGAAAACATCGTTCTAAATTTAGCAGCAGAATAATAAATTGTAATATTAAAATTTTAGGTTATAATAATA
>Ga0067045_1030636_pt1 | contig 14578 bp, 7 predicted proteins | sample TerdegcTABiofilm_FD_59184 | JGI IMG/M metagenome (GOLD analysis project Ga0067045, IMG submission 59184) | Combined Assembly of (Gp0054472, Gp0054536) Wastewater bioreactor microbial communities from Singapore -Terephthalate degrading...
GCGGCGTCCTCTGCCATGACCATGATGGCCCCCGGGAAAAGAGCGGCCGCCATGATAAAGATCAACAACCAAAATCTGCCTTTCATCTTACTACTACTCCTTTTTGGCTATGCGCTCATGGTGAGCGGTCTGGACCCGATGAATTAAGTTGCTTGCGAGCTATCCCTTACATAGCAATAACCTCCTTGAAATTTGCCCGCCCATACCCTGGCCGGCCGTGGCGCCGCCCATTGCTGCCGGGGGACTGTCAGCCCATCCCTGAATGGCAGCCAACCTGCTCTTAATGTAGCAGCTATGCGTCAAAAAAACGTCAAAGCAGGGCCGGCTACCGGGCATTTCCTACCCCGCTGAAGGCAAAAGGGCCCCTGGAGCGTCACTTCAAAACGACCGGCAGGTAGATGAGATACCTGATGGCCTCGTCGCTGCCGATGTCGGGCGCCAGGCCGGACGGGCGCGGGTCGCCGTCCAGGTCTGTTGTTACCCCGGCTTCCACGCCGGCGTCCAGCGCCGCCGAGCCGGTCTGTAAGTGATAGGTGTCATCCAATTTAGGATCGCCGGTCAACCTATGGCTGGCTACAAAGGTGGGGGTGCCGGCCACCGTCAGGTGCGGCGTAATCACGTTGTGCAGCAGCGTGTGAGCGTGCTGGATGACTACGTTGCCGGTCCCCGACTCATACTCGTCGCCGGCAAAGGCGCTGGCGACGCCACTGACCAGGGTATTGGTCAGGGTCGCGGTGATGGATTTATCGCCGAATACGTTATGGAGATACAAGAACGTGGGCGCCTCATTGTCGGCGGCGGTAACGTGGGCCAGCGAGAGCTCAAAAGCGTCGGCGGTACTTAAGAGGTGGACGATGCCCTCCGCGGTCTCAACGTTAGCCAGGTGATTGCCGGCAAACAACATATTCGTCAGCCGGGCGGTGGGAGCACCCGAGCGCCCGTACAGATTGAGCACCGCATAGCGTTTGATCTGATTGCCCTGAAAGCGGATACGATCCATCCACAGGCTGCCATGGGTACCCAACTCAATACGGGTGTCGCCGTCACCGTCGGGCGCGGTGTTGCTGATAAAGTTGGTCTCGGTAATGGTCACGGGGCCAAAGACGCGCTCCAGCACCAGTGAGCCGAGCACGCCGCTGGCGGTGTTGGATTGCAATGTGCTGCGGGCCAGAGCGAGCGGGCTGCCCCACGGCTCGGCGACGTAAATGCCACTGCCACTCTCGGCGCTGTTGCTGATGATTGTGGTGTTCTCAATGCGAATGCCCGGTGCGCCCATCACTTTCCAGATATACAGACCGCCGCCGTCTCCCTGATTGCGGCTGGCGACGTTGCCAGCAATCACGCTGTTGAGCAGAGTCAGCCGGCAGCGGTAAGCCAAGAGGCCACCACCGCAATCGGCTCCCAGCCGGTGACAGACGCGCTCGCTGGCGCCGGCCGGGTTGCCCAGACCGGTATAATCGCCGCCGGTGAGGGTTAAGCTGTCCACAGTCACCAGAAGGGTCTCCGAGTACACATCTTCACCGACGATGGAAATGTCGCGCCCGTACCCTTCTGCGTCAATGACCGTGGGATTGGCCGCCGGGTCAGGAGCGGCGCTCCAGTTGGCGGCGTTGTAACCGCCGCGCAGGGTCAGGCTCTCGGTGATAAAGACCACCTGAGTATAGGTATAGCCGGAGCGGCTATCCAGCACCGTCTGCGCGCCGGTGTAGGTGCCGGCGGCGACGCGGATCTCGTCGCCGGGGCTGGCTGCGTTCACCGCGTCCTGGATGCGGCAGTAGGGATCGCCTAGCGTACCGGAACCGGGGGCCGGGCAGGTGTCGTCGTCCACGTAGAACATGCCCCCGTCGGCTCGCACCGGCTGGGGTGAGCGACTTAACTCCATACTCAGTGCCAGTATCAGCCCCAGGACAAAGGCCAGGCCCAATGGAGCACTCGTGCGCCCCCCTTTGAGGTTCATCTTGCGGTTCATTGCTTATCCTTTCTTTATAACACCCGGCCGGGTCACAGGGTTTACGGCCTGTCAGAGGCCGGGTCGGCTTTTCTGGCGGCGGACCCGCTATTGCCCGGACCATCGCGCCGGTTGTCAAAGCAGGCGGCGGAGTCCACGGAACTTCAGGTTGTTTTCTGCGTGTATCTTCATCAATCATCAGGGGGAAAGGCTTGTAGTGAGGCGCTTGAGCGCCGGGGTTAGCGCACTGAAGCGCGCCACTACGAACCCCGCCTCGTTTTTTTGAGAAGATACCTCTGCGTGGACTCCGCGTCGTCATTGGGAACCAGTCTGCTGCCCAGAGTTAAGACTTGAACCAGACCGGTTCCCCGGCCACCGGGTGTCCCCTACCGTTTGAGCGGCTGGGTTTGCACGCTGAGCTGTCCGCTCACCCCCTCAAAGGAAACTTCCAGGGTCAGCGGCTTCTCAAAGGCTCCCACCTTTTCCAGGAAGAGGGGCTCTTCAAAGCCTTTGAGCTCCACCTCGGCGAACAGTGGCTCTTCCCATCCCTTGATAGTGATCTTCACTTTTAACATGGCACTCTCTCCTTTCTGAGTTAGTCTGATTTGATTGATGTGAATACGATCTACGTGACTGGCCTACGGCACACGGCGCAGGACCAGCGGCAGATAGATGGAATTGGACTTAACAGTCAAGTCCACCATTGTGGGGCCGGTGACCCGCCCGTCGTGCTGGACGTAGCCGAGCAGGCGGTAGTCGGTGCGGGCCGCGCCGGCAGTGTTCCAGGTGGCCTCAATTTGGGCCGTTTGGGCGGGCAGCAGGTTGGCGAGCGGTTCCGTGTAGGTGAGGGTGGTAGTGAGCCCGTCGGCGGTCTGGAGGACGAGGAAGGCGGTGCCGGTGAGCGGGACGGTGCCGGCGTTGCGGAAACTCAGGGCGAGGGTGATCACGTCGCCAATTGTGAAGGTGGCCGGCGTGGCGGTGAGGGTGACCACTTCACCGGCGATGATCCCCAGCTGGAAGTCTTGCACTGCCTTTTGCAGCACCTGGCCCGCGAAATCGCACAACGCGACCTCAACGTAGTAGCTGCCAGGCGCGTAACCGGTGCTGTCCCAGGTGGCGGCAAACGTAGCCTCGCCGGTCAGCGCGTTGAGGCTCTGGTATAACAGCGTCGCCACTTCAGCATCGGTGGTCGTCTGGCGCACCCGGGCTTCTACCACCAGGTCTTGCGGGGCGCCGGGCTGCTGGACGGTCAGGTCCGCCGCCACGGACTCGCCCTGGGCATAGGCCACCTTGTCCAGCGTGACCGCTACCGTGCTCAAAGTGGTAGTGATGGTCTCCAGCGTCAGCGTATAGGTCTGATGGTAGCGCACGTTGGCGGTGGTGGCGTTGTAGTAGAAGGGGTAGAGGTTGATCACCAGGGTAGAAGCGTCGGCGCCATCTTCCAGGACCTCCCAGTCGTAGATTTGATCCAGGGCCGGGGTCCAATCTTCATCTGCATCTGGTGCATCCGGTGCGTTAGGACCAGCACTGGCCGCCCCCGGCCGGGGGTGATCAGCTGTGCAGCAGTCTTCGATCCGGTGGGTCAGCGTGAGGTAGATGCCGGTGCTCAGCTCAAACTCGCTGCGGCCGGTCAGAGTCACGTTCTGGAGGCGCTGCCCGGCGGGGATTTCGCGCACCACGCGGTAGTAAGGGACTTCGTAGTTCTCGGGCTCCAGCCGTACCTCACCGCCGGGGATCGTGGCGTGCATCCAACCCTCTTCGGTCGTTAGCTCATAGTCGGGCAGCTGGATGACGAGCGTTTCCGTGGGCGTAAAGACCGTGGTCACGGCTTGCATTTGAGCTGCCGCGTTGCGTGGCAGGGTGGGGCTGTTGTGGCCGAATTTTGGATCCCCGTAGAAGTTGTATTCATGAACCCAGTAGGCCCAGCCATCGGTGAGACTGTCGCCGGACCACTTATTGCGCTCCAGGTCAATGAAGGCTTTCCCCAAAGTCTCGGTGGGTTCCCAATGGGCAAAGAACCAGCGGCTGGCCGAACTATTTTCGTCACTGAGTGACTTCTCGGTTGAGCCGATGTAGACCGCGGCCCTACTATCCAGGAAGGCCTCGGCGATGCTATAGTCGGAATATTTCCCGGTCAGGCACGAAATTGCGAAGACGAAGGGGGCGGTGTTACCAAAGTTGAGGGGGAAATGCTCGGTCGTCAAGGCCGGGCCCCAGACATTGATGTTGCCGTGGCCGCGGAAACAAATGACGTCCCGGTTGGCCGCGTTGTCGGTGAAGACCTGCCGGGCATGGGCGGGGTAAAGGGGATCGGCAGCCCGGAGCCGGTCGCCCCGGTCGGCGTGCCAGATCTCGTCGGTGGCAATGCCAGACATCCACCGGACGGTGAGTCCGTCATACTCCTGAAAATCGCAGTAAATCTTGACGAGCTCTCCTCCCGTCAGGGAATACACGTAAATATTATTGTTGCGGTCGCCGATGATAATCTTGGCAAGGCCATCATCACCTCGGACATCGCCCACGGCCAGCCCGTCGCCGTACTCAAAGTCACGCGCGAAGGAAGCCATCTCGGTCAGCTGGCCGTTGTCGTTAATGTAGTAAGTATAGATCCGGTCCGCACTCCGGTCGCCAATCACAATTTCGTCTCTGTCGGTGGGGACGCCCAGGTTACCGACCGCCAGCCCGTCAAATTGCTCAAAGCTGCGGTTGAACTTGTGGAGCTGCGTGCCATCCATGGCGTAAATCACGAGCCAGCCACCCCGGTCGGCGAAGACAAGCTCGTCGCCGGGGTTGGCCGTCGTGACGTTGCCGGCGGCCAGGCCGTCATGTTCCTCAAAATCGCCGATGGTGAAGCAATCCAGTTCGGTGCCGTACTGATCGTAGGTGCAAATGTGGTCGTTGCGATCGCCGACGATAATCTCATCCTTCCCGTCGTCGTTCACATCCCCCACGGCAAAGCCGTCGCCGTCCTCAAAGTCGCGCGTGAAGGAGCGGATCTCGTTGCCGTTGCCATCCAGGATGAGGATCGTGTTGCCCGCATCGCGGGCCACCACGAGCTCGGTGGTGCCATCGCCGTTCACATCGCCGGCGGCAAAGCCATCATACTGGGCAAAGCTAAAGGGCTCCTTAGTTTTGATAAAGGCATCAAATTCCCAGTCAATCTTCTTCACATTGAAGCCGTCACCCTGGAGGTAGTTCTTGATGTCGTTCGCGTCGTCCTGGAACACTTCCTCTCTTTTACCCACGCCACTGACGACGACGGCATGGGACCAATCGTAACTGTAACCGGGCACATTCAGATAGTTGTTGATGCTGGTTTGAATGACTTTGGTCAGCCGCGCGGCGCTGTTGCCGATGACCCGCCCGACGATCAGATCGGGCCGGCCGCTGCCCTGGGTATGGCCGTAAGGGTTATCGGTGAGGCCGACCATGCGCCACGTCCATTCATCGTCAATGACCCCGACGAAGAAAGAGCCTTCCCGGTAGGCATCAATGATGGTATCCTCGCCCACCAACAAAACATACCCCTGGGAAACTTCGTTAAAGTTGGGATGCATCCGGTTGGCCCACCGAAACTCAGAGGAGCTGGCTTCCAACAGTTCGTTGAGCACATCCGGGTCATCGCTCTCCAGGTAGCCGAGCACCCCCTGTTTGAGATAGGCCAGGTGCGCCATCGTCGCCAGCAACGTATCGGTATCACCTGTAATGTAGCGGGTATCCAATTCACTCGGATTGGTGACAATTAAGTAATCGGCGGCGCCAAAGGCTTTCTCTACCTCCGAAAGCATCAATCTCCAGTTGGCGCCCTCCCGCACCAGGCTGTTATCCAGGAAGAAATCTTTTATTTGCCACGCAGCGTTAACCTGGTATCTGATGAAAGCGTGGACGGTATTGGCATAAGGGGCATAGTCTGCCTGTTCATACATGATAGGAATCATGCTATAAGTGACCTGGACACTTTGCCCTGGCGCTAACTGGAGATCGCTGGGTTGGAAATTCACCAGGGTGCGACAGGAATTCACCCAAGTGTCATACACAGGATACACGGCATAAATGGCGGTCTCTTTGGCCAGGACCTGGAATCCCTGCTCGCTGACCGAGAACCAATCCACGGTGGCCGTGCCTGTGGCGCTGATGTGGTTGCTGATGTCTAAGGTGACTTCAAAGCGATTGCCATCACGGCGCATCGTTTTTTCCACGTTGAGCAGCGTGGTAGCCTGTTCTATTGTAATCATATGCTCATCGCAGGCCACTTCGCCCGGCTCCCCGGCGCACCCCATGATCTGGTACGTGCCGGGCATCAGCCCCGCCAGGCTGGCAGTGCAGGTGTGGAAGATATCGCGGTCGCTCTCGGCCTGGGAAGTGCACAGTGTGGCTGCGGTCCAATTCCCGTAAAAGCGCATATGCTCAAAGCCGCGCGCGACTGAATCGCAATTGACAGCCATGCCGGCGCCGTATTGGCAGTGCCACTCGTAGCGGATGGCCGTTGCCATGAAGTCTATCGTAGCGTTGGCCGGCATGGCTGCGGCGTTAATCAGCAAGTGGTAGTCGGGGTCAGGGTGGGTCAGATTCACTTGGGGCGCGGGCAGGAATTCCGTCGGCGGATCGTACATGAAGCCGAATTCCGTCGGTGACCCGACTGTGCCCGCCTGGTAAACGCTCACCGTGATCGTGTGCGTGTCGGAGACGAATTCTCTGGCGTTCAAATAGCCGGTGATGGAAATCGGCCGCACGGCAGCTACATAGTTGCTCGCGGTGGCCTGGACCTGCTGCCCGTGCAGTTGATCCGCCACTAACACCGTACCGGGTTCGCCGGAGTAATCCGTGCCGATACGCTGTCCGTTCCAGAAGAACTCCACCCGCTCCACCTGATCGGCTTGCGTGAGCGGCAGTGTGACCCGCAACGTGCCGTCGGCCTGCAATGTGACGGAGATGGGTGCGGCCCCCGGGGCCTGAACCGGCGGCGGCGCAGCCGTCTCAAAGTATTGCGGGTCGTCAATGATGGAATTGCCCTGCGCGTCCGACGACCAGACTTTGTATTGGTAAACGGTACCGGGCAAGAGGTTAGTTAGCGTCAGTTGGTGGGCGGTGACCAGGACGGCATCGTAGGCTGCCTGTCCATACGCCTCGGGCCGGGTGCCGTAGACCACACGCGACGTGCTTGCCTCGTTGGTCCGCCACGCAATCGTGACCTGAGTCTCAGTGCGGCCGCTCACGGTGGGGCCGCCGGTAATCACCGGTGCGGTACTGTCGCAAGTCCACGTCTCCTTGCGGTTGTTGTTCAGTTCGTTGCTCTCGGATATGACGTTGGTGCTGTCGGCCTTGACCTGGATCACATCACTCGTGCCGCTGCACACCCAGATCGTGCCCACCAGCAGGCGGTTCAGCCGCTCGCCGGGGCCGAGGTCGAGCGCAAAACTATCCTGAAACGTGACGCTGTCCACGACGATGCCGGAGGTGTAACTCCCGGTAGCAGTGAGCGTCCCGGCGTTGTAGAGCTGGTAGCCGAGCGAGTGCGCCTGGTTCCAGATGTCGGCGATCTGCAGATCGGGCTGCGGCATCGGCAGGACGTTCACCTGGTAAGTTGTGCTGATAACACCGTAGGTGTTGGTCGCCGTCACCGTGAGGGTCTTGAGGCCGGTGAGCGTCCAGGTCAGGGCCAGCGCATCGTAGCGGCTGGAATTGACATGCTGGGCCGGTGACAGATCGGTCGCCCCCCAGTCAAACGTGAGCGGTAAATCCACGGTGGGCGGGCCGACGGTCGCGCTGAAGGTGGTGGTGGCCCCCAGGTAGACTTCCGTTGGGCCGGCGAGCGTCACTTCCGTCGGTGGCGTGGCGTGGGGTGCGAAAAGTTCAACCTTGTCAATAAGCGATGCCGGTGGCGCATAGGCGCTGACCGGCGCGCCGGGGATGAACGGGCCAAACAGGAGGCACAACAAGGTGCTCCCTATCAGCCAGGCGTTCAAACGTTGGGTTTTCATCGACATACTCCTTTCGCAATGCAATCAAGGACCGCAGCACAATTCATCCATCAATTCGCGTCATTGGCATTCTCTGCATTGTTTTCCATCTGAACTTTCACCTCACTTTCTCCTTCCTCCACCACACGGCATAAAAAAACAAATAAGGCTTCCAGGTTGGGGAAACCGCGCCGTTGCTGGGTTTGCAGATTTTCCAGGCTACAGCGCCATACACCCGGTAGCCCGCAGCGCCCGTTTTCTTCCCATAAACGCAGAATGTAGGCGTGGTAACCAGAAGTTCTGTAATTTGGCATGGTCCTCTCTTTTATTTTTCATGCAGGCACACTTATGCTATACTTTGAAGAAGAACGCGGCTTCCAAATCTTCCTCCATTGTAATTATCCGCTGTGAATAGAATGTGAATTCCGGAGGCGCACAATGGCCGGTGAACTGCGATTGGCATTGCTGGGGGGGCTGCAGATCACACACAATGATGTCCCAGTGACCGGTTTCGTGTCAGCCAAGGTGCAGGCTCTGCTCTGCTACCTGGCCATGACTCAGAAACCACACCTCCGTCCGGCGCTGGCCGGTTTGTTGTGGGGCAATATGTCTGAAGCCAGCGCCAACACGAATTTGCGCAAGGCGCTTTCTAATTTACGGCAGCTGGTTGCCCAGCATCTGATCTTCGAAGGCCAGTCGGTAGCCTTCGCGACCCACAGTCCATTTTGGTTGGATGTGGCAACGTTCAGTCAGGGAGTGCAGCTCACCTCACCCGGCGGGGGCACGCCTCTCACACCAGAGCAGGCTGCCCGATTAACTCAAGCCGTGGCGCTCTATTGCGGCGACTTTATGGAGGGTTTCTACGTACACGAAGCTCCGGCTTTTGAGGAATGGGTGCAGGGGCAGCGGGAATGGTTGCGCCACCTGATGACCCAGGCGTTGCAAGTGCTGAGTGCCTATCATGCCGCGCGGGGTGAGACGACGCCGGCGCTGGCCTATACCACCCGGTTGCTCAGTCTGGACCCCTGGCGCGAGGAAGCTCATTGGCAGCGGATGTGGTTGCTGGCCCGCAGCGGCCAACGCAGCGCTGCGCTGGTCCAATACGAAACCTGTCGTCGCCTTCTCGCCCAGGAGCTCAACGTTGAGCCCATGGCTGAAACGACCGCGCTGTACGAACGCCTGCGCACGGCTTCAGCACGCCACCGGCACTTACCTTTGCAGCCCATTCCCTTTATCGGCCGGGAGGAAGAACTGGCACGCATTACTGAATGTTTTGATCAGCCTGATTGCCGCCTGTTGACGCTCGTTGGGCCGGGTGGCATTGGCAAGACCCGGCTGGCGCTCCAGGTGGCGGAGATGCGCAGCGCGGCCTTTTTGGACGGCATTTATTTTGTGCCGTTGGCGGATTTGTCCTCCCCGGAGCTCCTGGTCCCGCGCCTCGCCGAAGTCCTGCAATTTTCCTTCTACAATCAGAAAAATCGCCAGCAGCAGCTCTTCAGCTACTTGCGCGAAAAAGAGCTGCTGCTCATATTGGATAGCTTTGAGCATTTGCTGACCAGCACAGAATCAGCCCCGGGCAGTGGCGCCGATCTACTGGCTGCGCTGCTCCAGACCGCGCCCGGCGTCAAGTTGCTCGTCACCTCACGCCGGCGTCTGGCACTGCGCTGGGAGTGGCTTTTTGATGTCCCTGGATTGCCCTATCCTGTGGCTGAAACCGACCCGCGGCTGAGGGAGTACGGTGCGGTGCGTCTCTTTGTCCACCACGCTGGCCGCCTCCAACCTGATTTCTCGCTGGAGGCGACGGGGCTGAGCGTGGCGCGCATTTGTCGTCTGGTGGAGGGCCTGCCGTTGGCGCTAGAACTGGCCGCCGCCGGATTGCGGCAACAGACCTGTTCCGAGATTGCTGCCGGCATTGCGGGCAACCTGGATCTTTTGACTACCTCGCTCCGCGACGTAACCGAGCGGCATCAGAGCGTGCGGGCCGCTTTTGCCGGCTCCTGGCAACTGCTTGCGCCGGCCATCCAACGCCTGTTTGGTCAACTCGCGGTTTTTCACGGTAGCTTCTCAGTGGCAGCAGCCCGGGAAGTAACCGGCGCGCACCAGGCAGAACTGGAGGCTCTGGTGGCTCAATCCCTCTTGCGGCCAGCCGCCGCTGGCCGCTATGAACTCCATGATCTCCTGCGACAATTCGCGGCTGAGAAGCTAGCCGAGTCCATTGATGAACAAACGGCGGCGCTGGCACGCCATAGCGCGTATTACACAGCCCTAATGGCTCGCTCCACGGCCGCTTTATACGGCCAACAGCAGGTGGCCACTCTGGCAGAGCTGGGAAAAGATATTGAAAATATCCGCGTTGCGTGGCAGCAGGCCCTCACTGCCCACCATTACGAATCCCTGGCCCAGGCCATGGAGGGCTTTTACCGTCTCTACGGTCTGCACGGCTGGTATCAGGAGGGCTGCACGGCTTTCGCCCAGGCCGTGCAAGTGCTGGCAGGCGCGGCTACGGCGCCGGCGGCGCTGTTGGCACGAGCCTTGGTACGCCAAAGCTGGTTCTGTTTTCGCCTGGGGGATTACGAAGCCGCGCAGGTGCTGGCCAGCCGGAGTCTGGCTTCTTGTCCGCCCACCGCCTGGTCAGAGCGGGCATTGGCCCTTTCAATCCTGGGTTCAGTCGCCGAAGAACGCAGTGTCTACGCCGAGGCCCAGGCATACTACATGGAAAGTCTTACCTTATGCCAGACCGCGGATGATCGTTGGGGCATGGCCCGGGCCCATGATCAGCTTGGTGATGTGGCGCGTATGGTCGGTAATTACGATGAAGCGCGTTGCCATTATGAGCAATGTCTGGCGCTCTGGCAGGCAGTCGGGGGACGAGACGAAATGGCGCAAGCTTATAACAGTCTCGGTGGAGCGGCTGGTAGCCGGGGCGATTATGAGCAGGCACGCGCTTATTTTGAGCGGAGCCTGGCGCTCTATCGTGAGATTGACGATCGTTTTGGAATTGCCGGGGCCTGCCATAATCTGGGGAATGTGGCCTATTTGCAGGGCGATTACGTGGCGGCCAAGCAACTGCGGCTGGAAACGCTGACCCGCTGCCGCGAGATCGGTTTTCAATGGGGCCTGGCCGATGCCCTCCGGCATTTAGGCGACGCCTGTCGCCAGCTGGGCGAGCACACTGAAGCGCGGCGGCTCTACCAGGAAAGCCTGCTGTTGAAGCAAGATCTCGGCCATCAGCGCGGCGTGGCGCTGGTGCTCGGCAGTTTGGGGCGGATGGCGCAGGACACAGGGGATTTCAACGAAGCGCACGATTGTTATCGTCGTGCTTTGGCCATCGCGGTAGAGATTGATTCTCTGCCGGTGACGATGTCCGTTTTAAATGGCTGGGGTGGGCTGCTGGCGCGTCAAGGGCAGATGGACCGCGCGGTAGAGCTGCTCACCTTTGTGTTACAGCACCCCGCAACTGAGCAACAGACGCAAGCTATGATTGCGGACCTGCTGCCCACACTCAAAGCTCAGCTCCCGGCGTCAACCATCGCCGCCGCGGAAAAACAAAGTCGGACCAAGACGGTCGCGGAAGTGGTGGAAGAACTGCTGGGCTGATTCTGAAGTTGAGGTGACGATGACCTATCATGCTGAGACTGACATCTTATCCCAGCTGGCCACCCTCTACGGTGCAGCCGTGGGGCAGGCAACCTATGCTCAATTACAGACCCGGTTGGCTACCTACCAGTCTCAATTCCCCAGCAAAGAACGGGCGCCCTTAACCGAGCGAGATGCCTTGCTCATCACGTATGGTGACCAACTTCAGGAGCCAGGGGTACCACCCTTGCAAACGCTTATGGCTTTCTGCCGCCGCCACCTGCGGGGGGTCGTCAGCGGTATTCACATCCTGCCATTTTTCCCGTACACATCCGACGACGGTTTTGCCGTGACAGATTATGAACAAGTCAACCCAGCGCTGGGTAACTGGGATGATATAACCGCGTTAAGGGCTGATTTCCGGCTGATGTTTGACGCCGTGGTCAACCACTGCTCCCCGGCTCACACTTGGTTCCAGGGCTTTCTGCGGGGTGAGCCGGAATACGCTGATTTTTTCATCACGGTAGCACCAGGGACCGATCTGACACAGGTGGTGCGCCCACGTACGTCACCACTCCTCACACGCTTTGACACAGCTGCCGGCGAGCGGTGGGTCTGGACGACGTTTAGCGCCGATCAGGTGGATCTCAATTACGCTAACCCGGCCGTGTTACTACGGGTGGTGGACGTGTTGCTGACTTATGTGGCACGCGGCGCTGAATTGGTCCGCTTGGACGCCATCGCTTATCTGTGGAAGGGAATCGGCACCCCCTGCATTCACCTACCCCAGACGCATGAGGTGATTCAATGCTGGCGTGCCATCCTGGGTGCCGTAGCGCCGGGGGTGCAAATTATCACAGAAACCAACGTCCCCCACGCCGAGAACCTTTCCTACTTCGGCGACGGTACCAACGAGGCTCAGTTGGTCTACAACTTCGCGCTGCCGCCATTGACGCTCCATGCATTCCAGACCGGGAATGCGCATTTTTTGGCCGATTGGGCCGCCGGCCTGCACCTGCCATCTGAGCAAGTCACCTTCTTTAACTTTTTGGCTTCCCACGACGGCATCGGCCTCAACCCAGTGCGCGGGATACTGCCGGAGGCAGAAATTGCGGCGCTGGTGGCGCGGGTGCAGGCCCAGGGTGGCCTGGTGTCGTACAAAAGCCAGCCCGACGGCAGCGCGCTGCCCTACGAACTGAATGTCAACTATCTCGATGCGTTGGCTGCACCCCAGATGGAAATAACGCTGGCACGCTTTCTCGGTGCACATGCGGTGCTGCTGGCGTTGGTGGGTATGCCGGGGCTTTATTTCCACAGCCTTTTTGGTTCGCGGGGTTGGCCAGCCGGGGTACAGCAAACCGGCCAGGCGCGCACCATCAACCGGCAGAAGCTGGCCTGTGCTGAGACAGAACGCGAGTTAGCGGACCCAGCCTCCCTCCGGACCCGGGTTTTCACCCGCCTGGCGCAGTTGCTTCGGATGCGCGCCACTCGTCCTGCCTTTTCCCCCTATGGGACGCAGCAGGTGTTGCCCGCCGGTGACGCCGTCCTGGCCGTGCTGCGGCTGGATCCCCGCACCGGCGACCGGGTGCTCTGTCTGCAAAACGTTTCTGGCCAGCCCCAAAGAGTACCGCTGGCAGTCACCGAATGGTTGTCCGGTCCGGTTGTGGACTTGTTGGGGGAATCTCTGCCTTGTACCGCCACGACCGTGACTCTGGCTCCCTATCAGACTGGCTGGTTGGCCGGTTCCCGCGCGAGGTCAAAATGAAAAAATGGAGCGCTGCTCGAGACGCACATCGGATCGGTTTTGTCTCTACTCGCTTTGCCAGCACCGACGGCGTTTCCCTGGAGACCGCCAAGTGGGCCACCGTGCTGGAGAGCCTGGGCTACCAGTCTTTCTATTTCGCGGGCACTTCCGACCGCCCGGCCTCGCAGAGCTACCTGGTCCCCGAAGCGCAATTCACTCACCCCGACATCGCCGCGATTTACCACGCGGCTTTCTCTCAGCCGTTGCGCCCGCCAGCAATAACCCAACGCATTCAAGAACTTAAACAGCACCTCAAAGAGCAGCTATTTGATTTCGTCTGCACCTTTGAACCGGGCATGTTGGTTGTGGAGAATGCCCTGGCGATTCCGCTCAATCTGCCATTGGGGCTGGCACTGACCGAATTCATTGCGGAAACGGGCATACCTACCCTTGCCCACCACCACGATTTTTTCTGGGAGCGGCAGCGCTTCCTGACCAATTGCGTTTGGGATTACCTCAACATGGCGTTCCCGCCTCATCTGCCGTTCATTCAGCACGTCGTCATCAACTCCTCCGGCGCGAACCAGCTCAGCCTGCGCACTGGCATCTCCTCCACGTTGATCCCTAATGTGATGGATTTTGAACAGCCGCCCGCGCCGCCCGGCCACTACACTCAAGCGCTGCGTCCGGCGTTAGGCCTGGCCGCCGATGAACTTTTCTTCTTGCAGCCCACCCGCGTGGTGCAACGCAAAGGGATTGAACACGCCATTGAACTGATACGCCGCCTGGGGTTAAAGGCGCGGTTGATCATTTCGCACGCCGCTGGCGACGAAGGCGACGATTACGAGCGGCGTGTGCGCACCTTTGCTGCCATGCTGGATGTTCCGGTCAATTTTGTGGCCGACATCATTGCCGACCAGCGTGGTCAGACCGCCGACGGTCGCCGCATCTATACCCTGGCCGATGTCTATCCCCACGCGGATCTGGTGACGTATCCCTCAACCCTGGAGGGCTTCGGCAATGCCTTCCTGGAGGCCATCTACTACCGGCGGCCACTGGTTATCAACAACTACTCCATTTTCGCCATTGATATTCGTCCCAAAGGCTTCAGTGTGATTGAATTTGACGGTTATATTTCCGACGAAACTGTCCGGCGCACTCGCCAGGTGCTGGAGGATCCGCAGCTGGCTGCGGCGATGGTGGAACATAATTACCAGCTGGGCTGCCGCTACTACTCATATGCTACCCTCCGTCGCCGATTGACCACTTTGCTGGTCCGCATTTTTGGAGAAGACAACAGCTATGGCCTTTGAATCCTGGTATCTGGAGCTGCTGAAAGACCGGGTGGAC
>Ga0067045_1030639_pt1 | contig 14577 bp, 9 predicted proteins | sample TerdegcTABiofilm_FD_59184 | JGI IMG/M metagenome (GOLD analysis project Ga0067045, IMG submission 59184) | Combined Assembly of (Gp0054472, Gp0054536) Wastewater bioreactor microbial communities from Singapore -Terephthalate degrading...
CAGGACCTCCGGGGCCTGGCGTCCGAGCCGCTCGACAAGAGCCATCGCTCCAGCCCCGTGGTGATCGACCTGGTCAACCGCGTGTTCGAGGGGATCGAGGGCAACGCAGCCCTGCGGAACTACCCCGAGGCCGCACGGCAATGGGCCGCACGGTTCCACCGGCAATCGACCGCGCGCGAGGACCTGCCCGGCTATTGCCGCGTGGTTTCCGCCCCGCGTGCCCCCGAGGGCGGAAAGCAAGAGTCGGCAACCTGGGAGTGCGCGGCCCGGCGCATTGGGCAGCTCTGCGACGAGGCCCCGGGGCACTCGATCGGCGTGCTGGTGCGACGCAACAACGCCGTGGCGTGGCTGATTCGCCGGCTCCGGCAAATGGGCATCGAGGCGAGCGAAGAGGGGGGCAATCCGCTGACCGATTCGCCCGCCGTGCAATGGGTGCTCTCGCTCCTGACGCTGGCCGACCACCCCGGCCACTCCGCGGCCCGGTTCCACGTGGCCCATTCGCCCCTCGGGCCTTTGGTCGGCCTCGCCTCGCACGACGACGAGGCGGCGGCGTGCGCCCTGTCGCGGCGGCTCCGCTCGCAGTTGATGGAGGCCGGCTACGGCCCCACTCTCGACGCCTGGGCACGCCACCTGGCCCCGCACTGCGATCCCCGCGAGCTCGGCCGGCTCGTCCAGTTGGCCGAGATGGGCTACGGTTACGCATTGCGGGCGACCACGCGGGTCGATGATTTCCTCGCCATGGTCGAAGAGAGGCGGGTCGAGGCCCCGAAGCAGGCCGCCGTGCGCGTGATGACCGTCCACCAGGCCAAGGGGCTGGAATTCGACATCGTCGTCCTTCCCGAACTCGACTTCCGCATCACGGGCCAGCGTCCTCAGATCGCCGTCAGCCGGCCCGCCCCGGCGAAGCCCGCCACGCGGGCGCTCCGCTACGTCTCCAGCAAGCTCTGGCCGTTCCTGCCCGCGGGCTTCCGCACCATGTTCGAGGAGCAGGAACGGCGGATGGTGGAAGAGTCGCTCTGCGTGCTCTACGTGGCGTTGACCCGGGCGGTCCACGCCCTGGAGATCTTCCTCGCGCCTTCGAGCGAACGGGAAAGGAACGTCCCGTCCACGTTCGCCGGCGTGCTCCGCGCGGCCCTTGCCCCGGAAGGGCGGCTCGATCCTGAGACGACGATCTATGAGTCGGGCGATCCCGCGTGGCACCGTCGCGTGCCCCCAAAACCAGCGGCGATCACAGCGCCCCGGCCCAAGAGCGAGCCGGTCGCGGTGCGGTTGGCGCCCCCCGCAGCCCGCCCCAGCCGTGGGCTCGACCGGCGCAGCCCCTCGCAGCTCGAAGGGGGCGCGAAAGTCCACCTCGCCCATCGGCTCCGGCTCGATGCGGCCGAAGCCATGGACCGGGGCACGCTGATGCACGCCTGGTTCGAGCAGATCCAGTGGCTCGACGCCGGCGAGCCCGACGACGAGGCCCTGCGTCTTGTGGCCGGACCTGCGGCCTCGGGCAAGGACCTCACGGGCCTCCTCGCCGAGTTCCGCCGGTCGCTGGCCCAGCCGGCGGTCCGGGCCGTGCTGAGCCGGGCCACGTTCGAGCGGCCGCCATCTTCCGGCCAGGCGACCCCCGTTCACGCAGGCCCCGGCGTGGCCCGGCCCGAGTGGCAGGTCGCCCGGGAGTGCCCCTTTGCCGTGCGCGACGGCGAGGCGATCCTCAGCGGCCAGATGGACCGCCTCGTCGTGCTCCGCGACGGCGGCCGGACCGCGGGCGCCGACGTGCTCGATTTCAAGACCGACGCCGTTTCTGCGGACGATCCGGCCGCGCTGGCCGCCCGGGTCGACTGGTATCGCCCCCAGTTGGAAGCCTACCGCCGCGCCGCGGCCGCACTCCTTGGGCTCGCCCCCAGCCGGGTTTCGACCCGGCTCGTCTTCACCGGTCCGGGCCTCGTTGTGCCGGTCGAGTGAGCGGAGGATCGGCCGGGGACTGGCTCATTTTTGGTTCATCCGAGAGTTCCGGGAACCGCCCGGCCCCACGAGACCGCAGGGAAAGTACCGGTGCCTCTCCTCTGTTCGCTCTCTGCACGGACGCGGACAAGAGAAGAGGCACCGGTACTTCCGTGTCGTAAGCCTGCAACTCCCCGGAATTCTCGGAAGAACCAAAAATGTGCCTGTCCCCTTGGCGTCTTCCCCGCTCACTTCGCCTTCTGGCTGAGGTGGACAAAGATCCCCTTCTTGTTGCCGACGATCACGTCGGGCAGGCCGTCGCCGTTGAGGTCTGCGGCGGCCACTTGGGTGCCGACCCCGGAATCGTCGTCGATCGTGTGGGGAATGAACTGCACGTTCTGGTTCTTGTCGCGCCGCAACTCGAACCAGTAGACCACCGCCGGCGCGTTCGGCTCCTTGTCGCCCTTGGGACCGTGGGCCCAAAAGCGTTTGCCGGTCAGCACGTCCTTGAGCCCGTCGCCGTTCATGTCCACGAGGTCCAGGGCGTGGGGCTGGCTGAACCGGAGGGCATCGGACTTGAGGTCGGGCTCGGGCGGCAGGATGACGTTCTGCTGCCAGCTCACCTCGCCCGAGGCGCTCCGCACCTGCTTGTGCCAGACCAGGCCGTAGTGGTGGCAGTGCCAGGCCGTGATCACGTCGGCCAGGCCGTCGCCGTCCACGTCGTAAACGAGCATCTGGGCCCCGGCGTCGGCGAACTTCTGGGCGTGCTTCGGCCACGGCGTGCCGGGCTCGGCCTTGGCCGGGTGTTCCCACCAGCCGATCGACTCGACGATATCGACGCGGCGGTCGCCGTTGATGTCGCCGAACCCGATGCCGTGCGTATACTTGTGGTAAGCGCCCTTCGGAGTAATGGGGTGAAAGCACCATGCCTCCGCGGGCTTGGCCGGGTCGTAGGTGGCGTAGCCCATCCACCCGGTGATGTTGTAGAGCAGATCGCGCCGGCCGTCGCCGTCGATGTCGCCCCACATCGGCGACTCGTTCCCCACGTCCTTCAGGGCGAAATGGCTCTTCCAGGGGCCCGTGCCGCCGGCGGGGTTCTCGTACCAGAACGAATCGGCGCCGGGCGTGGGGATATTGAGGATGTCGGGCCAGCCGTCGCCGTTGAAGTCGCCGGCGAAGACCAGGAAGCAGTCGGAGTAGCCCTTGGGATCGTAGACCTTGGACGGGCGGAACTCGTGCCTCTTCTGGAAATCGGGGCCCTCGAACCAGAACGGGCCGGCCACCACGTCGAGCTTGCCGTCCTTGTTGAAGTCGGCGTAGTACGCCCCTTCGCAATAAAACTTGTCGCTCAGGACGAGCTTCTTATACGCCGGGACCGGCGTCTCGGCATACGCCGCGGCGCCCAGAAAGCAAATCACCAAAAACAGGCAACGCATGGTTCTTTCTCCAAGGTGGGACAAAGGAATCCCGAATCTGCGCTCGGCGCAGGTCTCCCGACCTCGCCGAGTTGCCGACCGAAGGTCTCCGAGGGATCTGGAGACCTTCGGTCGCCGGACGTGCGGGGTCAGGAGACCCGCGCACAGCGCGGGGGGGTTCCCATTCGCTATTCCGTATCCAGTATTCGCCATTCATGGCTTCACGAACAGTTCCGTCACCGGAACAATCTCGACATTCTCCGGCTGGATCACCAGAGGAAACGTGCTGATTTCGCGGTCCTCGGCGAGGACCGATTCGGGCTTCGGGGTCGGGTAGTTGCAGGGGCTCGGCGTGTTCTCGACCAACGCCTTCTTGAGCGACTGGGCGTCCTTGGTGACGATCACGATCTGCATGTCGCCATACTGCCAGTGCTTCTCGATCGCCGCGTTCACCTCGTCGAGGGTCAATTCGCCCATGGTGCGGCGGTAGTTCTCCAAGTGGCTCCCCCGGATGCCGTAGAAGCGGTCGTCCAGGGCGTAGCCGAGCCGCTCCGTGGTGGTCGGGGCGAAGTGGAGCACGTAGTTCCGCAGGAACTTCCGCGTCAGATCGAAATCGGCCTGTCCCATCCCGTGGTCCACGAGCTTCTTGAACTCGCGGAGCGCGGCCCGCAGCGCGAAGTGGCGGGCCTCATGGGGGACGGGCCGGATCCAGATCTCGAACATCTGCCTCCGCCGGGCGACGTTTTGCGGAGGCATCTGCAAGTGGCTGCCGTTGGGGAAATGCTCGATGTAGCAGTAGTCGCCGTAGTTCAGCCCCCGGGCCTCCCGGATCACCTGGTACAAGTGGCTGCTCGAATTGCGATGTTCGCCGAGGTAGGAATTGGCCAACGCGAGGGCGTACCACGGGCGGGGACCGCGGAGAATCGAGATCGGGAAGCCCATACTGATGGCCGTGGCCGCGCAGTCCTTCTCGACGATCGTCACGTGAAGTCCGCGGATCGGCGGCGGCTCGGGCGGAGCGAGCTCGGCCGGGCGGCCGGCCGGCAACGGGAACAGGTCGGTCCTCAAACGCTTCACGAGCCCTTCCTCGTATCCGCCACCGATCCCGATCACCAGGTTGCCCCGCCGGAAGTGCTCTTGGTAAAACTTGCGCACGTCGTCCAACGTAATGCCCCGCACGCTCTCGATGAGGCCCGTGGGAATGTGGGCGTATCGCGTGCCCGCGAACACGCGGCTCTGAAGAACCGCCTTGCCCAGGTCCTCGTCGCCCGCGTAGCGGAGGACGTTTTCCAGGACGTTGAGGGCCTGGCTCCGCAGCCGCTCCAGGTCGTCCTGCCGGAAGGCCGGCCGGAGCACGGCGTCGATCAACAGCGGATAGTAGGTTTCCAGATTGTCCTTATGGACGCGCCCGCCGACGATCGTCATCTCCTCCGACACGGAAGCATAGTAGCTGGCGGCCAGGGGGAAGAGCTTGTCGAGGATCTGCTCGTAGCGGTTGCGCTGGGTGGCGGCATCGGCAAGCATGGCAGCCGTGAGCTCGGCCAGCCCCTCCTTGCCGGGCGGATCGTTCTGCGAGCCCACGGCGAACCACAACCGGAACGAAACCGTGGGGTCCTGTGGCACCGGCAGACGCACCACCTGCGATTCGGGGATCATCTCCGCAGCGGTGGCATCGTCGCCCCACGAACCCGAACCGAGAACTCCAAGGGCCAGAATCATAGCGAATCTCACAAGTCAGCTCCTCTTCATCGATCGCGTGGCATGGAAATCGCCACGAGGCGCTCTATGCCGACCCTCGGCTGCGCCGAGTGACGGCATGCCACCCGACGATTCATCATTCATCATTCTGCATTCATTCGCTGCCGCGGAGCACCATCACGGTCCGACGCCGGGCGTCGAAGTACTTCTTGGTGGCCTCCTGGACGTCGGAGGGTGTGAGGCGGTCGAAGGCTGCGTAGAGTTCGTCCACGGCCTCGATGCCTCCCGTGATGGCAACGAGCCGGGCCAGGGCGGCGGCCACTCCGCCGGCCGAGTCCAGTTCCATCAGGAACGCGTACTTATTCCGCTGCTTGACCTGCTTGAGCCTCTCGGCCGCGACCGGCTTGGCCTTGAACTCCTCGAGCGTGCGGTAGACCTCGTCGCGCACCGAGTCCAGGTCTCCGGCCTTCTTGACCATCGCCACAACCTGGAACAACGGCAGGTCGCGGTTCAGCGGGATGTCGGCCGCGATGAACTCGACCTTCTGCTCCTGGACCACGAGCTTCTTGTAGATGTCGCTGTTGCGGCCGAACGCCAGGTCGCCCAGGAGCAGCGCGGCCACGTAGTCGCGGTTCGACGGATCGAACGCCTCCCCCTTGTAGGCGATCGTCAGGATCGGCAGCGTCTGGCCGGGATACTTGACCTGCCCCGACCGTTCCTTGGTCTGCTCCGGCTCGCGCGAAATCGCCGGCGCCTGGTAGCCCGGCTTCCAGGGACCGTAGTATTTCGTCACCAGCTCCATGGTGGCCTTGGGGGCGACGTCGCCGACGATCAAGAGCACCACGTTCTCCGGCCGGTAGAAGCGGTGGAAGAAGGCGCGGCTGTACTCGTAGGCCTCGGGCATGGCCTTGATGTCGGCCTCGAAACCCATCGTGGTGTGCTTGTAGGTGTGGGCGTCGTAGGCGAGGCCGCGGAGCCGCTCTTCGAGCAGGAAGAACGGATCGGTGACGCCCTTGCGGTACTCGCCGTAGACCGCCCCCGCCTCGGTCTGGAACGCCGCCTCGCCGTAGTCGAGGTTCTGAAAGCGGTCGCTCTCGATGTCGATGACCTTCTCCAGGTCTTCCTTGGCGAACTGGAGATGATAGGCGGTGAAATCGTCGGTGGTGAAGGCGTTGGCGTCGGCCCCCATGCCGGTCACGATGCGGTCGTACACGGGCCCGGGGTGCCGCTTGGTCCCGCGGAACATCATGTGCTCGAAGAAGTGGGCGAAGCCCGACTTGCCGTGCTCCACCTCGTCCCGGCTGCCCGTGCGCACGATCGTGTAGTAGGCGATCAGCCCGGGACTCGGCACGCGGACCATGAGCACGGTCAGGCCGTTCGGCAGGGTTTCCTTCTGGCACGGATACGGAAAGACGCCGCCCGCCGCGGCCACCGAAGGAGCAGCCAAGACCATCAGCAGAATTCCCAAAATGCGACTCATCTTCTCTCCTCGGCGCACGCCGCGGTGGCACGGCCACCCTCGGCTGTGCCGGCGAGATCCGCACAGCCGAGGGCGGCTGTGCCACAGGTTGGACCAGGCTTTAAGCCTATCGCGGCCGGCTCCGCCGGTCAATTCCCCGCGATTGCGAGCCCGGGTATCGACTTGTGGGGCCCGCCGCAAGCGGCAATACTACTTGTTTTGCAGGAACGGCCGTACCGCAGGGGATCCTCGAGGACCATCAGGAGACAGTCTGCAATGCGAAAGATCGTTCCGATTCTGCTTCTGTCGGCAGCAATGGCGTATGTCGGTGGGACACTTGCGGCGGACGGCGTTGCGAAGGCCCCGGGCCCGGCACTGCCGGCAGCCTGGCTCCGGGCGTTCAAGGAGCCGCCGCTGGCCGACCGGCCGCTGCAAATCGTCCACGGAATCGACCTCGGGCAGCCCACGCCCGAGGCCCTCGACCAGATGGTCCCCGGCAGCGGCTCCCAGAAGGCCGCCCTGCGCAAGATGGGTTCCTACAAGGACCTCGGCCTGGGGGGCATCGTGTGCAACGTGGCCTTCCAGGACTATCTCTGCTCGGAGGAGAACTGGCGCAAGCTGGTGGCCGGGATCGACGCCTGCGCGGAACTGGGCATGGTGGTCTGGATCTACGATGAAGAAGGGTATCCGAGCGGGGCGGCCGGCCGCCTGGTCCTCAAGGACAACCCGGCCTTCGAGGCCCTGGCCCTCGCCTACGACAAGTCGCGGCCCGAGCCGTTCTTCCTCCGGCCCGCCTACGAGTTCACCCACGCCAGCAACAACTACCACGCGGCCCGACGGTACGCCAACCTGATCGACGACCGCGCGGTCCGGTCGTTCGTCGCCCACACGCATGCAGCCTACTACCAGCGTCTGAAGCGGCATTTCGGCAAGACGATCCAGGCGATGTTCACCGACGAGCCGTCGCTGATCGCGATCAACCTCGGGCAGATCCCGGAAGAAGTCCGCAAGAAGGTCCGCGTGATCGACCCGATCGATCCGGCCGTGCGCCCGTTGCCCACCGTGCCTTGGGCCTACGACCTGGCCGAGCGGTACCGGCAGCGCTTCGGCACGGACCTGGCGCCCCAGCGGAAGAGTCTCTTCGGCGGCGACTCGCCGGAGGACCGCCGCGTGCGGTCGCAGTTCTGGGAATTGATCGCCGACCTGATGGCCGAGCGGTATTTCGGAACGCTTCAGAAATGGTGTGCGGAGCGCGGGATCGCGTCGTCGGGCCACACGCTCTGGGAAGAGGCCCTCATGCACCACCCGGCCCTGGACGGCAACAAGCTGAAATGCCTGGCCCGAATGGACATCCCAGGCCTCGACCTGCTCACCTCCGACCCGGAGGCGGTGATCCACAGCGGCTGGCTGACCGCGGGCCTTCCCAACTCGGCGGCGATCCTCAACGGCGGCCGCCGCGTGATGACCGAGGTGAGCGACTTCGCCCAAAGGATGGGCCACCAGGGCCCGGCCGGACTACCCGAAATGCAGGCCACCGCCGCCTGGCAGGCGGCGTGGGGTGTCACCGAGTTCACCCTCTACTACAGTCCCCACGACCGCTCGGCCGACCAGTATCGGGCCTACGGGTCCTGTGTCGGCCGGCTCAATGCCCTACTCAAGCCGGCGAGGATCGCGCCGGAGGTTCTTCTCTACTACCCGGTGCGCGACCTCTGGGCCGAGTATCTCCCGGTCGCGGAGCCGCTCTCGCTTGGCTCGCAGTCACCCAGGGCCCAGCGGATCGTGGGCTCGTTCAGCCGCCTCGGGCAGGCCCTCCAGCGGAGCCAGGTGCCCTTTGCCATCATCGACCACGAGTTTCTCGCCGCGGCCAAGGTCGAAGCCGGCGGGTCGCTGTGCCATGGCGAGCACCGCTTCCAGTCGCTGGTCGTGCCAGCCGACGTCGAACTGCCGCCACCGGCCGCCGCGGTCGTCGAGCAGTTCCGCAAGCAAGGCGGCCGGGTAGCGGTCGACGGCGGCTCGGGCGGTACGCTCTCGCGGCCCGCACTTCTCGCCGCCGTCCAACCGGCCTTGCGCATCGCGCCTGCAAGCGACACGATCACGCTGGGCTCCTTCGTCCGCGAGGGGCGGAGAATCCTGCTTCTGGTCAACGTGGGCAAGCAGCCTTACGAGGGGAAGATCCGGGTGGGCCCGGCGACCGCCTGGCAGGTGCTCGACCCGGCCGACGGAAGCGTCCGGCCGGCCGAACCGGCCGACGCCGGCCACCTGAGACTCCTCCTCGCTCCGCGCCAGTCGCTCCTGTTCGTGGCTGGATCGTGAGAACGCGAGCCTGGAAGCGAGGTCCGACCTTGAAACCGGTGATTGTCCTTCGCCATGCGGAGCATGTGCCGATTGGGTCCCTGGAGCACGTGTTCGCCGACGCCGGCGTGCCGTGGCGATACGTGGACTTGTTCGCCGAGGCTACGGACGGGCTGCCGTTGGACGGGGCAGCCGGCCTGGTGGTCCTCGGGGGCCCGATGAACGTCGACGACGTGGGGCCATTCCCCTTCCTTCTCCCCGAGCTGGATTGGATCCGCCGCGCCGTCGAGGTCGGGCTGCCCACGCTGGGGATCTGCCTGGGCGCGCAACTCCTGGCCAAGGCCCTGGGCAAGCGGGTCTATCGCAATCCGGTCAAGGAGATCGGCTGGTACGACGTGGAGATCCTCCCGGCGGCCCGGGACGACCGGCTCTTCGCCGGGCGGGGCCCGGTGGAGACCGTTTTCCAATGGCACGGCGACACGTTCGATCTGCCCGACGGGGCCGTCCGTCTGGCCCGGGGCCGGTCGTGCCCGAACCAGGCGTTTCGCTGCGGGCCGTCGGCCTACGGCGTGCAGTTCCACGCAGAGATGACGCCCCGTCTGATGGAGCAGTGGCTTGAAGAACCCGCGTTCTCCGCCGAGGTCGCCTCATTGGATTACATCGACCCGGCGGCGATCCGCGCCCAACTCCCCGAGCGCCTCGCCGCCATGGACTCCTTCAGCCGATGTCTGCTGGGCCGGTTCGCCGCGTGGTGCGAGGCGGGGTGAGAGAAACGCGCGGCCCGCTCATCCCTCGCGCAGCACCTTGATGACGATCGCGGTCACGTCGTCGATCAGTTTGCGGGGCCGTGAGTAGTCGGCAACGGTATCCAAGAGCCGCCGGAGGATCTCCTCGGCCGGCTCCCGGAGGTTCTCGCGGACCGTTTCCAAAGCGCGATCGACTCCGAACATGCGTTCGTCGGGCGACTCGGCCTCCAGGATCCCGTCGGTCAGGAGGAAGACCACATCTCCCTCCTCCAAGACGGTCGAGCGCCCCATGGGGAAGTCGGTGTCTGCATTGATGGCCAGAGGGATTGCCGTGCTCTCCAACTCCATCTTGACCTCCCCGGAGGCGCCGAAGACATAGCCGGTCGGATGGCCGGCACTGGCGTAGGCGAACTTTCGGGTGGTCGGCTGGAGCCAGCCGAAGAAGAGGGTGATGAACCGGTCGGTTTCTTTGGCGAGAAAGCGGTTTGCCCGGGCGAGGATCTCGCTCACGTCCTGCTGGCTCTCGACCAGGGAGTTCAGATGCGCGTAGAGGGTGGCCATGAGCAAGGCCGGCCCCAACCCGTGCCCGCTCACGTCGCCGATGACGATCCCGAGCGAGTCGTCGGGCATGGGCAGATAGTCGAAGTAGTCGCCGCCGGTGAACATGGCGGGGAAGGAGGCGCCCGCGATGTCGTAGCCGGGGAGTAAAGGCGGTTTCTCGGGCAGGAGCCTGGCTTGTATCTCCTGGGCGGCTCGAAGGCTGGCCTCCGTCTCCCGCAAGGCCGCCTCCGCCTCCCTCCGATCGGTGATGTCTTCCACCAGCCCGTCGTATCGCACGAGCGACCCGTTCTCGTGGTGCGGCACGATCGTGTCGCGGACCCACCGCACCGCCCCATCGCGCCGGATGATGCGGTGCTCGATGGGCGACACCTCTTCGCAGGCCAAGATCCTCTCCACGTACCGTCGGAGCGGGTCCCGGTCCTCGGGATGCACCATGTCGATCCAGAGATACGGATTCGCGACGTAGTCCTCCGGGACGTATCCGGTCACGGTGAAACAGCCCCAACTGTGATCGGTCTCCACGGGAAAGCCGCGGCGCATCTTCACCGTGTACGTGTAGCCGGAGACCGCGGTAAGGAGGTCGCAGAAACGGCGTCCTTCTTCCAGGACCACTTCCTCGGTCTGCTTCCGTTCCGTGGCGTCCCGGATAATCGCCACCGCCCACCAGTGGCTGTCGCGACGGACGGGGGCTACCGACAGTTGGACCGGAAACTCCGTGCCGTCTCTGCGGAGGCCATCGAGTTCGACGATCTTCCCCACGACCGGCCCCGTGCCCGAACGGAGGAACTCATCCAACCCCAACCCGGCCGCCTCCCGGTAGCGCGAGGGGGCCAGAACCTGGTGGATGCTGCGGCCCAGGATCTCGCGCCGGTGATAACCGAACATCCGCTCCGCCGCGGCGCTCCAATACGCCACCTTGCCTTCGGCGTCCATCATGACGATGGCGTCCAGCGCGGCGTCGGTGATCGTGTGGAGACGCTCCTCCGATTCACGCAGCGCCTCGGCGGCCTGCCTGCGCTCGGTCACGTCGAGCAACAGCATCAAGAGCTTCCGAGGACATCCCTCGGCCACCAGCGGCACCGACGTGACCGACAACACCCTGAGCCGGCCGTCCCTTCCACAGATCGTGTACTCGCGGGGACCGTCGACGGGCCGGGTTAGCGCGTCCCCAAAACTCGCCTCGGCAAAGGCCCGTTCGCCCTCGTCGAGCAGCTCCGAGAAATGGCGCCCGACCAGCTCCTCCGCCGCGAATCCGAGGATCTCCGAAAGACGCGGATTCACCCAGAGAAGCGTGCCGCTCGGATCGAGTTCGCAGTAGCCATAGGCGGAGTGCTCCACAAACGCGTTGAACTTGGCTCGGACTTCTTGCGCAGTCTCCGGCGTCGCCGACGCCTCGGTGGTCGTGGCCATAACTTGTCCTCCATTCCGCGGCGACCCTCAATCGTTGCCTGCCCTCCCGGGTTCTTTGCCGACCGTCATGGTGACGTCCCATCGCAAACCTCCGCACGCCAGGCATCCATGCACACCCCAAATTGTAAGTACGTCTTCCAGAGGATGTCAACACCCATGATTGGCATGGGGGTCCTTGAAATGGCGTGACACTGCAACCGTACGAAGTTGTCGAAAGGGGAGAAGGGAAGAGGGTAACACTTGAGCCGTATGAAGTTACAGGAAGAGGAGAAGGGAAAAGGGAAAGGCAGGGGAAACTGGGAAGAATAGGAGAGGATTCCCGTTCAGGATTGTGTGATCGGGGCACGGCTTCCTGTCTTTCTCAGTTTTCCAGCTCTTCCCCTTTTACCTTCCCCTATTCGCACTTCTATTCCGCTGAACCCTTGCGAAATGGCTTGGCTTCTTGACCCTGTGGATGGATACGGCCTCCAACCATAGGTCGTAGATTTGTTGCGTCGCGGGTGCGTCTCCCGCGGTGTTCTGCGTCCGAACCGCTTTCTGAGACCTCGTTTTGCGTTCCGTGTAACCGGCGCGGCCCGTCGTGTGTATAGGTAGGACGAGTCGTTTTGTGGTACCCTTGGTTCCAGACAAGCGAGGTGAACGATGAGGATTTGGGGAATCGTGGCGGCGATGGTGCTGGGTCTTGTCTCGACGGCCGCTGCCGCGCCGTTGGAGGTCAAGCAGGTCTCCGCCGAGGCGAAGCAGGTGGTCCACGTCGACGTGGATGCCATGCGGAACTCCCTGTTGGTGCAGAGGGCCTACGACGCGGTGACCCAGCGGTGGCCCGATGCCCAGTCGCGTTTCGATGACGTGACCGACCTGGTCAACCACTTGGGCATCGAGCTGGAGCGGGACCTGCACGGGGTGACCTTCTACAGCCTCGAGGTCGGCAAGCCCGAGGGCGTGCTGCTGGTCGACGCCGTGGTGGATCAGCAGGCGCTTCTGGAGAAAGCCGATCAGGCGCCCGACCACGAGAAGACCACTTATGGGAAATACGAGTTGCACTCGTGGACCGACGCCAAGGGAAAGCGGCACGAGCACCCCATGGTCGGGACGCTTGCCCGGCCGAGTCTGCTGGTCTTCGCGCCGACGGTCGACCAGGTCAAGGCGGCCCTCGACGTGCTCGACGGCAAGTCGCCGAGCTTGGCTGGAAAAGAGTCTCCGCTCACCGCCAAGGTTCCCGAGGGGACGATGCTCCTGGTGCGAGTCGTCGGGCTGGCTGGGGCCCATCTCCCCTGGAAATCGCCCGTCGTCACCGAGTGCGAGTCGCTCAGTCTTCTGATCGGCGAGAATGACGGCAAGGTGTCGTTGGCGGGCAAACTCGCTGCGAAGACCAAGGAGACCGCCGATCAAATCAAGGCGATCGTCGACGGGGGACGGGCCACGGCGGAACTGCGAGCGGCCAACGACGCCGAGGTCGTGAAGCTCCTCAAGGCCGTCAAGGTGGAGTTGGCCGACACGACCATGAGCGTTGAATTGTCGGCGCCGGTCGACGACGTGTGGACCCTTGCCGAGAAGGCCGCCACCGTAGCGGCGAAGCGTGCCAAGAAGAAGGCCGAGGCTGGACAACAGGAGAAGTAAGCGAGCGTCCGGGATTTCGTTGGCAAGTCCCCTCACCCCCTGCCCCTCTCCCGTCCAACGGGAGAGGGGAGTGATCTCTGGACGGCCGCCAAGCGAGGGTCGATGCCGTACGAGCCTGCCGACGTGCCGAGCGACGAGGAACTCGCCTGCCGAGCACGCCGCGGGTGCGCCGGGAGCTTCGAGCAACTGGTGCGTCGCTACCAGACCCCGGTGCTGCACTTCCTGCGGCGCTGCGGCGGCGGCCCCGATGCCGAAGACCTGCTCCAGGAGACGTTCGTCCGGGCATACGCAAACCTGGACCGTTATCGGGAGCCGCGGCGGTTCGCCCCGTGGCTGTTCACGATCGCCCGCCGGATCGGGATCAACCACTACCGCCGCACGCGGAGGACCGAGGACGGCGAGTCGCTGGACGGTGTGGCGTCGGGCATGCCGAGCCCCGCCGAGATCGTGGCGGAGGAGGAGGACCGCCAAGAACTGTGGGGCATGGCTGCCAGGATTCTCTCCGAGGAGGAGATGACGGCCGTGTGGCTTCATTACGTTGAGGACATGCCTGCCCGCGAAATCGCCGCGGTGCTGGGGCGAAGTTGGGTCGGGGTCAAGACGCTGCTTTTCCGTGCCCGGCGGAGGCTCTTACCCCTGGTGGAACCCCTCCGGTCCCGTAGCCGCACGGAGGACCGGCCCGCGGCCAGCGGCACAAACATGCTCTTGGGCGTGCCCGACCTGGAGGTGCCCCATGCCTAGACGCCGTCGCTCTCGCGGCGAGGAGATTCTCGCCGCCCGTCTTCGCGCGGAGGCATCGCGGTCTCGTCCCCGCTTCTCGGAAGGCCTCCACGCGCGGGTCTGCCGCGCGATGCTCCAGTCGCGGCCCCGGGAACCTGCGGCCGATCGCGCAGGGGTGGGCAGGCAGCGCTGGCCGAGGGGGGCGGTGGCGGCCGTAGCGGCGGCCGCGTCCCTTGTCGTCGCGGTCCTGGTTTGGCGGGGAGACCGGCTCGGCGGCCTTGACAGCCCGTGGCCCAGCCCACTTCCCGACCGGGCCGCACTCAACCCAGGAGTCCCGGACGGCGAGTCGCTTCTGCCGGCGGAACTGAACCTGCACTCGGTTGCCGGCCTGGCCGCTGCGGTGCCTAACCGGATCGACGCCCTGGTCGATTCGGCCATCGCCGCCCAGCAGTGGGCTTCTCTCGACGACGACGCCCAGCTTACCGTGAGGATGCTCGCCGACCGGCTGCCGTTTGACCTGGCTTCGTCGCTGTCCATGGCAGAGCCCACGGCAAGTCCGTAACGTCCCCCCCCGGTCGCCAGAGTCCTGACGAATCCGTAACACTTCAGCCGTATGAAGTTGCAGGAAAGAGGAGAAGGGAAAAGGAAAAAGCAGGGAAAAATGGGGAAGAAAAGGAGAGGGTTTCCATTCAGAATTGTGGGATCGGGGCACGGTTTCTTGCCTTTC
>Ga0067045_1003884_pt1 | contig 14575 bp, 15 predicted proteins | sample TerdegcTABiofilm_FD_59184 | JGI IMG/M metagenome (GOLD analysis project Ga0067045, IMG submission 59184) | Combined Assembly of (Gp0054472, Gp0054536) Wastewater bioreactor microbial communities from Singapore -Terephthalate degrading...
AAGAGAGAAAAAAATAGGGAAAATTATTACGAAAAGGAAGAAATAGGAGGACATAGAGGATAATTTTAATAAAAAATTGTCTTGAAAAGGGTTAAAATAAATCTGTCAGTTTTCTATCTCTATTTTTGGGTCAACCTTGATGGTTTACGAGTTTGGCTTCAATGTATTAGGGTTTAATAATTGTCATTTTGATGTAAGAAAACTGAATCAAAAGGTTGTAAGGTATCATATAAGTTATGGTGCAAAACTAATTACTGAAACAGATATTGATTACTTTTTTACTTTTTCAAAAGAAGACTATGCAAATATGAAAGTAAAATTTATGCAGTATTTATATTGAACTAAAAGAATAGCATAATTTACTTTGATTAAGGTAAATAAAATTAGAGGCATTTAGATTGAGTCTTGATTGATTTGTTGAATTTTTATTTAGACTTAAACAAGTGGTGTCTCGTTAAGTTGGATACTGAAGTAAATCTTAGTAATTAAGACACTACATATTGCAATTATTACTCAACATCAAAACACAGACATTTTATACAAATTGCTCCATGTTTTAGATTTATTGAAAGTGATGGTGTTGAAATCATAAATCCTAATGATAGTGTAAAAAATCAAATTGGCATAAAAAGTGCGACATATCAAAAACTTGAAGAATTATATGCCAAGTTGGGTGGAAATGAACTATTGCAGTTTAAACTTCAGAATCTGCCCTAAGAATATAGCTACGAGACCACTAAAACTGATGAAGAGCTTCTTTATTAAGCATTGAAGGAAAAGTATGGGGCGTAAGTATCTTTTGGATGTCAATGTTGTTCTTGATTATTTGCTTGATAGATTAGATGTTTCGCCACATATACTGCGATCATCTATTTTATGACAGATAAGTTAGATTTCAGTAAAACAGGCTTACCTACTTAAAATGAGAAAGAGCCGTTTTTTTGAACATTTAAATAGCAAAAATCAATCTATCCCTTTCCTTGACCTCAAGTCTATCAATGCTCAATATAGGAATGAATTTGAGGAAGCCTTTTATAGAGTTTTGAATAGCGGGAGATTTATTTATGGCAACGAGTGTAAGGCTTTTGAAAAGGAGTTTGCCGAATACTGTGGAGTTAAGCATTGCATAGGTGTGGGCAATGGACTTGATGCTTTAATTTTAATACTTAGGGCTTACAAGGAAATTGGGGCTATGCAGGATGGAGATGAAATCATTGTGCCTGCAAATACTTACATTGCTACAATTTTGGCCATTAGTCATAATAATCTCAAGCCAGTGCTTGTTGAGCCTGATATTGAAACTTATCTTATTGATCCTGAAAAAATTGAGGAGAAAATCACCTCAAAAACCAGAGCAATTTTGGTAGTGCATTTGTATGGACAGACTTGTGAGATGGACAAGATTAATGAGATTGCCAAAAAGTACAACCTAAAAGTAATCGAGGACTCTGCTCAATCTCATGGGGCTTATTATGGGGACAAAAGATGTGGTAATTTGGGGGATGCAAGTGGTTTTAGCTTCTATCCTGGCAAAAATTTGGGTGCTTTAGGCGATGCAGGAGCAGTAACTACAAATGATGATGAGTTGGCAAATACTATTAGAGCCCTTGGCAATTATGGTAGCCACAAGAAGTATGTAAATTTATATAAAGGCGTAAATAGTAGATTGGACGAACTGCAGGCAGCATTTTTGAGGATAAAATTAAGGCATTTAGACAATGAAATTAACAATCGTCGAGAAATAGCAAGATACTATATTAACCATATTAAAAATGAAAAGATTGTTCTACCTAAAGTTAGACAAGAGAGTAATCATGTCTGGCATCTCTTTGTGATAAGGACATCTCAAAGAGATAAATTACAGGAATATCTAAGGAAAGAGGGCATTGAGACATTAATCCACTATCCTATTCCACCACATAAGCAGACTGCATACAAGGAATGGAATAATTTAAGCTTGCCTATCACTGAGAAAATACACAATGAGGTGCTAAGCTTGCCGATAAGCGGTGTGCAGAGTGTAGAGGATACTAAAAGGGTGGTAGAGGTTGTAAATGGGTTTTAGAGAGTTTGTTTTTAAAATTCGAATGCGAAATTAGGAATAAATCTAATCAAGGTGATAAAGCAGATTGACTTTAATTAAAACTTCAATACTATCAGCCATAGCAACCATTGTAAAAGTAATTACAGGATTTGTGAGTGTCAAAGTGATAGCAATTTACATAGGTCCTTCAGGAATGGCTTTGGTAGGGCAAATGCAAAACTTTGTCTCCATGGTAAGCAATATTGCAAGTGCTGGCATCAACGCTGGAATTGTCAAATACATTGCTGAATACTATGAAGATGCAACTGCTAAGCAGAAGATTTGCAGTAGTGCCTTTAGGATTTCACTTGTCCTTGTAGTGCCTTTGGCAGTAGCTACTGTTTTGGGGGCTGATTACCTCTCATTGAAGTTACTAAGTAGCAAAGAGTATAGCGTAGTATTTGTGGTTTTTGCTATAACTTTGATTTTTTATGTTTTAAATAATCTGCTCATTTCAGTCCTAAATGGTCAAAAAGAGATAAAAAAACTCACCCTTTTAAATGTCATTGGCTCACTTTTAGGCCTCATCGTATCAGTCATGCTTGTAATGAGATATGAACTACTTGGAGCTCTGCTTGCTGGGATTATTTCACAGTCTATTTCATTTGTGGTAACATTAGGGTTTGTGATAAAAAGCAAGTGGTTTAAAGTCTCCATGTTTCTTGGCAAAATGGACAGAGGCTTTACAATCAAGCTTCTTAAATACTCCGTGATGTCCCTTGTGTCTGCAACAATAATACCGCTTTCACACATATTTGTAAGAGACTACATCGGCTCAAATCTCAGCTGGGAGCAAGCAGGATATTGGCAGGCAATCTGGAGAATAAGTGAGACATACTTAATGCTCGTAACAACAACTTTAAGCATCTACTATTTGCCGAAGCTATCAAGTATTCAAAGCAAATCAGAGCTCAAAGCGGAGCTTTTGCATGGATACAAAATTATTATGCCTATTGTCATTGCAACAGCTCTTGGGATTTATTTTTGCAGAGATTATATAATCAAAATTCTGTTTACAGAGGCATTTAAGCCAATGGCAGAACTGTTTATGTTTCAGCTAATTGGCGATGTGGTCAAAATTGCATCTTGGCTAATGGGCTTCATAATGATAGCTAAGGCAATGACAAGGTTGTTTATCTTTAGCGAAATAGTTTTTGTTTCAAGTTTTGTTGCATTGTCTGTGGTATTTATAAATATCTTTGGACTAATCGGCATCACAATTGCTTATATGCTTAATTATATGCTCTATACAATTTTTCTATACTACAACTTAAGGGGGTGGTGGAGTGGAGAGTGAGGGAAAAAAGGAAAAAGAATTGCCGTTAGTGAGTGTGATAATGCTATCTTACAATCATAGAAATTTTATTTCAAAAGCAATTGATAGTGTTTTTATGCAAGTCAATGATTACAAAAATATTGAATTAATTGTATTGGATGATGGTTCTGACGATGGCACATTGAACATTCTGCTTGATAAACAGAAGAAATCCCCTATACCATTTAAACTAATTAAGAATCAGCATGAAGGAGTGCGAGCAATCGCGCGAAATCTAAATAAATTAATAAAGATGGCACAAGGCAAGTATATAGCTTTTTTGGCATCAGATGATGAGTATGTGCCTAATAGATTTTTAAAGCAAGTAAAATTATTAGAACAACATGAAAAATTGCAAATAGTTTTTGGTAACGGGCTTAACATACAAAATGGTATTAAAATTGGTAAAGTAAATGATGATTCTATTGTTGAATTAATACAGATGTCAAAACCAAAAGATATTTTAGAGTATATAACAGAAAATACCTCACCACTTTATTTACAATCCTGTTTAGTAAGAAAAAAGTTTTTAGATACTTTTATACCTTATGATGAAGATTTAATTGCTGATGATTGGGTTTTCTGTATTAGGGCTTTTACAGAGATAGTAAAACACAATTATATTTTTTTATATTTAAATGAAATATTTTTCTATAGGAACATTCACAAGACTAACACTTCAACAAATGACTATGTTCAATATAAAAGAATATCCCAAGTTATTGATAAATATACACCTCAACATAAAAGAGCTAATTTTCATAAAAGAATTCTCAAAATGTATCTGTTTAAAAGCATAAAAACAATGAATTTAAGTAAATTGCTTTTTTTTGGGGGAAAATACTTAAAATTTAAATTAAAGCGTACAAAATAGCAGAATGACAATGATAGACAAGAAAATGAAAATATCAAATTTTGATATTAACAAACTAAACATCCTCGAGTTAGGGTGTGGAAGAACGCGAAAGTTTCAGGATTCTATAACAATTGATATCGTTGATTTAGATACGATAGATGTTGTAGCCGATTTGAACAAAGGTTTATCTTTTATACCTGATAATAGTATAGACAAAATATACTCTTTTCATTTTTTAGAACATGTTGATAACATTGAGTTTTTAATGTATGAAATATACAGAGTATTAAAACCTGGTGGTAAAAAAATAGGAACAGTTCCCCATTTTTCTAATCCACATTATTACAGTGATTATACTCACAAAAAATTTTTCGGATTATATACATTTAGTTATTTCTCTAAGAGTTCTCCATTCAAAAGAGATGTCCCAAAATTTTACAATAGCCTTGATTTTAAAATAATAGAGATTAAACTTATATTCGGTTCATATACAAGATATAGGTCTTATCTAAAGAGAATATTTCAATTTTTAGTCAATTTTAATGTTTCCTTTCAAGAATTTTACGAAGAAAATTTAAGTTATTTGATCCCTGCAAGCGAGATATATTTTGTCTTAGAGAAGACAGCATGACCACCTTTGTCGTTACTGTAACATATGGAAATCGTTTTCACCTTCTGAAGCAAGTAATTGATGCTGCCTTAAGAGAAGGCGTGGACAAAGTAATTGTCGTAGACAATAACTCTGTGCCTGAAAGTAGAGAAAAGCTTAGAGCCTATGAGCAAGAGCTTGGTTGCAACAAAATCAAAGTCTTATATCTTGATGATAACTATGGCTCGGCAGGTGGCTTCAAAAGAGGCCTTGAGGAGGCTTATAATGACCCATATTGCGAATTTATTTGGCTTCTAGACGACGACAATGTGCCTGAAAAAGATGCTTTAAAGAAAATTTTTTTAGCATATAGTTACTTAGGTAATAGTGATAAAAATGTTTTGGTTTCATATAGATTTAGTTTTGAAAATGATAGATTGGCAATTAATAATGGAGTATTAATTGGTTACAGAGCAAATGAATTCCTGGGTTTTCATATCAAAAAGTATTTAGTTAAAAAAATTACAGGTAACAATTTTTATCAAGCAAATTTAAAAGGCATAAAAATAGATGATGAAAACTACAAAATAGTAAGGAGCCAAGTAGGACCATATGGGGGGCTCTTTTGCCACAAAAAAGTTATAGAAACTGTTGGTTATCCAAAAGAAGACTTTTTTGTCTATGCAGATGATCATGAATGGACTCTTAGAATGACAAAAGCAGGCTTTAGCTTGTATCTATGTTGTGAGAGTAAGATTAAAGACATAGATTGGACATGGGAAAAATCTAAATGTAATCATCCATATTATGATCCCTCAGCAAATGAAATTAAAATATACTATGGTATCAGGAATCATGTTTTCGTATGTAAGACTTTTGTAACTAACAAAGCTATATTCAATTTTAACATGTCAATATGGTTAACTTATTATTTCTCATATAATATTCTTTTAGCCCCCAAAATAGCTTTTAATCGTTTTAAGCTTATTATAAGAGCTGTAAAAGATGGATTATCAGGCAAGTTAGGTAAAGTATACGCTACTTAAATAGTGGACACAATCAATTTATAGATGGTAAACTTTATGTATTAGAGAAAAAATTGAATCCTGAAAGGGAAAGAAACTTAAATTCTCCTAATGAAATAGCAAAATTTATAGCAAAACTTATTATGGAAAGTATCTTAAAAATATAGCTGAAGAGGCGTAAAAGTGCCTTTCGTTTTTGAAAGATTAGAAATTCCTGATATAGTTCTTATAAAACCTAAGATTTTCAGTGACGAAAGAGGATATTTTCTTGAGCTTTTCAAAACATCAGATTTTAAAAACCATAACCTAAGAATTGATTTTGTCCAAGATAATATTTCTTTTTCCAAAAATGGAGTATTGAGAGGATTACATTACCAAAAGCATCCAAAAGTCCAAGGAAAGCTGGTTTGTTGTATAGAGGGAGTTATTTTAGATGTAGCTGTAGATATAAGAAAAAATAGTCCTACTTTTGGAAAATACATATCGATAATGCTTTCGGAAGAAGAAAAAAATATGCTTTGTATCCCTGCTGGATTTGCTCATGGTTTTTTAGTGATCTCCGATTTCGCTATAGTTTTTTATAAAGTTGTGGGAGCAGAATACTCTCCAGAACATGATGCAGGTATAATTTGGAATGATCCTGATATAGGAATAAAATGGCCTATAAAAAGACCAATACTTTCACCAAAAGATAGTAAATTGCCAAGGCTAAGAGAGCTTAGGGAGGATGATCTTTTATGAAAAGGCTTTTAGTAAATGAAGGGGCTGGTTTTATCGAAAATGCTTTCATTTTGTGATATTAAAAGCTCTTGTGGATGAGCCTGTCCCTGTCTATAGCGATGGTTCAAATATTAAGAGAGTGGCTATATGTGGAAGATTGCGCCGAGGCTATCCTAAAGGTAGTTGAAAAAGGCAAAATAGGAGAGATTTATAACATAGGAAGCGGTATAGAAAAGAAAAACATAGAAGTTGTTAAGAGTACATTGAGATTTCTTAGAAAATCAGAGGATTTTATTGTTTTTGTAAAAGATAGAACCAGGACATGATTTTAGATATTCTTTAGATACATCAAAAATTAAAAAGGAATTGGGCTGGAAAGCAAAAACCACTTTTGAAGAGGGAATAGAAAAAACTGTAAATTGGTATTTAGATAACTTAGATTGGGCTAAAAATAAATTAATAGACCTTAGAGATTATTGGAATAAAGTTTATCATATATGAAGAGACTGAAACTTTTAATTACAGGAGCAAAAGGGCAGTTAGGTAGAGAGTTTGTAAAAATATTGAATCAAAAAGATGAAGCAGAATGTTATTCTTTTGGGAAGGAAATTTTAGATGTTAGGGATTTTAGGAAAACTTGTGAAATTATAAAAAACATAAAACCAGATGTGGTAATAAACTGCTCTGCCTATAACTGGGTAGATAAATCGGAAGAAGAGTTTGAGAAAGCATTTTCAGTAAATGCTTTAGGTCCTTTGAATTTAGCAATTGCTTGTCAAGAAGTAGATGCTTTCTTGGTTCATTATTCCACAGATTATGTTTTTGATGGCAAAAAAGAAGGGTTTTATCTGGAAGAAGATAAACCAAATCCTCTCAATAAGTATGCCTTAAGTAAGTATTTAGGAGAAAAAAATCTTTTGGCAATTAAAGAAGGTAAATTTCTCATATTCCGCACAAGTTGGGTCTATGGAGAAGGAAAGCAAAATTTTCTGTATAAATTGACTCAATGGGCACAATCTCAAGAGTATCTAAAAATAGCTTGCGATGAATTTTCTGTACCTACTTCAACGAGGACAATAGTAGAAATCACGCTAAAGGCTCTGGAAAAGGGGCTTACGGGACTTTATCATTTGGTAAACTCTGGTTATGCTTCCAGATATGACTGGGCTAAGGAATATTTCAGAATAAATAATATTAAAAAATTTATTTATCCAGCCTATCAACATGAATTTAACCTTCCAGCTAAAAGGCCAAGATGGTCTGTTATGAGTAATGAGAAAATATGTAAAGAACTTGGAATAGAAATTATAGAATGGGAAGAAGCTCTAAAAAAAATTGAAATACCACATCTGTCTGAAATAGTTTTTAGAAGGAAGCCTCGATAGGGTAAAAAGGTGTACCCAAACACTCAACTCTTTCTTATGCTAATGAACACAGGCCATGGCAGCTATACCAGAAGGTATTTTATCAGTTATTAGGCAAGTGTCAGGCATTGGCTACAGGCAGGAAGAAGTTTCGCTTCAAAAACAGGCTCTTTAGTTTAGATGCAACGCTGATAGAGCTTTGTGCAAGCCTCTTTGACTGGGCTAAGTTTCGTCAGACCAAAGGGGCGATAAAATTGCACTTGCTATTAGACCATGAAGGATACTTACCAGTATTTGCTCATGTAACGGAAGGCAAAAGACAGAGGGAATATTTTAAAAGACCAGATAATAGAGCTTAAGGGTTTTTATGCAAAACAGGACTGTCCTTATCAATTGAGGCGAATAGAGATATTCTTTAAGACCATAAAACAGAACCTTAATATAAAGACCTTTGTAGGGACATCGCCTAATGCATTTATGATACAGATGTGGACAGCATAAAGAAAGAGAGAGGAAAAACAAAAGGGGAACATGATTTTGAAAACACGAATTAACCTGTCTAAAAGCCCTGTTTTATAAGGGATGACTCTATGAATTTAGATTATTTTGGACAGCAGTGATCTAATGTGTGGAATAGCAGGGTTCGTTGATTTTAATAAAAGGTCTGATAAAGACATTCTCATCAAGATGACCGACACTATGGCTCATCGTGGTCCAGATGATAGTGGGTATAGCTTCTATCAAACTGAATTTGCAAATATCGGGCTTGGGCACAGGAGATTATCAATAATTGACCTTTCACCTCTTGGACATCAGCCGATGAGCTATTTTGAATATGAAATTGTTTATAATGGCGAGATTTATAACTTTAAAGAGATAAAAGAAGAATTAAAGGAATATGATTATAAATTCAGCTCAAACAGTGATACGGAGGTAATTTTAGCTTCGTTTCATAAATGGGGTGTAAATTGTGTGCATAAATTTATTGGAATGTTTGCGTTTGTGGTATATGATAAAAGAGAGCAAAAGATATATCTGTTTAGAGATAGGGTGGGAGTTAAACCACTTTATTATTACTATGAAAATGGATTATTTTTATTTGCAAGTGAATTAAAGAGTTTCCATAAACATCCTCAATTCAAAAAAGAGATAAATTTAGATGCTTTATCTCTGTTTTTTCAATATGGCTATATTCTTCAGCCATATTCTATTTTTAAAAATTGCTGGAAATTAGAAGCTTGTAGTTATGCAGTTTTAGATTTGATGACAAAAAACTTTTCTAAAGAGCGATACTGGGACGTTATTAACTACTACAATCAGCCAAAATTAAATATATCTTTTGATGATGCAGTTGAGGAGACTGAGAGAATTCTTAAATCAGCCTTTGAATATAGAATGGTGGCAGATGTTTCTGTGGGAATGTTTCTTAGTGGTGGATATGACAGTAGTTGTGTAACTGCTCTTTTACAAAAAGACAGAACAGAAAAGATCAAGACTTTCACAATAGGATTTTATGAAGAGAAATATAACGAGGCTAAATATGCTAAGAGAGTTGCTGAGCATTTAGGAACAGACCATACTGAATACTACTGCACTCAGAAAGAAGCACAAGATATACTGCCTCTGATACCAGAGATTTGGGATGAGCCTTTTGGAGATAGTAGCGCAATACCTACAACACTTGTAAGCCGACTTGCTCGACAAAAAGTGACAGTAAGCCTCAGTGCAGATGGTGGGGATGAGATTTTTGGAGGTTATGATAAGTATGTTCAATCAGTTAAATATTTCAATTTTTTCAATAAGATACCATTCAAAAAAATGATTTATAATATAATGGATATTTTAAATCCGAGGTATTTGTATCCTTTCAATAAGACATACAATTTTGAAAATAGATACGACAAAGTAAAATCTATACTTAATTGTGACTCTGTTTACGAATCCATGATAGTGATTTCTCGGTATTTTAGTGAAAAAGATACAAAAAAATTATTGAATGTGAATCATATTAAGGTCAAAACAGGGTTTGATGAGGTCTCTAGGCTAAATCTATACAATGATGAAATAGATAAAATGATGTGTATAGATTTTTTTACTTATCAGCTTGATGATATTCTGGTCAAAGTTGACCGTGCTACAATGAGTGTGAGTTTAGAGGGTCGCGAACCTTTACTTGATCACAGGATAATTGAGTTTGTGAGTAGATTGCCCAGTAAATATAAGATAAACAATGGAATCAAAAAATATCTTTTAAAAGAAATTGTACATAAGTATATACCCAGAGAAATAATGGATAGACGTAAAATGGGCTTTAGTATCCCGATGGTCGAGTGGTTTGGGAATGAACTTAAAAGATATGTTATTGAGTATTTAGATGAAAGTAGAATAAAACTATCGGGTTTATTAAATGTGTCAGAAGTGCAAAGAGTTAAAAACTCATGGCTTAAGGATAACCGACTTGGCGTAAGCAAAATATGGCTACTTTTGGTGTTTATGATGTGGTGGGAGAGATGGGGATGAGAATACCTTCTTTAGAGACAAGGTGTGTTTTATGAAAATTATAGCTATCAATTTTCTCTATTATCCGATAACAGGTGGTGGAGCGGAAATTACTATGAAGAACTTATATGAAGGTTTAAAGCAAAAAGGTCATGATGTCTATGTGTTGACTTTTAGTGATGATGCTAATTATTCAGAAATAGTAAATGGGGTAAATGTAATAAGAAGAAAAATCCCAAATTTGTATTTACCGCTACCACAAGGTAAAAGGAAAAATTTTCTTTTAAGAAGCATTTGGCATTTACTAAACATTTATAATTTCTCATCTGGTCGTATTGTTTATGATGTAGTAAAAGAACTCAAACCTGACATTGTTGTCTTTCATAACACTTTTGGCTGGACACCATCTGCATGGGATGCGGTAAAGAACTTTAACATTCCAATTGTTCAAGTGTTACATGACTTGCACTTTGTGTGTCCTACGAGTATGTTTGATGAACATAAAGTTTGTTACAAAGTTTGTTTGAAGTGCAAGCTTATGAAACTACCCTATAAAATAAAATCTTCTAAAATTGATGCTGTTGTAGGTGTAAGTAAGTTTGTGTTAGACAAAATGATACACTACGGTTTTTTCAAAAATGCCAAAGTTAAAACAGTCATCTATAATTCAAGGAATTTTTCATTTCAAAATGTAAAACCTAAAGAGTTGTCTGATACAGTAACCTTTGGATTCATAGGCACCATAGCTCATAACAAAGGCATTGAAAATCTACTTCGTGCTTTTTGTGAGTTAAATTTGGATAATTTCCTTTTAAATGTTGCTGGTAAAGGTAATGATGATTATGAAAATTATTTGAGAAGTAAATACAAACATAAAAATATTTACTGGTTAGGCTATATGAATATAGAAAAATTTTTTCCAAGTATAGATTTTCTTGTCGTGCCTTCAATATGGTATGAGAACTTTCCAGGAGTTGTATATGAATCACATTTTTTTGGAGTTCCTGTTATCGGTAGTAATATCGGCGGTATACCTGAATTGATAATAGAAGGTCTTAATGGAATGTTATTTGACCCCTATAACATAGAAGACTTAAAAAACAAACTAATTCAAGCCTATAACAATTTAACATTTTTTAAGAAAAGATTTGAAGAAATAAGAAAGAGTAGTGAGAGATTTTTTGATTATGAAAAATGGATAGACAATTGGGAAAGGCTATTAAAACATGTTTGCTCAAACTGAAATGCTCCCCAAAATTTGATCTGCAAGTTAAGTTTGGTAACCAGTCATTCTGGTAAATAAAAAGAACCAGAAGGAGGTAATAGAAGGAAGAAAAAGGAGAGAATGAAACATAATGGTGCATTGAATTACAGAACGCTTGAGAAAATTTACAGATTGTCGTAGAGGGTAAATGGGAGAAAGGAGACAAATTTAGGTATGGATGAGAGGGAGACCAAACTTAACTTTGGCAATTTTCTGTCCTAAAAATGGGGAGCACCTCAATTTGGGGTTCATCGTCTGGTGAAATTCCTTATGTGATTGGTGATGCAGGGCTTACGTTTGAAGAAGGAGATGTGGCAGATTTAGTGGATTGTATAGAGAGACTAATAAAAGATAAAGATTTGAGGGAGGACTTAATCATTAGAGGAATAAATAGAGTAAGAAATAATTATACTTGGGATGTTGTTGCAATGAGATATATTAATTTTTTTAAAGAGTTGATAAATGACGAACGATAATTTTTATTTATGCAGAAATAGATTTTTAAAAATTTTTCTAAAAACAATTGATAGCATCGGATATTTATTGAGGAAACCTAAAAATAGACATTTAGAGCATGAAATAAAGAAAATTTTAGTCTCAAGAATTGATCATTTAGGTGATGTATTGATAGCTACCTCAATTATGAATCCTCTTAGTCAAATGTTTCCTTCGGCAAAAATAGATTTTTTGGTAGGTGAGTGGTCAAGGAATTTATTGAAGAATAATCCATACTTAAATGATATTCTTGTCTATAACTGCTTTCGTTTAAACAGAAAAGATAATTTTATAATGGCTTTATACAAGGATTTTTTTTCTTTTTTAAAAAATGTTTATAAGTTAAGAAAGGAAAAGTATGACTTAGCTATAGATTTACGAACTTATCCATTCAATTCTATACCTTTATTATTCTCTGGTGGTTGCAAGTTTATTGTGGGTTTTAGAACAGGAGGTTTTGGTTTTTTATTAGACACTATTGTTCCGTATAGATTAGGTATTCATGAAATAGAACACATAAAAGATGTTTTAAGAGAGTTAAGTATTGATTTAGCAAAAAGGGATTTTCATATAAAACCTCTTTTTTTTACATCAGAGAAAAGTGAAGAGACAGCATGTGAAATATTAAGAGATTTAGGGATTCAAAAAAATGAAAAATTTATAGTTATCCACACAGAGAGTGGAAATCCTACTAAAAACTGGACGAAAGAAAGATGGATGAAATTCATAGATAGGTTACAAAATGTCATAAAATTTAAAATTTTGATATTTTCTAACACTAAATTTACTGATAAATATGTCATCCTTCCACTACAATTAGAGCTTGAGGTATTTGCCTCCATTTTGAGAAGAGCATATTTTTTCATAGGACATGACTCATTCCCTGCACATCTATCTGCTACCTTAGGATTAGCTACTTTTGTAATTTGGTCTGGTATAAATGACTATAAACAGTGGATGCCTATAGGTGATAAAGTAATATTGATAAGAAAAGATTTATCATGCTCTCCTTGTAAACTAAAAAAAGGGTGTTCAAGTATGAGTTGCATGGATTTTGATGATGATGAAATTTTAGAAATTATAATGCAAAATATAAAGATGGAGTGGAAATATGAGAAAGGCATTAATTACAGGAATTAGGGGACAAGATGGAGCTTATTTGGCTAAGATACTTTTAGAAAAGGGATACGAGGTTTACGGAGCAGATAGAAGAAGTGGTGATTCTTCTTTATGGAGACTTCAGGAATTGGGGATTGAAAAAGATGTAAAGATTATTTACATGGATTTATTGGAATTAACAAACATAATTCAGGTAATAAAGCGTATTCAACCTGAGGAGATATATAATCTTGCAGCACAAAGTTTTGTGGCAGTCTCATTCGAACAACCAATATTGACAACTGAAATCAATGCTGTAGGAGTAATAAGATTACTTGAAGCTATAAGAAATTATAGTCCGAATGCTAAATTTTATCAGGCATCTACAAGTGAAATGTTTGGTAAAGTAAAGGATAGTCAGCAATCAGAAAATACAGTTTTTCATCCCCGCAGTCCATACGCAATTTCAAAACTATTTGCCCACTGGATAACCATTAATTATAGAGAAGCTTATAATCTTTTCTCTTGTTGTGGCATACTTTTCAATCATGAGTCTCCCTTGAGAGGTTTAGAATTTGTTACAAGAAAAATAACATACAGCTTAACGAGAATAAAATTTGGATTACAAGAAAGATTAGTCTTAGGAAATTTAGATTCTAAGAGAGATTGGGGTTATGCTCCAGAATATGTATACGCAATGTGGTTAATGTTACAAAAAGATAATCCAGATGACTATGTTATAGCTACAGGAGAAACGCATAGCGTAAGAGAATTTATTGAAAAGGCAGCAGAATATGCAGGATTTGAGATAGCTTGGGAAGGCAAGGGAGTTAAGGAAAGAGGTCTTGATAGAAAAACAGGAAAGGTAATTGTAGAAGTCTCTATACTGAACCCCTTAAAAAGTGGACACNGTCAATTAGTAGAGGTTAAACTTTCTGCATAAGCAGAAAGAAAAGACTTTATAGGGGGGCAGTATAAATGAAACAAAGGAAGTGGACAGCAGAAGAAAAAATGGCGATAGTTTTGGAAGGAATTAAAGGAGTCAAATCAGTAGCTGACATCTGCAGGGAACACAAAATAAGTCAAGGACTTTATTATCGCTGGAGAGACAAATTTCTGGAAGGTGGTAAAAAAGCTCTTAACAGTGGTAGTGCTGATGAAAGCATTTACAGAGCAGAGATAGACAAGCTTCAGAGAATCATAGGGAAACAGGCAATCCAGATAGAGATATTAAAAAAAACAGAAGAACTGTTAGGGAGAAAATAGA
>Ga0067045_1030637_pt1 | contig 14575 bp, 18 predicted proteins | sample TerdegcTABiofilm_FD_59184 | JGI IMG/M metagenome (GOLD analysis project Ga0067045, IMG submission 59184) | Combined Assembly of (Gp0054472, Gp0054536) Wastewater bioreactor microbial communities from Singapore -Terephthalate degrading...
GGTCCTATTGATCCCATCATGCTTTATAACGTTCCTTCGTTTTCTACTTGTATCCTATCTGTACTCAAGGGCCGTCAAACACAGTACCTGTCCCCCTGTTTGTGCGTGTTTGCGGATGTCCTGTCAAATATATTGGAAACCTCGTCGCTGTAAACCGGATGTTCCTCAATAAAGTATATTATCGGTGCAGTATCTACAAAAAGCCTCAAGCCTTTCTTTAGCTCCATTCGCTTCTCTCCTGATTAACATATTCCTGCGCGTCAACACCTTCCCAAATTGCCTTGCCTACACCTTTTATTCCCGAAAAGTCCTTGCTCTTTCCTTCAATCACTTTCAATATTAAAACTCCATCCACTTCATCCGACAAAACCTTCAATTCCATTCCTTCCTTCAATTTCAGCTTTTGAGAAATTTCCTTTGGAAGCTTTATGGAATCACTATCTACAACGTATGCATTAGCCATAATATCAATCTCCTTTACAGCGCCTCTTAAATTTATTATAACCAATTTAAGAGGTATTTGCTATCTTTTTTCGATTCGATATAAGCATGGGGACGGTCCTATTGATCCCATCATGCTTTATAATGTTCCTTCGTTTTCTACTTGTATCCTATCTGTACTCAAGGGCCGTCAAACACAGTACCTGTCCCTCTGTTTGTGTTTGTGTGCCTCTGTTTGTGTTTGTGTCAAGGGCCGTCAAACACAGTACCTGTCCCTCTGTTTGTGTCCCTGTCCCTCTGTTTGTGTCCCTCTGTTTGTGTCGGATGGTGGTTATTTAACATATTCAGCTGTTTTTGCTCAGGATAGATGAACTGGGTTAGCTATACCTAATGATGAAATTAAGATAAGACTTGCTAAAAAACCAGGCCTTCGGCAAATAGCAAGGGAACGGCTTTTAACAGGCGGTGTTTTGGAAGAAGAGAGCCTTAACACCGCTCGTTTTATTTTTTGTGTCCGTTTAACCGGCATAATGTATGCCGCTAAGGTGCGGTGCGGCCTTTTACCCGGTACTTGTCCGCAGGTTAGAATTACATTAGGCAAGAGCAAAGGAGGTGAAAGCAAATGGCTCTACAGGTTCAACCCGTAGACTCCAGGCTGAGAATCAGGCTGGAGATAGGGCAGGATGACCAGGGAAACCCAAAGTATTCAACCCGGACCTATTCGGGTATAAAGGCCGGCGCCGCTGACCAGGATGTGTACGATATAGCCGTAGCGCTTATTAGCCTTCAGGAGTTTCCGGCAGCATCCATTGACAGGATCAACCAGGTGGAAATGGTGGATGTCTAGTGATCAGCTGCCAGTGACCAGTGGCTAGTGGCCAGTTGCCGGTTTTCAGTTACCAGTGATCAGTAACTAGGACCTAGCACCTGTGAACTGTAAACTGTGATCTGAAAACTGTGAACTAGCACCTGCGATCTGCGATCTGCGAACTGCGATCTAGAATCTGTGATCTGGCATCCGGAAATGTTCGCAATGTTCTGAAGGGAGGTGAGTCTTATGGCGAGCAGGCTTGAAATGATATTCGTTAACGCAGCCGGCAGAAGGTCAACTATTTCAGTTGACAACGTGCGCAGCGATATAACTGAGGCTGAGGTCCAGGGAGCTATGGATGTCATAGTGGCGAAGAATGTGTTTACGACCAGCGGAGGGGATATCACCGGGATATACGGCGCAAGGATAGTGTCTACGGATATTACTGAGATCCCCGTAGGTTAAATGTCTCCGATTAGGCAAGGGCCGGCGAAAAGCCGGCCTTTGCCTTCACAAAAAACAATAACATGCATAATTATGTTTTAGATTAACAATAGGAGGAATTCAGTTGAGCGAAACAAAAAAACTTGACGGCAAAAACATAGCGGCCCTTGTTCCCTGTTATCATAAGCAGTACGGGAACGCGACGGAAGTTGTTTTTCTCGAAGAAGAACCTATTGTGATACCAAGGACAATAGCAACTGTACTGAAGCGGCTGGCAAGGGACCATACCGTCGATTTACAGGCTGCGCGCAAGAAGTACGGAGAGATGCTGGGGTGCAGCAGGGCAGTGCCGGTTGCGATTAATCAGCGGACCATCCTTTTACCGGTTAAGGTACGCAAAACAGTATCAAGAAATGACGCTTCACGGGGTTACATCAATTTTTTCGCCATCAAGGATGTTGACGGAGATAATGACGGTACAAGGCTGACGCTGAAAAACGACCGTTCAATCCTGTGCTACCACAGCATAAAGAATATCAACCAGCATATACGCAACTGCTACTTTATTCACCAGAAAATGATGAAAGATAAGGAAGAAGATGCAGGCCCTTTACGGGGATACCTCAGCTATCCGGCGACCAAGGGGGATATAGCCCTGATACTAAATGAACTCAAGGAAATAAGGAAAAAATTATGATATAATTTGAATGAATATCCTGCACAGGGGGGAATTTGGATGCTTGAATTTGAAGGCGTGATAAGCAGTATAGTTTACAGAAACGAGGAAAACGGATATGCAGTGGCCAGGTTTAACTGCGAAGGTGAAAGCATTACCCTTGTGGGATATATGCCCCTTGTTAAAGAAGGTGAAAGCCTTAGAGTACGAGGAGAATGGGTTTATCACCCGGTCTACGGCGAACAGGTACAGGTGCAGGAATTTCAGACAGCCGCTCCTTCCACACCGGAAGGTATAGAAAAATACCTTGCTTCGGGTTTAATCCCGGGGATTGGTCCGAAGACCGCGAAAAAGATCGTTGAAGTACTGGGGAAGGATGCATTGGATATAATCCAGTATAATCCGATGAAACTAACGATGGTGGACGGGATCGGGAAGAAGAAGGCGGAAAAGATTGCTCAGGCCTTTGAGGAACAGAGGGGTTTGAGGGATGTGATGGTTTTTCTCCAGACCTATGATATAAGTCCGGCGTTTGCCATAAGGATTTACAAGAAATACAAGGATGAGACCATACAGCTCATTAAGCAGGACCCCTACAGGCTTGTCGAGGATATTGAGGGTATAGGATTTAAAAGGGCTGACAGGATTGCGATGAATATGGGGCTGGAGCACAGCTCTCCCAGCAGGGTGATTGCCGGTACCCGGCATGTTCTTGCCGAATTCGCCGGAGCCGGCCATGTGTTCGTACCACGGGGGGTGCTGGTGGAAAGAGCAGCAGAGCTTTTGGGAGTTGATGGGAACGACGTTGAGGATGCGGTGAATTCACTGGCCATCTCGGGCAAGGTGAAATTGGAACAGATAAACGGGGAGCAGGTAGTGTATTACATGCCGTTTTATTACGCCGAAGCTGCCGTGGCGGCAAAGCTGACAGAGCTATCCCTCCTGAAATACGATGGTTTTGACGGGAATGTGGAAGACGAAATTCGGCTGTATGAAGGGAAGCACCGTATTGAACTGGACGGTGTCCAGAAAGAAGCAATAACCCAGGCTTTGCACCATGGGGTCGTGGTTGTTACGGGAGGACCTGGGACGGGCAAAACAACTACAATCAAGGCAATTATAGAAATTATGGAGGGAAACGGCCTGGAAGTTATTCTGGCGGCCCCGACGGGAAGGGCGGCAAAGAGAATGGCCCAGGCTTGCGATAAGGATGCCTGTACCATTCACCGTCTGCTTGAATTCTCTTATCATGAGAACGAGCAAGCTTCCTTTTTCGGGCGGAATGAGGACAGCCCGCTGGAATGTGATGTTCTGATAGTGGATGAGGTATCCATGGTTGATATACTGCTCATGCATCACCTGTTGAAGGCTGTACAGGCAGGTACGCGGCTGGTTATGGTCGGGGACGTAGACCAGCTTCCGTCGGTAGGGCCCGGCAATGTGCTCAAGGATATCATAGGCAGTGGGATAGTAAAGTTTGTTAAGCTCCAGCGGATATTCCGCCAGGCCGGGGAGAGTACAATAGTGGTAAATGCACACAGGATAAACAACGGCAAATATCCGGTGGCGAATTCAAGGGAGGGGGACTTTTTCTTTCTGGAGAGAAAGGACATGCAGCAGATAGTCTCGACCATCCTTGACCTGTGCAAGAACCGGCTGCCCGAGTATAACGGATATAATCCCCTTACGGATATACAGGTGCTTTCTCCCATGAGGAAAGGGCCGGTGGGGGTTGAAAACCTGAATATACGCCTGCAGGATTGTCTGAACCCGGCTGCTGCACACAAAAAAGAAAAAACCGCAGGCAGCTTCACATTCAGGGTTGGGGATAAGGTTATGCAGGTAAAGAACAACTACGGGCTCAGGTGGGAAACCGGGGGCGAAAACGGTGAGCCTGAGGAGGGGGAAGGCGTTTTTAACGGCGATATGGGGTATATAACGGAAATTGACGATGAGGAGCAGGAACTGGTTGTATTGTTTGACGGCGACAGAAGGGTGTGCTACCGGTTCAACCAGCTGGATGAACTGGAGCCGGCCTACGCCGTAACGGTACACAAGAGCCAGGGAAGCGAGTTTCCCGTGATGGTGATGCCGGTATTCTGGGGGCCTCCGATGCTTGTGACAAGGAATCTGCTCTATACCGCAATAACCCGGGCAAAGCAGTTGGTGATACTCGTGGGCAGGGAGGATTACCTGCGAAGGATGGTTGACAACAATAGGATCTCAAGGAGGTTTTCCGCCCTTGATATAAGGATGAGGGATTATATTTCGAGGTTATAAAGGGGGTGGGTCGTATGAATTCCATCATGGTCAATTTTTGGGAGGATTTTTTGGACCTTCTCTATCCCGACGGTATCAACTGCTACTTTTGCGGAGAGAAAATAGCAGGCGCGGATCGCTTCGGCGTCTGCAGCGACTGTATGGGAAAGATAGCCTTCATTGGTGATAAGAGCTGCATGCGCTGCGGAAAGCTGCTGGAGACGGGAGAATTGTGCAGCGGCTGCCGCAGTTTTCCATATTCCTTTGACAGGGCCATTTCGCTCTGTCTCTATGATGGGAAGGTTAAGGAATGGATTTATGCCTTTAAATACGGCAACAAACCCTACATGGCCAGGCCCTTTGCCCGTATGATGGCTGCAAGGCTTAAGGAGTTGGAAGACCACAGCACCATCCGGGCAGTAGTCCCCATACCGCTCCATGTGAAGAAACAAAGGCAAAGGGGATATAATCAGGCCCATTTACTGGGAAGGATCCTTGCCCGTGAGCTCAAAATAAAGCAGGTAGACGCCCTTGTGAGGAAAACAAACACACCTCCACTCAGCGGCTTGACCCGGCTGCAGCGTATGGAGTGTCTTGAAGGGGCCTTTGAGATAAAGGATGCCAATCTCATCAGGGGCATTAAGAATGTCCTGCTGGTTGACGATATATATACTACGGGAACTACAACAAACCAATGCGCAAGGGTTTTGAAGAATGCGGGCTGCGACAAGGTATATGTACTTACACTTGCTTCAGGAATTAATCTTTAACGGGGAGGTAGGTTTATGTCAAATCTGAGGAATTGCAGGAGATGCGGGAAGCTGTATGTTTACACCGGCAGACCCATATGCGGTAGTTGCATAGAGGAAGATGAGCAGTTGTATAAAATTGTAAGGGAGTATATAGAAAAACATCCCAGGAGCACAACCTTTGAAGTAGCTGAGGCCCTTGATATTTCTGTGGACAAGATTCTGCAGTTTCTAAGGGAAGGCAAGCTGGAACTGAGCGGGGATAATATAAATATGCTCCTGGAATGCGAGAGGTGCGGCAAACCGATAAGGACCGGCAGGTTTTGCCCCGAGTGTTCTGCGGATATTGAAAAGGAGCTCAAAAAGGGCTATACGGTGAAGGAGCAGACAGCGGCATCGAGGAATAAGAGCGAGATGTATATGGCGCACAGGAGGAAAAAGTAATAGTACGGTATAAATCTTTTATGAAAAACGGCCGATACAAATATAGAAGTATAGAAGGAGATTGAACGGGGTGGTGCGATATGAAGATTAACTGGAGCAATATGGAGAAGATTCTGGGGGTATACAGGAAGCAGGGAGTTGAGGGGAAGAAAACAGAAAGGGCTGCAGGCGCTGAGGGTGTCCGGAAAGCTGACAGGATTGAGCTGTCAGCGGAGGCCAAAGACCTTCAGCTGGCTCTCAGGGCATTGTCGCAGGTGCCCGAGATCAGAGAGGGCAAGGTAGCGGATATCAAAAACCGGATAAGGGCCGGGGAGTACAATGTAAGCGCCGAAGAGGTTGCAGACAAGATTATTGACGGGCTGTTCATAGATAAAAAGGTGTAAAGCTATAATTGAATTTTGGGATGCGGGGATGATCAAAATGGAAGGCTTACTTATTACGTTGGTAGAGATCCTGGAACAGGAGAACAGGATATACAAAGACCTTCTTGAAATATCAAAGCACAAAACGGATATTATTGTCGAGGGGAAGGTCTCTGAGCTTGACAGGATGACCGGAGTTGAGCAAAAGATGGTGGTAAACGTAGGTCAGCTTGAGAAGCAGAGGGAAGAGCTTATTAAGGATATGGCCCGGCATCTGGAAATGGATGCCCAGGAAATCAACATGGAGCTGATAATTGACGGAGTAGACGGGCAGCTGAAGGAGAGGTTTCTGAATATAAAAGGGGAAGTTACCGCTACGTTAAATGAATTGAAGCAGGTGAATGACCTTAACAGCGAGCTGATAGAAAAGTCCCTTGAGTACATCAATTTTTCCATAGGCCTTATTACGGATAATTCCAACAATACAACATACAACAGCAGGAGAGACAAGGAGAAGGGCGAAGGATTAAGCTTCTTCGATCAAAAAGTGTAGGCAGGAGTGGTTGGTATGAGTTCTTCATTCAGCGGTTTGAGTATAGTTGTCAAGGGCCTGTTCGCGCAGCAGGCGGCTATGAACGTAACCGGGCATAATATTTCCAATGTCAATACAGATGGGTATTCCAGGCAGAGGGCTGTGCTGGAGACCACAACCCCCGAGGCGGTAGGGAGTTGGGGTATGCTCGGCACGGGGGTTACCGTGCAGCAGATCGAGAGGTTGAGGAACAGCTTCCTTGACGTGAAGTTCTGGGGAGAGAATATGGTGCTCGGGGAATGGGAAGCCCGGAGCGATATACTTTCCCAGATTGAGGCCGTTTTCAACGAACCCTCGGATGCGGGGCTGAATACGGTAATTGACAGTTTTTTCAGTTCCCTGCAGGAACTGGCCAAGGATCCGGGCAGCTTGACGGTGAGGGCTCTGGTCAGGGAGAATGCAATTTCATTTACAAATACGCTCAATCATATGGCAAGTCAGTTTCAAAAAATCCAGACGGACATTAACTTTTCAATTGAAACAAAGGTTAAGGAGTTGAACTCCTATGCCAAACAGATTAGCGAACTCAACCAGCAGATAATGAGATATGAGATCGACGGTTCCAACGCCAACGATTTGAGGGACAGGCGGGACCTTTTAGTAGACAAGATGTCAAAGATAGCTGATGTAAAGGTCTTTGAGGATGCCGACGGGCGTTTCAGGCTAAATGTCGGGGGCAGGCTTATGGTAAACCACAATACGTATAACGAGCTTATGCTCGTTGAAAGAGGAACAGCCAAGAATCCCGATGTTGATGTAAATGGCTTGTATGACGTACAATGGGACGACGGCATGGTCTTCAACCCCAAGAGCGGTGAGCTTAAAGGCCTTATAGACATGAGGGACAGCGACGGATCTCCTGGCACATATAAGGGCGTACCGTACTATATGAGACAGCTGAACACGTTTGCCAGGGAATTTGCCGTTGCGTTCAATGCCATACACACCACGGCGTACGGCCTGGTGGATGACGGGTATGAAGAACCCGGTGGGGATATGATATACTTTTTCACCAGCGATATAACAATGGATTCTTATATACCCGGATCTCCGAGGGAATTAAACACGATGGACGAGATTACTGCCGCCAACATAACAGTTTCAAAGGAGATATTCAACGACCTCAACTGCATATGCTTTGCGGACAGTTTTGACACGGTTCCGGGGGATGCAACCAAGGGCCTTGAGCTGGCGAACCTGAGATACTCCAAGATATTTCCAACCTTTGGCACCACCGAGGACTTTGTAAAATCCCTGGTTTCCTCACTGGGGGTAGACGGACAGGAAGCCATACGGATGAGGGACAACCAGGATATACTGGTTACACAGACGGACATCACAAGGATGTCCACATCCGGCGTATCCATAGATGAAGAAATGGCAAACATGATCAAGTTCCAGCATTCGTACAACGCTGCTGCAAGGATGATCACCACAATGGACGAGATGATAGAAGTGGTAGTGAACAGAATGGGTGTTGTCGGGAGATAGATATCAGTGGTCAGTGACTAGTGGCCAGTGAACAGGGAGTGACCGTAGACATGAGAGTTACCAATAATATGCTTATAAACAACATGCAAAAAAACCTGAACATGAGCCTAAGGCGCATGGAGAAAATCCAGGACGAGATGTCCAGCGGCAAGAAGATACGCGTTCCCTCGGACGAACCGGTAGGGACCGCCAGGAGCCTGAAATTGAGGGCGGATTTGAAAGCGAATGAACAGTTCAAGAAAAATGCGGATGATGCGCTGTCCTGGCTGGATACCACTGAAACGGCACTCATGCAGATTAAGGACGTACTGCAAAGGGCAAGGGAGTTGGCGGTTCAGGGGGCCAACGGCGTTTTGACTCCTGAAGACAGCCAGAAGCTTGCGGAAGAAGCGGTGCAGTTGAGGGATCAGTTGGTATCGCTGGGTAACAGCACCTATGTTGGGAGATATATATTTGCAGGCTACAAAACCGACCAGGCGCCTGTTGAGCTTGACGCGGACAACAATCTCAATTACCTGGGGGACGGCGGGCAAATCCTGTACCAGGTAGGGGTTAGCGATATTTTGCAGACTAACATAACGGCATTGGATATATTCAAACCGGGGGGAAAGGACCTCTTAGGGGATATGCAGAGTTTGATTAGTTCCCTTAACTCAGGAGATGCGCAGACGGTCAGCGGGCTTTTAGGCGATCTGGATATTCACATCGAAAATATATTGTCAAAGGTTGCGGAAGCGGGGGCAAAGACCAACAGGATGGAGCTTGTAGTCAGCAGGCTGGAGGACGAGAACATCAACTTCACCAAATTGTTGTCCCAGACCGAGGACGCTGATATGGCTGATGTAATTATACGTCTTACCAGTGAGGAGAATGTATACAGGTCAGCCCTGGCAGCTGGCGCCAGAATCATACAGCCTACGCTTGTAGACTTTTTAAGATAGCATAGAAGGTGATATATTTGGAGTTGATAATAAGCCAGAGTTTTGGAAGGATAGGCATCAGCACCACTGATGCCTTTATGAGCATTGAGAGCCGGCTGCCTGCAGTAGAAATGCAATCTACATATCCTAAAGGCATAATGAACAGTGAGCCGGTACAGGTGGAGATAGACCAGACCCAATGTTTTAACGAGATGGGTCTGAAAACACCCGATGCTTTGATGCGGGGTATTGCGCAGAAATCACTCAGACAGGGCCTTAGTGCAATTGCATCTAGAGTGCGGGAGGGAAATTTCCTGGCAAAAATAGAGGAAAACCCCAACGGGATACCGGAGATTGCCGCCAGGAAGCTTGAAAAAAACGTTCAGTTGACGGTTGTATCAATGCCCCGCAGCAGTCCGGATATAGAATTCAAAGGCGGATTAGATATAAGGTGGGAGATGGGGAAGGTGGAGGTGGAACCCGTGCTAAAGTTTCCGGACATCAGCGCAACAAGGCCTGATATCAATATCTACCTGCTTCAAAAACCCTATATTGATATTGAATGCAGAGGAAACAATATAGATAAAAGCCTATAGTGGAAAGGGGACACACCGCTTATCAGTGGTCAGTGGCCAGTGACTAGCACCTAGGATCCAGGACCTAGTACCTGTGAACTGTGATCTGTGAACTGTGATCTACAAAGGAAAGGGGATTATCATGAAAATCGATACGAAGCATTTCGGAGAAATAGAGTTTGAAGAGAAGGATATTATAAGCTTTTGTAGAGGCCTGCTTGGCTTCGAAGAAATCAAAAGATATATACTCATTAACAACGAGGATACCGGAGGAGTATTCAAGTGGCTCCAGGCGGTGGACCGGCCCGATCTGGCCTTTGTTGTGATGAATCCTTACTGCATACTTGATGATTTTGAATTCGACATCCCCGATGGAGTTGTGGAAAAACTGGGCATAGAAAAGCCTGAGGATGTTGTGGTGTTCACTATTGTTGTCGTACCGGAGGATATCAGCAAAATGACCACCAACCTCAAGGCTCCCGTGATTGTCAATTCCGCCAACAACAAAGCCGAGCAGGTCGTTCTGGAAGACGACAGATACAACCTCAAGCATCCCGTTGCACAATCCTTGAAGGATGCAGGTTAGGGGGGATACCGTGCTGGTACTGACTCGTAAAATAGATGAAAGCATAGTTATCGGAGACGATATAGTAATAAAGGTTGTCTCTGTGGAGGATGGCAAGGTAAAGCTGGGAATATCCGCCCCGAAGGACATGAGCATTCACAGGCATGAGGTGTACAGGTCCATACAGGAGGAGAACAGGGAGGCTGTAGTTAACAAGGAGATATCGATCAAGGACCTTGACAGCATATTAAAAGTCAAAAAAACATCGGAAGATGACTAAAGTTATAGGGTAAACCTCTCGATATTATTAGTGTAAGAAAGTTTCACCTGTATACAGCGGCCGGGTATGCGGGATGAAACCTTCAATAAAAACGGCAGGGACGCCGTAAAACAAATTCAAGGAGGAGATATTATGAGAATCAACCACAACATCATGGCCATGAACACTCACAGACAGCTGGGCATCAACAATGCAGGAGGAGCAAAATCGCTGGAAAAACTGTCATCCGGTTTCAGAATCAACAGGGCAGGAGATGACGCAGCCGGTCTTGCTATCTCTGAAAAAATGAGAGGGCAAATCCGGGGTCTGAACCAGGCCTCAAGAAATGCCCAGGATGGTATTTCTTTAATCCAAACTGCTGAAGGCGCACTGGGCGAAGTTCATGCAATGCTTCAAAGGATGAGGGAGCTTGCTGTTCAGGCAAACAATGGAACTAATACTAATGACGACCTGATTGAGCTTCAAAAAGAATTTGATCAGTTGAACAGTGAGATTGATAGGATTGCCGGTAAAACTGAGTTCAACACCAAAAAACTTTTAGATGGTTCTCTGGGGGTCCGAGCTGCAGATGGAACATATGCTATTGCTGATCTTGCCGCAGCAGGTATCACGGCTGATGTTTCAGGGGTGAAAACGGGTGAGACATTAACCTTTACAATTGCTGCAGATAGCATCACTGTCGAGGGGACAAATAGTGGAATAGCTCAAACTATAAGTGTAGCGGATACAACGGCTATTGCTGCAGGGACAACACTAAATTTTGACGCTATAGGATTAACTCTTACTTTCGCTGCCGATGCGGATCTTAGTGCAACAGGCTTAGCTTTAGATGCACAAACTATCACAACTACCGGTGATGAATTGAATTTCCAGATAGGCGCTAACCAAGCTACCGTATTAGGCATCAGTATCGGAGCCATGGATAAAGCAAACCTCGGAACTGGAACTGCTGTTTCAGGCGATGTAGCTAACATTGGAGCAGTAAACATAACTGCTGCAGGAGCAGGCTTTGATAAGAATATAGTTGTAATAGACAAAGCCATAGCTCAGGTATCAGCTCAGAGGTCTCAGCTTGGTGCATATCAGAACAGATTGGAATACACTATCAACAACTTAGGAACATCTGCTGAAAACCTGCAGGCTGCAGAATCCCGAATCAGAGACGTAGACATGGCTGCCGAAATGATGGAGTTCACCAAGAACAACATCCTTACCCAGGCTGCCACAGCGATGCTTGCCCAGGCGAACATGCTGCCGCAGAGCGTACTCCAGCTTCTGGGTTAACAGCGAGGACAGAGTCAAACATAAGCCGGCCGAAGGCCGGCTTTTTCTTAAATTGGGGACATTCTTATACGTAGTTGCCAGTGACCAGTGATCAGTGGCTAGCACCTGCGATCTGAAAACTAAAGTTTTAACGTTTTTTACCGATAAATAAGATAGAAATATATTGGGGACATTCCTTATACGTAGTTGCCAGTGACCAGTGACCAGTGACCAGTGACCAGTGGCTAGTTGTCAGTTGCCAGAGCATAGGGCAGCGCTAAAGGGGAAAGACCTGTAAGGTTTACTCCAGCAACTGAAAACTGTAAACTGGGAACTAATATCTGTGGTCTGAAAACTGTGAACTAGCACCTGCGATCTGCCGACTGCGATCTGTAAACTGCCAACTACGAACTATGGAGGTGTTGTTATGAGGGTCGAAGGGGTTGGAAACATCCGTTCTGTTGCGAAAATAGACAGCGTCAAGGCAGTGGATGAACAGGCAAAGAGGATAGAGAATGAAAAGGTGAAAAATCCGGAAAAAAACACTGCCGCAAAGGAAGACAGGTGGGCAAATCCTGGGATGGTGAAGGCTGAAGGGGTATCCATAGGAGAGCAGGAGCTTATAGAGGCTATAGAAAGGGCAAACAAAGCCCTGAGGGGTGTGGACAAAAGGTTTGAGTTTTCTATCCACGAGGATACCAAGGAGATAATGGTGAAGGTTATAAACGATGAGACCGATGAGGTTATCAGGGAGATACCACCGGAAAAGATACTTGACATGGTGGCAAAGATGTGGGAATTGGCCGGTATTTTGGTAGACAGGAAAATTTAACGGTCTAGCCGGCAAGGAGGTATATGGATATGGCCAATATAACAAGGATAGGTGGACTGGCTTCCGGAATGGATATAGACAGCCTTGTCAGCACTCTTATGAAGGCGGAGAGGGCAAAGGCCGACAAACTCTACCAGAGCAGGCAGGTACTGCAGTGGCAGCAGGAGGATTTCAGGAGCATCAATTCCCTGCTGTTGAGCTTTAGGAGCGTTGTATCAAATATGAGGCTCCAGTCGACCATCCGGAAAAACAACGTTGTTTTAAGCAAGGATGGCATAGCCAGCGTTACCGCAGGGGCCAGCGCCATGGAGGGCAGTTACACCCTGAAGGTGAACAGGCTGGCTGAGCAGGCGTCAAAGGTAAGCGGCGGTACCCTTTCAAGGGCTTTGGAGGGTGCGGTTCTGGATGACTTGCCGATAACCATTGACGATACATCAAAGGAGTTCAGTATAACCCTGGACGGGGTTAAGAAGACTATTACCCTGACACAGGGTGTGTATAATACGGTCGAAGAACTAAGGGATGAAATACAGTCCCAGATAGATAAATCCGGAGCCTTCGGGCCCGGGCAAATAAATGTGGGAGTCAGCGAAGGCAGGCTTACCTTTGAGCCGGCGGGGGAATACAAACCGCAGATAGTACTGGGCAGCGGAGAAAATGACGCCCTCGGTGTAATGGGCTTTAGTGACGGCGATTCCTATAAGATAAGCATGGTTGCGTCATTAAAGGATATATCAGAAAAATTCACATACAGCCCCTTTGCAGGAGAAAGCGGGATCATAGAATTCAAAATAAACGGGCAGCTGTTCTCCTATGACTTTAACGGCGATGATGCAGGAAAATCTTTGACTGACATTATCAGGGATATAAACAGGAATTTGGATGCCGGGGTGGAAGCCTACTATGATGCCATAACCGACAAAATGGTGGTGAAATCCAGGGATTACGGCATAGGCGCCCAAGTTTCCATAGAGAATATTGAGGGGAATCTTTTTGGAGCAGAGGGCGCGCTGCAGATTGACAGCGATGTGAGCTACGGGCAAAACTCGGAAATCGTATTGAATGGTGTTGTTATAAACAAAAATAGCAACAAATTTACCATAGACGGTATCAATTACGATCTGAAAGCCACCTCGACCGATACTATAAGCATGAGCGTACAAAGGGATATACAGGGGGCCTTTGATGCTATAAAGAGCTTTGTAGACGAGTATAATAAAATAATTGAGACGATTACCGGCAAGCTTTACGAGGAGAGGTTCAGGAGCTATGCACCGCTGACCAGTGAGCAAAAGGATGCCATGACCGACAAGGAAGTGGAGCTGTGGGAGGAAAAGGCAAGGAGCGGGCTTTTACGGAACGATCCTGTGTTAAGCGGGATCCTATCCGGTTTTAGATCCTTGATGTACGAAGAGGTGAAGGGAACCGGGTCTGCCTATAATACGCTTAATGCCATAGGAATAAAGACACAGAACTACATGGAGTTGGGGAAACTCCATGTAGATGATAGCAAGCTGATGGAAGCCCTTAACAGCGACCTGGAGGGTGTCATGAACCTGTTTACCAGGAGCAGCGAGACAGACAGCGAGAAAGGCATCGCGGTCAGACTGTACGATGCAGTGAACAGCGGAATTAGCCGCCTGTCGGAGAAGGCAGGGAGCGCCACCAGTTTCACCATTTACGATAACAGCTACCTCGGCGAAAGGATAAGGGATATGGACAAGAGGATAGACAGTATGGAGAGCTATCTTGAAAGGGTAGAGGACAGGTACTGGAGACAGTTTACAGCAATGGAAAAAGCCTTGAATGAAATGAATACCCAGAGCTTGTGGCTATCCCAGCAGCTTACGTTTTGGGGCAATTGATATGAC
>Ga0067045_1030640_pt1 | contig 14571 bp, 12 predicted proteins | sample TerdegcTABiofilm_FD_59184 | JGI IMG/M metagenome (GOLD analysis project Ga0067045, IMG submission 59184) | Combined Assembly of (Gp0054472, Gp0054536) Wastewater bioreactor microbial communities from Singapore -Terephthalate degrading...
AAAGTTAACGAAGCCAAGCCGAAGAATGATCGAGGCAATGGACGTAGAGACGATAGAAGCAGAGGCTCACGCTGGTAGACCCTCAAGAAGGGATAATACCATAAGCTATAAAGGGAACCTGAAAATTCAGGTTCCCTTTTTATTTGTTGTTTTAAGACTTTTCAAGTGAATCTTGAAGCTTAATTAATTCAATATTCATTCAACCAACTATTAAGTATTTTGAAATTATTGACGGCGGAGTCAATTATCTGGTCACCGGATCCGTGGATTTCGACATAATTTTGGATGAAATATTGAAATGATAGCCACAATGGACCTACGTCGGCGCCATTTGAAGAAAAATAAGAATATCCTTGGTAATCTTTGAATCTAAAATGCTGTCGCACTGCCTTGCCAAGAACGAGCCCCCCTAATCGTGATCCTTCCATTAAATATACTAATCCTAAGGCCTCTTCAGGCTTGTTAATATTCAAGAGATTTTCGCATCGAGGCAATGACTTTATTGACGATTCTGATTCTCCAAAGAATATTAGGTCCTTTTCAAGGTGTGGCGACCGAATCCGGGTATTCCATTCTATGTCGATGTTACTTTCAGACAATACTGGGCCTGTGATGGTTTCGAAGACAAAGACAAAGCCGTAAAGGCGTTCTAGAATTTTCTTGTATTCATCCTGTTTGATAGTTTTGGAGACAATTTCTTTTAAAGGACCACGCTTCTCAGCTTCGTCATGCACGGGCATTATTGCTTCCCTTAGTTGGCGGATAAATATTTTCATTGAGACGCCTCCCGAAAAATATTCGTTGAAACTGCTAGAGAGACTCATGAGTTACTTTAGTCATTTCAATCATTGACAGTCTTACATTTAAGTGTCAAGACGATTTGACAAGTCATCTTGAGAGGATTTACTGTGGTTGTTACAAAAATCCATCAAGAATTGGGTTAGAAGGTCGTCATTCATTTTATTCAAGGCAGTTGATGGCTGGCCACCGAAATGATCAGGAGGATCAATGTCGGAAATCAATGACAATATTGTAAAAATTATCAATCAAGATATGGAAACTTTGTCTGATATTGTTGTTTCCAGACAATATGAGATGCAGCCTGACATTTGGGAACGCTATGGACCGAAAGGCAGGGAGCTCAGCCTTCGAGATTCAAACTATCACTTTAGGTATTTGACGCAGGCTCTTGCTGAAGATGACCCTACCATTTTTTCTAATTACGTAGTCTGGTTAAAACAGCTCTTTGAAGGACTGAATTTTCCTCCAGAGGCTTTGACCAAGATGCTCGAATGCACTAAAGAAATTCTTCGTGAAAAACTGCCCCCAGAAATGAGTTTAGTTACAGATAAATTCATAGACACGGCCTCCACGTCTACACAAAGGGAATCGGAATATATTTCATCGTTTTTAACCCCAGGTCTTCCTTTACATGAGTTGGCCAAAAAATATCTTGATGCTCTATTGGCGGGGAAAAGACATATTGCCAGTAAACTAATATTAGAAGCTGTTCAAAATGGCACAAGCATAAAGGACATTTATATTTACGTATTCCAGCAGTCACAGTATGAAATCGGTCGACTCTGGTATTTGAACAAGGTTAGCGTAGGGCAGGAGCATTACTGTTCAGCCGCCACGCAGCTTATCATGTCACAGCTCTATCCCTATATTTTCTCAAACGAAAAAAATGGTCTAATGTTTGTTGCGGCCTGCGTTGGAGGAGAGCTTCATGAATTGGGAATAAGAATGGTGGCAGACTTATTTGAGATGGATGGTTGGGATACTTATTATATGGGAGCAAACACCCCAACTGCGACGGTGTTCGATGCCGTAACTTCTTATAAACCTGATGTTCTTGGAATATCGGTTTCTTTACCAACACACCTTGGAACCTTGAAGAATCTTATTTCCGAGATTCGAAATAATGACGAAATAGGCAAAGTTAAAATAATTGTTGGAGGCTATGCCCTCCGATCATCACCTGACCTGTGGGTCAAATTGGGCGCAGATGGGTTTGCGCTAGACGCTGTCAAGGCAGTTGAATTGGCAAACAGTTTGGTTGCGTATAAGGCAGATTTAGTTTATTGAACAGTGTGCCCGCTTGATTAAGACTTTTGAGGTCACCCGAATCACAGTTGCATTGAAAAGAAGTCAGGGTCCTTCCTGAAGAATTTCTCTTTAACTCACCATTAGCAGAACCTAATTATTTTATAAATTTGTGGACCTGTAGACAAAGCATTCTTGAATCGTGCATTTGTCCCGAGGATTGGGGTGTCTTGAGACAGCAGGCCATGCAAACGCATGGCCATTATCCTAAGCGCTACAACACGCTCCGCCTTTTATGATGACCCAGAGCAATTGAATTTAGAATTTAACCGACGGGCAGTTTCTTATACTAACCCGGGAATCTTGACCCCAGCTTCCGCCGGTTTGATCATGCTTAAAGCATGTTTATAAACCAACTTGGTATCTTCTGAATCTTCAACGATTATACAGAAGCTATCGAAACTGCGAACATATCCCTTGATTGAATTACCAGAGGTTAAGACTGCCTCAATTTCTATCCTGGCCTTGCGGACTTGATTAAGAAATTGATCCTGAATATTAAAATGTGTTTTCGGCATTTGAGCGCCCCCATGCGCAAAATCCCGAGTCAACTATGTGCTCGGAAGAAAATCCCAGTCTCAACATTCTTGACTGAGAAAATTTTCAACAAAAACCTCTATAGCCGAGATATTACAAGGATCAAACCAAGTAACATTTGATTCCGACCTAAACCAAGTTAGCTGTCTTTTGGCATAGTGTCGAGTGTCTCGTTTCATTTGACGAGCAGCTTCACTAAGGTCCGTTTCTCCGTCCAGAATCATTGCAGCGTGACGGTAACCCAAAGATTGCATCGACTTTAGTTCACGGGTATAACCGCGATTTCGCAGACCTATGACCTCGTCCAGCAACCCCGTTTCTAACATATTATCCACACGTTTATCAATGCGTTCATACAAGACTTCACGTTTTGGAGCGATACATACAAAAAGCGTATCATAAGGATTATCTCTGAAAAGATGCCGGTTCGTGAGATCGGACATGCGTTTTCCCGTTAGTTCATAAACTTCTAGAGCTCTTATAATACGATTAGCGTTTCTAGGACCAATTCGCTCGGCGCTGACACTGTCGATGTTCCTGAGTCTATTAAATAAAACATCAAGCCCCTGTTTTTCATGTATCTTCTTTAATTTTGACCTCAAATTCTGATCGGATAGCGGAAGATCAATCAATCCTCCTAATAGACCCCTAATATATAGTCCTGTTCCACCTACTATGAACGGAATCTTGTTTTTTTTTATCAATGAATCAACTAGTGAACGTGCCTCTTGAACATAATTCCCAACTGAATATTCTTCATCAGGATCGCGTATGTCAATCATATGATGCCTAACTAGGCGTTGTTCCTCCGTTGAAGGTTTTGCAGACCCTAGATCCATATACCTGTAGATTTGAATGGAATCAGCCGAGACTATTTCACCATTATACAGTTGAGCTAGTCTTATTCCCAGGGAGGTCTTGCCAGAAGCCGTTGGTCCGGACAGAACCACTATCTTGCTTTTTGAGGCCATCGTGATCCAATAACTCTAGTGGTCAAAAACACCGCTCACCCATTGCGTTTTCTTTACTTCTTTGAGGAGGTTCAACGACTGATCTTCAAGCTCTTTCCTTAATGAATCCCATTGATCTAAAGTAATTCCAGAAATTATGAGCCTATCGACAAAAATGTTCTTCAAATTAGACACATTTGAAGAAATCGTCATTGCGTCCAGATTTGCTACGACTAGATCGAATTTCCCCAAATCCCCGTCTATACCCGTACATTTGAACTCAACATCTTCAATGTCATTTAATGCCGAATTTTCTTTTGCCGATTCTATGGCGACAGGATCACTATCTATTCCTGTGACTGCTTCTGCCCCTAGTTTACTGGCCGCAATCGAGAGAATTCCGGAACCACAACCAACATCCAGGACACTTGTCCTGATCCGCTTTGAAACACGTTCGGAAATAATTTCCTCAAGAAGTTCCAAACAGCCCTGAGTAGTCTCATGGGAACCGGTGCCAAAAGCTTCTGCCGGTTGGATTATAATGATGTGACGATTTGTCTGAGCTGGGTTTAACCAAGGCGGGCTAATTGTTATTTTTGAACCTATTTCAATTATCTTGAAATTATCCTTCCAGGCCACAGCCCAATTTTCGGACATGATAGTCTTGAAATTGACTACCGCTTCTAACATCTCGGGGAAATTTTCCGACAATCGATTTACGTAATCGGAAAGATCATTTCGAGTTGCTGCAGATATGCCTGGATCAAAATATCCTGTTACCTTGGCTGGGGATACCTCATCCTCAATCATTATGCCCTGAGATCCCATTTCGTGCATAAAACAACTTACAGCATCCACCAACTCAGCTGATATCAAAACCTCTATCAATAGCCACTCTTTGGGAATGAATTGACTCATTACAAACACCTTTTCTAGAGTTCGTTTCTATTTTATTACAGCTTCTGTTCAGTGTCGATATTCTTGGCGCGATATTCTAGCAGATCTCAGACGTGAGCTTTCGGCAGGCACATTTCATATGAAACGGGAATCTAAGAACAAAATGCGTTAGATTCCCGCGTAATCTTTAGAACAGGCCCTCACTGTCAAAAGGCGCAACAGATCAGGAGATTAACAAATTTCTTAACTAATTTATTGATTTCATGCACCGTTCAGCTTCTTCGGATGTTTGTCTGAATAACTGACGGAGTTTATTTTCCATTTCGCGGTTCTGATCATATTGTTGAAACAGCGTTTCCAACGCTTGGGCTGTTCCAGGATTTTTCGGCCCTTGAGACATGTTTTCAATCTGTTTCATAAGGTTTTTGCAGACACGATTATGCCAAGTTGCCCTACTTTCATAGGCTCTCGCATTGTTCACCAATTCCTGACACACGTTAAGAGCCATTCCACTATCGGAAAAAACTTGGCCAGGTCCTGTAACCAACAGGATTGACATTGACGCTATTAAAACAAAGACGGACCTGATCATTTAGCTACCTCACAACATTTTTGAAACTCATATAGCAGGAAGGAAGCAAAACATCAAGTTATTTTTAAAGTATTCTGGATATCTTATTGTTCTATATGATCTTATTTTTTCACTTATCGGATAAAGTCCTCCATGTTAAAATCATTCCCAACTATGCTAAAATTCATGGACCAAAAAAGAACGGTGTTATTTGATTATTATTTTTCAACCCGCTAGATGTGTGTTCGTATGTTTTTGAAACTATGGAGGAAAAGTTGCCAGATCCTTTTAGAACTATAGAGTGGAAGGGTGATCACATAAGGCTATTGGACCAGACATTATTACCTCTCAAAGAAGAATACCTAGAGATTAGATCTGTGAACGACATGTGTGAAGCAATAAAGAGGCTATCAGTAAGAGGCGCGCCAGCAATTGGCGTTGCGGCGGCTATGGGGATAGCCCTTGGAGTTCTGGACAGCAATGACGATATAGAGGAGCTTTCCAAAAGTTTTCAGGAGGTATCATCCGCGATCGCTTCTACGCGTCCAACGGCAGTGAATCTTTTTTGGGCTGTTAGACGAATGAAAGAATTATTTGAGGCCAACAAAACAAGAGTGCCTTCAGAGATTAAGTCTTTGCTTGTGGAAGAAGCGATCCTAATTGAAACTGAGGACCGTTCACTTTGTGAGCAGATTGGTTTGCATGGAGCAGATCTAATAAACGACGGCGATACGGTTTTGACCCATTGTAATGCTGGCGGACTGGCCACGGCAGGCTATGGCACGGCGTTAGGAGTAATCAGGGCTGCATTCGAACAAGGCAAGAAGATTTCTGTGATAGCTGACGAAACAAGGCCATTGAACCAAGGGGCTAGGATTACCTCTTGGGAACTTATGAAGCTCGGTATTCCAGTAACACTGATACCCGATAACACTGCTGGAGCTCTCATGAGAAAAGGGTTAATAGACAAAGTTGTTGTAGGCGCAGACCGTATAGCCTCCAATGGTGACGCTGCTAACAAAATAGGAACCTATTCGGTGGCGATTCTATCCGATTATCACAAAATACCTTTTTATATTGCGGCTCCGTTGTCAACAATAGACATGGATTTAAAAAGTGGTGAGGAAATACCGATAGAAGAGCGTAATCCTGAAGAAGTTACCCACATTGGAGGCGTCAGAATAGCGCCTTATGGAGTAAGAGTACGAAACATAGCGTTTGATGTGACTCCTCACGAATTGATAAAAGGAATAGTAACTGAGTGCGGAATCGCTGCAAATCCTTTTAAAGATTCATTTAAAACATTTTTTGACAAGAAAAGAGAAAGAATCCTGAAATGATTCTAAGAATTGTTGATAAGAAAAACAGAGCTTCTTTAGAAGGTGTCGATTTAATAAACGAGATTGATGGAGAAAATTTAGGTTCTCTGGACATTCAGAAAGCCTATTGCGGTCTCAAGTGTGAAAACAAAACGCTGGACACGGATCTTTATGAACTTACAATGGTAGCAGGATATCGCTTGCTCGGTAAACATTTTCAAAACGCCTGTTTTGACTTGTATTACCGCCAGAATCCAGACAGTGGGGGATTTTGTGTTTTCGCCGGACTTGAAAGTGTCATAAACTATTTGAATAACCTGAGATTCTATCCGGACGACATCGAATACTTGGCAAGTCTAGGCATTTTTTCCAATGCTGCTATAAACGCTATCTCGAAAGGTATAAAATTCACCGGTGATATTTGGGCAGTTCCGGAGGGAACGGTAGTTTTTCCGGGTGAACCTCTCATCAGGGTGACCGGCCCTATTGACGAAGCCCAGATTCTCGAAACTACCATGCTGGCCTTGGTTGGACATCAGACCTTGATCGCCACTAAAGCCGCTAGACTACGAATTGCAAGTCGTGGGGAGCCTGTCGTGGATTTTGGAACCAGGCGAGCTCACGGCGTTGAAGCAGCTTTGTACGGCGCAAGAGCTGCTTACATTGGAGGTTGCGCAGGCACTTCAAATGTCCATGCCGGTAAAATCTTTGGGATTCCGGTCAAAGGAACTCATGCCCATAGTTGGGTTGAAAGCTTTGACGATGAGCTCGAGTCTTTTCAGAGTTTTGCGCAAGTTTTTCCAGACAATTGTGTTCTTCTGGTGGATACCTATGACACGATTCAGGGTATTCGAAATGCCATAAAAGTGGCTGACGAGATGAGAAAAAATGGAAAAACTCCTCAAGGGATACGAATAGACAGTGGAGATCTTGCATATTATTCAAAAGTAGCTCGGGAAATGCTTAATCAAGCTGGATATCCCGAGATAAAAATCTTGGCGAGCAGCGATCTAGATGAATGGATTATTGAGAGCTTGCGAGAACAAGGGGCCAAGATTGATATATGGTGTGTAGGCACGAAATTGATAACATCATATCAAACCCCCGCGCTTGGGGTAGTTTATAAACTGATGGCGGCCGATTGTTCATCAGGGAAACTTGCGCCGAAAATTAAAATATCTCACAACCCTGCCAAGGTTACAAATCCAGGTGTAAAAAAAATCTTCCGGTTTTATAACAAACAGGGGCGCATGATTGGCGATCTGTTAGCTCATGTTGATGAACAGCTACCTCAGGGAAGAAAGGTAAAAGCTCATCACCCCATGTATGACTACATGAAAAAGATGTACAAACCTCCGTATCGAGCAGAAGAATTAATGATTCCCATATTTGTTGAAGGCAAACAAGTTTACACTCCCCCGCCGCTCGATGAAATTCGTGCTCTATCATTTGAACAAACTGATCGTCTTGAACCTGAATTCAAAAGGTTCTCCAATCCTCATATCTACAAGGTATCTCTTTCTGAAAAACTTTACCGAATCAAAAAACACTTGCTAAAAACTCATGGTAAATCTCTTTTATCAAGAGCTTTTTAGCAATTTGCTCCACCCTTTCAAGACTATTCCGCGTTGGTCCCCTCCGGATTGTCTGCAAAAAGCCTGATAGTTAGAAAAAGGTTGCTCTTTTGGCGTTCTTTGACCTTGACAACTGATTGATTGGCGCCCAAATGACGATGTGTGTTCCGATTAAAGCTGGCGTTGTAATTCAATATATGAAGTAATGGACAAACCGGGACATTTTTTGATCATTACAATTAATGCTTGGTGTAAGACGCTTAATTGGATTCTGTCATTTAGTTGAGGAAATGACGACTCGGAGCAATTTCAGGTTTGTCCTCGAAATCAGGATGGGGTTCGGTAAATGGCAGATAAACAGAGTGAAAAGATCAATCCGCACGATCAGAACAGCCCAGGGAGTTCGTCAGCGCAGGACCCAGAAATTGTGGTAGCAGCCCAACCCGATTCTCGGCTTGGGCCCGGAACTCAAGATACAGCGGATTCTAAATCTTTGGATTATGAATCCACGGGCAAGTGCGTTGACCTGGATGAAGCCCTTCAGCTAGCTGAAGATAATCGCGACAAATGGATGCGCGCAGTAGCTGATTTAGAGAACTACAAGAAACGAAGCATAAATGAAAGAAGTAAACTCCTCAAATATAAGAATGAGGATCTCTTAAGGGATTTGCTGGTGGTTATTGATAATCTTGATCGGGCTGTTTCAGCGCCTGTTGAACATGGATCTAGCGCATTACTTGAAGGAGTCAAGATGACTGCCACGATGTTTAGAGATGTTGTGGGCCGATACGGCGTTAGCCCCATTGAATCTGTAGGACAAACTTTCAATCCTGAATTCCATGAAGCAATAGCTACGCTAAATGATCCGAAAAAAGAACCAAACACAGTTATAGAAGAGTTGGAAAAAGGTTACATGTATCAGGACAGATTGTTACGCCCGGCGAAAGTTGTTGTTTCAACGAAATAAAACGTTATTCGCTAAAAAGTTAAGACTACATAATACATATAGCGCCTTAGCAAGGGGCGCTGGGAGGAAAAGATGGCTGGCAAAGTAATTGGAATCGACTTGGGAACTACTAATTCATGTGTAGCCGTAATGGAAGGTGGAGACCCGGTGGTAATAACCAACTCCGAGGGTGGAAGGACTACACCGTCCATGGTCGCATTTTCAGATTCTGGGGAACGGCTAGTAGGTCAAGTGGCCAAAAGGCAGGCCATAACAAATCCAGAAAATACGTTGTTTGCGATTAAGAGACTCATAGGAAGAAAATTTGACTCCAAAGAAGTCCAGGCTGACACGAAGATATGCCCTTTTAAGATAGTCTCTGGCAAAAACGGTGACGCTGCTGTTGAAGCAAGAGGCAAAGAATATACTCCAGCCGAGATCTCGGCCATGATCCTGCAAAAAATGAAACAGACAGCCGAAGATTATCTCGGGGAGGAGGTCACCGACGCGGTCGTAACAGTCCCCGCGTATTTCAACGACTCTCAGCGTCAGGCAACCAAGGACGCTGGCCGAATTGCTGGCTTGAATGTGTTGAGAATAATAAATGAGCCTACAGCGGCTTCCCTTGCGTACGGCCTAGACAGAAAGAAAGAAGAAAAAGTTGCTGTATTCGACCTTGGTGGTGGCACTTTCGACATTTCAATTCTGGAAATCGGAGAAGGTGTATTCGAAGTAAAATCGACCAACGGTGATACACATCTTGGCGGTGAGGATTTTGATCAAAGAATTATCGATTATCTTGCTGATGAATTTAAAAAAGATCAGGGTATTGATCTTCGAAACGATAAGATGGCGCTTCAGAGACTTAAAGAAGCCGGTGAAAAAGCCAAGATTGAACTGAGCTCATCGATGGAAACCGACATTAATCTTCCATTCATTACGGCTGACGCGTCGGGCCCGAAACACCTCACTATGAAATTGACCAGGTCGAAATTGGAAGCTCTCGTGTCAGACTTGATTGAGAAAACTGTAGCTCCATGCAAGACAGCTATGAAGGATGCCGGTGTTACAACTAGTCAAATTGACGAAGTAATTCTCGTGGGTGGCATGACTCGTATGCCAGCCGTCCAAGCAAAGGTAAAGGAACTATTTGGAAAAGAGCCTCATAAAGGTGTCAATCCTGATGAAGTAGTGGCAATCGGAGCGGCAATTCAGGGCGCAGTTCTCAAAGGTGACGTCAAAGATGTTCTCTTACTCGACGTGACGCCTCTGTCCTTGGGCATTGAGACCCTAGGTGGAGTATTCACAAGATTGATCGAGAAAAACACCACCATACCCACCAGGAAGAGCCAGGTATTCTCAACCGCGTCAGACAACCAGCCATCGGTGTCTATACACGTCTTGCAGGGCGAGAGAGAAATGGCCCATGATAACAAAACCTTGGGAAGATTTGAGTTGGTTGGTATTCCACCAGCCCCAAGAGGTATACCTCAGATAGAAGTGACATTCGACATAGACGCCAATGGAATCGTTCACGTCTCGGCAAAGGACTTGGGCACTGGAAAAGAGCAGTCTATCAAGATCACTGCGTCAAGTGGATTGAGCGAAGCGGAAATCCAGCAAATGATCAGAGACGCTGAAGCGCACGCAGAAGACGACAAGAAAAAACGTGAACTTATAGACTTGAGAAACCAGGCTGATTCCACGGTCTATATGACTGAGAAAACGTTGAAAGAACACGGCGAAAAGGTTGACGCCGGGGTTAGAAGCTCTATTGAAGCTGCTATCACCAAAACTAAAACTGCCATGGAGGGCTCTGACGCAGCTGCCTTGAGATCGGCCATGGAAGAATTGCAACAGGCCTCACATAAACTTGCAGAGGCAATGTATCAACAGGCTTCAGGAACACCTGGAGGCGGCGAACAGCAGGCCGGAGGTCAGCAAGGCGGATCAACAGGAGGTTCAAGCGCAAAGCCTGAAGACGATGTTGTAGATGCGGATTTTGAAGAGGTAAAAGACTCAAAGAAGTAAATTTTACAAAATGATTTAAGAGGGGATCCTTCCCCTCTTAAATCTCATAACCCTCATATAATACTCGCCGTAATGTCACTCCGTTTAATTTTCATTTCATTGAAAACACTTGCTAATGACCTAAACCAAAGACTTTTCCCTTAGCTAATTCACGCCTCATTTCACGTTTAATGAATAGCTCATCAACCTTTATCAGGTTGACCAGAAAATCTGTGTCATGATATGTTAAAAAGATAACTTGGTGATAGAAACGAACTTTTTCTGATGCTCCATCTTGCTCCAGCAGGATCCAAAATAGAAGCTATCAAGCCATTCTCTATTCTTTAAGGAAAACCGCATGGCTCTAATAAAAGCATTCCCAGTGGTAAAATATGGGCGGCGCCTTACAAATGAATTGGAAAAACTCATTACGCCTCCCTACGACGTCATTTCACCTCAGGAACAACAGGCCTTTTATGAATCACACCCTTTCAACATGATTCGATTGGTTCTGGGAAATCAATATCCAGACGATCATGAACTAAACAATAAACATACCAGGGCAGCCTCGACACTCGACGAGTGGATGCAAAAAGGCGTGCTAACCCGTCATGACAAACCTGCTCTCGCGATATATCAAATGGATTTTGAACAACCTGGCGTTGGGGTTAAGAGGCTTGACGGTATAGTCGCAGTGGTAAAAGTTGACGATTATGGAAGAGGAAAGGTTTTGCCTCATGAAAAGACTTACTTGGGCCCCAAAAAGGATCAGCTAGATCTATTGAGAGCATGTAAATCGAATTTGACACCAGTTCATTCGCTTTTTGATGATGACGATGACAGGATTTACAATCTTTATTCTCCTTTCATGGAGAACGAGCCCGACCAGGTCGCCACTGATTCAAATAAGAATGTCCATCGCACATGGTTGATAGACGATGAAAAAATTATTGACGCAATTACAGAAGCGTTTGATTCAAAGAGCTTATTTATTGCCGATGGGCATCATAGGTATGAAACAGCCCTAGCTTACAAGAGAGAACAAGAGGCGCTGAATTCGTATGATCCCGAAGCTCCTTACAACTATGTAATGATGTACCTAACAGCGCTGTCACATCCTGGTCTAACTATATTGCCGGCGCATAGAATGGTTAAGGGACTATCAAACTTTGAGATTTCGAAGTTTTTCACACAACTGGATCCCTATTTCGATTTTACGGAGATTCCATTCTCGGAATGTAGTTTGACTGCAGACACTGAAAGATTTATCTCTGGTTTAGCTGACTATTCTGACGTTGGCGGTTGTTTTGGTCTGGCTTGTCATGGGCAGAACCGATTCTGGCTATTGAAGTTGAGAGACTTTGGGGCTTTGTCCCGGGTTGTAGATAGTTCTATCCCTGTGGCCCTCCAACGGCTAGATGTGACAATTTTGAGCGAAGTCATACTGAATTTAGGCCTGGGTCTGGATAAAGGAAACTCGGAGGGTAAAATTGAATACACTCCCATTATATCAGAAGCCATTGAAAGAGCTCTTCGAGGAGAAGTTCAGGCAAGTTTCATCCTGAATCCTACCCGCGTGGATCAGATGCGAGAGGCTGCGGAAAAAGGTTTTAAACTGCCACAAAAATCAACTTACTTTTATCCAAAATTGTCATCAGGATTGGTCTTGAATGTTTTTCAATAGGTTTTTGACACTCTAGCTAGCCATCTAAGGCTTTCAAAGGAGTTGCAGAGTATTTGATTTGAGACCTTCAGAGGATTTAGAAACAACAGACGGAGTTTTTCGAAACAAGGTTAGGATAATTCAAGCCGTTAGAGGGTACCGCGTTTCCGAGGACGCCTTGTTACTAACGTGGTTCACGCAACTTGAGGACAACGATTTCATTTTGGATGCAGGAACCGGAAATGGTGTTATCGCTTTTTGTTTAGCACGAACAAACAGAACTGCACAGTGTGTTGGGTTGGAGATTCAGAATAATCCAGCCCTACGCGCTGTCCGAGGGGCTAGACTAAACGACCTAGAAGAGAGGGTTTTCATTGTCAAAGGCGATTTAAGGCAAGCCGATAGATTTTTCAAGCAGAGAAGTTTTAGTCTTGTTGTTTCTAACCCACCTTACCACGAGTTCGGCCGAGGCAAAATAAACAAGCTAAATGAAAAGGCGTTGTCTCGTCATCAAATAATGATGCCCCTTTCAGATTTATTCAGAGTTTCACAAAGTCTTCTAATAGATGGTGGACGGCTTTCGATAATTTATCCAGCTACCGGTAAGGATTTGATCAGCGAAAATGCATCTGAAACTGGATTTAAGATGTCTCGTGTGTTATGGATTTACCCAAGAGTTAATTTAAAGCCTAGTTTAATCTGCGTAGAGGCTATACAAACTCAAGCAAAGGTTAAATTGTCCGAGAGCAACTTAGAACTTTATGGACCTGACGGAATAAGAACCGCCAAGGCGCAGTCTATCTTTTCGGGTTCTCAAATAGAAGACTAGAGTATTTCTGAGCGTTGTTTGAGTGGACCCAGGGCCCTTGTTCTATTCCGAAAGCCAGTTGGAGGTAAAATTGGAAGAATTCAGCAGAATTAAACGTCTCCCCCCCTATGTGTTTCAAGTAGTTAATGAATTGAAGATGAAGTTGAGACGTGCAGGGGAAGACATAGTAGACCTCGGGATGGGCAATCCAGATATCCCCACACCCCAACATATAGTGAATAAGCTAATTGAAGCGGCTCAGAATCCGCGTAATCATCGATATAGCGCGTCTGCGGGAATACCAAAATTGAGACTGGCTTTTGCAGATTGGTGGAAGCGCAGATTTGACGTAGATTTGGATCCTGATAGAGAGGTTGTCGCTACCATGGGTTCAAAAGATGCGCTTGCTCATTTGGTTTTAGCGATAATCAACCCGGGAGATGTTGTCTTTGTCCCCTCACCAACCTATCCAATTCATCCGTATTCTGTTGTCATAGCTGGTGGAGACCTCAGACATGTGCCTATAAGGCCTGACAGTGATTTTTTCGAAGACTTGAAAACTGCGGTGAGGTTGACCTGGCCACTTCCCAAGATGCTAATAATTTCGTTTCCTCATAACCCTACCACTATGGTTGTAAATGAGGATTTTTTTAAGCGCATAGTCGAATTTGCTCATGAGTATAAGATCATGGTCATTCATGATTTCGCTTATGCCGACCTTGTTTTTGACGGATACAAAGCGCCTAGTTTTCTAGCCGTTCCCGGAGCAAAAGAAGTCGGTATCGAAACTTTTTCGTTGACGAAAAGCTATTCAATGGCGGGCTGGAGAGTTGGATGCGCCGCCGGCAACCCTCAAATGATTGAAGCTCTACGTAGATTGAAGAGTTATATTGATTACGGTATGTTTCAGCCTATCCAGATAGCAGCGATAATAGCCTTGAATGGAAACCAGGATTGCGTCGACGATATAGTTCAAGAGTACAAAGATCGTAGGGACGCTCTTTGTCACGGATTGAACGATTCTGGTTGGCCTGTTGATCCTCCCAAGGGAACCATGTTCGTTTGGGCTAAGATACCAGAACCGTTTGTAAAAATGGGGTCTGTAGAATTTGCAAAAATGATGACCGAACAGGCCAAGGTTGTCGTCAGCCCGGGAATCGGCTTCGGTCCTTTTGGAGACGAACACGTCC
>Ga0067045_1030641_pt1 | contig 14570 bp, 9 predicted proteins | sample TerdegcTABiofilm_FD_59184 | JGI IMG/M metagenome (GOLD analysis project Ga0067045, IMG submission 59184) | Combined Assembly of (Gp0054472, Gp0054536) Wastewater bioreactor microbial communities from Singapore -Terephthalate degrading...
GCTTTGAATCACCGTATCGTGGCCGCATTGGGGATATGCGGCCCTCTCGGACCTTCCCGCTCGGTCGCATGGGAGGCGGATCGGACTTGTGCCCCCCTGCGGCCATACCCTGGCGGGAATCTTTAAGATTTTCCTGGCGGCATGTCTTTCACACCTCAAACACCTTCAACACCTCATCCCCGTAATGGTTGATAACCTTCACGGCGATCTTGCCTGTCTCCGGTCTAGGGAAGGGACGGCTCTCGGTGCGATAGAGGTCGGCCCAGGCCGACTCGTCGATCTCGGCACGGAGCGCCTTTTTGAGCTTCTCATAGGGCTGGTCCGCGCCAGTGAAGTAGGCGTGGCGCACGAAGAAGCTTTCGCCGTTGTAGGCCGTGTCGATGAACCAGCAGGCGATGTCGTCCACCGATGACGGCCGGACCTCGCCCGTAGTCGGGTCATACACGTCCAGGCCGTTGATGCGCGCCACAAGCGTGCCGTCCGCCTGGGACGTGATGTCCACGTCCGGTTCCCCGAAGATCATGAACAGGTTGCCCGCGCCGGTCTTTTTGAGCAGCTCGTCGCCCATGGCCAGATCGGGATTCATGCGCGCCGGAAGCACGGTCAGCGTGCCGTAACGCCGGGCCTCCTCGGAGACGTGCGGGTCAAAGGCGAAGCCGCACACGATGAGCAGGTCGTAGCCGATGCCCTGTACGGCCTCCTTGGCCGCCTCCTTGAGGTGCTGCGGCCCCACCGTGCCGTGTTCCGGACCAAGCGACACCGCCACGCGGCGGACCTGGCCGTCGGCGTCGGTATATTCGCCCGTGGCCTGAATCCAGGTTCCGGCGAAGGGCTCCAGACGGTCGAAGACAAGGCGCTCGCCCTTTTTGGTGTTCTGCACGCCCGCCTTGCGCAGGTTGTCCAGGATCATGGACGCGAAATCCTGTTGCCTGCGGCCCTCCTCCTCGCTGACCGTGCCGTCCATGTCCGAATCGGCCGGGGACAGGATGCGGTGGGGCGAAAGGCTCTCCACGGTGAACGGGCCGGTGACGCGGACGGTCTTTTTGTCCTCGTAGGGCTGGTCGTACAGGGTTTCGGTGTCGGCGTGGCGGGCGATGGCCGCGTCGATCTCCTCGCGGCTCATGCCCTCCTTGATGTCCGGATTGTTGGCGATGGATTTGAGCGTCACGTGGGGCACGCGCTTGTAGACGAAGCCCTTGCGCATGTCGTTTCCGGTCGGGTGATGCCCGGGCGGCAGGCCGGACAACTCGGCTTCCTTTTTGACGCCCTCGGGGGAGTCGGCCAGGAGGTAATAGGGATATTTGGCGGCCATGAGCCGGGTCCGGGCCAGGGCCAGGGCCACGCGGCTGGTGTCGGTGGTGATCCAGCGGCGGCCCCACTGCTCGGCCACGTAGGCGGTGGTGCCGCTGCCGCAGGTGGGGTCGAGGACGAGGTCGCCGGGGTCGGTGGTCATGAGGAGGCAGCGCTTTACAACATCCACGTTGGTTTGCACCACATAATTCATGTCAGTCGGTGCTGAAGTCTCAGACCACATATTTGTTATAGGTGTTATATTGTAATCTTTCAACTTGAGTATATATCTCAGGGTATTTCCTGCTTGGTAAGGTTCAATTCTTCTTGAAATAAGTAGCTTCTTCATTCCCTGTTCATTTGTTGACCAACTTTTCCCATGCGGAGGGTAATATTGTTTTCCATCAATAGTGACTGGAAATAATCCACTGTTATTCATTCCTGCCGGATATAAGGATATAAGTTGATAAATATCTGCTTTTTCTGGGATAAGCTTGTGGGAAGAAATTTCTTCAGAAGTCATTTTACGTCGTTGGCCATCAGAAAGCTCAATGCTATTCCAATGACTATCTCCCTCCACAGATTTTTCTGTAAAAATATTGTAGAATTTTGTTATCTCGTAGTCTTTAGAGTACCATATAATGAAATCGCCAATCCCCTCTAAGTATTTTGCTCCCAAAGGCATGGTTTTTTTCTAAACGATATTATAGATATAAAGTTTTCACTTCCAAACACCTCATCCATCACACACCGCACCAAATGCACATTTTCATCCCCGATCTGGACGAAAATACTCCCGGTATCGGTGAGCAACTCCCGCGCCACAGTCAGCCTATCCCGCAGGTACGCCAGATACGAATGTATCCCCAGCCTCCAGGTATCCCGGAACGCCCGTATCTGTTCCGGTTGCCGCGTGGCGTCCTCGGCCTTGCCGTCCTTCACGTCGCGCTTGCGCGTGCTCACCTGCCAATTGGACCCGAATTTGATGCCATACGGCGGATCGAAATAGATGGTCTGCACCTTGCCCCGCAGTCCCTCCTTCTCCGCGAGGCTGGTCATGACCAAAAGCGAATCCCCCAGGATCATGCGGTTCGCCCAGTGCTGCTCATGGTGGTAGAAATCCACCTTCTTGTCGAAGTCGTCGCCCAGGCCGTTGAAATCCGCAAAAAGCGAAAGCTGTTCGCCCCCGGGACGATCCTTGCGCGGCAGGGCATCGATGAGGGCCTGGGGATGGATCTTTTCCTGGATGTAGATGGGCACGACCGGAACCGCCAAATCCTCTTTGTCCTGTTCGTCCTTGCCCTTCCAGACAAGTTGCGGGTCAAGGGAGGGGTCGCGCGGATAGAGCATGGTCTTCGGGGCCTTTTCCTCGTCAGTGATGAAGTCGCGCAACTCCTCGGTGGGGATGTTCACGCGGCTGTCCTGGTGGCGGGTGGAGGTGACGGCCACGCCGTGCGGGCCTTCCGCCTTGGTCTTCCTTGCCATGTCGTTATTCCTTCGTGGGCTGCGAAGCCGTTTCGAGAAAAGCCCTGATACAATACTCCCCATTCCATGGGTCCACGATCTCCAGAAAAGCCCACCGTCCGAACCCGCCGTGATTGTTCACGGCCGGTATCCAGAGCGTGCGGGCCGTGGCCACCTTGGCCGCCTTGTCCTTTTTCTTCTCGCCGGTCACCTCGATGATCAGATTCAACCGGTCATCCGGGCCGTGCCCGTCGTCGATACAGGCGATGAAATCCGGGAGATAGGCGCGTTCATCCCCAGCCAGGGTATAGGGGATGGTGAAGTTCAGGCCGTGGTTTTTGACGTACCGATCCACCTCATCCATCTCTTCCAAAACCTGGGCCATCTTCTGCTCCCAGGAGCCCGTATCCGCCACCACATGCGAAACGTGGCTCTTGTCTTCGCGCGTGGGATAGACCGGCCGCGTGGTGTCGAAGTCCACATAGCGGGTGGTACCGATGGTGTCATAGGGCCGCAGGATGGGCTTGAGCGCCGGGGTGCCCGCGCTGGACTGGACGATGGCCTTGTAGATGCGGTCGGCCGCGTCATGGGCGAAGTCGATCAGAAGCAGCAGTTGCGGGAAGGTGCCGTCCTTGCAGGTCACGCAGGTGGCGAGCCATTTTTTCGCGATGGCCAGAAGCTGAGGGAAAAGCCACGGCTTGTCGTTGCCGCCGTCATCGCGGAAATATTTTTCCAGGGTCAGCTTGGCCAACCGGAACGCGACTTCGTTGATCCTCCGATGCTTGAGATCGTCGAGGGTGTGGATGCTCGATTCGCCCACGATGGGGGCGTTTTCGACCTTGGTGGGGATGTCGGCCGTGGACAGGGCAAGTCCGGACTCGCTGGTGAAGGTGGCGGTCAGGCGCTCGTCCGGGATGTCGTAGCGGTAGCCGACAAGCCGTGGGAACGTGATCTCACGCTCGATACGGCTTTCCAAGGCCCGGACGCGGGTCGGCGTGGGGCCTGGCTTGGGATCGACGGGCATGCCGCTGCATGGAATAAACGAGAAGGGAACCCCATAGACCTCGGCGTATTCCGGCGAAAAAAAACCGTCGGCGTCGGCGGCATAGCTCATGCGCCGAAGCGCCCGGCCCACGACCTGTTCGCACAAGAGCTGCGTGCCAAAGGCCCGTACGCCCAGGACATGGGTCACCGTGTTGGCGTCCCAGCCCTCGGTGAGCATGGACACGCTGACCACGCACTTGACGTGCTCCCCGAGCTTGCCCGCCTTGCCCACGGTGTTCATGACCTCGCGCAAGAGGTCTTCATCCGTGAGGCTGTCGGTATCCCGGCCCGGGAAACGCTGCCGGTATTCGGCCTTGAACTCCTCGATCTCAGGCGCGGCGATTTTCTTGAAGTCCGCGCTCATGGCCTCGCCGGACTCAAGCTGCTCGCTGTCCACCAGGATGGTGTTCGGGCGCTTGAGCCAGCCGCCCCGGCCGTCATCGTTGCGAAAGATGGCCAACTGCCCGGCCTGGACAACGCTCCTGTCGCCGATGATCTTTTCCCAACCGGCGACGAAGTCGAAGATGAGCTTTGAGACGTTGGTGTTGTTGCAGACCACAATGAAGACCGGTGGCGTCAGCCCCTTGGCCCTCGCCTCCTCGTTTTGCTCCCACAGGCGGTAATACTTCTCGTAGTTGCCATACAGGCTGAGCAAGGCCCCTTGCAGTTCCGCCGGAAGATCGGGCTCGCCGCTGACGGCCTCGGTCTTGCGGCCCTTACGGGGAAGCCCCTCGCGGATGCGGTCCCACAAATCCCGATAGGTGGGCTGCCCGCCGGTCATGGAATTGTCCTCGACCGGCACGCGCGGCACCTTGACTACGCCTGACTCAATGGCGTCGATGAGCGAGAAGTCGGAGACGACCCATGGGAAAAGCGTCCCTTCCGAGAAGCCGGAACCGCGCAGGAAAAACGGCGTGGCCGAGAGGTCGAAGATGTGCTTCACGCCGATCTTGGCCTTTATGGCCTCGATGCCGGAAATCCAGATGCGGGCCTCTTCCTCGCGCTTTTGCGCTTCCTTGCGGTCGTCTCCGGTGAGCTTCTCCTTTTCGCCGTCGGGCTTGCGGCGATAGCAGTGATGGGCCTCGTCGTTGATGACGATGATGTTTTTCTTGTTGCCAAGGCCCCGGCAGACACGGCGGACCATCTCGGCCGGGGTTTCCTGAAAGGCCTTGCCGCCGTCCGGCAGCATGGACTTGGTGAGCTTGCCCACCGTGGCCTTTTCCCGAAGCCGGAAGGCGTGGAAATTGGTGATGAGGAACTTGGCCTGCATCAGTTCCTCGATGGATTCGCTGGGGATGATGTCGCGCTGCCGGTAGTAGTTCTGGGGGTCGTTGGGCAGAAGAACGCGCAGGCGGTCGCGGATGGTGATGCCCGGGGCGATGAGCAGGAAGGTGTCGGAAAATCGGACGTCCCGGGGCGAGGCCAGCTTGTTGAGCGCCTGCCATGCGATGAGCATGGCCATGACCACGGTCTTGCCCGTGCCCGTGGCCATTTTAAGCGCCATGCGCGGCAGACCGGGGTTTGACATGTCGTTGGCCTCGCGAAGCATGTTCGCGATCCATTGATCTCCGGCGCGTTGGGCCACCTCGGTGATGTAGATGGCCGTCTCAAGCGCCTCTATCTGGCAGAAAAAAAGCTTCTTTTCCCGTTCCGGGTTGGTCCAGTAGGCCAGAAGCCGGGCCGTGACCGGCGTGACCTGGGCATAGCCTCCCCTGCGCCACAGTTCGACCTTGCGCCGAATCTCGTTGACGTGCTTGTTCTCTTCAATCCGGTCGCCGGTCCATTCCGTGTCCGCGAGAAGCGAGAGTTGGCGGCCTCTTCTCCTTGGTGTGGGGATAGGGACGAAATATGAGCTTGGGCGGCGCTCCTCGATGATGTCGTTGGTGATGCCGTCGTCGGAAAACCGGAAATGGCGGCGGGGCTCCACGAAGGGCGAGTTGATGACGGGATTCTCGATGACGACGTGTTTCATGAGGACTCCTTCATCTCTTGGAAGGCGAAACCGGTTATTGCGTACAGCCCAACAAGCGGTTGTTCAAGAATTTTTATGGAGATTTATGTCTATACGTATCAGACAGTTACAAATGCGGCCAAAAAAAGGGCATCGTCATGATGCCCTTGGATGCCCATCTCAAACCGGCCGACGTGAAAAGACGAAACCCGAGCTTTGAATCACCGTATCGTGGCCGCATTGGGGATATGCGGCCCTCTCGGAGCATCCCGGAAGGATATCTGGTGCGAGAGGGGGGACTCGAACCCCCACGCCGAGGCGCTGGATCCTAAATCCAGTGCGTCTACCAGTTCCGCCACTCTCGCACGCCGAACGCGGTCCACTTACAGCATCCGGCCGGGACGGACAACCGCCCGGCCGCACGCCGGCCGAAAAAAAGCCCTTCCGCCCCGCCGGACGGCGTCATTTCGTCACAATGATTACAACGCAGCCAGGATCAACTCGATCTTGGCCAGCACATCCCGCGTGTCGCGCCCCAGGACCCGGATCATGGGCTCCTTGCCGGCCTCGCCCGGATCGCACACGGCATCCACCGAGGCCGGATCGGGATGCTCGGAAAGGGCCTTGCGCGTGCCCCACTCCAGGGAACTTCCCTCGCGCTCCTTGACCTCCCGGGGCTCGTCCCCACGGTCGAACCAGGCCGTCGCCAGCCCGGCCCGGGACAGGGCCGAAAGGGTGCGCTCGCCGTAGCGGACGTTGATGGCGCAGGCCACATGGGGCACGACCGAAGCCGCCGCCAGGACCACCTTGGCCATATGCGAGGAGGCCCCGAAGGCCGGCCCCGCCGGGATGTACACGAAGCCGTCCCGGCTGCGGGTGACACGTCCCGCGAACGCGGCCACATCCCCGACGGCCTGGGGCCAGGGCGCGGCCAGGGCCAGATTCATGGACACCTCCGGAACGAGCGCGGCTAGGCCGTCCATGCGCAGCATCCGGTGCGCCGCCCGGCGCAGTTCGTCCAGCACCCCGAGCCGGGCCCGCACCCGCAGGTACGGGGCCAGATGGTGCGGCGGCCCGTTGCCGGCCCCCAGGTCGTAGGCGGCCCGCAGGCCCAGGTGCAGATAATCCCTGGCCCGGCCGACGGCCGTTTCCAGGTCGCGGCCCAGGGCCAGTTGGGCGGCGATGGCCGCGGACAGGGTGCAGCCCGTGCCGTGGGTGTTTTTCGTGGCCACCCTGGGCCGGACGATCTCCACACGGCGTCCGTCGCGAAAAACGAGGAGGTCCGTGACCGTATCGTGCGTGGCCGCGCCGTGCCCGCCCTTGAGAAGCACGGCCCCGGCCCCCATGTCCAGGATGCGCCGGGCGGCCTCGTCCGCCGACCGCGCATCGCGGACGTCAACTCCGGAAAGCTCCCCGGCCTCGGGCAGATTCGGGGTGACCAGGGCCGCCAGGGGGATGATCCGTTCGCGAAGGGCGCTCACCGCGTCCGGTTCCAGCAGTCTGGCCCCGGACCGGCTCACGCACACCGGGTCGACCACCAGGGGGAAGGCCGCGTCCGCCAGCCGTTCGGCCACGGCGCGCACGATGGACGCGGAAAAAAGCATGCCTGTCTTGGCCGCCCGGACAGGGATGTCCGAAAGCACGGCGTCGAGCTGGGCGGCCACGAATTCCGGCGGCGGGGCGTGGATGCCGGTGACGGCCGTGGTGTTCTGGGCGGTCAGGGCGGTGATCACGGAAAGGCCGTAACACCCCTGCATCATAAACGTCTTGAGATCGGCCTGGATGCCGGCTCCGCCGCCGGAATCGGAACCGGCCACGGTCAGCACGCACGGGGGAACGGCGGGGGACGGTTCCTGGTTCATAAGTCGCTCTCCTCCTCGAGGCCTTCCTCGCTTTCGCGGATTCTCCTGATGCTCAGGCCGCTTCTGGCCAGAATCAGCACCCCGACCAGGGTCACCGGGATGTATTGCAGCATGTGCAGGACCACGCCGGCGGCCAGGGCCTGCTCCTTGTCGATGCCGAAAAGGCCCAGGGAAAAGACCACGGCGGCCTCGAAGACGCCGAAAGCCCCGGGCGAGGACGGCATGGCCATGCCCAGGGCCGAAAGGACAAAAACCGCGGCGACCTGCTCCACGCTCACAGGCAACTGGGCCACCCACAAAAACAACAAGAAACTGACACATGCGTACAACACCCAGCACAACAACGTATACAACCCCAGGACAACCATGAACCCGGGCGTGACCCCATGCAGTATCTGCAGTTTGATATCGGCCAGAAACGCGGACAGCCGGGCCGAGGGCATAAGGTCGATGATCCGGCCCACGAGATTCGGGAAGGCCCGGACCGCGAAAAGGGCGGCCCATATGCCGCCGACTCCGACGGCCAGGGGCACGAAGGCCAGGTTGACCTTGAAGTGGGCGGCCACCACCAGGCCCATGGCCAACAGGGCGTTTAGGTCGAAAAACCGCTCCCAGAAGACCATGGTCACGCCCTTGGACAGGGAGAAGCCGCCGATCCGGCGCAGATAAAAGGCCTTGGCCAGTTCCCCGAGCTTGGCCGGAATGATGTTGTTCACGGCCATGCCCAGAAAAAAGGCCCTGGCGCACAGCCCAAAACCGGCCGAATAGCCGGTCAGGTAGTTGAAGCGCAGGGCCATGACCGCATATCCCAGAAAGGAGAAGGCCACGGTGAAAAAAAGCGGCCCAAGGGCATAGCCGGACAACGCCAGCCACAACTGGCCGAAATCGATGCCCCAGAAGGCGTAGGCCAGACAGGCCGCGACCAGCCCGAGGCGCAGGGCGAACCCGATGGATTTTTTTACGAGCATGCGTCTTTTTCCCGGGCGCGGCGTCCGTCATGACCGGCAGGACGGAAAGCATCGCCCGCCCCGGCTTACCTGTTGAACTTCTCCTGAAGCCGGAAACGCAGATGGGTGAAGCGTTTCTCGGCCCCGGACTTGCCAAGCCCCACCGCCAGGGCCCGCTTGGGCGAGATGAGCACCGCAAGCCTCCTGGCCCTGGTCAGGGCGGTATAGATCAGATTGCGTCTGAGCATCACATAATGCTGGGTCAAAAGCGGCACGATGACCGCCGGATACTCGCTGCCCTGGGACTTGTGCACGCTTATGGCGTAGGCCGGACTCAGTTCGTCCAGATCGGTCCGGTCATAGGCCACATCGCGGCCGTCGAAATCGACCATGAGTTCGCCCTGTTCGGGATCGACCGCCGCGACGATTCCCAGATCGCCGTTGAACACGTCTTTTTCGTAGTTGTTGCGGGTCTGGAGCACCTTGTCCCCGGCCCGAAAGACCGCCGATCCCCGGACCAACTCCGGCCCCCGGGGATTAAGCCGCTCGCGCAGGGCGTCGTTCAAGGCCATGGTCCCCACCTCGCCCTTGTGCATGGGCGAAAGCACCTGGATGTCGCGCACCGGGTCCAGGCCGAAGGATCGGGGGATGCGCTCGCAGGCCAGTTCCACGATCTTCTCCCGCACGCTCCCCGGGTCGTCCATCTCCACCCAGAAAAAATCCGCGTCCTCGGGCCGCTCCTGGGACTGCAGCGGAAAAAGCCCATCGTTTATCCGATGGGAATTGACCACGATCATGCTTTGCTGGGCCTGGCGGTAGATGCGGGTCAGGCGCTCGGCGGGCACGGCCTGGCTGTCCAGGATGTCGGCCAGGACATTGCCCGGCCCCACCGACGGCAGCTGATTGACATCCCCCACCAGCACCAGTCGCCCCGTCAGGGGCAAGGCCCGCAGCATCTGGGCGCACAGCCGGACATCGAGCATGGAGGCCTCGTCCACCACCAGGGCGTCGGCCTTGAGCTTGTTGTCCTCGCTTATGGCAAAGGTGCCGTCCGGGGAATATTGAAGCAGCCGATGCAGGGTGGAGGCCGGAAATCCCGTGGCCTCGGTCATGCGTTTGGCCGCCCGGCCCGTGGGCGCGGCAAGTTTGACTTTCTGCCCGAGCTTGTCAAGGGCGCGCACGACCATGCGGGTGATGGTGGTCTTGCCCGTTCCCGGTCCGCCGGTAAGTACGAAGACCTTCTCGGCCAGGGCCGTGCGCACGGCCCGTCGCTGCTCCTCGGACAGGACCAGCCCGGCCTCGGCCTCGATGGCCGGCAGCATGTCCCGGGTCTTCTCGGCGATTCCGGAGGCCGACGGATGAGTGCACAGCCCCCACAGCCTGTCCGCGATCTCCCTTTCGTAGCCGTAAAGATGATGCAGATAGACGGCCCGCGGGATATCCTGCTCAGGCAGGGAGCAGGTCTTGACCCGCTTTTTCTCTTCCAGGGCGGCCAGCGCGGATTCGAAAACGGCCGGCTCGGCAGCGCCGTCGAGCATGCCCGAAACCCTGTCGAAAAGCTCATCGGCCGGGAAAAACAGGTGCCCCTGTTCGCTTAAGGAAAAAAGGGCGAAGACCACGGCGGCCTCGACCCGCTCCCGGGCCCCCGGGTCCAGGCCCAGCTTCAGGGCCATGCGGTCGGCGGTGCGAAAACCGATGCCGCGTATCTCGTAGATCAGATCGTAGGGATTGGCCTTGATCCGGGAGACGGCCTCATTGCCGTAGAGCTTGAAAATTTTCCCGGCATATCCGGTGGATATCTCGAAGGTCTGCAGAAAAAGCATCAGTGCCCGGACCTCGCGGTGCTCCTCCCACGAGACCAGGATGTCCTTGAGCTTTTTTTGGCCCAGGCCTTCGACCGCCAGAAGCCTTTTCGGCTCGTTTTCCAGGATGTCCAGGACGCCCGACCCGAACATGTCCACCATGCGCCCGGCCATGACCTCGCCCACGCCCTTGATCTGGCCCGAGGCCAGATAGCGGCGGATGCCGTTGACCGTGGCCGGCATGGAGCGCTCCACGGTCTTCACCTGGAATTGGCGTCCGAAACGGGGATGCTCCACCCACTCCCCGGTCAGGCGCAGGACCTCCCCGGGAATGGCCTTGGCCATGGACCCCACGATGGACACCAGTCCCGGCTCCCCGGCGGCGCGGACCCGGGCGATAAGATAATTGGTGTCCTCACTGTAGTAGGTGATGCTCTGCACCTCGGCCGAAAGTTCCATGGCCGTCACGCGAGGCGCTCCCTTTTCACGGACCGGCGGGGGACGCCCGGACACCGGAACGTCGGATGTTCCCGGAACACTCCGGCATGCGCCACAAACTTGCGGCGCGATCCCGTAAGGCCATGGTCCTGGCCGCCGGGATCACGCGCGCATCGTCCCCCGGACCGTACCTGCGACGACGGAATCAGTTTTCCACCGTCTCGTTGTAGGCCCGTTCGAAGGCCTTGTAATTCTTCGGCCCGAGCTTGGGACCGAACCGGTCGTCGATGACCTCGCGCATGGCCGACAGGGGCAGGATGTCCGAGGCCTTGAGCAAGGCTCCGAGCATGGTGGTGTTGGTGATGGCCACCCCGAGCTCCTCCAGGGCCACGGTCTGGGCGTCGACCTGGGCCACACAGGGCCAGCCGTGCTTGGACTTGAGCTCGGAGGCCTTCTCGGGCGAGTTCACCACCACCTTGCCGCCGTCTTTCAGGCCGTCGGCCACATTGACGATGTCCAGCAGGGTGGGGTCCAGGACGAGCACCATGTTCGGGCTGTACACCCGCTCCCGGATACGGATGGGCTTGTCGTCCACACGCACGAAGGCCACCACCGGCGCGCCGCGCCGCTCCGGTCCGAAGCTCGGAAAGGCCTGGGCGTACTTGCCCTGGGCGATGGCCGCCCGGGCCAGAAGTTCCGCCGACGTCACGCCGCCCTGGCCGCCGCGTCCGTGAATCCTGATCTCGATCATAACGATCCCCCGAATTGGTTCAGACATCCTGCCGGTAGCGCACCGACTGCCGAAGCGTCTCCCGGTCCACATACTTGACCTCCGCGCCCAGGGGGATGCCCTGGGCCAGTCTGGTCAGGCGGACGCCGGGATGGTCCCTGGCCACCATGTTTTTGACATGCGAGGCCGTGGCCTCGGCCTGCACCGTGGTGCCCAGGGCCAGAAGCACCTCGCGCACCTTTCCTTCACCAAGCCTTTCGGAAAGCTGGCCAAAGGCCAGGCTCCCCGCGCCGACGCCCTCGAGCGGATCAAGCAGTCCGCCAAGGACGAAATACCGACCCCGATACTGTCCGGTCTCCTCGAGGACCAGCACCGAATCCCATTGGGACACCAGACACAGTTCCTCCTCCCCCCGGGCGGGGTCCGAGCACAACGGGCACACCGGAAGTTCGCTCAATCCCCGGCACCTGGAGCACAGGCACAACCGTTCGCGCAGGTCCCGGATGCGCCGGCCCAGGTCCACGGCGCGGTCCTTGGGCCACTGCAGGAGGGTCATGGCCACCCGCAGGGCGGATTTCGGCCCCAGTCCCGGCAGCCGGGCCAGTTCCTCCACCACGTCGGTCAGGGGCTTGGGCAGTCTGGACATCGCCCCTACCCTCTTCCCGCACTGTCGCGTTTCACCATAGCCCGACCCGCGCCCGATTAAAAGAGCCCGGGAATTTTCAGGCCGCCGGTGATCTGTCCCATCTCGGCCTCGGCCATCTCCTTGGACTTCTTGACCCCATCGGCCACGGCGGCCACGATCAGGTCCTGGAGCATCTCCACATCGTTCGGGTCCACCACGGACTTGTCGATGCGCAAGGCCTGCAATTCATTGGCCCCGCTGACAACGGCCACGACCATGCCGCCCCCGGCCGTGCCCTCCACGGTGCGCGCGGCGAGATCCTCCTGCACCTTGGCCATTTTTTTCTGCATGATCTGAGCCTGGCGCACCAGATCGTTCATTCCTCTCATGGCTTCCTCCCTCCCGGTCCGAACGCCATGCCGAACCGGACTCTCCTTAAGCGCGACGCCTCAGCCGCGCGGTTTGATGTCGATAAGCTCCGCCCCGAACTCGGCCATGGCCCGGCGTACCTCGGGCCGATCCAGGACATAGGCCTTGAGTTCCCCGTTTCCGGGGCGGACCTGGCCGTTATGCTCCACAATGGACACAGCCGCGCCGGCCCCAAAATATTCACCCGCAAGACGCGAGAGCTTGCGCAGGGCATCCGGGCTCTTAAGCTGCTCCCGGTTGAATTCGTTGCCGCAGGCCACAACCAGGGTCCCGGCCGGGCCGAGCCCGGAATCGAAGCGCCCCCCGGCCTGGCGCAGTCCCGGGATGATGCCCACCCCCTGCTTGCGGGCCTTCTCGTAATGGGCCAGAAACCCCTCCCAGGTGACCGGTCCTTGAGCCGCGACGGATAGGCTGAATCCGGACGAATCGGATTCGACCGCCAGGTCCGTCCCTGCCATGTCGGGAACGTCGATGCCGACAACGGCGTATTCCTGAACCGGCGATTGTCCCGCCTCGTCTGCACGTCCGGCCAAGGCCGCAGAATTCGACGCATCGGGCACGGCCGGTTCCGGCCGCCCGCCTGCATCCGGCCTCGGTTCCCCCCCCACGTCGCGAAGAAAACGCCCATCGCTTCGCGGGGCCGGATGCGCGATCGCCTCATGCGGACCGAACCGACGCGCCCCGGACGAGCCGCCCCCCCCGCCGCGCGGCGCATGGGCCGGCATGGGACGACCGCCGGACGGCCCGGCAGGGCCGCCCCCCCCAGGTTCCGAAGGCCCGGACGTCCGGCCCATGCGGTCCAGAGGGACCAGCGACGGCAGATACGTCAGGTTGAGCAGCAAAAGCTCCAGGGCCAAGGCCGGCTCCAGGCTGGTCATCACCCGGCGCTGTCCTTCCAATGTCATCTGCCAGCAGGCATGAATGTGCGGCAGATCGAATCTGCCGGCCATATCAAGCCAACGCCCGGCCTCCTCCTGGGTGATCTCGGCCAGAGTCGCGCCCTGGGCCCCGGTCTGCCGCAGCAAAAACATGGTCCGCCACGATCCGGCCAACTCCCGCAGGAAAAAGCCGATGTCCAGGCCCTTTTCAAGCACCTCGCGCACAATGCCGAGCACCCCGGCGCAATCCTGCCCGGCCATGGCCGTGATCAGTCCGAAAAACACATCCTGCCCGGCCAAACCGAGCACTCCCCGGGCATCGGCCTCGGTCAGCCCCTGGCCGCCGAGGGCCAGAACCTGCCCCAGAAGCGACATGCTGTCGCGCACGCTTCCCGCCCCGCGCCGGGCGATCAAGGATACGGCGCCGGGCTCGAAGGGCACGCCCTCCCGGTCCAGGATGCCCCGCAAGTGGACCTCAAGCTCACTCTGGGTCATGCGCTTGAACAGGTAATGCTGGCAGCGGCTGACGATGGTGGCCGGAAACTTGTGGGGCTCGGTAGTGGCCAGAATGAAGGTCACCCGGCCCGGCGGCTCCTCCAGGGTCTTGAGCAGGGCGTTGAAGGCCGCCTTGGAAAGCATGTGGGCCTCATCGATGATGAAGACCTTGTAGCGGCTCTGCAGGGGCGAATAGCCCACATCCTCCTTCAGGCGCCTGGCCTCGTCCACCCCGCCGTGGGTGGCCGCGTCGATCTCCACCACGTCCGGGGAGATGCCCGCCGTGATCTGCCGGCATTGCAGGCACTCGTTGCACGGCTCGGCCGCCGGCCCCCGCTCGCAATTGAGGGCCTTGGCGAGCACCCGGGCCAAGGTGGTCTTGCCCACCCCGCGCGTGCCGCTGAACAGGTACGCCGGCGCGACCCGGTCCTCGGCCGCGGCCCGGGACAGGATGCGCTTGACCGCCTCCTGGCCGGCGACCTCGCCGAAACGCTGCGGCCGGTATTTCGTGGTCAGACTCGTGGTGGACATGAAACTCCATGAATCGGGGCTGCCGCCCCGAACCCCGCCCGGGGGGAATCATTCCCCCCGGCCCCCCCCGATCCCCGGGCGCGG
>Ga0067045_1030642_pt1 | contig 14570 bp, 12 predicted proteins | sample TerdegcTABiofilm_FD_59184 | JGI IMG/M metagenome (GOLD analysis project Ga0067045, IMG submission 59184) | Combined Assembly of (Gp0054472, Gp0054536) Wastewater bioreactor microbial communities from Singapore -Terephthalate degrading...
TCTCAGGCAGCGCCTGGGCGATGTTGGAGTGTTCGAGCATGGTTACGTCAGGGCTGGACATGGGGCTTTACTGCCAGGGATTATGCCAGAAAACGCGCCAGCAGCGGCAGGATGCGCTCGTGAGCGTCTTCCACAACATAATGCCCGGCGTTTTCGAAGATGTGTACTTCAACCTCTGGGAAGCGCTTGCGCCAGCCCGCCAGGAAGGTCTGGACGGTGAAGACCGGGTCATCGGCCCCCCAGAGGGCAAGCATCGGCTTACCGCGCAGTAACGGCAGGCGGGATTCGATCTCATCCACCGTCCTGCGGGTGGGATGGTTCGCTTCCATTGGAATATCGCGCACGAAGCGCAGGATAGCAACCCGTTGTTTCCAGCCGCGGTAAGGCGCCAGGTAGCCCGCCCGTACCTCCGGCGTGAAGCGCCGGGGTTGAGAGGTTCCCATCACCAGCGCGCCGAGGGCAAAGGCGTTCAGCCCCCGCACCAGCAGATCGCCGATGAGCGGGGCGCGCGAAAGGCGGATGGGCGCATACAGCACCGGCTCGAAGAAGGCAGCCGTGTTGCAAACTACCAGGCGCTGCACCTCCTCAGGGTGGCGGACGGCGTACCCCATCCCGATGGCGCCGCCCCAGTCGTGCATCACCAGCGAAACCGGACCCGGCCGGAGGTGATCCAGCAGCGCCTCCAGGTTGCGGATGTGCTGCGCCAGCGTGTAGGGATAGTCCTGCGGCTGGTCCGACAGGCCGCAGCCGACATGATCCGGGACGATGACGCGGTGGTCGCGGCTTAAAGCGGGGATGAGCATGCGCCAGTAAAAAGACCAGGTGGGGTTGCCATGCAGCAGCACCACCGCCGGCGCCTGGCGGGGGCCTTCATCCAGGTAATGCATGGAAACACCGCCCAGATCAAAGCGGTGAGAAGGAAAAGGATACAAGGCGCGATAGTCAGCCATGTTCGCTATAAAGTCAATATCCGCCTACCATTGGATACCGAGAATGAGGCTGTTGACGCCGCTGCCCGCCCCCAGCAGGCAAACCTTGTCGCCGGTCTTAAGAATGCCGTCGGCGATGCCCATTGCCATGCAAAGCGGGGCCGCTACTGAAGCAGTGTTACCCAGAAAGCGCAGGTTGGGGTAATCCAGCCCCTCTTTTGGCAACCCCAGCATCTTATAGACCGAGCGCCGCACTGGCTCACTGACCTGATGAGTGAATAAATGGCTGATCATGTCGGTCGTCCAGCCAAGCTCCTTCAGGAAAATCCCCCAGGCTTTGTGGACGACCTTGGCGCCCTCCTCCAAGAGGGCGGTGGAATCGGTGCGCATCCAGGTGCGCTGGGCTACACAGAGCTGGTTGTTCTGCGTGGCGCTGTAAGAAGCCCCGCCTATCAGGCGTTTGCCGGTTTTAGAAAGCGTTTTATGGGTTAGCACCATCGCCACCGAGGCGGCCCCCAGCGTAAAGGAAGCCAGGTTATCACGCAGGTCTTCGCGGGTGATGCCGTCGCCGAGCATGCGCTGGAGGGTGGCCAACTGTCCGGCGCGCGGCGACTCGGCTGCGACCACCAGTCCGACCTGAATATGCCCCAGTTCGATCATGTTCGCGATGTTTACCATCGCGTTCAGAAAGCCCAGGCAGGCATTGACCACATCGAAGCTCATAGCTTCGGGCCGCAGCCCCAGGTTGTTATGCACAAAAGCCGCTGTGGCAGGCTCGATGTAATCGCGGCAGACGGAAGCGTTGATGAGACAATCTACATCATTTGCGGAAATTCCTGCCTCCTCGATCGCCAGCTTCCCCGCCATCGTGGCGCCGTCCGACGGTTGAATGCCGTCGTTCCACCATCGCCGTTCATAGATGCCCGTAATTCGCTCAAAGAACGAACGTTTGATATTCAACCGCCGATAGATGGGTGCCAGTTGCTCCTCAAACCAGGAAGAAGTGACCACCTGTTCAGGGATGACATAGCCCATGCCTTCAATGCAAACGTTCTCATATTTCATCGTGTTCCATCCATGGGTGAAGTTTCTGACATTGTACTACCAATGGAAAAGATTTACAAAGCGGAAGAGGACGCGGTTTTATGGCGGTTGTGGCGCGCTTTCTGGGGCGAACTGCGAAGCATTCGTCAAGGAAACTTTTATCCCCCTTGACCCAATGCCGCCGTACCTCAGGGCGAGGGCGAGCGAAGGGACAGGTCAAAACCAGCAGCGACCCCATTGACATCCACTGTATAGCTTCCGGGGGAGAGGCTGGCGATGTTGAGCGGAAGCTCCAGGTGGAAGGGCAGCCCATTTTCAGGACAGTCCAGCTGGGCGGGTTGGTGGGCAACCAGCCGCACGAAGAAAGTTCTCTCCTCGCGGCGCAGGCGGATTTCACCCAACCAGGCGCAGGCCGAAGGCAGGTTTCCTGCAATCAACTCCTTGACCGGAATGGACGAGTCAACGCCAATTTCGACCTCTACATCTTTCACCTGGAGATCATCTTTCACGACAGGAACATCGCCGGTGGGAAGCTCCCGCGCCAGATCCCCGGCTGCCAGGTCGAAGGCAGCGCGTACCCCATTCGCTTCGACGGCGTAGGATCCGGCCGGAAGCCCGGCCGCGTTGAGCGGCAGGTTTATCGTAAAGGGTATAGGGTGCTGGATGCAATCCGCCGCGGCGGAAGGGATCGCGGCGAGCCTGATCACGAAGGCAGCGCCGGTCTGAACTTGTTCTACGAACTCAACCTGGGCGCAGGTATCCGGGAGGCTCCCGCTGATGATCGCCTGAACCAGCGGAGGGGAACCTGGGCCGGTTTCCACAGCCACGGAGTCAACGGAAAGCGGGCGATAGCTCGTTGCGGGGGGAATGCTCTCCATCAACACAACTGGCTGTTCACCCGAAGTAGACGCAATGGCGCGAAACAGGTCGGATCCCACCCCCTTGAGCCACGAAACAATCAAAAAACCACCGAAGACGGCGCTGTAAGCCAGGATGAGGAACGCCGAGGATTTGTTTTTCACCAAAACCTCCTCACAAGTTTCTGTGCGCTTCCCTCGCTACAACCGAGGTCTTAAAGGTTTTGCTCTTGAATATTTATTGAGACGACGCTGTTCCAAAAAAGGTTCTGTTTTTTGGGAACTCGGTTGAAGTGAGGTGGGGTGAACGCAGGTATGGATATAAGCTGAGTGGAAAAAGTTTTTCCATTAGTATAGAGGAAATCTGTTCCAATTTACAACTGTGAAAAGCCATTTTTCAGGCGATTGCATGACCTAGATTTTCCAGGGCTAATCCCAAAAGAACAGAATAATTCCTCTCCAGTGAAATGCAATCACTATAATGTGATTGTCCTAGCCGTTTTTCTCCGATTCCCGACAAAAGTCGTGGAAAGAAACTGCATTGCTCCGTACAATGCAAGCGACAGTATGAGTGAGTGTAAATACAGAAAACAGAAAAAATGATAGGAGAAAAACAGGATGAACGACAAATCTGTAAACGACAAAGATGACCGGCAGCTAAAAGATAAGCGGGTCAAGTTCTCGATCGGCTACCTGATCGCGGTCATTATGATCATGACTCTGATCCGCGCTTTTCTGGTCACGCCGCTGTCGGTCCAAAATACGGAGATCCCTTACAGCGAGTTCAAGCGCGCCCTGAGCGCAGGGGAAATCCAGAGCGTCACCGTTGACGAGAGTCACATTACTGGCGTGCTGAAGGCGGAAGAAAAGACCTTTTCCACCATACGGGTGGAAGACCCTGAGCTGATCCATGCGCTTGAAGCGCAGAACGTCGAGGTCACCGGGAAACCGCCCAGCGACAGCGGCCTTTCGGCACTGCTCGGCTGGATTCTGCCGCTGGCGCTGATGGGCGCCTTCTGGTGCTTCATGCTCAAACGCATGAGAGGCGGTGTAGCGGGCGGGAGCAGTATCTTCTCGATGGGAAAGAGCAAGGCGCGGGTCGTAAAAGGGGAACAGTCGGGGATCACGTTCAAAGATGTAGGCGGCGCGGGCGAAGCGGTAGTCGAGCTGCGCGAGATCACCGAGTTCTTGCGCGACCCAGGTAAGTTCCAGCGCCTGGGCGGCAAAATGCCCAAGGGTGTGCTGCTGGTTGGGCCTCCGGGAACCGGCAAAACCCTGCTGGCAAAGGCAACTGCCGGGGAAGCCAATGTGCCGTTCTATTCCCTGAGCGGTTCGGAGTTTGTTGAGATGTTCGTTGGAGTGGGCGCTTCGCGTGTGCGCGATCTATTTGAGCAGGCCAAGAACACCGCTCCGAGCATCATCTTCATCGATGAACTGGACGCCATCGGCGCACGCAGGGCAGGCGTGGGCGCGACGAGCATGCACGAGGAGCGCGAGCAGACCCTCAATCAGCTCCTGGCCGAGATGGATGGGTTCGAATCGAGCCGCGGGGTGATCGTGATGGCCGCCACTAACCGCCCCGAGGTGCTCGACCCGGCGCTCTTGCGCCCCGGACGCTTCGACCGCCAGATCGCGGTAGATCTGCCCGACCTAGCCGGGCGGCGGGAAATCCTGGCGATCCATACCAAAGCGGTGGCACTGGCTGCCGACGTAGAGCTGGCGACCATCGCCCGCGTCACGCCTGGGTTTTCTGGCGCCGACCTTGAAAACGTGATCAACCAAGCAGCGCTGTTGGCGGCCCGCCGTGGGAAAGAGGAGGTGCAGATGACCGACTTCAACGAGGCTATCGAACGGGTGCTGGCCGGTTCGGAACGGCGCACCCACGCCATGAACGAAAAAGAAAAGTGTACTGTGGCCGTCCACGAAGCCGGGCACGCCCTGGTGGCCAGCCTGCTGCCGGGTAGCGATCCGGTGCACAAGATCTCGATCGTGCCGCGCGGGCGCGCCCTGGGCTATACCTGGCAGCGACCTACGGAAGACCGGTATTTGTTGAGCGAAGGGGAGCTCCAGGACCGCCTGGCAGTATTGCTGGGCGGGCGGGTGGCCGAAGCGATCCATTTTGGCGAGATTTCCACCGGCGCGGCAGACGATCTGGCTCGCGCCACCGACCTGGCGCGCAAGATGGTGACCGAATACGGCATGAGCCCCACCCTGGGGCCAGTGCGCCTGGCAAGCGAACTGGCTCCCAATTACCTCGGCAGCGCTGCCGGGCTGGATGCTCGCGTCAGCCCGCAGACGGCGGCAACGGTGGATGAGGAAACACTGCGCATCGTCAAAGAGGCAGTACAAAAAGCCTGGGGCTTGTTGGAACGCTACCGCGGCGTGCTGGAAAAGCTGGCCAAACGGCTGATCGAGCGCGAAACGGTAGAGGGAGCTGAGCTAGAAGCCATCCTGGCGGACATCACGACCGGCGATTGGTATAACCCGCAGGAGCTTCCCGCCATCCTGGCATAGAGAAATGCGGCAGACAAGCTGGCCTGCCCTGTGAGCTGGGCAGGCCAGGCAATACCGGCACACTGATGCGGATCGTTATGGATGCAAAAAATCATCAGCCAACCGATCTAAAAGCCCCCGCTTGAAATGGAGCGCCTACCATGTTTATCCCAGGTGGAACCGAAGAAGCGACGCCTCGCCAGAAATTCCCCGTTGTAACGGTCACGCTGGTCGCGCTCAACAGCCTGGTATTCCTGTTCGAGTTGTTCCATCTGCTAGCTGGGAGAAGATCCATGCTAAACCAATTCATTGCGGTCTTCGGGATGACTCCCTCAGCTATCAGCAGCGGGCAGAACCTTTTTGCGCTGTTCACATCCCTGTTCGCACATGGCAGCCTAACCCACATCAGGCTCAATATGCTCTACTTGTTTGCCTTTGGGGATAATATGAAAGACCACCTCGGACGCTGGCGTTCTCTGCTTTTCTATACACTGGCCGGTCTGTTCGCGATCCTGGGGCAAATTGCCGTTAACCCGGGCTCCTCCAATCCAAACGTGGCGTTAGCAGAGCAATCGCAGGCGTTCTCAGCGGCTATCTGATTATTTTCCCAAAGAGCAGGGTACGGTTCTTTTTCTTTCTGGGGCTGCTGAGCCATACAACCCACATTTTGGCTTTGCTATACATCGGCCTCTGGTTCATCACCCAGTTCTTTAACGGCATCGGCCCATTGGGCGTCCAGACGGCAGAAACGCGCGGGGTAGCTTACTGGGCGCGCATCGGAGGGTTCGTCGCCGGGTTAGCTCTGACGTTTCTGTTCAAGCGCCGGCCACCCTCGACAAGAAACCGCGGCCAGATCTGGTAATTTCTGAACAAAAAGAGCACTCTAAAAGAGAGGTTTTAGACAATGTTTGACTTCAACCCTTTGTACTTAATTCTCCTGGTTCCTATGTTTCTGGCCTGGTGGTCGCAGGCCAAAGTCCGTCAGATCTATGAGAAATACAGCAACCAGCCTAACCGCCGGGGATACAATGGCGTGGATATTGCCCGGCGGCTGTTCGTCCATTATGGCCTGACAGACATCCGCATTGAGAGGACGGCAGGCTACCTGACTGACCACTACGACCCGCGTACGAACATCCTGCGCCTTTCGGATGGGGTCGCCAATGGACGCTCGATTACCTCGCTGGGGATTGTCGCCCACGAAGTCGGGCACGCCGCCCAGGATGCACAAAACTACCGCTTCATGCGGCTGCGCACCTTCCTGGCTCAACGGGTTGGGCAGGTGGCCGGGTGGAGCTCGATTGCATTCATTGGCGGGTGGCTGCTGGGGATCCCTGTGCTGATGGGCTTGAGTGGGGTGATCCTGGCCGGGATGTTGATCTTCTCACTGATCACGTTGCCGGTTGAGCGCAACGCCAGCGACCGCGCCCTGAAATCGCTCGAAGCGACCGGCTTGGCTCTGGCGGAAGAACGCGAGGGGGTGCGCCAGGTGCTGCGCGCCGCGGCATTCACCTACCTGGCCGGCCTGGCCCAGCAGTTAGGCCGCTTTCTCTTCTTTGTAGTGACGGTCGCCTTAGCAAAAGGATTCATCCATCCGGCATAATCATCCTGATTACGATGGCTTGCTTTGCAGAATCCGGCATCTCCAAAAGAGAAACGGCGAATCAAAGATCTACCGGCCAGCCTGGTCTCTGGGCTGCGGCGAAGATAACGGTTTCTGCTCGCAGTCTGCGCTTTCGTAAAAACCTTTGGATCATCGGATCGCGGCAATGGTTACGCTCTTGTATTTCTCCTTCTTTTGATATATTATTCGTATCATGAATAATAATTATTCATACACCAGATACCAGAAGCCTGAAAATTATGTACCTCGCTGGATCACGCCGCTGCTACAGCAAGCATTGGAGGATATGCCGGTTCTGGTGCTGACCGGAGCGCGCCAGGTTGGAAAAAGTACGCTGCTGTTAAACGAACAGCCCTTTCGCAATTTTCGCTTTCTATCCTTGGACGATTTCGATGTCCTTCGCCAGGCCCAAGAACAGCCAGAGGCGTTATGGGCTGGCAGCGACCGCGTGATCCTGGATGAAGTACAAAAAGCGCCCCATCTCCTCCCTGCTGTCAAACGGGCAGTGGACCAGTCGCCCAGAAGGATCAAATTTGTACTGTCAGGGTCGGCGAACCTCTTACTAATGAAACGGGTCAGCGAGAGCCTTGCAGGCCGGGCTGTCTATTGCGTGTTGGACCCGTTGACGCTGGGCGAGATTAATCAATCGCCCCCTCCCGATCTCATCCGAAATATTTTGTCCGGGAACTGGCCCAAAGAAGGCCATCTGGACAAGCCGCTGCCAGATGCCCTACCAGGCATTCAACGCGGCCTGATGCCGGCACTGCTTCGATTGAATACTGCCCCCTCCTGGGTGCGGTGGTGGGATGGCTACGTAGCCACTTACCTGGAGCGCGATCTGCGCCAGGTGGCTCAGATTGATGCCCTGGTAGATTTCCGGCGGTTGATGGAACTGCTGGCGCTACGGTCCGGGCAAATGCTCAATCAATCGGATCTGGCGCGTGATGCCGGCTTGTCTCAACCCACAGCGCACCGTTATATCAACCTGCTCGAAACCACCCATCTGTTTAAGCGGGTGCCTTCTTATGCTTCTAACCGCACGACCCGTATGCTCAAAGCGCCCAAGGCCTATTGGAATGATACGGGGCTAGCAGTCTTCCTGGCAGGTTATTTTCAAGAGGAGGAATTGCGCAAAGCACGCGAACTGGGTAATTTTTTTGAATCGTTTATTTATCATCACCTGCATGTGCTGGCGCAGTTAATGACCCCTCCGGCACGGTTGTACCACTGGCGCACCCAGACCGGGCAGGAAGTAGATTTTGTCCTGGAATTTGGTCGCAAGGTCGTGGCGATCGAGGTGAAACGAACCGGCCGCCCAGGTTACGGAGACGCCAACGGTTTGAATGCTTTTCTGTCCCACCATCCGGATGCAGCAGGCGGGTTGCTGCTACATGGAGGGACGGAAATCCGCCGTCTGGGCGAGCGCATCCTGGCCGCGCCCTGGACGATGGTAACGGGGTGAAAGAGGTAGCTTTGCTCTCAGCTTGCACTGGCAAGAAACTTTTTGCGCGGCGCTGTTTATGTCCCCTGGCGGGGATTTTTGTTTTCGGATTTTCTGAGACGAACGGTGAAATTGACGCCAACTTGAGGGAAGTGTGCTAAAGTAAAGTCGGTTCTGCCGCACCCTTCATTTACTTATGGTGAAAATGTTAGCAAAATTTATCAAGCGGGATGCGGAGATCATCAAATGCGCAATCCACAGAACTGCTGAAACGAATCAATACCAGGCGCACGGTAAGGAATTTGCATGAAAAAATCCCCTCTTCACTCCATCCTAAAAAAGGTGGGACGCGTTATGGCGATGGCACTTTCGATCCTGCTGGCTCTGATCCTCATTTTCGTGGGCGTTTTGCTTTGGTACAGCCCCGGAAAGATTAACCCCGTCGTTGATCAGAACGGAAATCCGGTTCCGGGCAGTATTTCTGAAAAGATTTGGGTTGACATCAACGGTTTGAAACAGGGGATGTTTATTCAGAGTCGGGACCCAAACAATCCTGTGCTGCTGTTTATGCACGGCGGGCCCGGAATGCCTGAATACTTTCTCACCGAGCAGTACCCAACCGGTCTGGAAAATGACTTTACGATGGTCTGGTGGGATCAGCGCGGCGCAGGGCTCTCTTACAGCCCCAACATTCCGCCGGAAACGATGACTGTAGAGCAATATATCTCCGACGCCATCGCGGTGACCCATTACCTGCGCGACCGCTTCCATAAAGACAAAATCTACCTGATGGCGCATTCAGGCGGCAGCTTCTTTGCCATCCAGACAGCCCAGCGTGCGCCGGAGTTGTTTGCTGCCTATATTGGCGTGGGCCAGATTGTCTATCAGGTTAAATCAGAAAAAATCGCTTACGAGTACATGCTGGCAGAGTATCAGGCCAGAGACGATACGAACATGGTCAATCAACTGAAAGCCGCTCCTCCGACGATGACGATGCCGCAACCGGCCGCCTACGACCGGCTGCGCGATAACGCCATGCACGGCGTAGGCGTGGGCACTACCCGTGAAATGAAGACGGTTGAAGGGGGAGTCTTTTTTCCCTCCTGGTTTAGCAAACAGCTCACGCTGAAAGAAAAGATCAACCTATGGCGCGGGAAGATTTTTGCAGCCAGTATGCTGCGCAATGAGGTTTTTTCGACAGACTTGAGTCAAAAGGTGGCAAAGCTGGAGATCCCCGTCTACTTCTTCTCCGGTAAATACGATTACACCGTCAACCATGAAATGTCAAAAGCCTATTTGGCCGAATTGCAAGCTCCGGTAAAGGGCTTTTATACCTTCGAGAATTCTGCTCACAGCCCGTTTTTTGAAAAGCCTGACAGGGTTCGCATGATTTTACGGGAAGATGTGCTGCAAGGAACTGCCAATCTCGCTGACAAACCATAGGGGAAATTCCTGATTTCCGCATAGAATTTGAAGCGTTGCTCAACAGGTGGCACAGGCCGGGGGTGCGCTCGGCGGCGCGCGTTGGGCCAGGCGAGGAAACGCCGCAAACGTTGGCAGCGCAGATCAGAATCGGGGACGCTACCTTAACAACCAACTGGGCGCAAAACCCGGTGGAAAACCAGGAGGCCTGGTGCGGCACAGCGGCGGGACGTTTTTTATACCTCCGTTCAATGCCCTTACAAGGATTTCATCCAGAGATCGCGGCAAGCGCAAATAACACAATAAAAACGGCGATCATACCCCCAAGGATCCTGGAGTAATTTTTTGGTTGGATTTTTCCATGCTGATCGAGCTTTCTGATCAATGGAAATAAACGCCAATAAAAAGAGAGGGTTGCAAGGCACAAGGCCGCCAGACTCATTCGCTGCAGGTCGGGGCTCCCGTACAGGACAATCACCCCCAACAGGAAAAGGAAAATTAGTTTGGCCCCAGCCACCCAAAAGACGAGGTATCTGATGAAGTCATGAATTTCGGGGTCTTGTTTGGATCTTTCCCAGGCCGAAAATACGCCAACCGCATTGGCGTATTTTGAACCAGGCGCAAAATACAGCGCCAAAACATTGGAAAACTCCAGGATTATAAACGCAAGAATCACAACCGTTGCGAACATTGGGTGGTCTCCCTATGACGGAGGGCAGTTTCGCTTACCGCTCACAAATTCTGAGCTGCAAGCTTTATTGTTTCTTAGACCGTTTCAGAATTTTTTGGGTTGCATACCAGCCTGTTAACATCGCGATGGGAACGCCAGCGGGAGAATACGCCCACTGACCTGCCTGGTAAATATTTGAGACCGGGGTAAGAACAGACTTTGGTATGTCTTTCAATTTATGGATCACCGGAGGTTCCGTCTCAAACGACCATCCAGTAATCGCACCTTCGGAGCTTCCAGCGATTTGATGGATTGTCAAAGGCGTAGACGAAAACTTGAAAAGGACATCTTCTTTGAGGTTCTTATAAATCGTTTTTGAAAAGATATCAATCATCCGGTTTTCGGTCAAACTCTTAAATTCGTCATACCAGCCAGCTTTTTCCACTTTTTCCATCACATCATAATCAAACAGACAGCTTATCATCAGCCCGGTTTGCCCATCCGGCGCCATGCTGCCATCCCGGAGGGCAGGGATAGAAATCTCATAGGTATTTAACTGGAGATATTTTTCCAGCCAGGAAATCACTTCAGCTTTTGGCGTCTTTTCAAAATTTTCAATAAGATGCCTTCTCTCTTGCTTGTTGGTCTCTCCTAATCCTTGCCTTGAAGGGGTGTAGAACATATGCGCTCCCCCATTTTGCTGGAAATAGGAAATCGGGCGGTTTACAGCAACAAACAACATAAAAACCGATTCGGCCCCTTTGGAAGAAAGGATTCGCTGTGCCTCAGTTTGAATTTTGTGAGCAGCTTTTGCCTCTAAACCGACCGGATTAAGGCAACGATACAATGTTTTCAAATCTGCGGCCCAAATCAGATGATCATACGGATAACGACGACCTTCCGCATCCACAATGACCGATTCAGAAGGAATCACTTCAACAATGTTTTTGTCCAGTCTGATATCTCCACCCCAGCTTAGAACTTTCTCTTTCAACAGGCGATTTAGAGCGCCCGTCCCCCCCTTTGGATAAAAATAATCCAGGTAACCATAAAAATATCCCAAGGCAAAATAGGCCGGCGTTTTTCGAAAAAAATGTTGGATCAAAATATCGGCTAATGACTGGTTTTTCGTTAATCCCCTCAGATATTCTTCCATCGGCAAATTATATTGGTTCAACTTGCTCAACGCATAGAGAAATTTGAACGTCCATGGGATCAGCTTTTTAAACACGAATTTCTTATCGCTCAGAACATCTCCAAAATTCGGATTGTCAAATTCATATAACACCTTGTTATAGGCAGACAGTTGATGCATGATCGCGATGATTCGGTTGATATCATCCTTACTTTCAGGGTATAGATGGATCAGTACCTGTTGATACTTCTGTAAATCATCCATCGAATTCACCCCAAAAAGCTGATCTTCAATACCGATCGAAATTTTATTTTCGAATAAATCCCAGCGAATCCCCAGATCTTTTAATATTGGCTTGACAATTCCCGAATTTATAAAAGCCCTGGGACCAGAGTCAAAGTAAAATCCGCCGCTTTCAAAAGTGTTGACCAATCCCCCGGTTCTATCATTTTTATCGAGCAGCAGAACGTTGTATTTTTTCCGGCATAAATAGGCGGCCGCAGTTAACCCGGCCATTCCTGCGCCAACAATCACAATTTTTTTATTTCTAGTTTCCATTAAAACCACCTAACTCAAGGCTGATCATCCACAATTTCTCAGCGGCGTCTCTGTCCAAGGCGGGAGGAGCAGGCTCTTCTTCAGTCGTGAGGTTAAAAAACCTGCCGGATACTCCTTCCAGCTCACGTGAAACGCCTAAGTAATAGAGGGCTTCTGCAGAAACATCAACCGGCCGTGCAGTACTATCAATAAATACCTTTTTTAAAAATTTGTAGACTTCACCGTTATTTTGCCCGCTATTGGTTCTTACGTTCCCAGGATGCATTGCGTTCACCGTAATTCCGGTTCCTTGAAAATACTCATTAAATTTTATCATTGAGAGCAATTGCGCCATCTTTGCGGCGCCATAACTTTTAAGACCGGAATAATGGCGTTTATTCCAGAAGAGATCGTCAAAATTCAGGCCTGATACCGCGAAGCGATGGGCTTCAGAATTTACGAATAATATTCGCCCGCTTTCCTGGTTTTTGAGCTTTTCACGAAGCGAATAATTCAAAATAAATGTACTCAGATAATTGGTCTGAAAAACCGTCTCGATATGATCTTCTGTAAGCGTTTTATTGGTGAAATAGACGCCAGCGTTATGGATAAACACGTCAATATTTCGATTCAGGGAGGATAATTGCTTTGCCGCTGCGTGAATATCAGATAACCTGGAAAAATCCGCAATGAGGTAACTGCATTGGGCTTGGAATTCTCTGGCAAGCGTTTCACATAATTCGATTGAGTTCTTTTCATTGCGATTGATGCATAAAATATCCGCTCCATGAGCAGCATATTTCCTCGCGGCTGCATAACCAATACCCGACGTTGCGCCGGTAATTACCACCAGCCGATAATGAAAATCATCCGTGCAGATTTTTGGGTCTAAACCCAGATTACGGATCATCGCAAAAATATTCGACCATTTATATTCTTTCAGATACTTTTTCAATCTACCTCTATTAAACTCATAAAACAGGTCAGGGAGACGCGCTGATAGGATAATTTTACTTGGATATTTGCGGCATGCTCCGAAAAATCTGACATATGTAAAGCCTTAATTGCGGTCGCATTCCACCCTAATGGCTCATCTTGACGATTGCGTAGATTGGCAAACCCGCTGTTAACACTTGCCCTTCAATGTGAATCATGCCGAATATCCTGGAGGGCGCAGCGGAAGGGCTTTCGCGCTCCCTAAAGGTTTTTGGATATCGAGACCAATCCACTTCCCTTCTGGCAGGGAGCGAATCCTTAACCCCGCCTCGCTATTGCTTAACTGCCGCAAAATGCGGGCTACGACCAAAGTCCATCAGAATCCGTTCTGTGGTGATCAACGCACCTCCTGATGAAATTTTAGTTGGGGCTTTGCAATCCCTGAATTTAACGTTCCCACCCACTATTCTATTCTATTTCAATTTTCAAGGTCGCGCTGGCAATCGAAGGCCAAATCATTCTTCTCCCCCTTCCACTCAGTGGAAAATGGCGTCACCGGGTATTCATCAATCCAAAGGGCAAGCTACAGGCGGAGCTTGCCCTTTCAAAAAAAATATCAGCGGGGAGGGCGGGATTCGAACCCGCGGTCGAGGTATTCCCCCGACAACCACTTAGCAGGCGGCCCCATTCGACCACTCTGGCACCTCCCCATATTCAGTTTTCAACTCACGCCAATCGAGGCGGAGGGAGAGGGATTCGAACCCACGAAGACTTTCGCCTTACCTGTTTTCAAGACAGGCGCCTTAAACCACTCGGCCATCCCTCCAGCAGGGGGTTCTCCCCTCGCGCCCAGATTCTAACACAGATGCGCCCCCCGGACAAGCTGCTTTTCGGCCGCCAAAATGTTTGACACGCCCGCTTTTTCCAGGTATATTTCTTAATGTTACGATGGGAGGGAGGGATAATGCTGGCAAAGCGCCATATTCTCATCATTGAAGACAACCTGGATAACCTGGAGCTGGTGCGCTTCCTGCTGGAGAAGGCCTGTTTCGAGGTCATCGAAGCGCTCGACGGCCGTCACGGGCTGGAACTGGCGCGCAAGGAAAACCCCGACCTCATCCTGCTCGACCTGAGCATTCCCGAAATTGACGGCTGGAGCCTGGCGCAAAAGCTCAAAGGCGACCCGCTGACGCGCGAGATCCCGATCGTGGCGCTGACGGCGCACACCCTGCCGACAGACCGTAAGCGCGCCCTGGATGCGGGCTGCGACGGCTATCTCTCCAAGCCGCTCGATATCCCCACTTTTATCCCCCAGATTTCAGCATTCATTTCGACGCGCAACAAGATGCTGCGACAGCCCACCTGAAAAGCCGGTGTGCTCTGGACGCCCCGCCTTCTTAAGGCGGGGTATTTTTTCTCACTGGGGCGGTTCGGGCGCGAACAGCGTGATGGCCGTGGATTCGTCCAGCGCGAGGCTGGCTC
>Ga0067045_1005881_pt1 | contig 14564 bp, 14 predicted proteins | sample TerdegcTABiofilm_FD_59184 | JGI IMG/M metagenome (GOLD analysis project Ga0067045, IMG submission 59184) | Combined Assembly of (Gp0054472, Gp0054536) Wastewater bioreactor microbial communities from Singapore -Terephthalate degrading...
AGAATGGCGCCACAGCTCTCCCCTGTCCAGGGCGTAACCGCTAAAACTTCCCCCTACGAATGGGTAAACTGATGCGGCAAGCAGTATCCCCCTTATAGCTTTAAAGCCGAGCAAGGCAACCGCTTCGGTAACGCTCGAGACCTTGCGGGGCAAACCATAAAAAGCTGAGTTGGCCAATTTCAAAACACGCATAACGAGACCTTCGTCTTTCGCAAGCGAAGCCGCAATATCGGAAGCACTCGTGCTCGGATCGTCAAGTTTTTTAAGCGTTTCGATGACAAATTGTGGTAACGAAGGGACGTCTTTAATCCGCTTCAGCACTCGTACCTGTATCAATTCTCGAGTTCGTTCATCCATGACAAGTCTTCACCTCCGGAGTTCCAATTCTCTTACACTGAGCCTCCATCCACGATCATGCGCCATAACGAGTCTTTGGACTTTATTGCCGTTTCTCCAGGCACAATACTTTCTAAAGTCAGGCGACCGATGCGCCTCCTGATCAGCCGCAGGATAGAATATCCGAGCACTTCGACCATCTTGCGAACCTCTCGGTTTAAACCCTCTCCCAGGGTTACAGAAACCCATTGTCCCTCCGGATCTCTATCGATCGATGTAACCCGCACGGGACGTCGTATCGACTCATCAACCCATAACCCGCTCATCCACCGTAGCATGTCTTTTTTCTCCAAGGGCCGATCGAGCAAGGCTTCATATTCTTTCAAGATGCCGAAACGCGGATGGGCGACGCGGAATGCAAAATCCCCGTCGTTCGTAAGGATTAACAATCCCTCGCTCTCCTTATCGAGCCTCCCAACCGGAAATGGTCTCAATACCTTGACGTCAACTGGGAGGAGGTCCAAAACCGTCTTATTCCACTTGTCAGAGGCGGCGCAGACGATCCCTCGCGGCTTATGCATGACCGCATACAACAAACCTGTAGGGTGGACGACCAAGCCGTCTACAGTTACTACATCTCCGGGGAGAACCTTGAGCGCCAGCGAAGTCACCCTCTCTCCGTTTACGCACACGCGGCCTCGAAAGAGCAAACTTTCCACTTTCCTGCGCGACCCAAGGCCGCAGCGCGCCAGATAGCGGTTTATTCTCATAGCCCCATCCGAGGATCTGTCTTTAAGAGAGTTTTTCATCCAATTCCCCTACCTCAATACCGCTGTCATATTCGCTCAAGGGAGGTAGATCCCCTATGGAATTGAGGCCGAAAAGATCGAGAAACAGGTCCGTGGTTCGGTATAGAATCGGAGCTCCAGCCTCTTTTTTCCTTCCCGCTGATTTTATGAGACCACACCTCAAAAGCGTATCAATAACACGGTCGCTTCGAACGCCGCGAATCTCCTCTATCTCAGGACGAGTGACTGGTTGATTGTAGGCTATTATAGCCAGGCATTCCAAGGCTGCCCTGCTCAGGCGCAGACGTTCGGCGTTCACTTGAAATCCGCCTACCACCTCGCATAAATCTGGGGCTGTAGTCATCTGCCAACCACCAGCCGAACGCAAGAGCGACAAGCCATGATCTGCAGCATAGTGTTCGGTCAATCCCTCAAGGGCAGATTCAACCTCACCGAGTGGAAAGCCCAAGAACGAGGCGAGCTCCCGGGTTGAAACAGGCTGTGGCGACATGAACAACAAGGCTTCGATTTTTCTCGTCAAGTTGCGCCTTTCGTCATCGCAAGGCGATGGCCACATCGCTCCAACGGCCCTCCTGACTCAAGCTTATTCGACCCAAGCGGCATAGTTCCAGCAGTGCGAGCAACGTGACCACGAGATACGAACGGCTACGCCTGCCCGCCAATAAATCGCCTAAAAAAAGCCTCCTCTTCTCCTTCAGGATAGAGCAAACCTCGGCAATGCGCTTTTCCACTTGCTCCTCCTCTGGAATCGGCATGGGAATACCTTCCCACCCCTCTTTATCCTCTACACGGCAGGCCAAGCGGTTCTTTTCCGCATATAATCCCCACCACATAGCCGATAATAAGTATACGTCTCCCACTTCAAATACGGGAGAGCCCTCTTCGGGCGGGCGGTTAAAGAACCTCTGACGCTCCGCAAACTTCTTAGCGAGAAGGTCAACTGCTATGCGATAAGGAAGGAGGCTCTCCGTCGGAGGCAATGTATTTTCTTCCTCTTCTTCGATTACGGCATCGCTAACTGGGGGGATTAAAGCTTTGGCCTTGCTCAGTAAAAGATGCGCTGCCAAGATGAGAAACTCCGCGATCGCATCAAGAGAAGTGCGTCCGCTTTTATGGAGAAATTGCCAGTAAGCGGATACTATCTCTCTCGCATTGATGAGAGAAGCATCAAGTTCTCCGCTCTCGAGAAGAGAGCAAAGTAGCTCGAGCGGACCAGAAAATCCCTCAATTTCTACCTCAAATACATCCATCACAGCACGAGGCCAACCGATGCTTTAACCTCCTCCATGACGTTTTCTGCCACGCTCTTTGCCCTCTTAGCACCATCATACAATATATCCAGGAATTCTTCCCTGTGAGCTTCGTAATAGCGCCTTTTGTCTTGAATCGGGTAAAGAGCGCTCTTGATGTTCTCGAACAAAACCTTTTTGCAATCTATACAACCGATCCCAGCAGTGCGGCAACCCCGATCCAATTCCTTTCTCTTGTCCAGGTCCTGCGTGAAGACCTTATGTAGATCCCAGACCGGACATTTATCCGGGTCTCCTGGGTCAGTGCGACGGTAGCGAGCTGGGTCAGTAACCATCGTCCTGAGCTTCTCCCATATGAGATCGAAAGGGTCCGAGATGTTTATGGCATTCCCGTAAGACTTGCTCATCTTCCGTCCGTCTGTGCCGGGGACCCTCGGTGTGGGCGTAAGGAGCATTTGCGGTTCGGGGAAGACCTCTCCAAAGAAGCCGTTAAACCGCCTCGCGATCTCCCTGGTTATTTCCAGGTGGGCAGACTGGTCTTCACCCACAGGGACCACTTCTGCCTTGTAGAGCAAAATGTCTGCGGCCATTAGTACAGGATAACCCAAGAAGGCATAAGTGCCGAGATCCTTGTTTTGCATGTTTAAAATCTGTTCTTTATATGTAGGATTCCTCTCCAGCCAGCCCAAAGGCGTGATCATGGAGAGGGCCAAATGCAATTCAGCGTGTTCTGGCACATGAGATTGCATGAAGACTACTGAACGCCTCGGATCGATACCGACAGATAGCCAATCGAGCAAGACTTCAATGCAATTTTCTTTAATCATCTTACTATCGGCATATTCTGACATTAAGCCATGCCAGTCAACGATACAGAAGAAGCATTCGTATTCATTCTGAAGGCGTACCCAATTAGTGAGGGCGCCAGCCAGATGTCCCAGATGTAGTTTGCCAGTTGGTCGCATTCCGCTGAAAATACGCTTCATCATAAAGATGTCACCTCATCTATCGTTAAAATGCCGACATAGCAGCTCTTGCCGCATCCAGCGTCTCGTTCGCCCAGCAATCGGCCTCGAAGTTTTCCTCCCGGGGCACATGAGCCACGCAATACGAATCAAAGCGGGATAACAGCGACATCGCTTCCTCATGAAGGTGCTTTAAACGGGCTGACCGCACCGCATATCTCCCTCTGATCTGCCTTATCAATAACTCACTATCGGAGAAAAGAGCAAAGCTCTCGACTCCTCTCTTTAGGATGTAGCGCAAGGCCGCCACCAATGCCACATATTCGGCCACGTTGTTCGTGGTCCTGCCTAAATACAAGCCCATGTGATCGACGCGTCCGTCAGGCCAATATACCACAAAAGCGGCGGCAGCAGCTCCGGGATTGCCCCGAGATGCCCCATCCGTATATACCTTCACATCACCCAATGCGCCCTACCTCCGCTCGATAAAGAAAAGCCACCAAACCAGAGGTAGGTGGCCTTCATTGAATGAACCAAAAATGGTGGGCCCACCTGGACTCGAACCAGGAACCTTCCGGTTATGAGCCGGTGGCTCTACCATTGAGCTATGGGCCCCATCGAAATTATATACGAAGACTCGACAAAAGCAAGCGGCGGGACACGATATTTACTCTTTGTCCTCCTCGACTTTTATGCAAGAGACCGGACAACTATCCGCCGCCTCTTTTGCGCACTCCGCCCCTGCGGGCCTGATGACTTTGGCCTTGCCGGCATCTTCGTCAAGTTCGAAGACATCGGGACATATCTGTGCGCAGACGCCACACCCTATGCAATCGTCACGGTTAAGTTTAACTTGCACGCAAGTTCACCTCCTGTCAATTACGTGGGATTGTAGCGCAAAAGATAAAGGTGGTCAAATCTCAGAGTTTGAGGTTCGCGCGCAGCCTGAGAGCCCTCGGGGAATATCTTAATCTCGGGCCGGATAGCATAAAACGGGAGAAGGGCCTCAACCAGCATAGGAACGATTCGCCGCCTTCTCGCGAGGGGCACGCGCGCCTCGCTCAGGCAAAGACCATTATTTGATCTACCAGACTACAAGAGGAGAGCTTTTGCTTCGATCTTTGCGCCTCGCATGTGTCCTCGAATATAGCGAATGCCGCTGCGCCGCTGCCGCTCAAACCCCAAGCCAATGCACCGGTCTTTTCAATAGAGCAAAAAATTTCTTTATAAGCATCGTTATGCTCTGCTAAGGCAGGAAGGAAGTCGTTTGGTAAAAGACCGACTCTATCGCCTCTTTTGAGCCTGTTCAACAGCTCCAATGTCTCATCAATAGCCGCGTCTTCGTCCATCGGCCATCCTGAGCTGGCATAGTATCGGTCCAGCTTGCCGAAAGCATAAACTGTCGGAACCCTCCAATTGGGGATCAGGAATAGAAAGGCATATCCTTCAGGGGGCTCAATCGGCATGAAATCGTCTCCGGTTTTACGAACAAGCGCTGCGCGATGACCGCTGAAAAGAAACGGCACGTCGGCTCCTATAACGCTCGTTTCCATAGGGGCAACATCGCCACCCCATCTGTTCTTCGCCCAACGAAGGATCGACGCAGCATTGCCGCTTCCCCCGCCGAGCCCGCTCCCCGGGGGTATCCGTTTCCAAACCTTCACTTCGAGCGGAGGTATCGGCAGATTCCTCTTCCTAAGAAAAGAGATGGCGGAGTTGATCAAGTTTTCGCCGTCAATACGAGCGTTGTAAGTTTGAACCACATCTTTTCCATTGCCATTGCAGATGTCACGAAATCTTACGGAAACCTCTTCAACTCCATCTATCCTTACGAATGTAGAGACGAGATCGTGATAGCCATCAGCCCGCTTGGATACAATCCTCAGCGTGATATTCACTTTGGCTGGGCTGGGTAAAACGCACTCTTGTTCAGGCATCTCTCGCTTTCGCTCCCACGATCGAACAAGATCGTCAAGATCAACTCAATATGGTGAAATTCATATGGTCACTTCAGGGGCAGATAGAAGTTCTATTTCCACCTCATGGGTGAGCAAATCGGTATACCTGAAAGAAACCGTACTGTTTTGAGATTCGACGAACATAGTAAAAAGCCGCGGATAGGCTTCCAATATGACGCCTTGTTTGATTTCGACCTTCCTGCGACTCCTGAGTTCTCGACAGCGCACCTTTGCCCCCTTGTGGAGCGTCACCCATTCTCTGATATTCACTAGGTTCGAAGGCATGGTCCTCACTCCCGAAAATTGATGCATAAATTATACTATTATTCTCATTTATATACAAGACCCCTTCATCTTATTATAACGCTCAATTCAACTTTTGATTTTTTAGCAATATACGTTTATTGCCAGCTCGACGCGTTATCCCTTTTGCATCCATGTATTCCAATAAAGGAAGGAGGTACTTTCTGCTTGCATTAGTCGAATCTCTCACCGACGAAATCGTTATCTCCTCCAACCCTCGAAGGAGCCTCACAAACTCTTCCTCAATTTGGCGCACAAGGACGAATTCTCCGCCGACGAACTGTAATGCTCCTCCTTCTTTCAACATCTCCAACGCTTCCGTCAGTTTTTCTTCTTTAGCGCCCACTCCATCAGCGAGTTCGCCAACCGTCGGCAATTGAAAACCACGCCCAAGGCAGAAGCTGATGATCTGATCACATATCTTCTGAAGATTCTCGTCGACAGAAGGGGAAAATTTCGCAAGTCGCAGCTTGTCATCTGACTCAATTGTAATCCCTCCTCTGCCTTGCATTTCTTTGACAATGGCTCGCAACAGGTTTGCACCTAACTTAAAAGAGAGCCTCGCCGCTGTCTCTTCGAGCGAAATGCCGCGAAGGTGTGGATTTTCTCCGTGGAAGTCTTCCATAATCTGTTTAAGTTCATCCTCGAGTTGATCAAAGGCCGAGATAGAAAGAAACAAACCTCCCCCTTCCCCGAAGAAGTACAACTTGCCCTTTCTCTGTAGCTTTTCGCCGACGGAAGTTATTTTCTCCCCATCTTCCTGTGCCAGAATAGCCAGTTCCTCAAGGCGTACAGACTTGAGAGACTCTACGATGGCTAAAACTCGCCCTTCTATGCTGGTGTCCGCCTTCAACTGCTCAAGAAATTGCAATGTCTTGAGACGACCGACCTTCCCCTTCGGCCTCTTGCCATAGGGAAATAGGATTACGCCGCCTCCGATGGTCCTCAAAGGGCTGTAAGATCGGATGACGAACCTCTGCCCAATTTTAACCGCCACGTCGTCCTCTAAGAGGAGCTGGGCGAAGGTTTCGTCTCCAGGATGTATTTCGACCTTAGAAAGAAGAGAAACGCGGGCCAGGAGATCTGATGTGCCAACATGGAGCCTCACCCGTTGCCAGTGCCTCAGGCTGATCGGGGCAGAGGCGAGCAATTTGAGGGAGACATCGACACATTCGGTCGAACGCAAGAGTCCTACGCCGCAGAGCACATCTCCCCTATTCACTTTGTCTATCGAAATACCGGCGAGGTTTATCGCCGCGCGTTGGCCGGCTTGCGCCCGTCGAACAGGTCTGCCATGAACTTGGAGCGATCGCACCTTTGCACGTATCTCTTTAGGCATCAATTCCACAGCGTCGCCGAGGGAGACGGTGCCCTCATAGATTGTGCCCGTCACGACGGTGCCGAAGCCAGATATCGGAAAAGCCCTATCTATCGGCATAAAGAGTGATCCACTGGCGCTCCTCGGAGGAATGCGGTTCACAAGCGTTTCTATTTCTCTTACTAGTTCGTCGAGATGCAATCCTTTTACCGCGGAGACAGCTACAATCGATTTCCCCTCAAGGAATGTGCCCTTGACGAGTTCCTCCACTTCTGCTCTGGCCAGAGATAGCGTATCTTCGTCTACAAGGTCAGCCTTGGTGAGGACGATGATTCCGTCGCGGATGCCAAGCAACTCCAATATCTCCAGGTGTTCTCTGGTTTGCTGCATCACGCCTTCGTCTGCAGCCACCACGAAGATGACGGCATCGATACCTGCAGCTCCAGCGGTCATCTGACGTATGAAGCGCTCATGCCCCGGGACATCGACTATGCTCACAATACGGCCATCGGGCAACACCAAGGGAGCGAAGCCGAGCTCTATGGTAATGCCCCTTCGTTTTTCCTCAGAGAGTCGGTCGGTGTCGACGCCGGTAAGGGCGCGCACCAACTCTGTCTTCCCGTGGTCCACGTGGCCAGCCGTACCTAACGCCACTGGCACTTCGACGATCGTATCATTCACCCTTTATCACCCCGAGTTTCAACGAGGGCCCGTTCTATATGATCTTCGTCGCCCGGCAGCAGCGTCCTCACGTGAAACAGTAAGGCCTTTTCTGAAACGTTGCATATGACGGGAGGGTTGAAGCCTCTCAAGAAACTACAAAGCTCATCTTCGCTCATATGGGGTGACACCACCGCCACGGCGTATCCCTCGAGCGGATGCTCCGGAAAAGCTCCCCCTCCGACGACGTCGCAAACTTTCTTCACAAAAACGCGCCATGACGGCAGCACGTTTTTAAGCTTTTCAGCGAGCGCCTCGGAGCGAGAGAGGAGATCTTCGGCTGAGGCGGTCACCATGGCGAGCGCGGGGATAGAGGACCAACTCCCTCGCATGTGAAGCGAAAGCGTCGCTTCCAAAGCTGCCAGCGTCATTTTATCTATGCGCAATGCCCGCAAAAGAGGGTAGGATCTCATGCGATCTACCAGATCTCTTCTCCCCACTATACAACCCGCCTGGGGCCCTCCGAGGAGTTTATCCCCGGAGAAGGTCACGAGATCTACACCATCTCTTACGCATTCGCTCACCGTTGGCTCTCCCGGCAAGCCGCTCTCTGTCAGGTCTTCGAGCACGCCGCTTCCGAGGTCTTCGACGAGGTATAACCCATTTTTGTGAGCCAAGTCTGTGAGGGCGTTGCGCGGAACGGAGGAGGTAAAGCCCACGATGCGGTAGTTTGATGGGTGAACCTTGAGTATGAGAGCCGTCTGGTCCGTTATGGCCGACTGATAATCCTTTGGGTGGGTGCGGTTTGTCGTCCCTACCTCCACCAATTTCGCGCCGGAAAGCCCCAATATCTCGGGTATTCTGAAGGACCCTCCGATCTCAACCAGTTCTCCTCGTGAAACTATAACCTCTCTCCCCTCAGCCAGAGTGGAGAGCGTTAACAGAACGGCGCCTGCGTTGTTATTGACTATGAGCGCGGACTCAGCGCCTGTTATTTGCTCTAACAACCATTCCGCGTGGTCGCCGCGGTGGCCGCGGCTTCCCCTGGATAGATCGTATTCCAAGTTGCTGTAAGAGCGGGCGACGCTCGCTACCGCTTCTACCGCCTCCCGTGCCAGGGGAGACCTTCCCAAGTTCGTGTGCACGACGACGCCGGTAGCGTTTACCAGAGGCTTTAGCTTCATCTTGACGCGCACCTCGAGGCATCGTCTTATTTCTTCTTCTACGGCATTTTCTTCCACTTCCACCCTTTGTCCGGCGATTATTTCTCTTCGCAACTCGTCCATTATCTCTGAGGCTATTATCTTGACGGCATTCCTCCCCAACTCGTCTTCGAAAGGGCGAACCCAACCCTTAGCCAACAAACTGTCCATCGAGGGCAGAACTCGCAAGATAGCATTAAAAGGATCACTCATGATAGACCCTCCTCAAACCTTCACTCTTGAAAAAATTTTAACCTTTATTTGAGGCTACGGCAAAGTCTATAATATCGATGCAGGAAAGTTTAAAAGTCTGTTGCGCATATAAAGGCATCCGTCTCTTTCTGTAATGCATTGATCTCAGAAGCGCTGACGTTGAGGACTGAGCGCATGGGGTTACAGTAACAAGTAGATAACCATGCAAACTGTTCACAATTGTAAACATAGCCTCAGTGGGGGGTGGACAAAGGAATGAAAGTAAATCACGGAGATGCATTGCTCGTGGTCGACCTTCAGGTCGACTTTTGCCCCGGGGGCGCACTGCCCGTGCCGGGGGGCGACGAAATAGTGCCGACGGTGAATAGCCTCGTCAGATTGTTTCTTGACAGAGGCGGAAAGGTGGTTTTCTCCCGCGACTGGCATCCGGAAAACCATTGCAGTTTCAAGGAGCATAACGGCATTTGGCCTCCCCACTGCGTTCAAAATTCATCCGGAGCCGCCTTTCATCCCGATCTGATCGTGCCGCCGGAAGCGATAGTCGTGAGCAAGGGCACAAATCCGAAAGAAGAAGCCTATTCCGCCTTCGGCGGCACAGATCTTCACGTCACGTTAAACGAAGCTGGAGCGAGGAGGATCTTTTTGTGCGGTCTGGCAACCGACTATTGCGTCAAGGCATCAGCTATGGACGCTCTAAAACTTGGCTTCGAGGCGTATGTGATAGTTGATGCCGTGCGAGGAGTAGACGTAAGTCACGGCGACAGCGCAAAGGCGCTCGAGGAGATTGAAGCGCAGGGCGGTAAGCTCATAAACTCCAAAGAGCTGGAATAAAGCTAAGAACCCGGCTTCCTGCTGTCTTAGCGGCGCAAAGTCAGCGCCGTTTACTGCCGCTTCCCATCAGCAAAAGCGCTAAAAGCGCACGTGGCCTCAGATGATATCTGCCCACAAAGCATTGGCCACGCGTCGCCCTTTCTTAGACAAAGCGACNCTCCCCTTTCTGACGACTAAACACTCTTCCGGGAAATTGCCNATCAAGCCGAGTATCTTATTTGTGTAGTCCAAGCCATATNTACGAACGAAGTTCCTTGTAGAGATACCCCAACACGTTCGCAACGCCAATACCGCAGCTTCTCTTGCCCTCTTCTCGTCGTCGAGCCTCTCCCGAAATGCTATAGGAAGCGCTCTTTTTGCGATGCTATCCATATAGCTACTATATGAATTTACATTGCTAAAACGCAGACCCTCGAGGTAGCTCCAAGCGCCGGCTCCCAGCCCCAAGACATTGCCTCCATGCCAATAGGCCAGGTTGTGGCAACACCATTTACCGGGCAGAGAGAAACTTGCGATCTCGTATTGTATAAATCCCTTCTTTTCCAGGTACCATTGCGCCCACCTGTAGAAGGGATATCCGTCCGGCAGGCCTTCGGGTGGTGAAGATCCCCAAGGTGTGCCAGGCTCAAGGGTGAGCTGATAGGTAGAAAGGTGAGAAACGCCGAGAGCGAGCGCTAAAGCGACGCTTTCGTGCCATTTTCTGAGCGTCTGTCCGTAAAGCCCGAAGAGTAAGTCCACGCTCACAGCAAAACCTGCCGATACTGATCTTTCTATGGCCTCTATGGCTTGATGCCTATCGTAAGGCCTGGCGAGCCAAGACAGTTCATGATCATCGAAGCTCTGGACGCCCACGCTGAGCCTATTTATGCGCCACTCCTTGAAGATGTACAAGTGGTCCGGAGAGAGAGCGCCTGGGTTCGCCTCTACTGTGGCCTCCAGGCAAGGCCCAAAATTTAATGCCCCATCTAACAAGCTCATCAGGCGCTCCCAGAGCCGAGGCGGCAAAACCGTAGGCGTCCCGCCGCCGAGGTATAGCGTATTTACGCCAGGAAGCCTGCCGCAGAGGTCTTTCCAGAGGGCTAACTCCGCCTCCAGGGCGTCCAGATAAAGGACCATTTCCTCCTCGGAGGCTCTAAAGCTGTAGAAAGAGCAATATGGACACTTCCTCACACAAAATGGCAGGTGCACATAGATGGAAACGGGGGAGTCGAACGCTTCTAAAGCGATATCTCTGACAGCGCCGCATCTTTTTATTTCTCTTCCATCTGCAGGAAAGCGAGGAAAGCCTCCTGAGGAATCATGACACGACCCACCTGCTTCATGCGCCTCTTTCCCTCTTTCTGCTTCTCCAACAATTTTCTCTTTCGCGTCACATCCCCCCCGTAGCACTTCGCCAACACGTCCTTCTTAAGGGGTCTTACGCTCTGTCTTACGATAACCTTGCGCCCCACAGCGGCCTGAATGGCCACTTCGAAGAGTTGACGAGGGATGAGCTCTTTCAGCCTTTGGACGACCGCCAACGCTCTGTGGTAAGCGGCGTTGCGATGACATATAAACGAAAAGGCATCCACCTGCTCTCCGTGGATCAGTATATCGACCTTGACTAGGTCGTCTGCTCTGAAGCCTATGTGCTCGTAGTCCAGCGACGCGAAACCGTGGGTGGCCGAGTTGAGTTTGTCGTAAAAGTCTCCTATGAACTCCGCGAGCGGCAGGTCATAGATTAGACGCACTCGGTTTTGGGTTATGTATGACATAATCACAAATTGCCCTCTCCTGTTTTGGCACAGCTGCATAACCTTTCCGACGCAATCGGGGTTGACAAAAATCGTGAGACGTATATATGGCTCTCTGATCTCCTTGATTCTGCCGCTCTCCGGGAAATCGGAGGGGCGATGAACCTCCAGGATCGTCCCATCGGACAAGACGACCTGGTAGACCACGTTAGGGGCCGTGGCCACGAGCTCCACGCCGAACTCTCGACTCAGGCGCTCCTTAGTGATATCCATGTGAAGAAGACCCAAGAAGCCGCAGCGGAAGCCGAAACCAAGGGCGGCTGATGTCTCCGGCTCGAACGCAAGGGAAGCGTCGTTCAACTGCAACTTCTCGAGGGACTCCCTGAGCTTGCCGTAATCATCGCTGTCTAACGGGTAAAAACCGCAAAAGACTACCGGTTTGATCTTTTCATATCCTGGCAATGGGGTCTCTGCGGGGCGAAGCGCATCGGTTATCGTGTCGCCTACCCTCGCTTCTACGAGTGACTTCACATTGGCGATCACATAACCCACATCTCCCGGCCCCAACTCATCGACGGGTACCAGATGGGGGCGAAAGGTGCCCACTTCTTCCACTTCGTAACCACGCTCGGTGGCCATAAATTTTATCGCCTGTCCCACCCTCAGCGTCCCGTTGAAAAGGCGCACGTAACATATGACCCCTCTATAATTGTCGTATATGGAGTCAAATATCAACGCTTGAAGGGGGGCATCAACGCTGCCGCCAGGCGGCGGGATCTGCTTCACTATGCGCTCCAGGATCTCCTCGATACCGATGCCTTCCTTGGCGGAGGCGAGGATGGCATCGCTCGCATCGATGCCTATAATATCTTCGATCTCCCTTTTTACTTCCTCCGCTCTCGCGTGAGGGAGGTCTATTTTATTTATGACAGGGATTATTTCAAGGCCCTGAGATACGGCCAAATAGGCATTCGCAACGGTCCTTGCTTGCACTCCCTGCGAGGCATCCACCACCAGCAAAGCCCCCTCACAGGCAGCCAAGGAACGGGAGACTTCGTAACTGAAGTCGACATGACCAGGCGTGTCTATCAAATTGAGGACATATTTGCGGCCGTCGCGAGCAGAATACCGCATCTGTACAGGAGAAAGCTTTACGGTTAGCCCTCTTTCTCTCTCGAGATCCATGGAATCGAGCATCTGGTCTCGTCTCTTGTTGAAATCTACGGAGTTCGTGAACTCCAAAAACCTGTCGGCCAAAGTTGACTTGCCGTGGTCTACATGAGCTATTATACAAAAGTTGCGCAGCTCTTCGCTTTTGTTCATCCTTTTCCACCTCTATTAAATTCTCCCGTTAGATTTTACCAGGCCTTTGGCCGTAACGCCCTTAAAGGAGGTCGACCTGCAATGAAAACGAAGAAAAGGGCCATTTTCCTCTTTTCGGGAGGGTTGGACTCCGTACTCGCAGCGGAGTTGCTCAAGAGGATCGGCGTAGAGGTCTATTGCGTAACCTTCGTCACCCCATTTTTCTCGCCGGAAACGGCCCTCATCATGGCGAGAACCTACGGTTATTCCATAGAGATTATGCCCCTGCCCGAAAAGAGATATATGCCCCTCCTCTTTAATCCTCCGCATGGCTTCGGAAGACACAGAAATCCCTGCATCGATTGTCATGCCCTCATGATCGAGATGGCAGGAAAGCTAATGGAGGAGCGCGCATTCGATTTCTTGGCAACAGGAGAGGTGCTGGACGAGCGCCCAAAGTCGCAAAGCTTAGAAGCGTTGACGAAAGTGGATAAAGCTTCAGGCTATGCCGGTATGATCCTGCGGCCGCTTTCAGCTAAACTGCTACCACCCACAGTGCCCGAGATCTCAGGGTGGATAGAGCGCAGTCAACTGCTCGCTATACGAGGACGAAGCAGAAAAGAACAGCTGAGACTCGCTAAAGCATGGGGCATATCGTTCTATCCTACTCCGGCTGGAGGGTGTCTCCTCACCGATCAAAATTATAGCAGGAAATTGAGCAGGCTCATCGAACACTTAGGAGAGTACGTTTCGTTTCGCCATGCCGAACTCCTCAAAATCGGGCGTCATTTCTGGCTGCCGCCCAAGACGCACTTAATTGTAGGCCGCAACGAAGGCGAAAACCGCAACCTGGAGGGGTTGCGGTCAGAGGAAGATTGGCTTATATATCCGCAAAACAAGAAGGGCCCTCTTGCTCTCCTTCATCATTATGGCCATCCCTTTGAGACTACGCTTCTCGTCGCAGCTAAAATTGTAGCTCGTTACTGCAAGCGAAGCGATGCCGAAGTTATCCTAACGCTTTGCCCTCCTTTAAACGAGACTTTCGAGCTTGCAACAACTCCTCTCTCTCAAGAAATAGTAAGTCTTTTTAGGCTCGAAAGCGCAGACAGGCCTCAGGATTTGGCCTCTTTTTTGCGCGACGAAAGGTCGACGATTTCGTCAGATAGGCTGAGGAGCTCCCTTCGATAGACGAGAAAATAGAAACAGGCCACGAAGAGGACACCCCCTACTATGTTGCCCAGCGTTACAGGGATCATGTTGTTAAAAAAGCCGTGCCATGTAACGTTCGTCAACTCTTCTTGCGAAATACCAGCCAAAGCCGCCGCTTGGCTTCTTTTCATAAAATTGGCGAAGGTCAAAAAATACATGTTCGCAATTGAATGCTCGAAGCCGGAGGCTAAAAACGCCATGATGGGAAAGAAAATAATCCCTATCTTGCTTATAATGTCCATAGCGGCCATGCTCATCCAAACCGTGAGCACGACGATCCAATTGCAGGCTACACCCCTGGCGAAGGCTTGCAAAAACGGCAGACTCATCTTTCCAGCAGCAATTTTTATGGCATTTGCGCCGGTCGTTCCTTCCCAAAGGCCTGTGGCATATATCAAGGCAGCGACTAAAGCAGAACCTATGTAATTCGCCACAAATACCCAAAACCAGTTGCGAAACATTTGCGAAATGGAGC
>Ga0067045_1030645_pt1 | contig 14564 bp, 11 predicted proteins | sample TerdegcTABiofilm_FD_59184 | JGI IMG/M metagenome (GOLD analysis project Ga0067045, IMG submission 59184) | Combined Assembly of (Gp0054472, Gp0054536) Wastewater bioreactor microbial communities from Singapore -Terephthalate degrading...
GGGGAAGAAAAGGAGAGGGTTTCCATTCAGAATTGTGGGATCGGGGCACGGTTTCTTGCCTTTCCCATTTTTCCAGAGCTTTTCCTTTTCCCTTCCCCTATTCGCACTTCATTCCGCTGAATACTTACCATCATTCATCATTCTGCATTCATCATTCCTCACTGCCCCGTCGCTCCCCAGTCGCGGCGCTCGCGTGAGCTGGGGATCTGCATCGCCTTGCGGTACTTGGTGACGGTGCGGCGGGCCACCTGGATGCCCTGTTTGCCCAGCTCCTGGACCAGTTCCTCGTCGCTGAGCGGGTTCTTCTTGTCCTCGCCGGTAATGATTTCCTGAAGCTTCAAGCGGACCGTGTCCCAGGCCACCTCCTCGCCGTCGGCGGCGACCGTGCCGCCGCAGAAGAAACGTTTCAGAGGGAAGATGCCGCGCGGCGTCTGGACCCACTTGTCGTCGACGGCCCGGCTCACCGTCGTCACGTGGACTCCGACCTTGTCGGCGATCTGCTGCATCTTGAGGGGCTCGATCGCCTCGGGCCCGCGCTCCAGGAAGGCCGTCTGGTGGTCGACGATGGCCTGGGCCACCTTCATCAGGGTGTTGCGCCGCTGTTCGATGGATTCGATCAGCCATTGGGCGCTGTTGAGTTTCTGCTTGATGAATTCGCGCGTCTGCTCGTTCGCCTCGCCGCTGACGAGCAGTTTCCGGTAGTACGGGCTGATGAAGAGGCTGGGCGTGCGCCCGTCCTCCAGACGCACTCGGTAGCACCCGTCGTCGCCCTGCTCGACGAACACGTCCGGCGTGACGGGCGGCACGTAGGCGTTGTTGAAGTCGGCGCCGAGGTTCACTTTCAACAACCGCATTTCGCGGATCAGGTCCTGAATCAGCGCGATCGAGAAGCCCGTCTTCTTGGCAATGACCGGGAGCCGGTTGTGCTCCAGGTCTTCCAGGTGCCCGGCGATGAGCGTCTTGAGCTGCTCGTAATGCGGCATCCCCGGCGTGAGTTGCAGCAGGAGGCATTCCCGCACGTCCCGCGCGCCGACCCCCGGCGGGTCGAGCCTCTGCACCAGGGCCAGCGCCCGCTCGGCGAGCTTCAGGTCCTCCTCCGTGGCATCCGCGCCGAGCAGGTCCGCGAGGCTGCTCTGCAGGCGGCCGTTCGGGTCCAGGTTGTAGATGATGCGGTCGCACATGGCGCGGAGCGGCGGGTCCAGCTCGAACCAGCCCAACTGGTCGTGCAGGTAGTCCTGGAGCGACTGGGGCCGGGCGGCCATGTTGGCCATCGCGTCGTGCTGCCGCTCCTCGGACTCGTCCATACGATTCCGGGAGGGCCGGCTCCGCTCCTCGAAATGGTCCGGCCATTCCTCGTCCATGCGCAGGAGCCGCTCGAAGTCGCGCTCGTTGTCGCTCGCGTCGTCGATGACCAGTTCCCGCTCGTCGTCGCTGGGGGCGTCGGGCGGTTCGTACTCGGCGGTCTCGGCAGGCAGGTCCGGGTCGTCCTCGCGGATCTCAAGGATCGGGTTCGCCTCCATCTCGTGCTCGATCCGCTCCTCCAACGCCAGGATCGGCAACTGGAGGATCTCCATCGACTGGATCATCCGCGGGGCCAGGATCTGCTTCTGAACCATCCGCATTTCTTGACCAAGCGACAATCGCATGGCAGCACCTCAGATTTCAGAAGTCCTGGCGGCCCGTGAGCGCGTCGGTGAGGATCTCTCTATTAGCATATTCTAGCACGCTGCCCGGCGTGATCCCCCGCGCCAGACGCGTAATGCGGATCGGCAGCTCCGACAGCAGGTTCGAGATGTACAAGGCCGTGCCGTCCCCCTCCGTGGTCGGATTCGTCGCCATGATCAACTCCTGGAACGTCCCCTCGCGCACTCGGCGCACCAGGGCGTCGATGGTGAGTTGATCCGGTCCGATCCCGTCCAAGGGGGCAATGCGTCCCAAAAGCACGTGGTACAGCCCGTGATAGATGCCGGTCTGCTCCAGGGCGATCAGGTCGCGCGGCTGCTCGACGACACAAAGCAGATCGCGCTGCCGCTTCGGGTCGCGGCAGATCGCGCACTCATCTTCCTCGGCCAGATTGCAGCAGGTGCGGCAGTAGCGGACGTTCTCCTTGACCCGGCGGATGGCCTCGGCCAGGGCCAGGGCCTCGGCGTCAGGCACGCGCAACACGTGGTACGTGAGACGTTCCGCCGACTTCTTGCCGATGCCGGGTAGCTTGCTGAACTCCAGGATCAGGTTGGCGACCGATTCGGTAAGCTCGGGCATGCCCCACCTCACTCGGGCTTCGCAGGATCGGTCCCCATGAATTTGGCCATGGCCTGATCGAGGCCGGGCACGTTGATCCCGCCCGTCAAGGACCGGACCGTCTCCGCATGAAGCTCTTTGGCCTTGACCACGGCTTGATTCACCGCGGTGGCGACCAGGTCCTCGAGAAGCTCCTGGTCCGCCTGGGAGAGCAGCTTCGGATCGATGTGGCAGCGGAGGACCTCCACCAGCCCGTTCACCTCGATCTCCACCAGCCCGCCCCCCGCCGAGCCGACGGCACGACGGCTTCGCAGCTCATCGCTGAGCCCCTGCATGCGTCCGCCGATCTCCTGGGCATGTCTCAGCAGGGACCCGAGATTTGCAATTTCCTTGAACAACTCTGGCTCCTTAACACCGCTGGTCGCAAGTGCTCAGCGGAATGAAGTGCGATAAGTGGGAAGGAAAAAGGGAAAGCCCTGGGAAGACGGGAAAGGCAAGAAACCGTGCCCAGATCGCACAATTCTGAACGGAAACCCTCGCCTCTTCTTTCCCCGTTTTTTCCCCGCCTTTTCCTTTTTCCTTCTCCGCATTCCTGCGATTTCATACGGCTGAAGTGTTGCCGAAAGTGCGGCAATCTCGCTTCGTCCGTCACTCACCCTTTTCTCGTCGGCTCGTCAATCCGTTCCGGAAACGCCCCGAACAGCTCGACCGCGCGACGGACCATCGGGTGTTCGGCCACTTCGGCCCGACGCTGGAGGGGACTCTTTGTGGTCGTCGTGGGGGCATTTCCCCGAGTCGTGCCTTCGTCGTCGAGGATCTCAAACTCCAACTGTACGCGCTGTCCGGTGGCCGCGGTAAGGGCCTGTTCGAACTTGGCCCGATTCGCCGCGTCCTCGCAGATCGATCTGGAGAAAGTATACTCCTGCCGAAAACTGACGACTAGGCGATTTGGCGCACGAATTGCTACGCGCGCAAAATGCTTGGCATGCTCCCCGGCCAGTCCTGGGATGCTGGCTGCAATTCGATTCCAGGTTTCCGTGGCGTTTTCCGGAGCCATGGGGACAACTTCCGACGCGGCGGACGCCCGGGCGGGTTCACGAACGGGCTCAGCCGAAGCCCCCAAAGGGGTTAGTGGCTCACCGGCTTTTTTTTTGAGCCCCCCGCTGTCGGCCGGCGGGACGCTTGCCGGAACGGGCCGGCTTGAATCCCCCGCCGCAGCGCCACCCGCTTTCAGCTCCGCCACCAGGTCGCTCAACTCCACCATATCGCCCAGCGTGGCGATCCGCACCAACGCCAACTCCGCAAGGATGCGGCCCTGGGTGCTGTAGCGGAGCCGGGAGAGGGTCTGATCGAGGATCTGCATCACGGCCAGCACGTTCTCGATGCCCAACTGCTTGGCCGTCGCCGCCACGAACGGCCAGTGGTCCGGCGACACGTGCAGGAGGAGTTCTCCGGAGCAGCCGACGGCCGAGACCATCACGTCGCGGTAGAAGCCGAGAAGTTGCTCGATCAGCAGGCCCGCGTCGACTCCCTCTTCCATGGCGACGTCGAGCTCCTTCAACGCGCCGGCCGCCTCGGCGCCGACGAGACACCCGACCAGTCGCGTCAACCGGTCGCCCCCGGCGATCCCGAGCATGGCGTTGACGTCGGCGACGGTGATCCTCTCGGGTGCAAACGCGAGGAGTTGTTCCAGGAGCGACTGGCTGTCGCGCATCGAGCCGGCGGCCCGCCGGGCGAGGAGTTGCAGGGCCTCGGGCTCGGCGGTCACGCCTTCGGCCGCCACGATCTGTTCGAGCCGCTTGGCGATCGCCGCGGTCTGCACCCCCGCAAAATCGAACCGCTGGCACCGCGAGAGGATCGTGACCGGGATCTTGCCCGGCTCGGTCGTGCAGAAGATGAACTTCACATGCTCCGGCGGCTCTTCGAGCGTCTTGAGCAAGGCGTTGAACGCCTCACGCGTGAGCATGTGGACTTCGTCGATGATGTAGATCTTGAACCGCTCGCGGCTCGGCCGCACGTTCACGTTCTGGCGAAGCTGGCGGATCTCGTCGATCCCGCGATTGCTGGCCCCGTCGATCTCCAGCACGTCGACGTCTTCGCCGGCGCTGACGGTCTGGCAGATGTCGCACCGGTTGCACGGCGTGGGCGTGGGGCCCGACTCGCAGTTCAGGGCCTTGGCCAGGATCCTCGCGGCCGATGTCTTGCCCACCCCGCGGGCCCCGGTGAACAAGTAGGCGTGGCCCACACGGTTCGTGCCGATGGCGTTCGACAGGGCCTTGGCCACGTGCCCCTGGCCGATCAGCTCGTCGAACGTCTGGGGGCGGTAGCGTCGGGCAACGACGACGTACTCGGCGGGGCGGCTGTCGCCACCCTCACGGGAGTCCGGTTTCTTCGACGAGGCACACATCCACGCACGTCGGGTGGGATCGGAAAGGTAGGTCAGGCTTTCCAGCCTGACAACTGCGTCGGGCAGGTTGCGTAGTATGCCGCAATTCCCTGGAGTCAGGATGGAAAGCCTGACCTACGGGACTTCTCGCGGCGATCCGGCGTCTGATGAGAGGCCCACCACACATGGGGGCGACTGCTTATGGCTGCTGACTTTCGCCCCTGACCAGGTTCACAGCTCCCCATTGCGGGGGCCCCTCATCAGAAACCGGACCGCAACTGTCCAGGGCTATCCTCCCTTTGTACGCGACGGCCCACGCGGCGTCAAAGGGGTCGCGCCCGAAGTTCTCTCCTCAGCCCCTTCGGGGCTGTAGACGGAGGCGAAGACCGAGACGTCTGGAAGAAAACCGGCACGGGTTCGAGAGCCTCAGGGGCAGACTGCTCAACCGCCCAGGCGGCATCACTCTTCTGACTTCCGCGGGGAGGGTGCGGACATGCTGCACGCTCCTCGATCGCGCAAAAAGTATAGCTAATATGGCGCTTATTACAGTGATTGCTTCTTTGGGATTGGGGTGCGGCAGCTTACGATAGACATTCGATCGCTGGCCGTGCCGCGAGAGCGGCCGGATACGAGGCGCGGCGGTGCCGCTGGAATCGACTCTGTTCAACGACCCGCCACAATGCCAAGGACGGCGGTTCTGACATGGCGGCTAGTCACTATTTCTTTTCAGGGTTCTGATATGTAAGGAGGGTTTGCCATGAAAAGGCGAGTGCGCACGGCGTTTACCTTGGTCGAGCTCTTGGTCGTGATCGCGATCATCGGCATTCTGATTGCCCTGTTGTTGCCAGCGGTGCAAGCAGCGCGGGAAGCCGCTCGCCGCAGCCAGTGCACGAACAACCTGAAGCAGATCGGGTTGGCGATGCACAACTATCACGACGCCATCAAGTGCTTCCCGTCGGGATTCATCAGGCAGATCGGCGCCTTGGACAACGAAGGGCACTGGGCCTGGAACGCCCTTCTGCTGCCGTATGTGGAGCAGGCGCCGCTGCGTGACCAGCTTCGCGTCGGCACCGTTCCCGTCTCCACCGACATGGTCACTCCCGCCCTGCTCAAAGCCATGCAAACGCCGATTCAGGCATTCATTTGCCCCTCCGCCGCCGGCCAGCCGATCATCCATGTCGAGGCGGGCCGTATGATTCAACCGGCCAGCTCGACTGCAAACGTCGGCTTGGCGGTGACAAACTACATCGCCTGCAACAGCTCCTATGGTCTGAAGAACGACCCCGGAACCGATCCGACCAACTACGCGGTCGGCGTGTTCTACCGCCACAGCAATGTTGGCTTTCGGGATCTGACGGACGGCTCAAGCAACGTGATCTTGGTGGGGGAGCGGGCGTACAGGTACGACAACCTTGATGCATTCGCAGGAGCGATGTTCGCAGCGCGTGACTTCAACGGCACCGGTCCTGCCATCAGCAGTGACGGGTCCGCTTCCAACCAGGGGCTGATTGCGATCTTCGGCGGTGGCGCGGCAGTGATCAATGCCGTACCAAACTCCGGACAGAACCGAATCGCTTTTAGCAGCCAGCACCCTGGCGGCGCGTTGTTCGGTTTCGGAGATGGGACGGTCCGCTTCCTGAGTGAAACCATCGATGCCAACACGGCAACGATCCCGATCGACTCCACCTACGAGCGTCTCATGGCGATCGCTGACGGGCAGACTGTCAGCAGTTACTGATGCGGTCGGTTCTGTTCCACAAGGTTCAAGGACTCCCGGTTTCGCCAACCGTGCATGCTGCGTTGTCGGTAACACCGCATGCACGGCCCGGCGGCGGGAGAAGCTAGTGAGGATGCAGTCCCCATGAAAACCATCCCATGGTCTTTGTTGGCAGTAGCGGCGCTCTTGGCAAGCGGTGGTTGCGGCTCTTCCGGCAATCAACCGGAACTGGGAACGGTCTCCGGAGTGGTGAAGATGGACGGCCAGCCTCTGGTTGGGGTCCTTGTGAGTTTCTCACCTGCCAACGGCAGGACTTCGACCGGCGTCACCGATGCCCAGGGAAAGTACGAACTGACCTACGCCCACGGCGCCAAAGGGGCCTCGGTGGGCCAGCATACCGTCCATATTTCATCTCGGGGCGGCCCGGAGGGCGGTGGGGATCCCGATGAAGAGACCCGTGGAAAAGATGCCCCGCGCCAAGACTACTTCAAGGGAAAGATACCCGCCCAATACGATCAGAAATCGACATTGACCGCGACGGTCAAGCCAGGAAAGAACACGTTCGATTTCGAGTTGAAATCAGCACCGTGATGGGGCGCCGTGCGTGGGGTGGCCCGCCCTGCGGCGGACCACGTCGTCAATGTTGATCTGCCGAAGTGGAGACTGCCGGAGGAGGCCGCGGTAGTGTACAATCCCGTAGTCGTCCGACCGCGCCGTCGTCTCGTCGACGCCGGGGGCACTGCTGCTCAGACTCCGCGGGTTCGGCTGCTTTGTGGGCAAAAGACTGTAAGGTTTCTCATGCACCTGGACTTGACCCTGCGTCCGCTGCAACTCGACTACGACGTCCCTGTGATTAACCAGCGGTTCCGCAAGCTGTACACGGGGTTGGTGTACGACGCCTGCGAGCATTTTGACCTGAAGGGCCGGGCGATGCAGAGCGGCATCTACCCGTTGGAACATTCCATGAAGGTCGCCGGCCCGGCGTTCACCGTGCGGTGCATCGCCACGCCGAGCCGGGACGAGAACCTTCACAACGTGCGGCTGGGCATGCTGCGGAGCATGACCCCCGGGTGCATCCAGATCCGTGACTGCCAGAACAACCGGTCGTGCGGCCAGTTCGGCGAGATCAGCGCGACGGCCGCCCACGCCGCCGGCTGCGTGGGCGCGGTCATCGACGGCAGCACCCGCGACAGCAACTATCTGATCCAGATGGGCTTCCCCACGTTCTGCCGCTTCCGCAACCCGGTCGAGGCTTTTGGACGCTTCATGGCGGTCGACTACCAGATTCCGATTTACGTCAACGGGATCGACGGCCTGTTGGCCGTCCACCCGGGCGACTACGTCTTCGGCGACAACGACGGCGTGGTGATCGTCCCCAAGGCCGACACCCTCAGGGTCCTCGAACTGGCCGAGGAGTGGTGCGAGTCGGAGAGCCGCAGCCGGGCCGACATGGCCGCCGGCATGGATCCCTTCGAGGTCTACGCAAAACATGGCCGTTTCTGAGCAACCGCCGACCGCCGGCCCCCGGCGCAAGAGCCGTCTGCTGCCGTATCGGTGGGAGATGATCGTGCTGCTCTGGATCGCGTTCTTCCTGCACCAGGGAGATCGGGCGGTCTACAACGTCGTGTTGCCGTTGCTGAAGGTCGATCTGCAACTGACCGACGAGCAGCTTGGGCTGGTGGTGTTGGTGTTCACCTGGGTCTACGGCGTGTTGGTGCCCGTGGCGGGCTACGCCGGCGACGTTCTGCGGCGCAAGTGGATCATCTGCGGCAGCTTGTTCTTCTGGAGCACGACGACCGTCTTCACCGGGATGAGCAGGTCGCTCGCCCAATTGGTGGTTTTCCGGGGCGTCAGCACCGGCGGCGGCGAGGCCTTCTACTACCCGGCCGCCAACTCGCTGATCGGCCAGCTCCACCACAAGACCCGGGCCCTGGCCATGGCGATCCACCAGACAGCCAACTACACGGGGATCATCGCCAGCGGCCTGATCGCCGGGTACATTGCCGAGACCTACGGCTGGCGCGAGGCGTTCTACGTGTTCGGAGGCGCCGGGATCGTCTGGTCGCTGGTCCTGCTGGCCCGGCTCAAGCACACGCCTCCCCCCGGCGAAGTCGAGGCCGAGGAGACGGCCGAGCCCGAGGCGCCGTCCGCCGCGCCGAAGCGGATCCCGCTTCGGGTGGTGGCCCGCGAAGTGTTCCGCAAGCCGACGTTCTGGGTCCTGTGCCTGGCGTTCGGCGGGCACCAGTTCGCCATGATCGGTTATCTTACCTGGATGCCGACCTTTCTCTATGAGAAATTCCATCTCTCGTTGACCGAGGCCGGCTTCTACTCGATGCTCTTCCATCACGTGGCGGCGATGCTCGGGGTGCTCGTCGGCGGCCGGCTCTCCGACCGCTGGTCGCAACGGCGGTCCACGGCCCGCATGGAGACCGAAGTGCTCGGCCTGCTATTGGGTGCCCCCTTCATCCTCCTGATGGGAACGACCGGAAACCTCTGGGTGTGCTACGTGGGCCTGGCCGGGTTCGGGCTGGCCCGCGGGATTTATGACTCGAACCTTTTTGCCGCCCAGTTCGACGTGATTCCGCCCTGGCTGCGGTCGTCGTCGGTCGGGCTCATGCTCGCGTTCGGTTTCCTGGTGGGCGGGGTGGGACCGTGGATGCTGGGTTGGATCAAGCAGACGCAAGGGCTGACCTTCGGCATCGCCTCGCTCTCCGTGGCCTACTTGCTGGCCGGTCTGTGCGTGGCGGTGGGCTTAAAGGCGTTCTTCGCCAAGGACTATTATCGAGAGACTACGGAACGCTAGGGAAACGCCATGGGAATCCCCGCCGACAAGATTGCCCTGGTCACCGGGGCCAGCCGCGGCATCGGCGCGGCGATCGCCGTCGAACTCGCCCGGCGCGGCGCCGACGTGGTCGTCAACTACGTCCGCAGCGAAGAGAAGGCCCGCGAGGTCGTCGCCCAGATCGAGGCCCTCGGGCGCCGGGCGATGCCCGTGCAGGCCGACGTGGCCCGGAAGGCCGACATCGACCGCATGTTCGACCGGGTCGAAGCCGCCTGGGGTAAGGTCGATATCCTCGTGAACAACGCCGGGATCGAAGAGCGCTGGCCCACTCGCGACTGCCGCGAGGCGAACTACGACGCGATCATGGACACCAACGTCAAGGGGTCATTCTTCTGTGCCCAGCGGGCGCTGGAGGGAATGAAACAGAAAGGCTGGGGCCGGGTGATCAACATCTCCTCGGTCCACGAGGTGAAGGCGACCGGTTTTTGCAGCGTCTACGGGATCAGCAAGGGTGCGATGCAACTCCTGGTGCGGGAACTGGCCCTGGAGTACAGCCGCTGCGGCATCACGGTGAACAACGTCGCCCCCGGCGCGATCCGCACGGACATCAACCGCGGCGTCCTCTCTGACCCTGCCTATGAAGCCAAGGTGATTGGGAAGATCCCCGCGGGCTTCATCGGAGAGCCGAAGGACGTGGCCCACCTCGTGGCGTTCCTCGCCTCGGAGGAGGCCCGCTACATCACGGGTGCCACTTTCCTAATCGACGGCGGATTGAGTTTGTAGAGGCATGAATGCCGCAGATTCCGTCCCGGAGGGCGGAATGGGGTACGTGTAAGAAAGGTCCTTCCGAGAATCCCGGGGAGTTGCAGGTCTGCGATACGGAAGTACCGGTGCCTCTCCTCTGTTCGCTCTCTGCACGGACGCGGAACAGAGAAGAGGCACCGGTACTCTTCCTGCGATCTTGTGTGGCCCAGCGTTTCCCGGAAGTCCCGCATGATCCATGAGAAAGAGGAGCCCACTATGTTCCACCGCATCATCACGAGAGCCTGGTTTCGCGGGCGCGGCCCTTGGTCCATGGCCGTGACGCTTCTCCTTGCCGGCGTGCTTGTCGCGACGTGCGTCCCGGCCTCGGCCGGCGTGCCGGAGGGGTACCGCAAGCTGTGGAAGGACCCGGCCGTCGCGAAGCGGATCGACCAGGGGATCGAGCGGAACCGCAAGGGCGACGCGGTCCTCGAAATCGTCGGCGCCGACGGCAAACCGCTGCCCGGCGCCACGCTGGAGATCCGGCAGACGGGTCACGAGTTCCTCTTCGGCTGCAACGCCTTCGTGCTCGGGCAGCTCGGCGAGAACAACGCGAAGTACGAAGCGGCGTTCGTCAAGCTGTTCAACTTCGCCACGGTCCCGTTCTACTGGGAAGGGACGGAGCCTGAGCAAGGCAAGCTCCGCTACGTCGAGGGCTCGCCAGATCGCTGGCGACGCCCGCCTGCCGACCGCTACCTGCCCTTCGCCAAGAAGTACGGGCTGACGCTCAAGGGCCATCCGCTGCTCTGGCACGCCTACAATCCCCCCTGGCTCCCCAAGGATCCGGAGGCGCTCAAGAAGCTGTATCAGAAACGGTTCGACGAGATTTCCCGTCGCTATGCCGAGCCCATCAAGATCTGGGACGTGGTCAACGAATCGCTCGTCTGCCCGAAGAAGTACCCGCTTTACACGCCGGACCTGGCCTACGTGGCCTGGGCGTTCGGCGAGGTCGGCCCGCGGTTCCCCAAGAACCTGACGATGATCAACGAAGTGACCGAGGTGAGCCATGAGGCGCCGGCCAAGAACCGCTTCTATCCCCAGGTTCAGGAACTGCGGAAGCAGGGGGCGGCGGTGAAGGGGATCGGGTTCCAATTTCACTGGTTCTCCGCCAAGCGGCTGGAGAAGGCCTGCGGCGAGCCGATGTTCGCGCCGTCGTCGCTGTTGGACGTCTACGATCACTTCGCCCAGTTCAAGCTCCCGCTCTACGTCACGGAGATCACGATTCCCACCCCGCCCGACGACGGCCAGGCCACGCAGGCTGAGGTGGTCGGCGACCTCTATCGCCTCTGGTTCAGCGCGGCGAACATGGCCGGCATCACCTGGTGGAACCTGGGTGACGGCACCGCCGTGCCGGGGGAGAACCAGGCCAAGGGCGGGCTGCTCGACGAAAAACTCGATCCCAAAGAGTCGTACCGCGTGCTCGACCGGCTCATCAACCACGAGTGGAAGACCTCGCTCACCGCGAAGACCGACGCGCAGGGCAAGGCCCGCTTCCGAGGATTTTTTGGAAAGTACGCCGTGAAGGTCGCCGCGGGCGGCGTGACAAAGCAGTTTGAGATCTGCGTGTCGAAGGACGGGCCAACCAGCCGGGAACTCCGTATGAAGCCCTGAAGCCCTGTCGCGAAACACGACGTAGCACAGCCATCCTGGCTGTCGCGTGACAGGCTGGAAGCCTGTGCCACTCAAGCGACCGCCAAGGAGTCTTGCCGATGAACCGAACCTCGCTGAGCGCTTCCTGTCTGACGGCATTCCTGCTCGCCGCATGCGCGGCCCCGGGGGCGGAGCCTGCCGCCGCCGTTGAAAAGGCGCCGACCGAGTCCGACGTCTCCTTCATTCCCTTCTCGCACCTGGACCTGTTCTGGGGCGGCACGCGAGAGGAATGCTTGGCGCGAGGCTGCAACCTGATCGCCAAGGCGATCCGGCTGGCGAAGCAGTCGCCCGAGTTTCGCTTCCTGCTCGAAGACGAGGTGTTCGTGGCCAACTACCTCGACTCGCACCGCGGCTTGCAGGAAGTGGAGGACCTGAAACGGCTGGTCCGCTCGGGGCAGATCGAGATCGCGCCGAAATGGGCGGCCATCTACCAGGAGCTTCCGGACGGCGAGGCCCAGGTCCGGAACCTGGCCATCGGCAAACGTTATGCCCGCGAGGTCTTCGGCGTGGATCCGCAGGTCGCCCACCTGGGCGATCTGCCCGGCTACACGCCGCAGTATCCTCAACTTTTGCGTCAGGCGAGCGTGCCCTTCATGGTGATGACCCGCATGGGCCCGGCCGACAAGTCGCTCTTCCACTGGAAGTCGCCTGACGGTTCCCGGGTGCTGGTCTGGAGTTCGTTGAAAAGCTACGCCTGGGGCACGTTCCTCCATTCCTCGATGAGCGAGGAGCGGAAGCTGGAGCGGTTCCGCAAGGACCTGGCCGACGTGCGGGCGACCACCGACGCCCCGATCCTGATGCACTTCGGCTGCGACCTCTGGGCGCCGCCCGACAACCTGGTGGAGATCGTCGAGCAGTTCAACCGCAAGTCGCCCGCGAGGCTGGTCTTCGCCACGCCGCTGGAGTATTTCCACCGCGTGGCGTCGCGGTCCGGCATCCCCGAGGTTTCCGGCGAAATCCCGTCGTCGTGGCCCAACCTGGTCTCCTCGCTGCCGAACCTCTGGCCGCCGATCACGCCCGCCACGAACACGCTCCTGTCGGCCGAGAAGTTCGCGGCCATCAACGATGCCCTCGGTTACGCCGGCTATCCCGGCCGGGAGTTCGAGAACCTCTGGAAGTCGCTGCTGGAGGCGCTCGACCACAACCAGGACGGCCAGGGCGGATGGCCCGGCGACCGCGGCAAGATCGAGTGCCGGGAGGTGGCCGCCCTCCGCGCCGGACAGATCCTCCGCGACATGCTCCGCAACGTGGCCGAGCGCGTCGAGGTCCCCATCGCCGGGAGCTTTCCGATCGTCGTGTTCAATCCGATGAGCTGGACGCGGGACGACGTGGTCCGGACGCACGTGACGCTCTTCGGCGAAGCGAATCCGTCGGACATCGGGCCGTTCAAAAAGGGAATGCGTCTGGTCGATGAGACGGGCCGGCCCATTCCCTTCTACGTCGAGCAGTACAGTGAGAACATTTCCCGGGCCTTGGAGATGGTGTTCGTCGCGCGGGACGTCCCGTCGCTGGGCTATCGGACCTACTACCTCGTGGCGGCCGAGCAGCCGGACGAGTTCCCCGCGGCCGCGACCGTGAAGCTCGATGCCGAGCGGGACCGCCGCGAGCCTCGCCGCCCGCTGGGGAGCGACGTGCTCGAAAACCGGTTCTATCGCCTGTCCGTGGACCGGGCGACCGGGCGGGTCACGCTGTTCGACAAGGCCCTGAACCGCGACGTCTGCCGCGACATGGAGGTGGCCGCCCTCGAGGAGCGCGGCGGCAACTACATCGGGATCGAGTCGCCCAGCGGCCGCACGCTGATCAGCACGGTCGAGCACATGGCGGTCGAGGAGAACAACGCGGTCCGGGCCGTGGTGCGGATCGAGCTGCGCATCGCCGACATCCCGATCGTGCAGCGGCTCACGCTCTACCAGGGCCTCAAGCGGCTGGACGTCGAGAACACCATCGAGTGGCGGGCCCCGCGTTTCCTGCGGATCCGGCAGATGTTCCCCACGGCCGTCCCGGACGCCACGATCCATTACGGGATTCCTTTCGGAGCCAACGCCTCGGACAACCTCATCCCGAACGCGGGAACCCGGTTCGGCGACGAAATCACCAACGAATCGTGGCGGCGGTCCCGGCTCGTCCAAGGCTGGCTCCACGCCGGCGCGGCCGACGGAGGATTGACCATCGCCGCGGACCGCGCACAGTTCCGTTTGGAGGACTCGGCCATTTGCGCCGAGATGCTCCGCGGCACGCGGTTCACGTCGGTGAAAGTGGTCCGGGGCGAGGAGATCGGCTCGATGCACTATCCGCCGCCGGGCATCTACGTCTTCCGCTACTCGCTCTCGTCGGCGCCCGGCGACTGGAAGGCCGCGAAGGCCTATCGCGCCGGCCTGGGCCTCAACAACCCGTTGTTGCCCGTCTACGTGGCCGACGCGGTCTCGTCCAAGTCGCTGCCGCCGACCCGGTCGTTCTGCTCGCTGAAGGCCGACAATGTCGTGGTCAGCGCGTTGAAAAAGGCCGATCTCGGCTCCTCACTCGTGCTGCGGGTCTATGAAATCGAAGGCTCCCCGATGGAGACTCCGGTGGAATTCCTAGGGCGCCCGGCCACGCTCGGCGAAGTCAATCTCCTGGAAGAGAACCTCGATCAATCGCCGCAGCAGGTCCTTCGCGGCGGCCCGTACGCGATCAAGACCCTCCGGCTCGAAGGGCCCAAGGGTCTTGCCCCCACTGCGAAAGGGACACGATGAGAAGCCACCATTCGGCCAGCGCATGGCGTCGGCGGAGCCTGAGTGTCGGGTTGGGTGCCACTGCCGGCTTGTCCAGCAGTGCCGGGAACACGGGTGGGCAAGCCACCCGTGGCACCCGACGAACCCAGGGCGTCGGACTAGTGCTCCGTCAGTCGTGCTTTGATGTGTGGCACAGCCGCCCTCGGCTGTGCGAAATGCCCTGCACAGCCGAGGGCGGCTGTGCCACACGGGATCATCGCTTCATCCATCAGAGCA
>Ga0067045_1030638_pt1 | contig 14563 bp, 12 predicted proteins | sample TerdegcTABiofilm_FD_59184 | JGI IMG/M metagenome (GOLD analysis project Ga0067045, IMG submission 59184) | Combined Assembly of (Gp0054472, Gp0054536) Wastewater bioreactor microbial communities from Singapore -Terephthalate degrading...
CGTCCGCGAGTCGACTCGCTACTCTTGCACGTCCGGCGCTTCTCGTCGGCGCCGCGAGATGAATTTTGCAGGGCCGACTAAGTGAGGGCAAAGGTCAGTCGTTGCTGAATCTGGCCAGTCAAAAGGAGCGGCGGAGCCATTTCCAGACCATTTCGATATACATGAATGCGAGGAATCTTCAGGTGCGGGTGTTTTTCGTGGTTGTATTCAATAATGTGCTGCGCCAACTGGTGTTCGTATTCCTGTACTGTCAAGCGTGCAGCGCTCTTGGCCCTTTCACGGACTTTGCTGTATTTAGGGTTGAGCCCCACGGCGACTTTGGGAATGTAGCCCGGCATGTGATGGATGTACCGAGACTCCACGGTGTTAATGCATCGTTCCACGGTGCCTTTTAAGTCCCCGCGCCGCGGCGGAATACGCAAAATCACGACGCCTGACATCAACAGCATGATGGTCGTAGCGTTCGAGATGAACTCTGCACCGTTGTCCATGGCCACCAAATGGGGAAGGCCAAACACATCCCACAGTTGCGCAACGTCTGAAAGACTCGATGGCAGCCATGTGCTTTTTGGCATGACGTAGCGCTTATACAACCGGACAATATCGCGCGACGTCGGACTGGTTGTCGTGACAAAACTGCCAATTACTCCGGATGTGTGGTCGACACCCAAGCCATCAAAGTACAGCTCCGGCTGATTCCAATTGCTGTTGGGATACAGAAATACGCCGTACTTTGTGAAATCAAATTCCGTCCGTTGGCCGGGATACCATGTGTGCAGCTTCCCAATCGCACGAACGTCTTGAACCGCAAACAGGTGACCAAGCAGGCGGTTCTTCTGTTCAAACTTGTCGTGGGCCTTAAGGAGCTGACGAACGAACTCCATGGAGACAGAAGATTCGGTCATGGCCGCATCTCCAGGTTGTCCAACCCCTTGTTGACTTGCCGGTGCAGCCCCGCCGCTGAAACAGCAGGTTCTTTATTTAGTACCTCGGCGGCAATTTCTCGTGCAAGGTCATACAACTCACGACTCTTGGACCATGGGCTGTACTCAACGCCTTTTTTCTGCAAGGCCGCCATGTCGTGACCCGCATAGCGCCATCGCAAGATGTCGTGATACAGCGTCCAAGCCGACCAGTCAGGGGCGTATCCAGTCCCCATTTCGGCATGCCAAACCGACAATTCGGCGCTGGCCTGGGCGAGGGTCTCCCTGAAAACTTTTGATTTGGGTGAGCGCCCCTCCAACGGTAACAACGCCTTCAGTAAATAGACCTTGCTGTGCCAGTCGAACATTCGCGGGATGGAGAGGTGCGAAATGTCAGTCCACTGTCGACGACGCACCCCCAAAGGCTCCGGCTCTTCCAGGTCGTCCAACATCCGAGCTTGTTCGCTGGCCACCAAGGTCGCGAGCTCGTTTCTGCTCACAGTCGAAGCGGGCCCTGCATAACCTTCAAGTTGCAGTTCAACGGTAGAGGCCATCCGCTCGCACTTGGACACCAAGAATCGCGACCCCCCGATTTCCAGCCGCGTGCCGACCCGAAGGGAAAATGGCGTCAGTCTCGACACAGTTCTAACTCCGTCAGCTGGAGGGGCCGGTACTGCAAAGGCAGCCGTTGCTGGTAAAGCAATTGGTAGAGCAGGGCGACCGGCACGCCCGCGGCAGCGGCACGCTGGCGCCAAGTTTTCAAGTCTGCTTCAGGAAATGCGAAGAGGCGCCCCATGGCCTTCTCTGCATTGGCAGGAGCGAACTCGAGCTGTGCGTATGGGCGCAGCAGGGTCACGGTCTGCAGAAATCCCGACTTTTCGAGGTCGAGGCGGTACACCACGGTGTACGAAACCCCTCGATGGGCAAAGTGGGCCTCTAGCAAACGCAGCTTGGCTTCTTCGGCGGGACGGAGCTGCTCGCGTGAATATTTGGCTTCGAAGATGGCCAGCTCGCCGGTGTCGAGGGTCACCTCGTAGTCCGGAATGCAAGACACCCCCGGTAAATCACCGTTTGCAGCAAAGTCAAACTTCTGCGGCTCGAAGTCAAACTGAACCACGTCATGCCGCCACTCAAGGTACGTGGCACAGGCCAAGGCACTCAGAGAGTCAAAAGCGAGCACGCCACTCCCCGGTGGCGCCGTGCCCACCTTGCGCCTTGCAGGGTGGGCCTTTGGCGAAGTCATCAGCCCCATGAAGCGAGGATGTTCGCCTGCGTTAGAGATGGTTCGTGTGGGGCTCTTGAGCTGTCTTGGCATCGTTCATCTCTTGTTCCGGAGATGAGCAAGGATACCAGAAAAGAAATAAAATCCTTATAAATCAAATACTTACGTTCTGTTTGTGATGTTTGACTCAACATCCAGTGCAGCTCTAAAGACGGGTCAGGCACCAGCTTCCCAGACAGCCGCTGATGGGGCTATCCCTTGGTATACCGACATAATGGGGTGCATTTTTGTTACATCCCTGGTCACTGCTGCTCCATGCTCGACGACATTAAAAAAACACTCTGGGCCACCGCCGACAAGCTGCGTGCCAACATGGACGCCGCTGAATACAAGCACTTGGTGCTCGGCCTCATCTTCCTGAAGTACGTCAGTGACACCTTCGTTGCGCGTCGTCTGGAGGTGGAAGCCCGCCTGAGAAACTCCGAAGACGAGTTCTATTACGGCGAGGCTGACGCAGAAGACATTGCCGCCGAGCTGGAAGACCGGGACTATTACAAAAGCGCCAACGTCTTCTGGGTGCCCGAAGGGGCACGCTGGGAAAGCATCCGCTCCATGGCCAAGAACGTGGAGATTGGCAAGTTCATCGACAACGCGCTGACCATCATCGAGGCCGAGAACCCCAAGCTCAAGGGCATCTTGGACAAGCGCTACGCTCGCGCCCAGTTGCCAGATGGCAAGCTGGGTGAGCTGGTGGACTTGGTTTCCACCATCGGCTTCGGAGACAACCCCGCTGTGGCCCGTGACGTGTTGGGACAGGTGTACGAGTACTTCCTGGGCCAGTTCGCCAGCGCAGAGGGCAAGAAGGGTGGCCAGTTCTACACCCCGGCCAGCATCGTCAAAACACTGGTCGCCGTGCTGGCCCCGCACCAGGGCAAGGTGTACGACCCGTGCTGCGGCTCCGGTGGCATGTTCGTGCAGTCCGAAAAATTCATCGAAGCGCACGGAGGCAAGCTGGGCGACGTGAGCATCTACGGGCAAGAGAGCAACCCCACCACCTGGCGCTTGGCCGCCATGAACCTGGCCATTCGCGGCATCGACTTCAACCTGGGCCGCGAACCGGCCGATACCTTTACCCGCAACCAGCACGCCGACCTCCGGGCTGACTTCATTTTGGCCAACCCACCGTTCAACATTTCCGACTGGTGGCACGGCAGCCTGGAAGGCGACCCGCGCTGGGTGTACGGCGACCCACCGCAAGGCAACGCCAACTACGCCTGGCTGCAGCACATGCTGCACCACCTCAAGCCCACTGGGCGCGCGGGCATCGTGCTGGCCAACGGTTCAATGAGTTCCAGTCAGAACAACGAAGGCGTGATTCGCGCCGCGATGGTGGATGCCGATGTGGTGGAGGTCATGATTGCCCTGCCGGGTCAGTTGTTCTTCAACACCCAGATTCCGGCCTGCCTATGGTTCCTGGCCAAGACCAAGAAGCGCAAGGGCGAGGTGTTGTTCATCGATGCCCGCAAACAGGCCAAGATGATTTCACGCGTGCAGGCCGAGCTGGACGATGCCGCCATCACCCGCATTGCTGAGACCGTGGCCGCGTGGCGCGGCGAGGTGGAAGAGGGTGCAGCCGTCACCGAGTACCAAGACCAACCCGGCTTTTGCCGCAGCGTGCCGCTGGCAGAGATTGCCCAGCACGGCCATGTGCTGACCCCGGGCCGCTACGTGGGCGCCGAAGAGGTGGAAGACGACGACGAAGCCTTTGACGAGAAGATGCGCAAGTTGACCGAAAAGCTGGGCGAGCAGATGGCCAAGGGTGCGGAGTTGGATGCGCTAATTCGGCAGAAGTTGGGGGGGCTGGGGTATGAGTTCTGAGCAGTCTCTTCCGGAAGGATGGTGCTGGTCAACGTTGGATGCAGTTCGGGCACCAGGGAAGTCTGTTGTATCGGGGCCGTTTGGGTCCAACATTGGAAGCCGATTTTTTGTGACTTCAGGCGTCCCTGTCATTCGCGGAAGCAACCTAACAACGGGAATGGACCGTTTCCGGGAGGATGAGTTTGTCTTCCTGACTCCAGAGAAAGCAGCTGAGTTCGCTTCCTGTGAAGCTATCGCTGACGACTTGATATTTACTGCTGCCGGAACGATTGGTCAGGTAGGATTGATACCCAAGAAGTCTAAGTATCCGAAGTACATCATCTCAAACAAGCAGCTTCGGGCAAGACTGGACACTTCCAAGATTGACCCGGAGTTTGCCTACTATTGGTTTGCTTCGCCAGCAATGGTCCAAACCATTCAAAGTCGGAATACGGGCTCGACGATTCCACTGATAAATCTATCCGTACTCAAGTCTCTTCCGGTTCCGGTGCCACCTTTGAGTGAGCAGCGACAAATTGCGGATTATCTGAGCGTACTCGATAGTCGCATCACTCTCCTGCGCGAAACCAACGCCACCCTGGAAGCCATCGCCCAAGCGCTGTTCAAGTCGTGGTTTGTCGATTTCGACCCCGTGCGCGCCAAGATGGAAGGCCGCGCCCCCGAGGGCATGGACGAGGCCACGGCGGCGCTGTTTCCGGATTCGTTTGAAGAGACGGAGTTGGGGTTGGTGCCGAGGGGGTGGAGCTGGGGCGCACTGAGCGATTTTGCAACGTTCCAAAATGGCTACGCCTTTAAAAGTAAGGATTGGACTGATACCGGACACCCAGTCATAAAGATTGGAGATGTCAAGCCTGGCATCATTGATTTGGCGAGCTGTTCCTATGTATCTCAGCAGACGGTCGTCGGATTGGAAAGATTTAGGCTTAAACGTGGTGACCTACTTGTAGGGATGACTGGCTACGTTGGGGAAACTGGCCTTGTTCCTGCTGCTGAGCCTGCGGCTTATCTAAATCAACGTGTTGGCCGCATAGTTACTAAATTAGGTTGTTCTGACCTAGGGTACGTTTACTGCATTGCACGGTCCGAAGCGTTCAAAGAGTTTGCGGAAGCACAATCCCACGGAAGCGCGCAGGCGAACGTGAGTGGTGCCTCGTTGATGGCCTTTCCTGCAGTTCTAGCCCCATCGACATTGATAGATGTCTTCAACAGTGCAATTGCTGGCATGCTGGAGGCTATTTTGTCAAACCACGAGCAAGCCCAAACGCTATCAAACCTCCGCGACACACTACTCCCCCGCCTGATTTCTGGGCAGATTCGTCTTCCAACGGTAGCACTTGAGGAAACGCCATGATGGAAAAGCCTGTTCAGACTCCAGAATCAGTGTACGAAGACCGACTTGTTTGTTTTTTGGATATTCTAGGATTCAGCAATTTGGTCAGACAGTCTATCCAACAGGTGTCGACTCAAAACGCTCTGTATGATTTTTTGCATAAATACAGTAATCATCAGCATGCTAAAGAGGTGTTTTCAGGCTTCGGAAATGGGGATGGCAGCCCATGTCGTGACTCAGATTTCGATGCGCTGAAAGTTCAATACAGCTACCGTTTTACTCAATTTTCTGATTCCTTTATTTTCTCCGTGAGAACTGAGGACAGATTTTCGATTCAGTATTTCCCGATATTGGTTGGGCAGTTTATGCTGCATGCCCTTGACCTTGGCTTCTTGGTTCGTGGTGGTATTGCCCGCGGTGCTATGGTTCACTTGGAGAATGGACCCGCATTCGGGCCAGCGTTTATACAGGCCTACCAAATTGAAGAAAATCAGTCTGTCTTTGCACGTGCCGTATTAAGCAAAGAGGCTTATGAGTGCATTAGAAATTCTGGCTCGAACACTACCGATTGGATAGAAGCTGGCCCAAATGAGGAATTTGAAATAACTGTAGCGAGTTTCCTGAAGCAAAAACACTCTAGTTCATTGGCTTCGAAGCAAAAGATACCAGCATTCAGCGATGCCCTTGATAAGGTGGCTCGCTTACTGGTTGGGCTTGAGAGTTCTGAACAGGACCGAGTTGGCGAGAAGTACAGATATGTGATTGCCCGACTTCGGCGTGCCATCGAAGAGGCATAAAAATGAGCGCGCAACTTTCTCTAAAGCTTCCTTCATTATCACGTAAATTTTATCGCTTCCAGTCAGCTTCTACTCCTGGCGACGACCGCTTGAGCAAGTTAGAGTGCGGGGAAATCTGGTTTTCTGACCCTTCGTCATTCAACGACCCATTTGACCTGAATCCGAACATCAAAAATCTGTTTGAGGGTCGCTGGTGCAGTGCTCCAGGGTTTAATACTGCCATACGCAAGGCGCTCTCCTGTCTGTTAGCAGACCCAGACATGTACCAGGGGGCGCTTTTCCTTGACCCGACCCTGGTCAGTGAGTTTCAAGCTTGGGCCGGTGACGATTTTCAATATGAGTTAGCGTGGGACACACGCCTTCTCAACGCCATCCAATCTAGGATTTCGCAATTCGGCGTGGTTTGCCTGACGCCACATTGGGACAACCGCCTGATGTGGGCACATTACGCCAAAAATGGCCAAGGGTTTTGCGTCGAGTACGAGGTGGACTGGGGCAAACAAACTCCCAATTTTCGGTATGTGCCTGTTCAGTATGCCTCCCAAGTGCCTGAGTTGTGCATCTCCGAGGCCATGTTCACCCCTCATCAGTTTTTGTATCGGGTGCTGGCAACCAAGCACGCCGACTGGGCCTATGAACAGGAGGTTCGCTTGGTTTGCCTATCGCACAAGGGCAAGAATGTCACGGTTGACCCCAAATTTGTGCGAATCACTGGGTTGATTGCTGGTTATGCAATGCCGAAGCCAATGCAAGCACATCTGATTGAAACAGCAGGGCGATTGGGGGTTAAGGCTTCATTGGTTGAAGCACATCTTCACGGTAATTTATTCGTTAAGCCCTTGACATGACAGAAGACCAACTCGAACAAGAATCCCTGGGCTGGCTGGCCGAGTTGGGCTATGCGGTGCACAGCGGCTACGACATCGCCCACGACGGAGTGAACCCCCAGCGGGCCAACTACCGCCAGGTGGTGCTGCCGTTCCGCCTACGCGAGGCCATCCAGCGCCTGAACCCCCACATTCCCACGGCTGCCCGTGAAGACGCGCTGCAGCGGGTACTGGAACTGGGCATTCCAGCCCTGCTGTCGGCCAACCGCGCCTTCCACAAGCTGCTGGTGGGTGGCGTGCCGGTGCAGTACCAGAAGGACGGGCAAACTGTCGGAGACTTCGTGCGGCTGGTCGATTGGTCCGATGTGTCCCGCAACGAGTTCTGGGCCGTCAACCAGTTCACCATCAAAGGTGCGCACCACACCCGTCGGCCCGACATCATCCTGTTCGTCAATGGCTTGCCGTTGGTTCTCATCGAGCTGAAAAACCCCGCCGACGAGAACGCCGACATCTGGAAGGCCTACGACCAGATTCAGACCTACAAAGAGCAAATCCCCGATGTGTTCCAGTACAACGAGGTACTGGTCATCTCGGACGGGACGGACGCCCGCCTGGGCAGCCTGTCGGCCAATGCCGAGCGCTTCCTGCAGTGGCGCACCATCGACGGCGTGAACCTGGACCCCCTGGGCGAGTTCAACGAGCTGCAAACCCTGGTGCGCGGCGCGCTGACCCCAGCTACCCTGCTGGACTACCTGCGCTATTTCGTGCTGTTTGAGGACGACGGCCGATTGGTCAAGAAGGTGGCGGGCTACCATCAGTACCACGCCGTGCGGGCTGCCATCGGCCATGTGGTGGCTGCCTCCCGCCCTGACAGCGCCGCGAACCAGCGAGGGAAGGGCGGGGTGGTGTGGCACACCCAGGGCAGTGGCAAGAGCATCACGATGACCTGCTTTGCCGCCCGGGTGATGCAGGAACCCGCGATGGCCAATCCGACAATCGTCGTCATCACCGACCGCAATGACTTGGATGGACAACTCTTTGGCGTGTTCAGCCTGGCGCAGGACCTGCTGCGCGAGCAACCCGTGCAAGCCACTACCCGGCAGGAGCTGCGCCAGTTGCTCAGCAACCGGCCCTCGGGCGGCATCGTGTTTGCCACCATCCAGAAGTTCATGCCGGGGGAGGACGAAGACATGTTCCCGGTGCTGAGCGACCGGCACAACATCGTGGTGGTGGCCGATGAGGCCCACCGCACGCAATATGGGTTCGAGGCCAAGCTCAAGACCCGGAAGGTGGGCAGCAAGGGCGCTGTATTTACTGCCGATGGCGTATCCACCACCCGAGCCGCCACAGCTGAGTTTGCCCCGCCTGAATACAAAACTACCTACCAAGTGGGCTACGCCCAGCACCTGCGCGACGCCTTGCCCAACGCCACCTTCGTGGCCTTCACCGGCACCCCTGTCAGCAGCACCGACCGCGACACCCGGGCCGTGTTCGGCGACTACATCCATGTGTACGACATGCAGCAGGCGAAAGAAGATGGCGCTACGGTGGCCATTTACTACGAAAGCCGGCTGGCCAAGCTCAAATTGAAAGACGCCGAGCTGCCCCTGATTGACGACGAGGTGGACGAACTGGCCGAGGACGAAGAAGAAAGCGTTCAGAGCAAACTCAAGAGCCGCTGGGCTGCCCTGGAACAGGTGGTCGGCGCAGAGCCACGCATTCAGAGCGTCGCAGCCGACCTGGTGGCGCACTTCGAGGAGCGAAACAAAACCCAGGACGGCAAAGCCATGGCCGTGACCATGAGCCGCGAGATTTGCGTGCACCTGTACAACGAAATCGTCAAGCTGCGCCCTGACTGGCACAGCGACGACCCGGAGCAGGGCGCCATCAAAATCATCATGACCGGCAGCGCCAGTGACAAGGCCCTGCTGCGCCCGCACATCTACAGCAGCCAGGTCAAGAAGCGCCTGGAAAAGCGCTTCAAAGACCCGGCCGACCCATTGAGGCTCGTCATCGTGCGGGATATGTGGCTCACCGGCTTCGACGCACCGTGTGTGCACACCATGTACATCGACAAGCCCATGAAGGGCCACAACCTGATGCAGGCGATTGCCCGCGTCAACCGGGTGTTCAAGGATAAGCAGGGCGGCTTGGTGGTGGACTACATCGGCATCGGCAACGAGCTGAGGGCGGCGATGAAGGAGTACACCGCCAGCAAGGGCCGGGGCAAGCCCACGGTGGACGCCCACGAAGCCCTATCGCTTTTGCTGGAAAAGCTCGACGTGCTGCGCGCCATGCTGCACGGCTTTGAATACAGCGATTTCAAGACCGGAGGCCACAAAACTCTGGCGGGCGCCGCCAACCACGTGCTGGGCCTGCCGTCCGAGTCCAAAGACAAGCAGGGCAAGCCGGTGCGCGACGGCAAAAAGCGCTTCGCCGATGCCGCCCTGGCCATGAGCAAGGCGTTCAGCCTGTGCTGCACGCTGGACGAGGCCAAAGCGCTGCGTGAAGAGGTGGCCTTCATGCAGGCGGTCAAGGTTATCCTGACCAAGCGCGACATTACCGCCCAGAAGAAAACCGATGAGCAGCGCGAGGCCGCCATCCGCCAGATTATTGGCCAGGCGGTGGTCAGCGAATCGGTGGTGGACATCTTCGACGCCGTGGGCCTGGAAAAGCCCAACATCGGCTTGCTGGACGACGAGTTCCTGGCCCAGATGAAGAACCTGCCCGAGCGCAACCTGGCGGTCGAGTTACTGGAACGTTTGCTGGAAGGTGAAATCAAGAGCAAGTTCGCCACCAACGTGGTGCAGCAGAAGAAGTTCAGTGACCTGCTCAGCAGCGTAATCACCCGCTACCAAAACCGCAGCATCGAAACCGCGCAGGTCATGGAAGAACTGGTCGAGATGGCCAAGAAGTTCAGGGAAGCTGCGAGTAGGGGAGAGCAGCTGGGTCTGTCAGACGACGAAGTGCGTTTCTACGACGCCCTGGCCAACAACGAGTCGGCGGTTAAGGAGCTGGCCGATGAGACGCTCAAGAAGATTGCGCACGAACTGACGGAGAACCTGAAAAAGAACATCACGGTCGACTGGGCGCAGCGCGAGAGCGTGCGCGCCACGCTGCGGCTGATGGTCAAGCGCATTCTGCGCAAGTACAAGTACCCGCCAGACCAGACGGACGCGGCCATTGAACTGGTGCTGCAGCAGGCTGAGACGATTGGTGAGAGCTGGGTCTGATGAGCATTTTTGGCAAATAGCATGACGAACGTGCCAGAAGCGCTTTCAAGCCTTGTTGAGCGCTCAATTCAACTGCACGAAACCATCCACGACCATGTGGAAACGCTAATTCCTTTTGATGAATTGCGCTTTGAAATTGCGTTTGATTCTGGAGTCCTGGCGCTTGAGCATGGAACGGCAGCTCTTCATCTCATTGAGGCTGGATGGACGAGTTCAGCTTTTGCATTGATGCGGCCCCAGTTCGAAAGCTTGGTTCGAGGAATCTGGTTGGCCTATGGCGCCAGCGACTTATGGGTGGATAAGCTTTCACAGCCGCTGACCATTGCTGCCCAGAAGCAGGCCAACGAAGGCCCAATGGTTGCAGAGATGCTGAAGCAGTTGGAGGCCGCTCCCAATGCACCAGCTGGCATTGTTAGTCAACTCAAGGAATACCGTGACGTTTCCTGGAAAGCGCTGAACAGCTTTAACCATGGTGGTATCCACGCCTTAAGCAAAAACATCACCGGCTACTCGCCGAAGCTCGTCTACGACGCACTGAGGAACTCAAATGCCGTTATGGCATTGGCAGCTCAGTTGGTGTCCATCATGACTGGCGACGAGGCGAACATGGCCCCAGTTAGGCGAGTCCATGTCGACTACGCGGACTGCTTGCCCATCGTTCACTTTCCAACGTCACGCTAAACCTGCGCCCGGCGGTTGACCGCGAAGCGACTCCTGGACGGGTTACTGAAATTTTGACAGTGGTTACCAAAATTCCGTTGGGCCGACATCCGGCTAATCCAGCTAATCTTTGGCACACGATGTATTTAACATAATATACATCGTATCTAGTAAATATAGTGCTTTCAGCTCGGGCACCATGCCATGCGCCCCCGTTCAGGGGCGCCGAGCGCTGCATCAGTATTGGATGGAGATGCCATCCTGCCCGCGACTGGCGGCTTTACGCAGCGCCTGGGTGATGATGCTGGTCGCCACGTTGGCGAAGTAGCGTGCCCCCCAGGTGGCGTACTTGTCTTCGGCCTCGGGTGTCAGAGCAACCGTTCCGGCGCACTTGCCGGTCGAGGCGATCGCGCGCAGCGCCTTTTCTATGGCGGCCTCCACCGGCTGCGAAGTCCAGTTGTTGTCGTATCCCATCGCATGCGCAAGATCGTTCGGGCCAACGAATACCGCGTCAACGCCCTCCACGGAGGCGATGGCCTGGGCGTTCTCTACGCCCTCGGGCGTCTCGATCATGGCGATGAGCGCTATGCCTTCGTTGCTGCGGGTGGTGTGCTCCATTCCGCCGAAAGCGCCATATCCCGCGGCACGCGAACTGAAGGCGCTGCCACGGCGCCCCACCCTCGGATAGCGCACTTGTTCGACAAGTTCGCGTGCTTGCGTGGCCGTGCTGACCATGGGGATTTGCACCGCCCCCGCGCCCATGTCGAGCACACGCGATAGGTCATGGGGCAGGCAGCGGACCACGGGAATGATTCCGCTGGCCCTTGCCGCCCTGAGCATGTTCTCGGTGGTTTCGAGGTCTGCGCATCCATGCTCGTTGTCGATGATGATGAATTCGAATCCGGCGTAGGCGCACATTTCGACGATGGCAGGACTGGGCAGGCCACTGAAGACCCCCCTTAAACGGCTATCGCCGCGCAGCAATCCGGACAGACGGGTATCCAAGGGATGACGGATTTCCATGGGCTCGACAGGTATGAAGGAATAGATAAAGGAGGTCAGTGGATTTCATCGGCATGAAGCATCGCTTCTTCGAGCATGCCCAGGTCGAACCTGCCGCTGCGCGCGGCCTCCAGCAAGGGCGCCTCCTTGCGCCTGACCAGGTCGATGCACTCCGGCATCTGCGCCAAGTATTGGGGCGCGATGATCACGGCGCCATGCCGATCGGCATGAATCAGGTCGCCATCGTTCACCTGGAGACCGAACACCTCCACGGGTTGCCCGAAATCGACGATGTGCACGTGCGCATGCGACGGCCCCACGCTGCCGGCAAGGATCGGGAAGGTGGGCGAAAGGTCCCCGATGTCGCGCACGGAGCCATTGGTCAGGACGCCGCCGACGCCAAGCCCCTCGTGCACGGCGGAATTGACCTCGCCCCATAACGAACCCGTTCCTGGCCGGTCGTCCATGTCCTGCATGACGACGATAACGGGCCCCAGCGGATGGCCCGCCACATGCCGGTAGTACGCCAGGCGCGTGCCACGCATCGTGGCGGCGTCAAGCCGGGACGGCGTGCTGGCGCGGATGCGGGCCGTCCGGGCGATGCCCACCACGGCCGGCAGCGGCTTTGGCGCAGCAATGAGGGTGCCGTAGGTGAAGCCATGCGCCACGCGGCCTCCCATCGCGATCTCGAGGGCGTTGCAGATGGTCGGCGTATCCACCGCGCGCAGTGCCTGGATGAGTTCGGGCGTCAGCATGCGGTTGCCTCAATCGATGGAAAGGTTGTTGGCCTTGATCAGGTTCGAGAACTTGACCGTCTCCTCGCGGATGAACTGGCGGAAGGCATCCGCCGTCATGGGCCGTGGCGAGAAGCCCTGCGCGGCCATGCGCTCCTTCACCCCCTCGCTCTTCAGAACCGCGACCACTTCCTTGTTGAGGAAGGAAATGACGGGCGCCGGAGTACCTGCCGGCGCCAGCAGGCCCAGCCACGTGACGGCCTCGAACCCAGGCACACCGGCTTCGTCCAGGGTGGGCAGGTCCGGCTGGAGGGGCGTTCGCTTGCGGCTGGTCACGGCCAGCGCCGTCGCCTGCCCGTTCTTCGCGAATGCCAGCGCCGTCGCCATGTTGTCGAACTGCATGTCGATCTGGTTGCCTGCCAGATCGACCAGCGACTGGCTGCTGCCCTTGTATGGCACGTGCACGGCCTTTGCGCCGATGCGCTCCAGCATCATCAACGTGGTCAGGTGCTGCGAGGTGCCATTGCCGCTGGTGCCATAGGAAACCGCATCCGGCTTGGCCTTGATCGCGGCGACCAGTTCCTGCACATTGCGCGCGCCGGACTTCTTGCTTGCCAGCAGCACCAGGGGGGTGTCGGCCAATTCGGTGATCGGGGCGAAGTCCTTCTCGACGTCGTAGCTGATTTTCTTGAGCAGATGAGGATTCACCGCCAGGGCGGTCTGCGTGCCCAGCAGCAAGGTATAGCCGTCGGGCTTGGCGCGCGCGACATATTCGGTGCCGATGCCACCGCCCGCCCCTGCCTTGTTTTCGACCACCACGGCTGTTCCCCAGCGCTTGCCGAGCTCGTCCGCGATGAGCCGGCCGATGATGTCGGTCGCGCCGCCGGGAGCGAACGGGACCACGATCACGACACGGCCCGTATGGGGATAGCCCTGCGGGCCGGTGCCCTGCGCGAAGGCGGCCACGCTGCCCAGGGATGCAATCAACACGGCGGCCTTCAAGGCCGACAGCACGCGGCGGCGCTTGGGTTTGAAAGAATCGAACATGGATGTCTCCTTCAGGATTTCGGTTTACTCGGCCTTGATTCGCGCTTCGCGGATGACCTTCTCCCATTTGGCGATCTCGGAGCGCTGGAAGGCGGCGAACGGCTCGGCGGTGCGCCCATCGGGCTCGACCCCCAGGTTGCGCAGCCTCTCCTGCGTATCGGGGCTGGCCACGATGGCGGCGATTTCCTTGCCAAGGCGTTCCACGATCGGCTTGGGCGTACCCGCCGGGGCAAACACGCCCTGCCAGGACTGCATCTCGAAGCCCGTCACCCCGGCTTCGTCGAGGGAAGGAACGCCCGGCAGGCTGCGCAGCGCCTTCTTCGATGTGACGCCCAGCACCTTGACGCGCTTGCCGTCGATCATGGGCCTTGCGGCGGCCACGGTCTCGAACACCATGTCGATCTGGCCGCCAACGAGGTCGACCATTGCCTGCGATCCCCCCTTGTAGGAGATCTGGCGCAACTTGGTCCCCGTGAGGCTCTGGTAGAGCTGCCCGGAGAGATGCTGGGAGGTTCCGGCGCCGGCAGTCCCATAGGTCAGGCTTTCCGGCCTGGCCTTGAGCTCCGCCGTGATTTCCGCCACCGAGTTGAAGCGGCTGCCGGCGGGCACGACCAGGACATTGCTGACCATGCCCACCAGATTGACGGGTGCGAAATCCTTGACCGGGTCATAGCCCAGGTTCTCGTTGAAAAACGGGTTGACCGCATGCGTGGTGATGGTGCCGCCCATGATGGTGTAGCCATCGGCCGGGGAGCGCGCGGCCGCCTGCGTGCCGACGATGCCCGAGACCCCCGGACGGTTCTCGATCACGATCGGCTGCCCCAGGCGTTCGCCCAGCTTCTGCGCGATCAGGCGCGCGACGCCGTCCGAAACCCCGCCCGTGGAAAAAGGCACGATGTACCTGACGGGC
>Ga0067045_1030647_pt1 | contig 14563 bp, 11 predicted proteins | sample TerdegcTABiofilm_FD_59184 | JGI IMG/M metagenome (GOLD analysis project Ga0067045, IMG submission 59184) | Combined Assembly of (Gp0054472, Gp0054536) Wastewater bioreactor microbial communities from Singapore -Terephthalate degrading...
CGGAATCCCCGTCCCCCTCGGCCGCTCCGGAGGGACGGTCCGCGCCGGCCCGATCCGGGTTTTCCGCGGCCGATCCGGCCGGCCGCGCGGCGCGGGCGGAGGAGGCCGCGCCGCTGCCCGGTGCCCGCCCCTCGGCCGGGCCCGCCGGGGCCGCCCCGTCTCCGGGCAGGACTCCGCGCCCCGGGGATTCCCCGGCCCCGGCGAGCGGCCCTGGCCGGCGCCTTCCCTTCCCGGGTTCCCGGGTCGCGGAAGACCTGTCCACGGAGGACCTCTTCGAGGCTTTGGATAGGAGAACCCTGCTCCAGGTGCGCTGGGGCTTCGGCCGGCGCCGGAACGAGGAAGCCGAGGAGGCCTTCGCGCGGATCTCCGGCCTGGTCCGGTCCCGGGGGCTCTGCCGGGCCGCGGGGGTGTACGGCTACTTCCCCTGCGAGCACCGGGGGGGCGGGCTTCTCGCCGTATACGACGACCGGGGAGGGACCCGGGAGTTCCGCTTCCCCGCCGCGGGCGGAACCGGGAACCGGACCGTCGCCGCGTACTTCGACGGGCCCTCCGCGTTCGTCCCCGTGTTCGCCGTGAGCGTCGGCGCGGAGCTTCCCCGGGCCGCCGCGGAACTTAGGGCGGAGGGCGCCCATCAGGAGTATTTCCTGCTGCATGGACTTTCCGCCGCTCTGGCGGAAGCGGCCGCGGAAGTCCTCCACCAGCGGATCGGCCGGGAACTTGTCGCGTCCGGGACCGGAGTCCCGGGCAAGAGGTTCTCCTTCGGGTTTCCCGGCTGCCCGGGGGTGGAGTTCCAGGGGGAGCTCCTTCGCCTGCTCGGCGCGGACCGGATCGGGCTGGGGGTCACGGAGGGGCACCAGCTGACGCCGGAGTTCTCGGTCACGGCCTTTATCGTTCCCCGGTCGGACGCGCGGTATGTCCCTGGTGGTACGAAGCTTGTTCCGAAGGGGTAAGCCCCGCCCCGCCGTAGACTCCCCGCCCGCCGCGTTGTAGTATGGAGGCCCCCGATACCACGAGCGGGTTCCCGGCCCGAGCGGCCGCGGGGTCCGAACAAGGAGTGCCCATGTCCGACAAGTCCAAGGTCTATGCCCATATCGAGGCGTCCGTCGACGGGATCGTCGAGCTCGAATCCCTTCTGACCGCGGTTCCCGCCATGGCCCCGGAATCCGGGGGCACCGGGGAGATGAAGAAGGCCGAGGCCCTCCTGGGCTGGCTTTCGAAGAAGGGCTTCACGAGGATCGAGCGGTTCGACGCCCCGGACGACCGGGTTCCCGGGGGGCTCCGGCCGAACCTTGTGGCCACCATCCCCGGCCGGGACGACTCGGGTCGCCTGTGGATCATGAGCCACCTGGACGTGGTGCCCGAGGGCGACCGCTCCATGTGGAATACCGACCCCTTTACGGTGGTGCGGAAGGACGGAAGGGTCTACGGACGCGGCGTGGAGGACAACCAGCAGGGGCTTGCCTCCTCGGTTTTCGCGGCCCTGGCCCTGATGGAGAACGGGCTCGTCCCGACCCATACGGTCAAGCTCCTTTTTGTCGCGGACGAGGAGTACGGATCCAAGTTCGGCATCCAGTACCTTCTGGACAAGCAGGATCTCTTCCGCAAGGACGACCTGATCATCATCCCCGACGGGGGATGCAAGGACGGGTCGGAGATCGAGATCGCCGAGAAGAACATCTGCTGGCTCAAGATCGTCACCAAGGGAAAGCAGTGCCACGGCTCCACCCCGGACGAGGGCGCCAACGCCTTCCTGGCCGCCTGCGACCTGGCCCTGAGGGTCCACGAGCTCGAGAAGACGGTCTTCACCGCCCGGGATCCCCTCTTCCACCCCGATCGAACGACCCTCTCCCCGACTATGAAGGAGGCCAATGTCCCCAACGTCAACACCATCCCCGGGGACGACATCTTCTGTTTCGACATGCGGATCCTGCCCCAGTATCCGATCGCCAAGGTTCTTTCGGAGGTCGAGAAGGTCATGCGCCAGGTCGAGGCGGCCCACGGCGTCAAGATGAGCTACGAGATCCTGAACCGGAACGAATCCGTGGCCACCAAGGCCGAGGCTCCGGTGGTGAAGGCCCTCTCCGCCGCCGTGGAGGAGGTCTACGGCGTGAAAGCCAAGGCCATCGGGATCGGCGGCGGGACCGTGGGGGCCTACCTGCGGAACGCGGGCTTCGACTGCGTGGTATGGGCCCGCCTCGAGGAGACCGCCCATCAGCCCAACGAGAACGCCCTGCTCGAGAACATCGTCGGGGACGCCAAGGTCTTCGCGAGTCTCATGCTCCGCTAGACCAGCGCCAAGCCCTCGCCGCGGAGGGCGGCCGGCAGGCTTTCCCCCGGGCCGCCCGCCTCGGCCGCGCCCGCAGCGGCCAGGAACTCCTCGAGGTCCATGCCCTCCGGTCGCCGAGCGAGGTCCGTGATCGCCTCGGCCAGGCGTTCCGCCCGCGGTCGGGGCAGTTCTACGCCCGCGGGCCGGCCGCGGTCGAACCACTCGATCCGGACTACGTCGTCCCCCGGCGCCAGGGCGGGGAGTCCGGCCAGCCAGTGAACCCGCGGACGGGACGGAAGGACCTCCCCGTCATAGGGCCGCTCCGCGGCGGCCCGGGCCAGAACCTCGACATGGTCCGGATCCAGGGTGGGGCCGGGTCCTCCGGCGACCAGACGCCGGACCGGCCGGTCCAGCTTCCTCCCGGCCATCCAATCCGCGAGCAGGGTTTCCAGGGGGCCGTCGTAGGGATCCCAGCGGCCGGAGCCCCGAAACTCGAGGTCGTTGGTCGCGAAGATCCCGCTCCGGTCCAGAGGCTCCAGGTCCGGTTCCAGCCCCGCCCGCCATCGGGCGTACAGCTCCGAATGGCGGGTCAGGACGAAGCGGTGCCAGAACGCCGAGTCCAAGAGGCCCGCCGCGAAGAGCTGGCGGACCGCTTCGGCGGAATCGACCAAGTCCCCGGGAGTCTGGCCGGGGAAACCGTAGATCAGGTAGCCGTGCACGAGGACTCCCGCCCGCTTGAAGGCGGCCAGGGCCCGGACCAGGTCCGGGAAGGTGAAGCCCTTTCCGGTCATCGCGAGTCCCCGCTCCGTGGCGATCTCGATGCCCCCGGACACGGCCGTAAGACCCGACGCTGCCAGAAGCGCGCAGCGATCCACGGTCCAGACCCGGTCGAAGCGGACGTTTCCCCAGAAGGAAAACGGTCGACCCGCCGCCCGGTTCAGGCGGGCGAACTCCATAAGCCCCGGGAGGGGAAGGGCCTCGTCGGTGAAGTGGATTCCCGAGAGCCCCGTCCGGCGTCGGGCTTCCCGGGCCGCTTCGAAGAGCGCCCCGGGGTCCGAGGGCAGGTAGCGCCGCACGTAGTCCAAGCGGGTGTCGCAGAAGGAACAGCGGTGCCAGTAACAGCCGTAGGCCAGCTGGTACTTGAGCCAGGGGGCGTCCGACCAGATCCTGTGCATGGGGTTCTCCGAGTACGGAGCCCGGACACAGCCGGATACGTCCGCGTTCCGGTAGTCCGGGAAGTTCGTGCGCAGGGCCTCCGACTCCAGGGCCGCGAACCGGCCCTCCTCGGGACAGGGGACACTGCGGAAGGAGTCGGACCGGGTGCCGGGTTCCGGAGGCAGGCCGCAGTACTCCACCGCCCCGTCCGAGGCCCGGCGAGCCGTGCGGTAGGGGGGCGGGGGAGGGAGTCCGTCCCGTTCCGCCTGCAAGCCCTCGATCAGGGAGGCAAGGGATCCGTAGCCCGCGTCGAAGCAGAGAAAATCGACATCCCGGAAAATCCCGGGATCCCGGAGGCACCGGAGTTCCGTGGAGACGTACCCCCCTCCCAGGGCGATGCGGGTTCCGGGCCCGAAGGCCGATCGGGCTTCCCGGGCCGCGGCGAGGGCTCCGACCAGGCAGCCCGGGAAGGGCACGGTCAGCAGGACGAAATCCGGGCAGGGTCCGGCGCTCCTCGCGTCCTCGGTCGGAGAATCCGCTGGGACCCGGAACTCCCCCCTGAGCCAGGGTCTGTAGAATTCCCGCATCAGGTAGCCTGAATCCGCCGCCTCGGAGACCGGGCCGTACTCCGCCCGGGAGGAGGCTGTCCGCTCGGCGTAGCGGACCGTCCCGAAGTCCGGGTCCAGGGCGAAGGAGATCAAGTCCCCCAGGTCGTCCAGGATCCGGATCGCCAGGGCCGGGGCCTCCTCGGGCTTGACCAAGCCGTCCCGCTCCTCCAGGAAGGACTCGGCGCGACTGCCCAGGGGGAGGTCGTCGGGCACCCGGGACAGGCGGAAGGCCAGGGCCGGATCGCCGCCGGACAAGAACCGGACCAGGAGCCCGGCCCAGTCCGCCCAGCGGTCGCGGTAGGATAGGTACCGGGCGGTCTGGAGGGCCGACCGGGGATCCGGCGCCGGCCGGCCGGCCAGGGAAGCCTCGGCGTCGTTCAGGATGCGACGGACGGACTCGGGCTCCATCATCCGGCGGAAGAGGCCCGCCGAGTCGTCCCGCACCGTCGTCCCGTGACCCCGGCTCCGGAGGAAGCGGTCCAGGTAGTGGACCGCGGGGTAGGGGGCGTTCAGCTGAACGAAGGGCGGCTGGATGAGGAGGAAGCGCATGGGGGCAGTATACGGTGGACAGTGGACAGTGGACAGTGGACAGTGGACAGTGGACAGTGGACAGTGGCCGCGGCGGCGCGGTAAGCCACACCGCCAAAGCGTCGGATCCATCCGCGTAGAGCCGACGCTTCCGTTCAGGGTCCACGGTTTGCCGTCCACCGATCTTGACTTCCCTCCCGCTTTCACGGTATAAATTCTCCAGAACAAGCCGCTGTAGCTCAGTTGGTAGAGCAGTGGACTGAAAATCCACGTGTCGTCAGTTCAATTCTGACCGGTGGCAGGAAGGGCCGTCCGTATAGGGCGGTCCTTCGTTTTTCTTGCCCCGGCCCTTCCTCCTGGTTACCTTAATCCCATACATCGGGGGTGGAGCTTCACAAGCTTCGTACCACTACCCGGGAATCGAGGAGGAACTATGGCCGTTATCACCTTCAAGGGAAACCCAGTACATACTTCCGGCGATCTGCCCGCCCCGGGCTCCCCAGCCCCGGACTTCCGCCTGACCAAGGGGGACCTTTCCGACGTTTCCCTGTCGGATTTCAAGGGAAAGGTGCGCATCCTCAACATCGTCCCCAGCCTGGACACCTCGGTCTGCGCCCTGTCCGCCAAGCGCTTCGAGCAGGAGGTCAAGAAGCGCCCCGGCCTGGTGGTGCTGACCATAAGCCGGGATCTCCCCTTCGCCCAGGGTCGGTTCTGCAAGACCGAGGGCGTGGAGAACGTCATCATGCTTTCGGAGCTTCGAGACCGTGACTTCGGCAGGGCCTACGGGGCGGAGATGAGGGACGGTCCCTTGGCGGGCCTGCTCTCTCGGGCCGTTGTGGTCGTGGACTCCGCCGGAAAGGTCGTCTATACCGAGCAGGTTCCCGAGATAGCCCGGGAGCCGGATTACGAGAAAGCCCTGGCCGCAGCCTCCAAGGCCACCTAGGGGATAATCGAGGTATCAAGGCTTAGGGCAGGTTCTTGTCGATGACCACCACCACCCGACCCTCCTGAAGGAGGGTTCGGTTGGCTGGTATGGTCAGGATTTTCAGGGCGTCCTCCCGGGAGATCACCAAGTCCGTCCGGGATGTTCCGAATACCCCGGAAGCCGCAATCCGGAGCGGGTTGTCCCCGGTGCGTTCCTCCAGGGACGCGGTTTGCAGGTCCTCGGTGTATCCCACCAGCCCCCAGCGGCGGATGGCCTCGGGGGAAACGAGGTTCCGCTCCAGAATGGTGTTCATTCTATCGTCGAAGACCCTCGGGAAGAGGCAGGGCATGGCCCGAGCCCGGACGTGCTCTCCCCGCACGGGAAGCTCGCCCTTGGCGTAGATGACGATGCCTGAATAGGGCCGGGACGGGGCATAGTCCAGTGGGGCCGCGAGCTCGTAGGGGCGGCTGTGCCGCACGTAGAGAGAGGCGATGTCCGTCAGGGGCAGTTCGTAGAGGGCGGAGAAGCGACGGAAGTCGGGGCTGAAGGAACTCTCCCGGCGGGATACGGACCGGATCAGGTCCAGCAGGTCGTTGATGGAAAGGGTTCCGTCCGCCAGGGTATCCCCCACGGTCCGGTAGGAATCCACGGGTATCCGAAATACGGTCTCCTGGAGGAGCCCGGGCAGGTCCCGCTCGATCATGTTCTCCGCCTCCGACCGTCCGGAAGGCATGCGGACGCCCGCAGCCCGGAGGTCCAGGGAGATCCGCGCGGAGAGGATCATGGTATCCCAGCGGAGGGTCGCGGAGGTGGAGTAGTACGAGGCCGAGGAAGCCGGCGTCGCGAGGGCGGAGACGGGCGTTCCGGGGGCGGGAGGCATCGATCCGAAAGCGGTCTGGGCGTACCCGGGCCCCGGGCAGACTGTCCGGAGGAGGGCCGCGGCCCACAGCGCCGCCGGGAGGATGCGGTTCGCCGTTCTAGGATTCTCGGGTATGCGTTTCATGGGTCGTCGCCGAGGCGTTCCGCCTCACTCCATTTTCGGCACCTTCAGGGTCATTCCTTCACGAATAATGGAGGAGATGTCCAGGCCGTTGCGTTCCGCCAGGGTCTCCGGCTGGACTCCGTAGCGAAGGGAGATGGCCCACAGGGTATCCCCCCGGGCTACGACGTAGGACCCCGAGAAATCCAGGGTTTCCGAGGGTGAGGGGGGTGCGTAGGGTCCCTTCTCCTTGAGGGCGGGTATGACCAGGGTGGAGCCGATGCGCAGGGCCTCGGGCCGCACCCCGGGGTTGAGGCGGAGGATCAGCGCCACGGTCACCTCGTAGTGCCGGGCCAGGGCGGAAAGGGTGTCCCCGGAGCGCACCGTATGTCGGTAGTAGCGCAGGGCCTGGAATTCGGGCCGGGCCAGGATCTCCCGGACAGCCCCGGCTTCCCGGGCGGGAACCTTGAGTGCGTACTTCCCTTCCGGGGGGGTGACGTCGTAGCGCAGCTCCGGGTTCCCGGTCCTAAGGACCGGAAGGGGGATCCCGGCGGCTTCGGACAGCAGGGCCAGGTCCACGGGCCGGTCCAGATCCACGCGCTCCCAGGCTGCAGGCGGGGTATCCGGGACGGCCAGTCCGTTGCGCCCGGCCCGGCCCAGCACGGATACCGCCGCCAGGAACTTGGGCACGTAGTTCACCGCCTCCGGGGTCAAGAGCCCACGGTCGGAAAGCTCCCAGTAGTCCCGGGTCCCTCCCGCGGCGGCCGCTCGACTCACGGCCCCCAGGCCGGCGTTGTAAGCCGCCAGGGCGAGTTCCCAGGAGCCCAGGGCCTCGTAGTTGGTCCTTAGCTTTCGGAGCGCGGCGTCCGTGCTCTTCATGAAGTCCCGGCGCTCGTCCACCCACTCGTCGATGCGCATGTCGTAGCCCGCTATGGAGTTCCGCATGAACTGCCAGAGCCCCGCGGCCCCGGACCGGGACACCGCGCGGGGGGACCATTCCGACTCGATCACGGGCAGGAAGAAGAGCTCCTCCGGGAGGCGGTACCAGCGGATCCGTTCGTACACGTACGAGGCGTATGGAGCGGACCGGGCGGACACGGTCTCCAGCCATGTTCGGCCTCCGGGAGATAGAAAGGCATCCCGGAATTTGCGGAATCTCTGGTTTTCCCAGGGTATGGGGATGGAAAGCCCGTCCTCCGGGGGGCGCCGGGTCAGGTACCCGGGGTCCGGGAGGCCGGGGGCTGTCGGGTTCCCGGCGGCTCCGGGAACGGCGCCGGCCGGCGGCTCCGGCTCCGTGTCGGGCCGCTGGGAGCGCAGGGGGCGGGACGGGGAGGCCGCCCGGGGGTCCGGCTCCGCGAGGGCGGGGGCGGCAGCCCCGGCTGGGGAGGAGGCCGCGGAGGGCGCGGCTCCGAAGGCCCCCGCCGCGGCCAGCAGGAACAGGAAGACCCCGCCCCGGGGCCGACGGATCGGGGCAGGGTTCAATTCAGCTTTTCCCCGAAATAGATCCCCGCCCACTCCCAGCGGCCGTGGATCTCCGGATCCGAGGGGAAGTTGATCTTCCGGAAATACAGGTACCAGGTCGCGATCCGTTCGGACCAGCCCCAGGTCCGGAGGAAGGCCTCCCGGGCGTTCGATCCCGGGTCCAGGGTCGGGGCCGAGAAGATCCGGCTGCCCGACATGAACTCGGAGAAGTCGAACAGCACCTGGCTGTTTCCCTCGGTCTGGTCCTGCTGCCAGGACATGGCGAAGAACCCGACCTTGGCCCGGAGGCGCTGGAGCGTCCGGGGGCTCCCTTGGGCCAGGGCGGCCCGGACCCGGCCCACCAGGTCGTCCAGGCTCTCGTAGGTCCAATCCTTGGGGGAGTTGGCGAACTCGATCAGGGTGCGGGCGTACTGGAAGGCGTCCGGATAGCCGGGGATGGAGGACCCGAAGTGGGGAAGGTATTTCTGGTAGGCCGCCAGGGCCGCGTCCCAGTCTCCGATCCTCTCGTACTCCTTTCCCAGCAGGAACCAGGCCGCCCCCAGGTCGATGGAATCCGGGAACCGGGCGATGAGCTCCCTTCGGTAGTCTATCCGCCGAACGGGGGAGGGGGACAGCTCCAGGAGGCGTTCCAGGCAGATCTTGTGGATCGACTCGCCCTTGAGGATAAGGTCCGGGTGATTCTTGACGATCCGGTCGAAGTAGAGGGACGCCACCTCCGGGGCTCCGGATTGGAGGTACGCGTAGGCTACGGTGAACAGGTAATGGGTCGCGTAGGGGTCCGAGGCGTCCCGTTCCACCACCCCGGTCAGGAAGGGGACCAGGCGGCCGTAGTCCCGGGTCCTGAGGTAGGCGTCCGCGATGGTCTGGACCACGGCGAAGCGCTCCTCACCCTTGATCCCCGGATCCCCAAGGAGGGTGAAGAGTTCCGAAAGCTCGCGCTCCATAGCCGTCCGTCCGGCGGCGGAGCGGTCGGTCCGGGAACCGGAGCAGGCGGTCGACAGAAGGAGGACGGCCGCGCAGAGGGCCGCCGCGGAACGGTGGAGCATGGAAAAAGCCTAGCACGGCCGTCTCGGCGTTGGCAAGAACGACCTGTGAGGCTATACTCCTATCTATGAGCGGTTCCCGGCCCCGACCTCCGAAAGATATCACCTTCGCCCTTGCCATCGCCCTGGTCCTGGTCGGAACGGCCCTGCTCCTATTGACCACCGGAGCCTTGCCCGGCCCCTCCAGGCTCTGGCCCATGGGGGTGGCCGCGGTGGGGTGCGTCATCCTGTACCTGGGCGCCACGCGTTCCCTGCCCTCGGCCTGGATCTTCGTGGGCTCCGCCTTCGTCCTGTCCGCCGCGCTATTGATCGTACGGGGCTTCATGGAATGGCCCCTTTCCCGGTACTGGCCCCTGTTCATGGTCGTCCTGGGCTGTTCCAACCTGGTCTCGGGATGGATACGGTACAAACGGCGGCGGGCCGCCTACCTGGTTCCCTCAATCGCCTTCATGATCCTGGGGGTGTTCTTTTCCCTCTTCTCCTTCGATGTCATCCAATTCTCCTTCCGCCGCTTCTTCTCGGAGTGGTGGCCCGTCTTCCTAATCGCCGCGGGCCTTGTCCTGCTGTTCCTCTATTTCTACAACCGGATCCGGTTTGCCCGGGCCTCGGGAAGGACGGAGAGATGAGCGGCCGGAGGATGCCGGGGTCCTGCGCCGCGGCTCTATCCGCGGCCCTGCTGGGAACCGCGCTCTGCCTTGCCGCCTGCGTCACCCCGCCGCCCCCCCCGGATACCGGCACGGCCCTGTCCATGCAGGGTAGGCCGGAGGGAACCGCGGCGGCCAAGGCCGCCGTGGAAGCCCTCCTTGTCCGGGGCGCCCCGGACTCCCTGGCCCGGGCCCGGGCTCTCGCGGAGTCTTCCGGCACGCTTGCCCCTTCGGATGTCCTTGTATACCGGTGGTACGCCGTGGAGCTGGGCCGGCTGGCCTATCCCGAGCGTCTGGGTACCGCTCCGGTGGTTCCGGAACCGCCTTCGGGGCACCCCTGGGCCCGGGCCTTCGCGGACGCCCGGACCGGTCGCATCGGGGCTCCCCGGGAAGGTGCGGATCCCCTCGAACTCTTGGCCCTGGCTTCCGCCCTCTTCCGGGGCGATTCCAAGGAGACCACCCGGTCCGCGGCCCAGGCCCTGGATCTCCTTGCCCAGACCCGGTTGGAGTCGCCCCTGGCCGATCACCTCCGGGGCGTGATCGCCGAGAGGTCCGGCAATCTATCCTTCGCCCGGGAGAGCTACGTGGCGGCCTTCGTCTCCGCTCCGGATTGTTACCCCGCCCTTTTCGGAGCCGCCCGGGTACTGATCGCGCTTGGACGGCCCCAGGAGGCGGTGGACATGCTTTCAGCCTCCCGGGGGTCCTTCGGGGAGATGCCCGGTTGGGTCCGCCTCATGGCCCTGGCCCTCTATGACTCGGGTCGGTACGACGAGGCGGGTCCCTATGTATTGCGTGTTCTGCGGGAGGACCCCCTGGATTCCCGGATCCTCCTGGTCCGGGCGGACATGCTCGTCCGGGCCGGGGATTACCGCCAGGCCGTCCCTCTTCTGGACGCCTACGGGGCCGTGGACCCCGCGGACCGGCGCTACCTCCTCCTCCGGGGCCGGGTCGCCTGGGAGGGATCCCGCAACAAGGACGAGGCCCTGCGGTACTTCCGAAAGCTCCTATCGATCTATCCGGAGGACGCCGAAACCCTCCTGGCCGCGGCCCGCGTCCTGTCCCAGGGCACGGCGGCGGAACGCGGAGAGGCCTATCTCATGGCCGGCCGGGTACTTGCCAAGAACCCGGCGGACGCCGGAGCCCTGCGGATCCTCCTGGCCGAAGAGATACGCCGCAAGGACTGGACCGCCGCCTTGGCCACCCTGGAACGCCTCCGGGCCGCGGATCCCGAGTACAAGGATCGGGCGGCGATGCACCTGGTCTATCGCTCCGCGGGACGGGTCGAGGACGCTTTCCGGGTCGCCTCGGAGTGGCGGACCGCCGCTCCGGACTCGGAGGAAGCCCGGATCGCCTACATCCGGTCCTTGATCGACCGCAAGGACGCGGCCGGAGCACGGGACCTGATCGCCCGAGCCCTGACCGAAAAGGGCTCCGCCCGGTTCCGCTCGAGCCTCTATTTCCTCCAGAGCCTGGTTCAACCCAACGACGAGGCGGCCCTGAACTCTCTGCGCTCCAGCCTCGTGGAGAACGTCCAGAATCTGGAGGCCCTGACCGCCATGTACGACATCTACATGCGCCAGAAGGACGCCCAGAAGGCCCGGTTCTACCTCCGCCAGGCCCTGGCCGTGGCGCCCGACGACCCCGGTCTGGCCCGCCGCCGGGAGGAACTCATCCGCCTGGGCCTGGCCCCCTGAGCCGCTCTCCCGGGTCCGTCCGGGCCCCTTCCGATCGAGGCCCCGGCACCGGGAACCTCGTCGAATCCCGCTCCGCGGACGCGCCGCCGGATCTGCGCGCCTTCCTGGAAACCGCCTACGACCAGCTGGCCCGCCCGGAGTTCCTGGATCCCGACCCCCTGGCGGTGGCCCGGGAATACGCCGATCCCGCGGACCGGGAAATCGCGGGGCTCGCGGCCGCCTGCCTGGCCCTGGGCTCCGCTCCCCTCATAGTCCGGGCCGCCCGGCAAGCCCTGGCCCCCCTCGGGCCCCATCCCGCCCGCGCCTTGGAATCCCTGCCCGACGACGAGCTATCCGCGATTTATTCCGGGTTCCGGTACCGGTTCTTCGGGGGAGAGGACCTTGCGGCCCTGTTGTCCGCGATCCGGAACGCCCGAAGGGCGTACGGATCCCTGGAAGCCCTCTTCCGGGCCGGGGACGATCCCGCGGAGCCGACCATCCTCCGGGGGGCGGACCGCTTTGCCGCCGCCCTGGAGGATCTGGCGGGAGACCGGTGGACGCGCCCTTCCGGGAAGTCCGCGTGGAGGGACAACCTCCTTCCCCGCCCGAGCCGGGGTTCCGCCTGCAAGCGCCTCTTCCTCTATCTGCGATGGATGGTCCGGAAAGACGCCGTGGATCCCGGCGGCTGGACCGGGGTGAGTCCCGCCCGCCTGATCGTTCCCCTGGACACCCACATGGGGGCGGCCTGTCGCCGCCTCGGCCTCCTTGCCCGGAAGGCCGACGACCTTCGGGCCGCCCTGGAGGTCACCGAGGCCTTCCGTCGGTTCCGGCCGGACGATCCCGTGAGGTACGACTTCGCCCTGACCCGGCCGGGGATCCATCCCTGCCTGGACGCAGACGAGTACTTTCGGTGCTTCGAGGGTAGTGGTACGAACCTTGGGAAAAGAAGCCGCCCTTGACCCTCAGGGAGAGGACATGGTAGACTTTTCGGGCGCCCAAGGGCGCGACGGGCAATAGCGCAGGTGGTTAGCGTACGAGTCTGGGGGACTCGGGGTCCGCGGTTCGAGTCCGCGTTGCCCGAGAAGCGGTTTCCGGAAACGGGGGCCGCTTTTTTTATTTAGCGGCCGCGTTCTGACAAGCCTTCTCGGGCAACGCGGACTCGAAGGGTTCGAGCGGCTCCGGGAATCCGAGACATCGAGGATTCCCGGAGCGAGAGGCCATGGACGGCCTCGAGAGCGAGAACCCCGGCCCGGAAGCCTCGGACAAGGACGTACGAGGCTGAAGGGCGAGTCCGCGTTGCCCGACCTATTCAGGGGCCATTTCTATTTGGGGTTGACTATGATTCCCGTCCCCATTGACAAGGTCCCCATCCGGGGTTAACTTTATCCTACCGCCGAGTTGAGCCGTATTGCAGGGCGGTATACAAGTACTCGCTAAAAAGGCCGTTCGCCCGTACCGGGCGCCCCAACCGGGCACAACCTTCCTGCGAGTTCGTATACCTCCCCTCGATCGGCCGCTCACGCGGTTCGGCCCGATTTGATCCTTGCTTGCGGGGCCGACCGGCCATACGCCGGGAAACTGCCGCCCGTACGGGCGGGAGACCTGCGCCGGCGTCCAGCCGGCCGCTAAAGGGGAGGCCGCCATGGCCGTCCGCATTCCCATGCTCCCGTCCGAAGTCCCCGTCCATAAGTACCGATTCCGCTTCGAAAGCCCACCCTGGATCCCGGACAGCCGCCGGGTCGAGGCCCTCGGAGACCTGGTATGGAACCGCTGATGCCGACGGGGCTGCCGCCCCGGTTCCCAGTCGCCCGGTGCCCGGGGGGCGAGAACGCCGTGCGCGCCCGGGACGTCCGGCCGGAACTCGTCCGGAGCCGCAAGGACCTGCCGGAGCGGTTTGTCCTTGGCTTCCTGGACGAGGAGGGATTCGCCCTGGAGGAGGACGGCTGGACCGCGGTCTGGAAAGGAGCAATGCCGGACGTCCGGCTCCGGTGCCGATACTTCCGCGCCCCGAACGTGTACCAGGTGGAACAGACCGTCCGGGGCGAGTCCGCGGGATGGTGCCGGATGCCCGCGCGCTTCGGCCTGGACCGGGCCGTCCAGACGGTCCTCGGCTCGGGCTTCCAGCCGGTCCTGGACCGGGAGGCGGCCGGCTTCCTTTCGGAGCGCTACCGCCTTCGGTACGTGCCCTGGGACGACAGGATGCACAGCATGGTGTGCTTCCCCGACGGGGCCTTCCGTATCCTCGCCCTGCCCGTGCACTGCGCGCTTATCGAGAACCTGACCCGGTTTCTGGCGGAACTGGCCCGGAAGGGGCTGCGAGGCTTCCCGTTCTTCGCCTTCGCCGAACTCGCCCTCTGCGTGCTCGACTGCTCGGAGGGCGGGGACGGGGAGCCCGCGGCGGATCCGGTCGACCTGGGTCTCGAGGTGATCGGGCAGACGGGCATCCTGCCCGCGGACTACCTCGCCAAGGAAGAGGCCGAGGACGGAAGCGAGGTCTGGCGGATGCGCGCCCCGGCCTACGCGGTCTTCGTCTCGGTCCCGTTCGCGGGGCTGCCCGACCTCTGCGCCGCCTTGGCGAAGGGAGGCTTCCTTCCGCGGGCGGAAGAGCCCGGGCCGGGCGTCCCGATGACGCCCTTCGTGTACCCGGGCGGCATGGAACTGTCCCGGAAGACGGTGAGCTTCGAGGATTCGGAGGGAGCCGTCCGGACGACCTGGATGATCCCACCTCCTCTGCCCGTGGAGTTCGTCAGGCAGGTCCAGCAAGACGGAAACGGTGAAGCCGGACCCGGGCCGGGCCTTGCCCAGGCGGAGCTGGTCCGGAAGACATCCCGGGAGATCCTGAAGGGGCTCGGACTTGATGCTCGTCCGGACTGAACGCCATGGGAGGGTCCGGCCGTCGGCCGCGGCCCTCCCGGGTAAACCTGGAACTCATTATCTTTATCCGAAAAGGAGAACGAAATGGCGAACATAGTTATTCGTGCTTCGGCACCAAGGGATTCCCTGCCTCTACCGCCGTGTTCTGGTCTCCGTCCGGGCAAACGGAACCCTGCCCCCGGCCTGGCTCTATGTGGTGGGGGATCGCTGGACCGGGAGCGTCAAGGAGCTAACCGGCGGAATCTGGCGCTGATTTTCCCCTCTATGATTCCAAAAGCGCTTGACAGCAACTGTCAATAACTGTAAATTATGTGCTTGATATGAGGCATGCTGGGTCGAACTTTGCCTTGAGACCAGAGAGGTGCGCTTGATGGATGAAAAACCAG
>Ga0067045_1030643_pt1 | contig 14562 bp, 13 predicted proteins | sample TerdegcTABiofilm_FD_59184 | JGI IMG/M metagenome (GOLD analysis project Ga0067045, IMG submission 59184) | Combined Assembly of (Gp0054472, Gp0054536) Wastewater bioreactor microbial communities from Singapore -Terephthalate degrading...
ATGCGATACAACTAAAGCTATTTTCAGGGTAGGGTTTAATTTTTAAATGGTTGCTTTTGAATCCTAACTACCTGATTAACAAATAGGCATTTTTTGATTTTAAATTATTTTGGACAGCTGTGATCGCTAATTACTTTATTTATTAAAATATCAAGAGTATTTTTAAATGCTTTTTCTGTCGCCTCTGTAATTGATTTAGATAACTTTCTTATGTCCGATAGACTTTCACAAGCCTCAAATCGTTTGCCCATCGAGTTCCCATCAATGTGTACTACAGCAATGTATGATTGCTCTTTTTCTGGGGAAATTTCTTCAAAATTTTTGGGGAATGCGAAATTATTTAGTATGGTTTTAAATTTATTATTTAAATCCTCACTTGCGATCTTTTCAGCATCTAATTTGGTTTTCAAAACAGAAGAGATATATTCGCCCATTACATTGTCGTATAATTCGGCACACTCGTTACTTTCTGTACAATCAAGCGTGAACCCAAATTTTTCAAGAGTTGTTTTTGGAAAATATTTATTTTTTGATTTATGAAGTAATTCGTGTAACTCTTTAATATTTTGTATGAAATTATTAATGTCAAAGTCATCTTTTATCCCAAATGATGTATTTAGTCCTGGATATTTTACTAATAAATTCTTTGAATAATTTTTGATGAATTGTTTAGCTTTTATGTTATCTCTGAAAAATATTAGAGCATTACCCCCACCAATATAACCAATCTCCCATTCAATATCGGTATTGGTTAAAATTGGCACTTCATCTGGATTTTCTTGCCAATTATTTATACCCTTTCCTACTTCATTCAATACTTTTATTAAATGTTCATCGTCATAAATGCTTTTAACAATTTGTGAAGCACCAATATTGGTTTTTAATTTATTGCTTGAAAAAATATATTGTTGTATAGATGCTGTGTCTGTAAGTACTGCTGTTAAACTCATAAGTTTATATAATTTAATATTTTAGAATCAATATCTTTCCAATCGTTAATTCCAAATACTTTAAAGCGTTCTTCATTAGTGCCAGTGTTAACTCTTAAATCATCTGCAAGATCTCTTACCTGATTTTCATTAAGAGCGGTAATCAAAATTGCACAACTTTCGTCACCCCCAATCTGTCGAGTTCTGTGAATAACTTCAAAACCTTTTGATTTACAAATGTAAGTTTGATCATCAGTAGTAATTGAAATTCCTATCAATTGATAACCTTTTATAATGTAAAAATCCAATTCAAAATTTTTTCCAGCTTCATTAATTGATAATAATGACCAACCAAATGATTCTCCTTCATCGAGATCTTTTTGTTCAAGTTTTGATTTTAATTTATCATATATATAATGTTCAAGCCATTTACCATCAAGGTATTCCCACGTATGTTTAATTCTTTTTTTGAAATCATCATTTCCCATTTTATCTTCAGGGATCCATAGTTCATAAATACCATTTTTTACTATATGAATCTGTCGATCTTTTGGAAACGTATCTAGTATATTTTTAGCAATATCTGGAATGTTGTTTCCAAAATTTTTTACAATCGATTTAATGCTAAGCGGAAATTCTTTATTAATAGTTTCGAGAAATTTATTTTTTTTACTTAAATCACATGAAGACTTAATGTATCGAGTATTCTGATACCATTGAAAAAATTCTTTTATTTTGTTGTTTTTGATTCCTTCATTAAATTCGTCTAGAACATCTTGGAATACTACTTTTTCTGAATTTGTTATATCATACCCATGTAGCTTGATTAAATCTTGAATATTTATAAAAACCTTATTACGCAGATCCCCATCAAATGGCTCATAAGTTCCATCATCGTATTTAAGCAAATAACTTCTGGTATCAAGGTACGAATATTTTACATTAGTAAATTTTTCCTTGAAAAACCTGTGGACATGAACCGACATGGTTTTAGTACCACCTGTATAATTAAGGTGATAGGCGGAATTCTTGTTCCATTGAACTTTGCCTAAATCCTTTTCAATTTGAGTTGCAGAACCAACATTAGAAAGAGAAATAAGCTCTATGGCAATTTTAGAGAAATCTCTTTCAATCAATTCTTTCAATCTATCAGCATAATCTTTTGTTCCTTGTTGGTTATTGTTATGCTCTGAATAAATTAAGTAAATTTTTGAAATATTATAATTTTGTTTTAACAAGTATTTGCTTGTCACCAAGCAAGGAAGGGGATTAGTCCCAATCGTTAGTACGAGGTTGAAATTGTTTAATTTGGTATTATTCATTTTTTCTCTCCTTTCGTTTTATCATACCATATCCTATGCTTACTCTCTTGCCCAGGCCGATATGGTTGGGTAGTGAGACATTGGTCGAAAAAGTTAAGTTGAATGCTATGAGGTGATTGCCTTTATGAGGGATAGTCTTTGTTGTGGGTGTGCTGGTTATTGATAATTCTATGGGTTTGTCTATTGTCCAGCCAACTCCTTTGGCAAAGGCAAGAATGTTGCCTGTTAATATTCTCTGAAGCATTTTCAGTCTTTCAATCTCTGAGTTAATTTGTTTAAACTTGAGAAAATTTTCCTGGCTAAGAGCTAGCCAGTCTCGGATTTGATATTCTACCCGTTTATCCCATACCTCCAAGGGAAAATTAAAAAGAAAGAGTTGGTTTACTTTCATCTCCACTTTTCGGTCGCCAATATGGATGCTCCAATCGGGTTGCTGAAAATATCGGTGTATTTCGTCAACACCATCATTGATGCATTGGATAGCCGGATGTGATTGGATGGTCTTGTATTGGATTGTAGGATATTTATATCGGTAACCATCTTCCAGGTGATTATGAAACAACACATGTTTAGGCCCTACTTTATCTATTACAGCTCCCCTGAATGCCGGGATTTCATAAGGTTGCATCTCGGCGGAAAAAGAGACTGTCAGGAGCCTTATTTTATGCATTGTCATTCTTGTTTATTGTATTTATGAACTGTTGTAAAAGCAAACTTGGTCAACTTATCACTGTCAAAATTTGCTTTTCCGCTCCAAAGATGAAAATAAATTCGATAAATGTAAACGTTTGATGAAATTTTTTTGACTTTAAATATCTAGCTGATATTTAGTGGGTTATTTGTTTTATTAGATCTTATGCGTTTCACTTGTTTAAATGCTTAATTATCAGCTGTTTGGTGATCCAGTGATTTAATATGTGATAGTTTATATGTGTTATCTACCTTGTAATCGTTTGTTTTATAGCTTTTATGGGTCTTTTTCTCAGGCAGGGGTTGCCAATTATTTCATACTACTGAGCATCTCCCTCGCTTTCTCCGCAATTTCTTCCGCAGAGTGATTGAGCATACATTTAAAATGGCCTCTGGGGCATTGCGGGAAACCTAGCTTACTACAAGGCCGGCAGGGGAGGTTATTTACTTCGGCATGCCAAACGAGTTTATCAGAATAGGCCGGTAAGTAAGGTCCCATGCCGAAGGCTGGGACGGTATTCCCCCATACAACGATCATGGGTTTGCGAAATGCAGTTGCCATATGCATTAGTCCTGTATCGCCCGTAATCACCAGTTGGGAAAGACTGAGTGCCGAGGCCGATTGTAGCAAGGAGTATTTCCCGCAGGCATTTACTGCTTTATTGCCCGCATGTTTTACGATGTTTTCAGCCTTGGCATGATCCTCCTTTCCTCCTAATAGCATTACAGGGAGTGGGAGCCGCTCAACAATGGAAAGGGCCAGCGATTCGGGAATTTGCTTTGTAGGATGTTTGGCTCCCACCACAAGGGCTATGAACCCTTGCTGCAGCCGTTCAGGAAGACCTTCAGAGCGTAAGGTCTCGTCAGGAGGAATAAATAATTCAATTCCCTGAGCGTCGTTTGTAATACCCAGTTTTTTTACCGCCATAAAATACCTGTCAACCACATGAATGTCGGGAAGCAGGTTGATACGGGTATTTACCAACAACCATTTTTTTGCATTAAGCTTGGGGAAACCGGAGGATGGTCGCCGAAGAGCCATCCTTAGCCTGTAGCTTCGCCAATTGCAGTGAAGGTCAGCGATGAAATCGAAATTTTCCCACCGTAATTGGCTGATTACTTCACTGAGGTTTTTTTCAAACTCCCAAACTTTATGAATATGAGGATTGTATCTGAGGAGTGGAGTATAAGTGCTGCGTGTCAGGTAATGGATTTCAGCCTGGGGCAATTGTTGATGCAGGCATCGAATGACTGGAGTTGTCAATACAATGTCGCCAATTGAGCTGAAGCGCAGCAATAGTATTTTCATGGCTAATTTTTTCACAAAAGTAAAAGAAGCAGGTGTTTTGTGGTGCATAGCAGAGCTTGGATGGGAATTGTAACTTTGCGCCATGAAAATCATAGATACACATTGTCACCTGTATCTCGAAGAATTTGATGTAGATAGAGAACAGGTCTTGGCCCGTGCAAGGGATGCAGGGGTATCGAAAATATTATGCCCTGCCATTGATAGCCGCACCCATGATAGAATGCTTGAGATTTGCCGGCTTTCAGATGGATTCATGATTCCCATGATGGGACTCCATCCAACCAGTGTCAGGGAAGATTACCAGGAAGAGTTAAAAGTTGTAGAAAGATATCTGGCTGAGAATAAGTATTTAGCAATAGGTGAAGTCGGAATAGATTTGTATTGGGACACAACTTATATCAAGGAGCAGGAAGATGCCTTTCTCACACAAGCCCTATGGGCTGCTTCAATGGGTGTTCCGCTGGTCATTCATAGCCGTAATTCTATGGGGCATATTTTGGATTTGCTTGCAAAACATTCCATAAAAAACCTTACAGGAGTTTTTCACTGTTTCAGTGGAACGGCTGAGGAGGCGAGCAAAGCCATAGATATGGGTTTTTACCTGGGAATCGGTGGGCCGCTTACCTATAAAAAATCGAACCTGCCGGAAATCATCAGGAATGTTCGAAGGGACCGTGTAGTAGTGGAAACAGATGCACCCTATTTGCCTCCGGTTCATTTTCGGGGAAAGCGAAATGAACCCTCCTGGTTGAATTTAGTGTTGCAGCATCTGGCAGTTATTTGGAATATCTCGGCTGAGGAGGCCTCAGCTATCACTACACAAAATGCTCAAAGATTGTTTCAATTCATTTAAATCATGTTAAGCGAAAGAAGATCAGTTCTCGTAATTTATACAGGCGGAACCATCGGCATGATTCGTAATGCTGAGACAGGGGCCTTAGAACCTTTTGATTTCGACCATCTGTATCGCCATTTGCCTGTGCTGGAAAGTCTCAGGTGCAGAATCGACAGTTATTCCTTTTCACCTCTTATCGACTCATCTGATATGAACCCGGATTTTTGGGTACGCCTGGCAGAGGTAATAGAAGAGAACTATGAAAAATATGATGGTTTTGTGGTTTTACATGGAACCGACACCATGGCCTACACTGCATCGGTTTTGAGCTTTATGCTCGAAAACCTTAATAAACCAGTAATTCTTACAGGCTCACAATTGCCTATGGGCATGATTCGGAGTGACGGGCGGGAAAATTTTATCACCTCTGTAGAAATTGCTACGGCATATGAAGACGATACACCCATTGTTCCTGAGGTAGCCATTTGTTTTGAGAATAAATTGCTAAGAGGCAATCGGACTACCAAGTTTAATGCCGAGCATTTCGATGCTTTTTTTTCGGGTAACTATCCCCCTTTGGCTGAAATAGGTATTCACATACGTTTTAACCGAAACCAAATTTTGAAACCCAATTTCCGTAAGTTGAAAGTTCACCGAAAACTAGACACAGGGGTGATGATTTTGAAGTTATTTCCCGGTATTGAGCCAGCCATGGTTGAGGCTATGTTAAGCGTTTCAGGGTTGAAAGGGGTTATCCTGGAGACCTTTGGGTCAGGTAATGCTCCTACAAATCAGGCATTTCTGGATACTATTGCAAGGGCCATTGCAAGAGGAATAGTAATTTATAATGTAACGCAGTGCAAATCGGGAGCTGTGGAACAGGGGCTTTATCAGACCAGTTTACGATTAGGGCAGTTGGGTGTTGTCAGCGGGGCAGATATTACTACTGAAGCCGCTTTGGCCAAAATGATGTTTTTATTGGGTGAAGGATATAGTGGTGAAGAGCTTGCAATGCTGCTTACCCGGCCATTGCGGGGTGAAATGAGTGCTGAACATCTTTAGTAATTATTCTGATAATCAGTTTGTTGTAAAAATTGTTCACTGAATTGGAAAAAAATAAAGGCCAAGCAGGTTTGAGATTTTGTGAATGTTTGTAAATTAGCGCCCTGAAAAAGGAAGGTGAAATAAACCTTTCCTTTTTGCGTTGAAAAACGGAGAGATGGCCGAGTGGTCGAAGGCGCACGCCTGGAAAGTGTGTATACGCCAAAAGCGTATCAAGGGTTCGAATCCCTTTCTCTCCGCAAGAAAAGAAACCTTTTAAAACAAACGAAAACAAACCAAATTAGTCATTAAAAACCCAATTCGTCGCCTTATGAAAAAGCTGATTGCCTTGTTATCAATTGCAGGAATGCTGTCTTTCGGTATGGTTAATACCGTTATTGCACAGGATACTACTCAGGCCGGGACCACGCAGGTTGATTCTGCAGCCCAGGCTCAAACCACTGCTGCTCCAGAAGCCACCCCGGCTCCTGAAAGTCAGACCTTCCATCAGGTTTTGAAAGAAAAGTTTATCCAGGGTGGTGCTGGCTGGATGACCCCTATTCTGATTGTGCTTATCATCGGCCTGGCACTGGTAATTGAAAGAATTATTTATCTTAACATGTCGAGCACCGACACTCGCAAGCTTCTCAATAAAATTGAGTCAGCTCTCGAAACCCAGGGTGTTGAAGCTGCTAAAGAAGTTTGCAAAAATACCCGTGGGCCTGTGGCTGGTGTATTTTTCCAGGGTCTCGATCGTTTTAAAGAAGGCATGGATGTAGTTGAGAAATCCTTAGTTTCCTATGGTAGCGTACTTACCGCCCGTCTTGAAAATAATTTGTCGTGGATAACCTTGTTTATCGCATTGGCCCCCATGCTCGGGTTCTTGGGTACGGTAGTAGGTATGGTGCAGGCTTTTGACGCAATTGAAGCTGCCGGCGACATTTCACCCACCGTTGTAGCTGGTGGTATGAAAGTGGCACTGTTGACCACCGTATTCGGTCTTATCGTAGCTATTATTCTTCAGGTGTTCTACAACTATTTGCTCTCCAAGGTTGAGTCGATAGTCAACGAAATGGAAGATGCTACCATCTCCTTCCTCGACATCCTCATCAAATTCAAAAACACTAAATAAGTAAGGTTATCATGGATAGCATTATCAATATTGGACTATACATAACCTATGCTTTAGTTGCAGTTGCCCTTGCCTCAATGGTACTTTTCCCGATTTTCAATATGGTTACCAATTTTCAAAGGGCAAAAGGTGGGCTGCTATCGGCATTGGTTCTGTTTGCAATCATTGCAGTTGCCATAGCTTTGTCGCCTGCAGAGCAAGGCCTGTTGTATGAAAAATATAGCATCTCACCCTTCCAGTCGAAATTAATCGGCGGAGGACTCCTGGCCACCTACCTGCTTTTTGCCGGTATTTTCCTGGCCGCCATCTATACCGAAGTTTCCAAGTGGTTTAAGTAAACCTCTAAATTCAAAAAACGCTTATGGCACGCGAAATTCCGCAGTTAAATACCGGTTCGATGGCCGACATATCGTTCCTGCTGCTTACCTTTTTCCTGTTGACTTCTTCTATCGACACGGATATGGGTATCATCAGGAAACTGCCACCGCCACCGGATCCTAACCAGGAAAATGTTGACGTTAAGAAACGCAATGTTTTCAACGTTCTGGTGAATAAATACGATGGTTTGCTTGTTCAGGGACGACCCATGGACATCAGCCAACTGAGGGTAGCCGCTAAAGAGTTTCTCGCTAACCCCTATGACAGGGATGACCTCCCCGAGAAGAAGGTGGAGAACATTCCCGGACTCGGCGAAGTGAAAATCTCTAAAGGCGTGATTTCTCTCAAAAATGACCGTGGTACTTCATACAGAATGTATGTAGCTGTTCAAAATGAACTTACGGCAGCCATCAACGAATTGCGTGATGAGCTTTCGCAACAACGCTTCGGAAGGAAATTTTCGCAGCTGACCAGCGAAGAGCAAATCAACGCCATTCAGAAAGCTATTCCTGTAGCTATTTCGGAAGCTGAACCTGAAAATGTTGGAGGAGGAAAATAATATGGCCAGATTTGCAAAAAAAGGTAAACGCGCTGTTCCCGGTATTAATACGGGAAGTATGTCTGACATTATCTTCATGTTCCTCTTCTTTTTTATGGTAATTACTACCATCAGGGAAAGTTCACTTCTGGTTAAGATTAAGGTGCCTGTTGCTTCCGAAGTGTCTAAGTTGGAACGCAAATCATTGGTGAGTTTTATTTATGTTGGCCAGCCCATCGATAAAAAGTATGGCACCGAAAGCCGCATACAACTCAACAATGCTTTTGCGAGCGTAAAAGACATCCGTGAGTTTATTACCCGGGAACGTGAAGCACGCGACGAAGTAGACCGTCCTTTGCTTACCACCTCCCTCAAAGTGGATGAAGAAACCCGAATGGGTATCATAACAGATATAAAGCAAGAATTGCGCCAGGTGGGTGCCTTTAAAATCAACTACTCTACCCGCAAGGGTTCCGTTGTACAGAAATAGTTTACTTTCTATAAATCATAAACCCGGGCTGGTCCCGGGTTTTTTTATTTCATTCGTATTGCCTGGCTTTTATTTTTGATGAATGGAATTTTCCTCCTGGTTTAACGTATACTCTGAAAAGCAAATACTATCGTTGAATTTGTGTATGGATAATGCTTATGAGAAAATCGTAGGATGATGTTTCATCAGGAAGCAACAAATTAAGCTTAGAATGAATTGCTCGCGCAGGTTTAGTATTCCATAGCATCTTTGGACCTTCTGGTTTTGTTCATGGCAAACCAGGCCAGGATAATGATGGTTAGCGCGATGCTCAGAAAGTTTACCCATGGATTACTGAAATACCCAAAATCTTCGTAAGGCGTGTTCGATAAATTTTTTTTCTCGAGAAAAGCGGCCAAAAGAGCCATGGAATTATTTAAAAAATGAGCTGCTATGGGGAGCCAAATATTGCCGGTAAAATAAAAAAGATATCCGAAAATTACTCCGAGCATTAAACGAGGTAGTAATCCGGAAAATGAGAGATGCATAATGCTAAACAAAAATGCAGTGATCCACACGGCAAAGTGAATGTTTCTCCACCAGCGGTAGAAAAGTCGTTGAATGATTCCCCTGAAGAGAAGTTCTTCGCCAATGGCAGGTAAAAAGGCCATTACAAACAGATTTCCTATAAATCCGGCCTGTGAGGTGTCTGCCAGCATCTGCTCGATTATTTTTTCTGTACGTTCCTCATACAACCTTAAACTATCCTGGAAACTTTCTCCGATGGGCAAATGAATCCCCCGATTCCATTCGTAAACATAAGCTATCCAGGGAGTAGAGGTGATGATAAGCAGGAATACGAGCCACAACTGGTTTCCACCCGGAATACTGCCCATTAATTGCTTTTTGCCTTCCGGGCTCTCGGCCAATAATATAAACAGGAGGGAAGTGCAGAGAAATGAACCCGCATGATTGATGGCTTGCATAAGGCGCAATGCCCCCGCATAACTTCCTCCTTGGGCGCTTCCTTCAGATAGGGCATTAAGTATTTGAGGACCATAAACAATGTATACTACCCCCAGGGATAGTAGCGAAGAAAACACAAAGCATGCAGCAAAAAGCAGCATGAGTAAAAGAAAAAGTCTTCCGGTTTTAAGTGAAGAAAAATCGGGTCGTATCATCATCCTTTAAGATTATTGAGCAGGAACAGTTACTACGTTTTTGGTTTCTTCTGCCATTTTTTTGTAATAGGCTGCTTTGGCGGCATCCCCTTTTTGGGTATAATGCATGTAGAGCTTCATGCTTAGCTCATGGTTGGGTTGCTTCTCGGCAGCTTTCTCATACCATTCTACTGCTCCAAGGGTATCTTTACTAAGCAAATGGTAATTTCCTATATTTAAATAGGGTACATCTGTATAGGGATCGAAGCGCGTGGCTAATAGGTTAAGCTTAACAGCCTCTTCCATATTTCCTTCTTCAAAATAGATCTCCGCTAATTTAAAATAAGCTTTCACCTTTGTGGAATCAATCTGAAGCACTTTATGATAATAGTATTTGGATTGGTGATTGTTTTTCAGTTGTCTGTAGACGTAAGCCAGATTGATATATCCGGCAACATTGTTTGAGTCGGAGCGTATAGCTGCCTCGAAATAAGGAATGGCCTTGCGATGTTCTCCCAGCAGCGTAGAATACACTGTTCCCAGACCATTTAGGGCGTCGTAGTAAGTAGGCAATAGTTGTAAAGAGAGTTGGTAGTGCCTGATCATTTCATCTATGACTTCCCTTTTTGGAGGACGTTGCGCAGCCTGCATGGCCTGGTACGTATTGTAAAGTAAATTCCCGGCATACTGGGTATTGGCCTTGACTGAACGTGGTAAATAGTCGATATCTGCTTTGTAGAGGGTTTCCAGATTTTTCCAGTCTTTATTTCTTGCAATGGTTTGAATTGTGTAAGGAATCAGTAGCAGACTCAACAAAGTAACAGCTTTAAAAGGTATAGTGGTAATCGGTTTCAGCTCTTCTGGCTTTATCCGCACAATTGAAAAGATTATCCAGGCCATAGCAATGGAAAAGCCAACCGAGGCAACATAGGTGAAGCGATCGCCTACTATTCCTACCACTGGTACAAGTATATTGCTATACATGGCAATTCCTATCAAGTATAACAGAATGCCAAAGGCTAAAATCGGTCGCTTTTTGAAATTAAAGACAGCTACACAGAAAATGAGCAAATGAAGTACGAAAGAGAGGATGGCTTTGGCGTTGCTCCATCCTGTAACCGGAAAAGTATCGTATCCATAATAAAACAGCAGCGGATGAGGCCAAATCATCAGTTTAAGGTAATGGAGCAGCCCGGTAAATCCGGTGGCAGCCCGGCGAAGGATATTCTTTTCGAAGAAGAGGGGATTTTCGATAAAGGCATTGGGGCGTATGGTATCGGGCAGGAAAAAGGCGGGTCCTAATTGGGCGATAAGCAATACCCCAAAAGACAGGACAGCAATAAGGATAATTTTACGCTTTTCCATTTCTGTACACATCCACAGGGTAAGTGGATAAATGGCCAAAAATGGCATGACAGAAGATTTGGAGAGATATCCCAGGAAAAAGCATAGCAAGGCATAAAGAAGGTGTCGGGGCCGGCTGCTTTCTGAATAGTGAAGAAAATACCACAAACCACCTAAAGCTCCTATGAATGCAAGCAATTCTTCTCTGTTTTTCAGGCTTGCCACTATTTCGGTGTGGGTGGGATGGGCCAGAAATATCAGCGTAACGGCAAGTGGAAATGCAAAATGAAGTTTTTTAAAAAGGCGCTCCAGGATTCGATAAAGCAGTAAAGCCGTTGCAATATAAAGAAGCAGATTAATAAAATGGCTGAAATGCGGATTACCCCCTGTCAAAGTATGTTCTATAGCATAAGTAGCCTTTGCCATGGGGCGATAACCGAAAAGAAGGGTTCCTGCGTTGCCGCTTACTTCAACATATGGACTTGCAAAAATTTTGGGTATGGCTTTTATCCCTTGCGCAACCAGGGGATTGTTCCATGTTACCAGTTCATCGTCAAGTGAATAGTCGTTAGGAATAGTATTACCATACAAAATGATGCAATATAAGGTCAAGAGTAAGTAAATCCATTTATGAGATGGTTTTTTTATCAGGGCAGGCTTCGAAATATTGTTTCCCAAGTTGGTTTTGCGCTCTTTCGAAGCATTTTGGGTATCTTTTTTCATCCCTTCTTCATTTCTACAAATTAGGCGCGGTAAAATTACAGATTTACCTTCATCTGGCCTTAACTTGCATGCAGAGCTCAAGGAACTCCTCAAATGAGAGTTGTTCAGCCCGTTTATTCATCCATTTTTCTACAGCAGAAGGGTTTTCAAAAGTATAGCCGGAGAGCGCATTTCTCAAAGTTTTCCGCCGTTGATTAAACGCAGCTTTAACCAGGCCCGTTAAAGTTTCTTTAGAAAAGCCAGAGTAGTTTTCTTTCTTTTTAAGTAATCTGATTACTCCTGATTTTACTTTTGGGGGGGGTGAAAATACAGTTTCGGGAACTGTAAAAAGATATTCGCAGTGATAATAGGTTTGGAGAAGCACACTTAAAATTCCATAATCTTTGTTTCCGGGAGGGGAAACAATGCGGCGGGCTACCTCCCGCTGAAACATGCCCGTTATCTCAGTTACCCATTCGGGATGCTCGTATACCTTAAAAAGGATCTGAGACGAAATATTGTAGGGGAAATTGCCAATGATAGCAAAAGGTTCGGGGAAAATTTCTGAGGGATGCAGGTTTAGAAAATCCGCACGAATCAAACGGTCGTTAAGTTGGGGATAATGTTTGACAAGATACTCGCAACTCTCGGAATCTATTTCAACTACTTTAAGGTCAATTTCTTGATTCTGGAGCAAAAACTGTGTAAGCATTCCCATGCCAGGGCCAATTTCAAGTACCTTCCCTTTGCTGAGCAGGCTTTGCGCGATGTTGCGAGCGATGTTCGCATCATTTAAGAAGTGTTGTCCCAACGATTTTTTCGCTTTGACGCGACTACTTGCAGGAGGGTTATTTTTTTCCATAACGAAGAGCGGATATTCGTTGGCGAGCCTTTTCTACCCAAAAGCTCCGGGGCTGCTCAATAACAAGTTTTTCGTAGGCTTCGAGGGCGCCTGCGATGTCATTTTGAGCTTCGCGAAGCTCTCCCAGTTCAATCAAAGCATCGTCGGCAGCCAACCCCGTGGGAAATATTCTTGCCGTTCGGGTGTAAAGTGAATCGGCTTCAGTAAATTGACGGATTTCTTTATAAATCCTTGCTTTTTCGAGAAATGCATAATCGGCCCCCCAACCCAAAGGTGAGGCCATCACCACACTGTCAAGGGTTTTGAGGGCTTCGGAATACTTGTGTTGTTTGCGAAGCAGTGAGGCTGTACCGAAATAGTCGAGCAGCAGGCCACTGGAATCATAATCAAGACCGGTGGTAATGAAAAACCAGAGTTCCTGGGCATCGTTGGCCGTAAGCTTGTCGGTGGCTCCCCTCAGAAGATTAAGATGCATAAGTGCCCACTGGTATTCTCCCAGTTCGTACATCAGACGGGCATATGCAAGCTTGGCCTGATCTCCCTCTGTACTGTTTTTAAGTTCGCGTTCCAATTGAGCATAAATTATCGCTGCCTCCCATGGATCGCCGGCAGTAGTGTACATCTCGGCCAGATCATTTTTTAAAGTATTTAACCCTTTGGGAGTTAGGCTTGGGATAGCTAAGCATGTTTTTAGTATTTCAATAGCCTTTTGGGGATTTTGGTTGAGATGCCCCTCCACCAGTGCTTTTAGGCGGACCACCTCCGCCGTTCTGGCATTAATTCCTTCCTGAGTAAGAAATTGTTCTATCTCTTCAATTAATTCCTTGCTTTCATTCGAGGGAGCAGGGTTATGAGCTTTAATCTTTTCGTAGCGGGCGGTAAAATAATTTTGGGCTACTTCATTCCATAAGGGATGGTTTCGTTTTTGAATATAAAGAGGCTCCAGGGCTTGCAAAGCCAGGTCATACTGCCCATTGTTGAGGCAACTGTGGGCGAGGTTGAGCAGGCGGCTCCCATCTTCATTGTTCTTTTTTACCAGACTCATGGCAACTTCTATTGCTTCCGAGTAACGTCGCTGAAGATTGGCAAACCAATAAAGCATCTCCTGGTAAACAGTGGAAGAGGGATTTTTCTTTATTCTTTCTCTAAGACTGCTCCATAAATATTCTTCATTTTCGGGCTCTGGCAATTGGCTTAAGTAAAATTGCAAACGGGCCTGTATGTTGGCCATTTGACCCGGGGTAGTTGCAAGAATATCCATAAATGCATCGGTCATTTTACGGAAATCGCCTGTTGCCTCGTATATAGCTGCAATTTCAAGCGCAAAGGCATTGGGGTCGTTCATCTTTTCCCGTGCAACGAGATAGGTTCTTAAGGCATATTCATTGAGGCTGTATGAACGAAAAGCCATTCCCAAGGGAGCAGCAGCCTGAGGGTTCTTCTGGACAACTTTTATTGCATTTTCAAATATTCTATCCGCTTTTTCTTTTCTACCGGCCATTAAAAAAACATAACCCAAATCTACATCCAGCCTTTGTTGATTGGGTGTTTTTTTCATTTCATTTTTGACCGTTTCTTCTGCTTTATCAAAATCTTTGGTTTCTATGAGACATTGGAGGTAATAGGGATATATACTGCTGCCCTGACTTCCTTCGTAGAGCTCTTTGAACAAAGGCAAAGCTGATTTGAAATCGCGTTGTTGATAAAACTGAAAAGCGGTTTGCTGTTTTGATGGTGTATTCCCCTGCTTTACCTGGGCGCTGGCAATAGGAGTGAAGCCTATTGCAGCACAAAAAATCAACAGGATTGACAGGTGCGTTTTCATAAGGCAAAGATAAGAAATACCCTGCT
>Ga0067045_1003904_pt1 | contig 14561 bp, 14 predicted proteins | sample TerdegcTABiofilm_FD_59184 | JGI IMG/M metagenome (GOLD analysis project Ga0067045, IMG submission 59184) | Combined Assembly of (Gp0054472, Gp0054536) Wastewater bioreactor microbial communities from Singapore -Terephthalate degrading...
CCAGGGCAGCAAGAGTGCTGATCGAGGCTATTCCCCTAACCCAGGCCATCGAGGGATTGAGGAGTGGTGGTGTCCCGATATTCGAGATTGCCTATGTCTGGGCGATGGCTGCAATCGCAATGATCTTTGCAGCCAGGTGTTTTGAGAAGAATATGCACCTGTGACCTCTCCAACCAAAATAGGCTAAGATAGAGATGCTCCAAGCTCATATGCCCTCCTGATCTCCTCAGGACTCCTTTCTATCTCCCCTCGCTCATAGGCTCTGGCCAGTATGCTTCCTGCCATATTCATGCCCAGATAATCGAAGGACCTGCGAAACATCTCCATCAGCGGCCCGCAACAGCCCGGCCCTTCTTCAGATGGCATTACTACTATCCCCCTCTTGCCTTTCAATCTCCTGCTCTCAATGTATGGCCGCAGTCGGTCGACCAGCAGCTTCATCTTCGCCGTAGGGCCGTACCAGTAGACCGGCGTCCCAAAGATGATAAGGTCCGAATCCTCAAGCTTTGGGTATATCACCTGCATTCCATCCTTCAGAGTGCATGCGTGGTCGGCTTCCTGTCGCTTGCAGTGGCGGCAGTCAATGCAGGGCAGGATCTCGTAGTCATAGAGGCGTACAGTCTCCACTACATGCCCCACTGCCTTTGAACCCCTGCAAATCTCATTCACTAGGATATCGGTATTGCCCTGTTTTCTTGGGCTGCCAATCAGAGCCAGGATTTTCATCGGATAATTGAAAAGACTTATGAGATAATAGTGTTACTATTGAGCTGATGTTGGATATCACAGATCTCGGCGATAGCCTTCTGTATGTGGAGAGCGACCGCTGGCATTGCGACTTCGGTCACGGGAGACCGGTGATGCTCGGCCTTGTCTTTGAGGCGGTGGACCTGGGCGAGATCGATGGGCACTCATTCGTCATAGATGCCTCACTTGTCCCCCAGCCAGAATGCCTGAACGAGGAGGTCTTGGAGCAAGCGAAGGCCGAGTGCGCTCTTACTCGGAGGGAGATGATTCGCTATGTATACGAGTGCTATGGCGGTGTGCCTGTGAACATCGATGCCCTTCAGCCCGTGAAGTCTTCATGCGGCTTCTCCAGCTTCGTGGCGGATAGCAGCATCGGCTCACTGAAAGACGAATCCGGAGAGGAGATGGAAGTTCGTCGTTTTGAGAATCTCGAAGATGCTATGCACTTTGCCCGTGAATTTTACGCTGCAAATGCACATGTTCTCTTCGAATTCATCGACTTTGTGCTGGACCGTCCCCTTCGGTCTGGAGGGACTGGCTGGGACAAGATACCGGCTAGATAACAAAAAAATAATCGCAAAATAATCATCGCAAAGTTAATCATCGCAAAGTGATCGCAAAACATTCGGAGGAGATAAATGAATATAGTCTCCATTACATGGAGCAGTGAGCTGCCCCTATTGCTGCAAGGTGCCAGAGAGCTTGGCCTGGAGCTGGTGGCCTGGTCCTCATCGCAGTTCTCCAACTCCCAAGACCTGGAGAGATGCATCCAGTCCCTGAAAGCAGCCAGGCTCATATTGCTCCATCCTTCAAGCGAGGCCTGCTGGGATGAGATCATTCCCAATCTAGACCCCAAAACGCCTGTCATCTCCTTTGGACGAGACCCGTCTCACTGGGCGCTGTCCACTGTCGACCTGGAGATAACTGCCACTGTCAACAAGTACATACTCTTTGGCGGGCAGGAGAACTACAATAACATGCTCAAATATGCCTGCTGCAAGGCCTTGAATCTCGATTATGACTATGATCCGCCACATGAGCTGCTCTGGCAGGGGCTTTATCATCCACGCTCCGATAAGGCGTTCTCTACCCTGGAAGAGTACATGGAATGGTATGGCCCTGTGCAGCATCCTGCTGTCGGAATAATATTCTCTCGCACCTACTGGGCAGGTGGGGACCTGGCTTTTGTTGATGCTCTCATCGGAGAGCTTGAAAGGCAGTATTCAGTGCTACCTGTCTTTTGTTTTGGCATGGGAGATAAGGATCTAGGTGCTTGGTCGAGCGGCGAGGTAGCAGAGAAGCTCTTTGCGGGCAGAGTCGATGCGATAATCAATCTTCAACCTATCTTTCGTTCCAGAAACCAGGATGAGTCGGTCAAGATCCTCAAGCGGCTGGATGTTCCTGTCTTCCATCCCCTCATGGTCTACCACAAGACAGAAGAGGAGTGGCTGAAGGATGTCCATGGCCTCTCAAGCAGTGAGGTGGGCTGGTCCGTTGCCATGCCCGAGTTCGAAGGCGTCATCGAGCCCATTATCATGGGCGCCACCGACAAATCGATCTCAGATGGTGCCCAAATCGAGCGGCATGTGCCTATCTCAGAGCGCGTCTCAAAGGTCTGTGCCCGAGTCTCCCGCTGGATCGCTCTCAAGAGCAAACCAGTCTCCCAGAGAAAAGTAGCTTTCATCTTGCACAACAACCCATGCGTCTCAGTTGAGGCGTCTGTGGGTGGGGGCGCTCACCTCGATACCCTGGAGAGCGTGGCTCGCATAATGAAGCGGATGGTGGATGCTGGATATGCCCTGAGAAATCCGCCGAAGAGCGGCAAGGAGCTGATAGATACCATCATGGGACGCAAGGCCATCTCAGAGTTCCGCTGGACGCCAATCGAGGAGATCGTCCAGAAGGGTGGCGCACTCGCATACATCAGCAAAGAGGATTACTTGCAGTATTTCGAAACGCTCTCGCCCAGCGTTAGAGAGTGCGTCAGCGCTGCCTGGGGAAGGCCGCCGGGAGAGGAAAAAGACGGCATTCCTGCTGCCATGCTCTATCAGGGAAAGATAGTGGTTACTGGATTGAACTATGGAAATGCCTTGGTCTGCGTCCAGCCGAAAAGGGGCTGCGCTGGAGCGCGCTGCGATGGACAGGTCTGCAAGATCCTGCATGACCCAGAGGTCCCTCCAACCCATCAGTATCTTGCGACCTACTGCTACATCGAGAAGGACTTCGGAGCTGATGTGATAGTGCACGTGGGAACGCACGGCAACCTTGAGTTCTTGCCAGGCAAGTCCGTCGGCCTCTCTGAAGATTGCTACCCTGATATCGGGATCGGCGACATGCCGCACATCTACATCTACAACTCAGACAATCCTCCCGAAGGGACCATCGCCAAGCGGCGCAGCTACGCAGTCCTCGTGGACCACATGCAGGCAGTCATGACCGACTCAGATCTTTATGGGGAGCTGAAGGATCTGGAGGACAAGATCGCAGAGTACAACCGTGCAAAGGTGTCCGACGGCGGAAGGGCGCATGCTCTGGAGCATATCATCTTAGGCCTCCTGGAGAAGAGCAACCTGGCCAGTGAGATCAATCTGGAGAAATTGACGGCCTCGGGCGCAGGCTTTCAGCAGTTACTTGAGAGGGCGCACGATAAGATCTCGCAGCTCTACAACACCCAGATACCTGATGGCATGCACATATTCGGCGCTCTGCCTGAGGGCGAGAGACGGCTGGAGATGGTGCGCTCCATATTGCGCTCTGAAGCCAGGAAGGCTGCTGCTGGACTGCTTGGAAAAGAGGTCTCAACCAAGATTGAAGATCTGCGGGAGGTGGACTTGCTTGCCAAGGATCTCATCCTTGCTATGATGCAGGATAATGATGCGCTGAGCACAGTCCTTGATGCAAGGGGGTTGAAGGGCAATGGCACCCTCACCGCTTTGCATGATCGCGTAAAGGAGCTCTGCCGGAGGATCGATGCCTCGAAGGAGATGGAGAGCCTGATGCACGGGTTTTCAGGAGGCTTCATAGAGCCGGGCCCTTCCGGCCTGATCACCAAAGGAAAGATCGAGGTCCTTCCCACGGGCCGAAACTTCTTCTCTCTGGATCCAGCTTCTGTGCCTACGGATGCTGCATGGATGATTGGAAGAAGGCTCGCAGACAGCCTGATTGAGAAGTACAGATCTGAGCATGGCCGGTTTCCTGAGAACGTTGCCATGTTCTGGATGGCAGGAGATCTCATGTACGCTGATGGTGAGCAGATGGCACAGATGCTTTCTCTAATCGGCGTCAAACCTGTCTGGAAGGGCAGCAAGCTCAAGGGCTATCAGATCATCCCTCTTGAGGAGCTGGGCAGGCCCAGGATCGACCTGACAGTGCGCGTTTCGGGCATCATTCGCGACTGCTTCTATGGCTGCATCGAGATCATGGACCAGGCCATCAAGGAGGTGGCAGCCTTGGACGAGCCTGAAGATATGAACTTCATCCGCAAGCACGACCTGGAGAATGGATCCACCCCGCGCATCTATGCAAGCCGGCCAGGAACATACGGAAACGGCGTGAACCTTGCAGTCTATGCCAGCGCCTGGAAGAAGGAGAAGGAGCTCTCGGATGTCTTCATCTACTGGAACGGCTACGCCTACGGCAAAGGCCTCTTCGGGGTGCAGTCGCAAGAGCGGCTGGTAAAGCAGCTAAAGAGCGTGGACGTCACCTTCAACAAGACCACGACCGACGAGAAGGACCTCTTCGGATGCTGCTGCTACTTCGGAAATCACGGAGGCCTGACGGCTGCCGCTCGGGAGGTCTCAGGTAAGGATGTCGAGGCCTACTACGGAGACACCCGCGAGCCTGATCACGTCGATGTCAGGGATCTGGCAGATGAGGTCAGGCGCGTCGTTCGAACAAAGCTGCTAAATCCCAAGTGGATCGAGGGCATGAAGCGGCACGGCTACAAGGGCGCAGGCGACATCTCCAAAAGAGTGGGCCGGGTCTACGGCTGGGAGGCGACGACCCAGGAGGTAGACGACTGGATCTTCGACGACATTGCCAGGACTTTCATCATGGATGAGGAGAACCGAAAGTTCTTCCAGGAGAACAACCCATGGGCCATGGAGGAGATGGGCCGAAGGCTTCTGGAGGCAAGCCAGAGGGGGCTGTGGAAGGCGGATCCTGATGTCCTGGCAGCTCTCAAGTCCCTGTACCTCGAGATCGAGGGCTGGATGGAGGAGAGGATGGGCGACGTTGGCGGAGAGTTTCAGGGCGGGGCGATAGATGTCATCAGCGCCGACGAGGTCGCAGCATGGAAGGATAAGATGGCCAAGGTCCTCAAAACATGACTCGTCTGGCTCTAAGTGGGGTGGGCAGTGTATCTGCAGTCCTCTGGCCAGACCTGGTGGCCCTGCAGCGCAACCTGTCGCGCTATCTAATTGCCACTGTGGTCAGTCCCATCCTTTACATGGCTGCCTTCGGCTATGGTCTTGGAGGCAATATCCAGATGGAGGGGGCGAGCTATCTGGAGTTCGTGATCCCTGGAATCATAGCCATGACTGCCATGAACAGCAGCTTCAATGGCTCTGGGACGAGGCTCATCATAGACCAGATTCATTGGCGCAGCTTCGATGAAACTCTCATGGCCCCAATCGGCCAGCCAGCGCTGTTGCTCGGCAAAGCCATGATCGGCGTCCTGAGAGGCGGAGTCAGCTCCATCGCTTTCTTGATCGTGGCGTTCATCTTAAAGCCGGACCTTCATATCAACCTGCTCTTCCTCATCAGCCTGCTATTGACCTGCCTGATATTTTCTTTTTTAGGCGTTCTCTCTGCTCTACTGGCCCGCTCTTACGAGGATATGATCATGTTCACGAGCATCATCATCACGCCCATGGCATTCTTGGGAGGGACCTTCTTCTCACTGAGCTATTTGCCCGCAGGGTTGAAATACGCCCTCTATCTGCTGCCGCTCACTCATGCGAGCATCTGCCTGCGAGCGTCGATCCTCGGCCAGAGCGTCCCATATGTGTCTTCATTGGCCCTGGTTGGTTTTCTGGCGCTCTTTTCAGGCGGAGCGCTGTTGGCTTTGAAGAGAAAGGATGCATAATGAGGAGCTGCTCTGAATGCTGATTCTCTTTAGGACGAACACAGGGCTAATCCCCGCCGGATGCACAAGCCCGTGCCTATTACTCTCGCCCTGCATACATAATCATACATGATCTATATCCCTAGATAGCCTATTGCCATCTGTCTGATCTTTGCTACTAGAATTAGAATAGACTCAGGCAGGCCAGTCAGACTGGATCTCAGAACTAGCTGGTTGCGCATGGAAGTCCTGCGCGAAGGATGAAAGATAAATAGGCAGAAAGAGCCTTTCATCGGATGCAGCAAAAAACCTTCTTTAGTCAGCCTATCCTCTGCCCTCCCTCACTGCACGAGCGTCGAGCCTCTCTTCAGGCAGGGTTAGAGGCAGATTCCGCATCCTTTGAAAGCTCGGCCTCCTCTGCTCCAGCCTCCTTCGCAGGTGGAGAGACGATCTCGGCCTTGAACTTCTCGCCAGTGTGCTTCTCAACATAGTCGACCTCTTTCAAGCCCAAGTGCTGCAATATCATGTCAGCCAATCCGCGCCGGATCATGAGCCAATCCTTGTAGTAGCTCAGCTCCCAGGGGACTGTCACACGAGCCACGTCATCTGCGATCTCAGCCTCAAGCTCCATGCGGGCAAACGTCTTTATCATCGCCTTGAGCTTCTCCAGCCGGTCCTCGATGCACTCTAGGATCTTGTACTCGTAGACGATGGTCTTGCCCGCAAGAGGATGGTTTAAGTCGATGACGGCCTTTCTTCCAATCACCCTGGTGACTGTGCCAACCTTGTTGTTCACTCCTACGCGCATCCCTGGTACCGGCTTCTCATCCTTGAACTTATTGATCGGCACGATCTCAATCTTCTTGGGATCATGAGTTCCGAAGGCCTTCTCAGGAGGTATCTCTATCTTTCCCGAGTATCCAATCTCTTTGTCGATCAGGTCTTCTTCAAATCCCTTTACAATTTGGCCTGCACCGACTATTATGAGGTGGGGCCCGTACATAGTATCCTCGTTAAAGATTCCCTTAGATGTTGCCACATCCTTATCAGTGGCCGCGATTACCTGCCCGTCAACGCTCTCGATGTAATCAATTCTGATGAAATCTCCATTTTTCACAGTCATCTTGAAATCCATCCTAACCTATGGCGAGGAATCCAATTATCTCCTAGATTAAGTACTCTGCTATCCTATCCGTAAGGGGCTGCTCGCAGAATATGCACCTCAGCAGAACTGGATTTTTGGCCTTGACCAGCATCCTGGATTTGATCGGCTCGGATGTGTTGGATATGCAATTGGGGTTCTGGCAGCGCACAACGCCCACAATCTCATCTGGAAGATCTACTGAGTGCTTCTCGACAACCTTGTAGTCCCGGATGATGTTGATCGACGCCGCCGGTGCAATCAGAGCGATCTTATTGACTTCATCCTCCAAGAGCTCGCGGTCCTCGACCTTGACTATGTCCTTTTTGCCTAGCTTTCTGCTCTCCACATTCATGACCACCGACACAGTAGCATCTGTGGTGCCTGAGATGCCCAGTATCTTGAGCACATTGAGGGCCTGCCCTCCTGCGATATGGTCTATCACCGTGCCGTTCTTGATGGGTTTCACACGCAGCTCTCGCGGCCCGTCCTTCTGCTCGACGCCAGCCCTGCTGTCAGCCATCATCAAGCGCCTCCGCCGATCAGCATCTTTAGCAGAGCCATGCGCACAGTGACGCCGTAGAAGGATTGCTGGAAGTAGCGAGCGTGGGGCGTGCCGTCCACAGCAGGGGAGATCTCATCCACGCGCGGCAGAGGATGCATGATTATCAGGTTCTCTTTGGCCTTGACCAGCGACTCTGGTGTCAGTCGATAGCATCGAGCGACTTTGTTGTATTCCTGGGGGTCCGGGAAGCGCTCCCTTTGAATCCGGGTCATATAGAGGACATCAACGTTGTTCACTACCGCAGAGAGGTCGTTCGTCTCGCGAACGCTTGTGCCCTTGCTGAAGAGATCTGAGCGAATCGCCTCAGGCATTCGCAAAGATGGTGGTGAGACCAGAGTTATATCTGCACCGTAAAGCGAGAGGGCATAAGCCAGTGAATGAACTGTGCGGCCGTACTTGAGGTCGCCCACCGAGGGCTACAGAGAGATCGTCGATGTGGCCCTGCTCCTTTTTAATGGTGTAAAGATCAAGAAGCGTCTGCGTGGGATGATGTCCTGCTCCGTCGCCTGCATTGAGCACAGGCACTGGAGAGAACTGGGAGGCCAGCCGCGCCGAGCCCTCTTTTGGGTGGCGGATGACAAGGGCATCAGCGTAGCCGCCTATGACGCGCACTGTGTCTGCCAGGGACTCGCCCTTGGAGATGGAGCTGCCCTCGGCAGGACCCAGGTTTATTACGGCTCCGCCAAGGCGTTTCATGGCAGTTTCAAATGACATGCGCGTTCTCGTGGAAGGTTCGAAGAAAAGCAGAGCCAGGATTTTGCCCGCGAGCATATCACTCTTCTTGCCCCGGGCATAGGGTTCCAGGAATGAGGCCAGATCGAGGACAGAATCGATCTCCTCCCTGGAGAACTCTCGCATGGAGAGCACATGCTTCTTCTCAAACATGCTTTTCTTGTCACTACCGAGAAGGATATAATGCTTCTGAATCTGTCTCAGTCATCTTGGAGCGTCCCTAGCAGGCTTGACGATCCCATCCGGAACCTGTTTTACATACGGCTTTTTGGAGACCAGCAGCCAAAGGGCCTCGCACGTTAGCCCCACCAGGATGTTTATGCCGCCCAGGATCAAAATTATATTGCTCCAGTCGAGCGAGATGATGGTCATGCCGATGCTCCCCATGAAGATGCCAAAGCAGCTCATCAGCGCCGATGCAGAGCCCGTATCCTCAGTCTGCTGCTCCAGCATCAGATTTGCGCCTGGAGTGCGCACACAACTGGCGCTGATCGTGGCTGGCAGAAGCAAAGTCGCGAACATCCACGGCTGGCGATATCCAAATCCCGACAGCAATAATCCACTTGCTGAGATTGCTGCAAAGCAAGTTATGATTATCGATCTGCGAGAGATTCGCTTGGACAGGCGCATATACAGCATCGGTCCACCGATCATGCCGAGCGCATTGAGGGCGAAGTAGTAGCTGTAAACCTGCTCGCTCAGACCGAATCCATTTATATAAATGTAAGAAGACGATGCTATAAATGCCATCGTCGATACGCTCAGCAAAGAGAACACCAGAGAGCAGAGATGAAAAGCCTGGATTCTTGATCACAGTGCCAAGCCTCTTCATGGACTGAAGGAGCGTTCCGCTATAGCGTTTATCAATTGTCTCCTCCATAGCTATGCTCCCGACCAAAGCCAGCAGGCCTATGCCAGCTAACGTCCAGAAGACGCCTCGCCAGGAGACGAACTTCAGAAGGAGAGCGCCCAAGACAGGTGCTGCTGCCGGAGATATCAGAACCATTGATTGAACCATGGCCAGAATTGGTTCCCTGTTCTTGACGTCGTAGACATCCTTGATCATGGCGGTCGCCACTGCAAAGGCGCCGCTGCCTCCAATGGCCTGTACAACTCGAAATGCTATTAAGTGGTAAATGTCCCAGGAACCTGCGCATGCCAGGCTTGCTGCAGAGTACAGAGAAAGCCCTATCAACAACACTGGTCTTCGGCCGTACTTATCGCTGAGCGGACCCCAGAGAAGCGTCCCAGCTCCAAAAAAGACAAAAAATAATATTAAAGTTAGGTTAACCAGATCGGCTGAGACGTCGAAATACTTCGCCATTCCTGGCAGCGCAGGGAGATACAGATCGGTAGACAGTGGCACAAAGGCGCTGAGGATTGTTATTAGTGCTATCAAGCCCCTATCTTTGAGATATCTCTGTCTACGATTCTTGCCAGGAAGATCCATCTCGATTTGTTCCTCTCATGCAAAAAAATTCATTCTCCTGCCCAGCAGCCCCCTCTCCGCTCCATCTTTCCCAGCAGATCGCAAAGCTTGTTTGCGCTGGAGACGACGGTCTTTCTGCCTATGCGGTCCTCTGCTGCGGGCCGGACTGCGATGCCTCCGAAGTGGGAGTCGTCTCCTACTACGATCATCCCGTGGATGTGCATCCAGGCATGCACAGTCTCCAAGGCCTTCTCCTGACCGCCATTCCTGGACCCGCCCACTGTGATAGCACACCCGATCTTGTTCTTCAGCTTGAAGTTCTGCCGACGCAGCTGTATGGTTCTGTCGAATATAGCCTTGAGCTGGGCTGTGATGGATCCGAAGTAGACTGGCGAGGCAACGATGATGCCGTCTGCCCTCTCCAAGGTTGCTAAAACCCGCGCCACATCATCCTCTTTTGGACACGGCCTGCCTTTGCTGCAATCTCCGCAGTCAGTGCAAAAGTCGATCTTCAGCTCTGAGCAGTGTATGTCCTCCGTCTCAAATCCCCTCTCTCTGGCCACGGCAAGTGCCTCGTTCAGCAAAAATTCGGTATTTCCGGCCTTTCTGGGGCTACCAGAGACGCCAACCACCAACATCACATGCACCTCCTTTTTACGATTGGTGCAGCATTGACCACATATTTATAAGCTATGAATGTTTGCCGGACGTCGATATACCATGGATGCGACAGGGCTTGGCGGACGCTGAGCATTTTTTGCAGCCATCGCAAAGTTAATATCTAAAACCCAAATTTTATTAGGGGATTTAAAATGAATGCAGAGATCACATCGCTCCTGGACCAAGATGTCTACACTCAGAAAGGCGCCTTCGTGGGAAGGGTGGACGATGTAGTCCTCGATCCAGAGAAATGCACAGTAAGCGGCCTGGCACTGGGGGACGTCAATAAGGAGATCTTCGACATAAAGAGCAAGGGGGTTGTAATCCCATACCGCTGGGTTACTGCTGTAGGCGACATAGTCATCATAAGACACCTGACCAGGAATGCAAAGGAACACAAGGACGGCTAGCTGGGAGATTTATTCTGGCCTGAGAGCTCGCGTACCGCTGATAGTGAGGGCTGACGGCAGGGGGTTCAAAAAAATTCTGGAGAACTGCAAAAAGCCACATGATCCCGCAGTTGCCAGCTCATTTGCAGAGGCAGCTGCTTGCTTTTTCAAGAGCTCTGGCCTCTCTCCAGCCCTGGCATTTACGTTCTCTGATGAGATCAGCCTTCTCTTCACAGTGGCCCCCTTCTCAGGCCGGGTAGAGAAGATAGACTCTACAATTGCGGGCTTTCTCTCGGCTGCTCTATCACTGAACCTTGGTCAGCTGGTGTGCATGGACTGCAGGACGATCCCCATATGCGAGGCTGAGATCTGTGTGTACCTGGCTGAGCGGCAGGATGAGGCATGGCGAAATCATGTCTTTTCTTATGGCTTTTACACGCTCGTCGAAGAAGGGCTTACACATGCCGAGGCTATGAATCAGCTCAGAGGCATGAGAGAACAGGATATTCATGAGCTGGTCTATCAAAAGGGCGTTAACCTTGCCAAGACTCCTGCCTGGGAGAGGAGAGGTGTGATGGTCTACAGAAAAGGCAGTCAGGTGACCTCGGACTGGGATCTGCCACAATTCCGGTCGGAAGAAGGCAGGAGGTTGCTTGCAAATATAATCTGGGGATTGGGTGGGCCTGGGAATGATCAATAACCAGCTTTGGGATTGGTCTGAATGCGCAAAGGATCATCGCGGATAATCTGTGCCTATCCCATCAACCTCGATGCAGTTTACGACATCAAGTGCGAAGAGGTCGCACCCCTAGCATTAGGCGCAAGGGCGGAGGCCGTCGGCATGATAAATAGCCTGGAAGATCTCTTCTCTGCTCTGCTGTTCTGCATGAGGGAAGGCTCTGGAGCTGAGTTGCTGATCGAGCGAGAAGAGGTCAAGAAGAGAATTGAAGCGCAATTTCAATGGAGTCTTCGCCTCGGCGGCAATGCGGGAATCATGGCGAACGTCCTGGCGACCCTCGGAGCGAAGCCCGTTCTGAATGCGCCTGCGCTCAGCCGCAGGATGGCTAGAATGCTGCATCCTGGCGTCGCAGTCCCAGTTGGCAAGGGGCTCATAAGCCCTATCCGAGCGGCAGGAGAGATGGAGATGATGCACTTCGTCTTTCAATTCAAAAAAGGAGAGAGCCTTCCATCGCTCCAGGGTAAGATAACTGCGAAGAATGATAACCGCCTGATAGCCTCATTCGATCCCCTGAATTCGAGGCTTCATTCAAACAAGGATTTCGATGATTATTGCCTGGAGAATATCCTTGATCTTGATGGTGCTCTGATCTCAGGATTTCATCTGGCGCCATTATCAAGTTACAAGGAGATTTATGAGCAAAAATTGTTGCAAATAGGATCGTGGAAACGGAAAAACCCGAGGATCTACATCCATGCTGAAATGGGCAGCTTTCAAGACCCGAGGATGATGAAGTATCTCCTGCCCCGCCTGTGTGCAGACAGCATCGGTTTGAATGAGGATGAGCTGGCCATGATAGAAGGAGTTGGGCCTGGCTGGCGCGGGACCGTCGAGGCTGCGCTCCGCCTCAGGGCCGACTTAGGAGTTCGCAGGATAGGAGTTCATACCAGAGATTTCATCCTCAGCGCCATGAAGGGACTGATTGAGCCCGAGGCCGAGATAGAAGCTCTGACAAGGGGTGCAAACGCCGCTGCATCTATGGCCTCCACGGGATCTGCAATGTCTCCCCCTCCCAAGGAAGTAAATGCTGCTGGGCTTTTAGCTAGGGACGAGTTCTGTCAGGATGGGGCTGCAGCCACAGGACGGGGGGCTTTCAGAGAATCAGGCGGCGTGATAGTGTGCCTGGTTCCATCCTTGCTGGCAAGACGCCCAAAATTCACTGTGGGACTTGGCGATACATCCACAGCCGTGACATTTTACGAGGAGCTCATGGCGATCAATTCGCACTCTGCTCCAAAAAGGTGACCTTAGCTTCGGTCCGCCATCGAATACCTTTAGATACTTTGCCACTTTTAGTTACTCCGTACAATGATTGCTGATCTCGTTGCCAAGTGGGAGGAGTTCCTCCGCTCCCGTTACTGGGATGACTTGCTGGAGCTGGCAGATTCTTACCCGGACGAGCGCAGCCTTGTGGTGAATTTCCCAGATTTGGACCGCTACGATCCGGAGTTTGCCGAGGAGCTTCTCGAGAGGCCTGAACAGGTCCTGGAGGCTGCACAGGCAGCTCTGTTGCAGCTCGACCTGCCCATGGATGTCTACATGGACAGGGCGCATGTGCGCATCGCCCAGCTTCCCCGCCATTACAAGACCCGCGAGCTTCGTTCCGACCACATCGGCAAGTTGATAGCCATCGAGGGACTTGTCAGGACTGCCACGGAGGTCCGGCCGAAGATCGTCTCCGCCGCTTTTCAGTGCCAGAGGTGTGGCTTTACATTTTTCAAGGAGCAGGCTGGCAATAAGTTCGATGACCAAAACCTGAAGTGCCAGAACCAGGCCTGCGATCGTGGCGGGCCCTTCAAACTGATACTGGCCCAGTCCAAGTTCGTCGATGCCCAGAAGATAAGGGTGCAAGAGTCCCCAGAGGACCTGCGGGGCGGAGAGCAGCCTCAGACGCTCGATGTCGAATTGGAGGATGACCTGGCTGGCCAGATCTTCCCTGGCGACAGGGTGATCGTCAACGGCATTCTCAAGTCTTACCAGCGTTCTAGTCCACAGCAGGGCAAGAGCACTTACTTCGACCTATTTCACAAGGGCATCTATGTGGAGATGAAAGAGCAGGAGTTCGAGGAGATCGAGATATCCCCCGAAGACGAGAAGCTGATACTTGAGATGTCACGTGACCCAGACATCTATGAGCATGTAACGAGATCGATTGCACCCTCGATCTTCGGCTACGACGATGTCAAGGAGGCCCTGGGGCTTCAGCTGGTCTCTGGCTTCGAGAAACACCTGCCCGACGGGGCCCGAATTCGCGGAGATATCCACATCCTGCTTGTGGGAGATCCGGGGATCGCCAAATCCCAGCTTCTGCGCTACATGACCAAGATCTCGCCTCGCGGCATCTACACATCGGGCAAGAGCTCCACGTCGGCAGGCTTGACTGCCACTGCTGTAAAAGATGAATTGGGCGACGGTCGCTGGACCATCGAGGCAGGCGCGCTGGTGCTGGCAGACAAGGGCATCGCAGCCGTGGACGAGATGGACAAGATGGACAACGAGGACAAGAGCGCTCTGCACGAGGCGATGGAGCAACAGACGATAAGCGTTGCCAAGGCAGGCGTCATGGCTACGTTGAAGTCCCGCTGCTCTCTTCTTGCAGCTGCGAACCCCAAGCTTGGCCGCTTTGACAAGTACGAGCCCATAGCACCCCAGATCAACCTCACACCGGCCCTCATGTCCCGCTTCGACCTGATCTTCGTCCTGACCGACGACCCTGACACCAAGAGGGATTCTGCGATTGCCGAGCACATCCTGAAGAGCAACTTCGCAGGAGAACTATCAACGCAGGTCTCCTGGAATCCCAAGATCTCCCAGGAGGATATCGATAATGCAATGACCGTCATAAAGCCTGTGATAGATCCAGAGCTTCTCAGGAAGTATGTGGCTTATGCCCGCAAGAATATTTTTCCCACGCTCACAGATGAGGCCAAGGAGCACTTCCTCAGGTACTACGTAGGCCTGAGGAGCCAGGGCCAGGATTCAAACAAGCCGGTGCCTGTCACAGCCCGACAACTGGAGGCGCTGATCCGCCTGGGGGAGGCGAGCGCTCGTCTCAGGCTGAGCGACAAGGTCACGCTAGAGGATGCAAAGAGGG
>Ga0067045_1003907_pt1 | contig 14555 bp, 8 predicted proteins | sample TerdegcTABiofilm_FD_59184 | JGI IMG/M metagenome (GOLD analysis project Ga0067045, IMG submission 59184) | Combined Assembly of (Gp0054472, Gp0054536) Wastewater bioreactor microbial communities from Singapore -Terephthalate degrading...
AGCACGAAGAAAAGTTCAAAGAACGTCAGGAAGTGGATCCTTGACGAAGAAGGCTATGAATGGAACGAAAAAAAGACGTTCAAGGTAAAGTCGATGATCCGGGAGCGCACCGTAGAAGATGAAAACGGGAACAAAATAACGTTCAAAGAAAAGCTNATCTGTTACTGGAGCAAGAAACACTANGACAGNGAAGTCAAGGAAAACGAGAAGTTTATTGAGTATCTTAATTCCGTCATTGCAAATCCCGATAAACTGAAGGACAAGCCCAGAAAGATTGAAAAATTTCTGGACAGGATGGAGGTGGACAAGGAGACCGGCGAGGTGCTGGATACCCATACCCATCTCTCACTGAACATGGATAAAATCCGTGAATACATGGATCTTATGGGATATTACACCATCATGACATCGGAGACGGAAAAAACAGACAGGGAGATTATAAACAAATATCACGGCCTTTCAAGGATAGAAGACTCGTTCAGGATTATCAAAGGTGATCTGGAAGGCAGGCCTGTATACGTTCACACACCGGAACATATCAATGCTCACTTCCTGATATGCTTCATTGCGTTGACGATGATCCGCCTCATACAATACAAAGTCCTGAAATTTCAAGGCAAGGACACTTTGAATCAAGACGGATGGGAGGCAGGCATCACTGCCGAAAGGATAAAAAAAGCGCTCGACTCTTTTCAGGCCGACGCACTTCCCGGCGGTTACTACCGTCTCACAAAGCCCTCTGAAGATTTGCAATTGATCCTTGACACCTTGGGCATCCATGCCGACCTCAGGCTGCCAACTATCAGCGAACTTAGACAACTCAAATACAGTTTTGATAAATCGTCTGTAATGTGACTATAATTTTATACTTCTTTATACATCTGAAATCTCCTGTAATATCAACAGTTACAGGAGATTTTTACTTTGTTGAACTGTTAAACTCGGGAAATGGTAATTTATGTACTTTTATGCACCTCTCTGGTCCTGAATTGTGTTATAATGAAAAGTAAGTGTGTCCAAAAACATGAGATAAAAGGTGAGATAGATGATTGTTGCTAATGAAGTGAAAAAAATAGCCCGTTCCTTATCTGATAAATATTATAAATTGCTTTTACTGGTTGGTGCAAGTGGAAATGGCAAAACCAGTGTAATAAATGAAATATGCAGCGATAATGCTTATAGATATGTGAATTTGAATTTAGCGTTATCTGAAAAGTTAAAAGATGTGCCTATTAGAGAGAGAGGCTATTATGTACAGGATTTTATTGACGATATAATAAGAGACAATCCAGGAGACTTTTTGGTATTGGATAACATTGAAATTATATTCTCAAAGCACCTTCAGGTAGAACCCTTAAGTATATTGAAAAACATTGGGAAATACCGAAAGACGATTGCTGCATGGCAAGGCAGCATAAAGGACGGATACCTGACTTATGCTGAACCCTGGCATGAAGACTATGTAAGATACAATGTTGATGAATTAGAGTGTTTATATATAAACATGGAGAGGAGTTTGTAGAATGAAATACCGCCAATTAGTACAGTTTGACCCAATTGAAACAGTGGTTAAGCTGAAAGATGCAGATTCCAAAGGTGAAGCTGAAAGGCTCGTTAAAACATATGTAATGTCTGATAGTATGGCTGAAAGCCTTATCGGAGTTGTCATCCCCCAATTGCAATTTGAACAGACCATTGACAATAAAGGAATATTCATTGTTGGTAACTACGGAACAGGTAAATCTCACTTGATGTCTGTATTGTCAACCATAGCGGAAGATGCAGCATTACTGGAATATATAAAGCATGACAGGTTTAAAGAACACGCAAAGTCCATTGCAGGCAGGTTTGAGGTATTGAGATTCGAGATTGGTGCTTCAAAGATGAATTTGAGGGACATCATCGTAAGAAAGATGGAGAGCGACCTCAAGCAAAGAGGGATTGACTATAAATTCCCGCCACTTGAAGAAGTTACTGATAATAAGCAGTATCTTGTTGAAATGATGGGACTGTTTGAAGAAAAGTACCCAGATAAGGGCTATCTTATTGTTGTTGACGAGCTTTTAGACTACCTTGGAAGTAGAAAGGAATTAGAGATTAAGCTCGACTTGGGTTTTTTAAGGGAAATAGGAGAGGTAAGCAAGAACACTCGCATCAGATTTATGGCTGGTGTTCAGGAAACTTTATTTGATAATCCTGCATTTTCTTTTGTTGCGAAAACTATATTAAAAGTTAAGGATAGATTTGAACAGATCATTATCAGAAGAGAGGACATTTCTTTCGTTGTCTCTCAAAGATTACTGCAAAAAAATAATGAGCAGAAAGCCTGGATAAGAGAACACCTTCAGAAATTCAGCCCGATGTATAAAAACATGGCTGACAGGATTGAGGAGTATGTTAACCTCTACCCAATACATCCAGCGTATCTTGAAACCTTTGAAAAGGTATACATAGCCGAAAAAAGAGAGGTATTAAAGACCATAACACTCACCATAAAGGAAATGCTTGATAGCGAAGTACCAAACGAAGAGCCTGGGCTTGTTTCCTACGATGCTTATTGGTCATACATAAAAAACAGTCCTTCAAAGAGAACTGAAACCGATGTTAAGGATGTTATCGATAAGAGCGGCATTTTGGAAGGGATTATTCAGCATTCCTTTACCAAACCAAAATACAAGCCTATTGCTTTGAGGATCATTTATGCCTTAAGTGTTCACAGGCTAACTACGGGTAATATCAATGCTCCTTTGGGCATTACTGTTCAAAATATGAAGGACGATTTGTGTATATATGATCCTTTGCTTCCAGAGAAGGAAGAAGATTTTCTTATCACAACGATTGAGACTGTAATGAGAGAAATCTCCAACACTGTCAGTGGGCAATTTATTGAGTATAATCAGGAGAATGAGCAATATTACCTTGATTTGAAGAAGGATATTGACTATAACGCTAAAATACAACAGAAGGCCGACATTCTCGATGATGACAGGCTGAATGAATACTATTACGGGCTAATTCTCAAAACGTTGGAATGGAACGCTCCAGAGTATAGAACGGGATTTAAAATATGGGAATATGAGCTGCTGTGGGAAGAAAAGAATATTACAAGGTTCGGATACCTTTTTATGGGCGATCCGAAGGAAAGGTCAACCACACAGCCTCCGAGAGACTTCTATATATACTTTCTGCCTCCTTATGGAAATGTAGAGTTAAAAGATGATAAGAAAGAAGATGAAGTATTCTTTGAGTTTGATGGCTCCAATGAAGAAATCAAGTATGCTATAAAAATGTATACAGCTGCTCTTTCAATGGCGGAAATATCTTCAAGTGAAAGCAAAGCTGCTTATATTAAAAAAGCTGAAGAGTATCAGAAATCTGCTATCAAATGGATACGGCAGAATATTAACCAATGCTTTAGTGTCAGATATAAGGGAGAAAGCAGAAGCATATTGACCTGGATCAAAGGAAGAAGGCTTGGTGACAGGACATTGAAGGAGCAGGTAGATATGGCTTCTTCTACTTGTCTGAATGTATGGTTTTCTGACCTGTATAGAGAATATCCGAAGTTTTTACTTACGGTGACATCTAACAATATCAACCAGGTTTTCAGGAACGGCCTGGATTATATTGCAGGCAAGAAGACCGATACAGGTGCAAAATTGCTTGACTCCTTCCAGTTATTAGAGGGAGATACCATCTCTCCAAAAAGCTCAAACTATGCCAGATATTTTATTGACTTGATCAACAAACTGCCGCAAGGCAAGGTCTTGAACAGGTCAGACATTATTGTAAGAATTAATGAAGAAGTGGAATATGATTCAAAGTTTAAGCTGGAGCCTATCTGGGTTGCACTGATTTTGTCTGCATTGGTATATAACGGTGATATTACATTGACAGCAGGCGGGAAAGAGTTTACTGCCACTATGCTTAAAGAACTGGCTGCTGAAAACACAGCAAATCTAATGGACTTTAAGCACTGCAGCAAACCCAAGGATATTCCTTTAGATGTATTAAAGAAGCTGTTTGAAATGCTGGGATTGGCACCTGGAGCCATTGTTACGGCAAATACAAGGGATGCTGCCGTAGCAAGTATGCTTGTAAAAGTTGATGAATACATTGATAAGGCTTTAAAAGCCGTTCTTTTCTTGAACGGGGATATATCCGTTTGGGGAAAATCTTCAATGGAATCCTATAAAGTTGATAGCTATAAAGAAAGTATCAAAGAATTCAAGAACTTCCTTGACGGCTTAAAAATTTTCAACACCCAGGCGAAGCTGAAGAATTTTAGATACACAGAGGAAGAAATTGATAAACAAGGAACTGCCTTAAAGTTAATTGCCGATATTGATAAGATAAAGGATTTAAAATCCAAGATTGAGGCTAATACAACGTATCTGTCTGGAGCAGAAATCGTATTAAAGGATCAGGCATGGGTTGAAAAGGTAAATGCTTTGAAGCTGAAGCTGGAAACAGCCTTAAAGAACCTTGATACTATTGATGAAGATTTTATTCGGGTGTTCAATAGCGAATTATCGGGTCTGAAAGATGAATATAGAAATGTCTATATGGAGCTTCATAAGAAGCACAGACTTGATTTAAACGGGGACAATGCAAAGAAAAAAGTTATGCAAAGTAAAGAGTTTAACAATCTTAAGAAGCTCACTGCTATAGATGACATACTTCCAGTAGTCAAGCTAAACGGAATCCAAGAAAAAATTTCACGGCTCCGAACTTGTTATAATCTTACCCAGCAAGATATGGAAGGTAAATTTATGTGTCCTCACTGCCAGTTTAATCCTTCAGAGAATAATCAGCCTGTCCACGGGGTTTTAGATGGCATCGAAGACGACATTGACAGGATATATAAAGAGTGGACAGAAATTATTGTCACCAGTGTTGAGGATCCAATGGTGAAGGAGAATATTGCCTTCCTCAAATCAGAGCAACAAAATGTCATAAATAAACTGCTTGAGACGAGGAGATTGCCTGACGCTATTGACGGCAATTTCATATCTGGCGTAAACACTTTGATGAAGGGACTTGAAAAGGTTGAAGTGCTTGTTGAGGATATGAAAAAAGCAATATCGGGAGATGGTCCTGTCACTGTAGAGGATATCAGGACGAGATTTGAGAAGTATGTCCGTGAACTAACGAAGGGTAAAGATGAAAGCAAAGTTAGGATCATATTGAAATGACGGAGGAAGCGATATGGAACTCACGAAAGAGATTTTAGACAAAGTAAGAGATATAGAGGGATTTCCTATTGGCAAGGATGAAGATATTATTGAACTGTCGGATCCGCCGTATTATACGGCGTGTCCAAACCCATTTATAAATGAGTTTATTGAGAAGAATGGAAAGCCATATGATGAAGAGAATGATGATTATAATGTAGAACCATATACGGCAGATGTGAGTGAAGGGAAAAATGATCCAATTTATAATGCCCATTCTTACCATACAAAAGTACCACATAAAGCTATAATGAGATATATATTACATTATACAAAACCAGGAGATATTGTATTTGATGGTTTTTGTGGTACAGGTATGACGGGTGTAGCTGCTGGAATGTGCAGCAAACCTGATGCTGTGTTTGGTATTAGTGTTGAGGAAGAATTTAAAAAGGACAGTAAAGTAATCGAATGGGGAGCAAGACGTGCAATTCTTAATGATCTTTCTCCTGCAGCAACATTTATTGCATATAATTATAATTCCCTTGTTGATTTGCAAGTATTTGAGAGCCAAATAGTTCGTATTATTGACGAAATTGAAAAAGAATATGGGTGGATGTATGAAACAATTCACACTATAAAAGGTGAACCGCAAAAAGAGATTACAGGAAAACAAGTTAAAGGTAAAATAAATTATACTGTGTGGTCAGATGTATTTATATGCCATAATTGTAGCCAGGAGATAGTATATTGGGAAAATGCAATTAATAAAGAAGAAAATAGTATAAAAGAAGAACTCGCCTGTCCCCATTGTGGTGTAGGTATAACAAAAAATAATTCTGAAAAAGCCTTTATAACTGTTTATGATTCATTATTAAATAGAACCATAAGACAAGCAAAACAAGTGCCAGTGCTTATCTACTATTTTGTAGGAAGAAAGAGATACATGAAGAAGCCAGATGAATTTGATTTTGAGGTCCTTAAGAAAATTGAGGAGATGGATTTTAAGACATTCGTTCCAATAGCAGAATTGCCAAATGGATATAATACCCAGCAGCCAATTACATCGCATGGATTTAGCAATGTACATCATTTTTATACAAAACGAAATCTTATTATTTTATCAGCTTTATGTCAAAAAATGAGGGATTATCACAAAGCCCTATTAGTGTTCCAATCAGTAGCGGTTACACTTTGCTCCAAACTGGCAAGATATAATCTTGGGAATAGAGGTAATGGTCCTGTTAGTGGTACTTTGTATGTTGCCTCATTAGTTGCAGAAACTAATGTATTTAAAGTATTTCGTGGTAAAATTGACGATTTTAAAAAAGCATTTGCCTTAATGCTTAAAGATAACAATGCTGTAGTTTCATGTGGCTCATGTAAAGATTTAAGCAACATAAAAGATGATTCTGTGGATTATATTTTCACTGATCCTCCATTTGGGGATAATTTAATGTATTCTGAACTCAATTTTATATGGGAAGCATGGCTTAAAGTGTTTACAAATAATTCAACCGAGGCCATAATTAATAAGGTTCAGAATAAAAGTTTGAATGAATATCAAGAACTCATGGAGAAATCATTTTCTGAATGCTATAGAATTTTAAAGCCTGGAAGGTGGATGACAGTAGAGTTCCATAATTCCAAGAATAGTGTTTGGAACGCTATACAGGAGGCTATATTGAAAGCAGGTTTCGTAATTGCTAACGTAAAAACTCTTGATAAGCAACAAGGAAGTTTCAAGCAAGTTACATCAACAACGGCTGTCAAGCAGGATTTAATAATTTCTGCATACAAACCAAAGGATGCATTCGTTCAAAGGTTCTTAATAGAAGCGGGGACGGAAGAAGGTATTTGGGATTTTATCCGAGAGCATTTGTCAAAGCTGCCTGTAGTAATAGAGAATAAAGGTATGTTAGATATTATTCCAGAAAGGCAGAAATACTTGCTATATGATAGTATGGTAGCTTTCCATATCCAAAAAGGTGCAACAGTACCTTTAGGTGCAGCCGATTTTTATCTGGGACTCAAACAAAGATTTCCAGAACGTGACGGTATGTATTTCTTATCTGGACAGGTGAGCATATACGATGCAAAAAGAATGACACAGGACTTAAATGAACAGCTATTGCTGTTCGTACTGGATGAAAAAACGGCGATACAATGGCTCCATAAAGAGCTTGCGACACCGCAGACATACCAAGATATACAACCCAAATTCCTTCAGGAATTGAAACAGCTCAAATATGAGAAAATGCCAGAATTAAGGGACTTGCTCGAAGAAAACTTCCTGCAGGACGAGCATGGTAAATGGTATGTGCCTGATGTTAATAAGCAGTCTGACCTTGAAAAATTAAGAGACAAAAAGCTCTTAAAGGAATTTGACGAGTACAGAAACAGCAAAGGAAAGCTCAAAGTGTTTAGGACAGAAGCTATTAGGGCAGGGTTCAAGCACTGCTGGAAGGAAAAAGATTATAAAACCATTGTTAATATTGGTGAAAGAATGCCGGAAAGTGTGGTACAGGAGGATCCAAGCATACTTATGTACTATGATAATGCTCTGACAAGAATAGGGGATTGATAAAGGAGTGGGATAAGTGACTGATCAAGAACTAAAGCAGTTGCTTGACAAATTTAGAAAAATGCCAGCGGAAACCGAATGGCTTGAGTTTAAGGAAGCCAGAAATCAATATGATTTTAACAAACTTGGCAAGTATTTTTCTGCTTTGAGCAATGAAGCAAATTTAAAGGATAAAAGGTTTGCATGGTTAATATTTGGAGTAAAGGATGGCAGCAGGGAGATTGTGGGAACAAATTACAGAATGGACAGAGCCAGTTTAGACAATCTGAAATATGAAATATCACAACATACTACCGATAATATAACATTTTTAGAAATTTATGAGTTGAATTTGAGTGAGGGAAGAGTACTGATGTTTCAAATTCCTGCTGCACCACAAGGCATTCCTGTTTCATGGGATGGACATTATTATGGAAGGAATGCAAGTTCTTTAGGACCTCTTAATATCCAGGAAATAGACCAGATTCGTAGTCAGATAAAAAAAGACGATTGGTCCGCAAAAATTTGCTATGGTGCAACTTTAGAAGATTTGGATAAAGCTGCGATCAAGAAAGCCCGAATTGAATATAAAAAGAAAAACCCGAAACTGGCTGATGAAGTGGACAAATGGGACGATACTATCTTTCTTGATAAGGCAAAATTGACTATTAATGGCAAGATTACTCGGACAGCTTGAATATGATTGATACTATTGGCAGCGGAATAAAGAAAATGTTTTTGTTGCAAATGCAGAGGTATTTCCCTTTGCCAGACTATGACTTGAGCCAACCCGATAAGGTGAAGGTAAGAATTTTAGGGGAAATAATTGATGAGAATTATACAAAGCTATTAATTAGAAATACGAATTTAGACCTTAAAACGGTTATGTATCTGGATAAGGTTCAGAAGAAAGCACCATTAACAAAAGACGAGTATAAATTCCTGAAGAAACAAAATTTAGTCGAGGGCAGATACCCAAATATTTATGTCGTATCCCAGGTGGCAGCAGCAACAGGGGAAAAGGCTAAATATATAAAGAATAGAGCGTTTGATAAGAATTATTATAAAAAGTTGATTATTGACTTTATAAAAGAATATGGTTCGGCAAGCAGGAAGGACATTGATGAATTGCTCATTGATAAATTACCTGATATATTAGACGAAAAACAAAAGAAAAAGAAAATTAGCAATATTATTTCAGAAATGGCAAACAAAGATAACGCAATAAAGAATATAGGAACTTTTTCTAAATCTAAATGGGTTTTAATTTAGAAAAGAAAATTGCCTTTTAGAAAAGAAAATTTGATGTTTAGGAAATAAAGTTTGCCTAAAACGCTAAATTATAAGCATTTTCAGTTAAATTTTCTTTTCTTAAATTATGATTTTTAAAGAGAATTAGAAAAGAAATGTGAATTTAAGAAAAGGATTTTACGAATAGGGGATTAAAAATGTTCAGAATTGGTGACTGGGTTTTAGATAAAGAAAACAAGAAGACGGTTAAAGTTATTGAAATCAATGATTTGTGGGAATACAAGTCTTACAATGTATTTGATCCTGTTGAAAAAAGATCATACTTTTTGTCAGAGGATAAGATTTGCAATGTGGATGCTGGAGATGATTTCAGCATCCATTCTTTCAAATACATTGTAACTTCTGCCCGAATAAAAAATGAGCTTGCAAACGGCATTTTGTCTTCTATAGGGGACAGCATTATCCCGTTACCGCACCAAATCTATGCACTTAATCGAGCATTATCCAGCAATAAGATAAGATACATTATCGCTGATGAGGTCGGACTTGGAAAAACAATAGAGGCAGGATTGATTATAAAAGAGCTTAAGACAAGAGGACTAATAAATAGAATCCTTATTGTCTGCCCTAAAGGGCTTATGACCCAGTGGCATAATGAAATGAAGATGAAGTTTAATGAGAACTTCAATATTGTATTGCCTGAAGACTTTGACTCCATTAAGAGAATATATGATGAAGGAAATATATGGTCCAACTTTTCACAGGTTATATGCTCTCTTGACTCGGTCAAACCATTGGAACGCCGCAACGGCTGGAGCAAAGAGAAAATTGACGAATACAATAAAGAGAGGCTCGGAAGCCTTATCTTTGCGGGCTGGGATATTATCATAATAGATGAAGCACACAGGATTGCAGGCTCCACATCTGATGTGGCAAGGTATAAGCTGGGCAGCAGCCTGGCAGATGTCAGTCCGTACCTGCTGCTGCTCACGGCCACACCTCACCAGGGAAAAACTGAACCTTTCTTAAGATTAATACGGCTTTTGGATCGGGAGGCCTTCCCCGACAGCAATGCTATTGTTAAGGAGCAGGTCGGCCCTTATGTTATAAGAACTGAAAAGAGGGAAGCAGTAGATGGTGAAGGAAACAGACTGTTTAAAAATAGGATCACCAAAGCTGTAAATATAGAGTGGGAGCAGAGACACAGCCTTCAAAAGCAATTATATGAGATGGTTACAAAGTATGTCACAGAAGGCTATAACAAGGCAAGAAAAGAGAAGAAGAATTATATCGGATTTCTTATGGTGCTGATGCAAAGACTTGTTACAAGCAGCACCAGAGCTATAAGAGAAAACCTGGAGAGAAGGCTTGAAATACTCCAAAACAGTGCAACGAGGCTTGTTAGCTTAAGCGAAGCTGATTTATTGGAAGCAGATGCTGAAGAAACCGTTGAGGAACTGATTGCGGTTCAATCCTTCAATATAAAGAAAGAGATCGAAGAGATAAAAGATATGCTGGTTGTGGCTAATCAGGCAGAGCATCAGTATGTTGACACTAAAGCCGAAAAGCTGTTGGAGTTTATATATAAGATACAGATGGAGTACGAAGACTTTAAGGTGATTGTCTTCACCGAATTTGTAGCGACACAGCAGTTTTTGAAGGAGTACCTTGAAAGCAAAGGGTTTAAGATTACAACTCTAAACGGCTCAATGGACATTGAAGAAAGAAATATAACTTTGAAGGATTTCAAGGAAACTGCCGATATACTTATTTCTACCGATGCAGGTGGAGAAGGCTTAAACCTTCAGTTTTCAAACATAGTCATTAACTATGACTTGCCCTGGAATCCTATGAAAATTGAGCAGCGTATCGGTAGGGTGGATAGAATTGGACAAAAAAGGGATGTCTATGTGTTTAATTTCATGCTGTCAGAAACAGTAGAGTTCAGAATCAAAGAAGTTTTAGAGGAAAAACTGGCCACCATTTTTGAGCAGTTTGGGGTAGACAAGATGGAAGATGTCCTTGACCGTGCCGACGCAGAGTTTGACTTTACTGACATCTTTATAAGAGGCATTACCGATCCTAAAAACGCAGACTATTATATTGAAAAGCTGGAAAAAGAAGTTTGGGATAAGACAGAGAAAATCAATGAAATTAAAGGCTTGTTGCGGGATGAAAAGGTGATCGATAAGAGCCTTGTAGCAGGAATCAACAATCTTCCAATAGAGAGCTGGCTGAAGCAGATGTACAGTAGCTTCCAGTTATCCCAGGGCAAAGAAGTGAACATGATTGAGCTTGCTATGATTGATTTGAACAACCAACAAGTAAAGAGTATGCTGAAAAACATACCTGTATGGGTAAAAGGTCATAAAGTACCAGCTTTGGAGCTTGCAGAGGTATCTAATGAGAAAGGATACTGGTCCCTTTGGGAGGTAAGTATCAACGACAGTGATACCAATAAACAGATATTCCCTTTGTTTATAAACGAAAGTGGGATTATGAGGGCAGCTTCTTCAAAAATACTTTGGGAAACTTTTCTTAAGGAGGGTATAAGCCCTGCATTCAGGGGATACAAGGAATTTGAAGACAGTACCTATGCTTTTGTTTATGAGAAAGCGAAGGATTATGCTTATAATCTATTTGAGACCATGAAGGAAAATTATTTAAACAAACTATCCAAAGAGCAGGCAAAGTACGAGTATGCTTTTAAGCTGCGAAAAGAAGCAGCACAGAGGATAGGTCTTGAAAGTGTAAGGAGTTATAGGACAAAATCCATAGGAAAAGAAGAAGAAACATGGAGGCTTAAGATTGAAAAGGAAAAGGTGATTATTCCTGTACTCAAACCTCTGTGCATTGTTTACATGGAGTGATAGCATGATAAACGAAATTATAATAGAAAAGCTATACCTTAAGGAAAATGAATTTATATTGGTTTTTGATCCTGACAACCTTCTTGGAGCAGAGGGTATTGTAGAATATATAAACCAGGCTGGGTTTTCTATTGTCAATTATGAAGACCCTGAAGTTTTTCGATATTACTACGAGGAGAATATCCGCAGTATTCTGGACCGAGGGAAGGTACTCGATAGTAAGGTTCTGATTAGGTATACGGAAGAGCGGATAATCCCTTATGATATAAGATCCAAATGTTTCTTTGTAGAGCTGACGTTGCGGGAAATTTTTCCTAAATTAAGCTATACCGTGATAAAGGAGCTTTACAATGAGGTATTTGATAAACTGTTTAAGGTTTACTCCCATTATAATGGACCTAAACTGGGAGATAAAGGGACAAAGGATTTCATATTAAAAAATGTATATGGTGTAATACCAGAGATTATTGGCGACTTTCAACAGTTGGTGAAGACTTTCATCCCACTATACTATAGAGGAGAAGAGCTGCCAAGGTTGATCGCTGAATACGCAGCAGAAGCTATAAGCAGCAATGGCCAGCTCAAGCAATATCCAGTTAAGACTATAGTAGATGGAAAGGGAACCTTCCTTCATTTTATCCAGGAACAATGGGAGTTATATATCAGAAGAACAAATGGAGAAGATGTAGAAACTGTCATTGACTTTGGAAATTATGAAATCAGAGCTTATATAGATAACCTGTTCCAGGAGAATTTCTTAACACCTGTAAAGCAGCTTAAGCTACGGGAATACCCATCCTGGATGCAATCGGGTGTTGTGTATGACATAGCAGGTAGTACAGAACGCAGGTACGAAAATTGTATTGCAAAAATTTTGAGGGCTATCGAAAATGTAAAGTCTTATAAGGATTGGTTCAGCATTGCAGCATTGTGGGCAGAAGTCCTGGTGATTAAGCATGACCAGGGTAATAACTACTCCCTGGATAATAAGAAATTCAGAGAAATTGGTAAACTATTAAAAGAAACCTTTAAGGAGTGGCTCTCTGAAAACTATAGTATGCTGGCATCATTGTCCTATGCAAAAGCTCCAGTTATGGTCCATAAAATACCCTGGCACATTAATCACCTTTTCCCCAAACAGGAAAATAAAAATGTTGCTATGATTGTTATTGATGGAATGTCACTGGATGACTGGTATGTCATAAAGGAAGCTCTTAATGAAGGCAATAAATATATATTTGAAGAGAATTTATGCTTTGCGTGGATTCCAACCATGACATCAGTATCCAGGCAGGCTATATTTTCAGGGGAGATACCTGCAAACTTTTCTGATACGGTATTATCTACGAATTATGATGAAAAGCAATGGAAGAAATTCTGGCGGAATATTGGCTATAATGATAATAGCATTGCTTTTAAGCGTAATATTAAAGAGTTTTCCGAAGATGGGTTGGAAGATATTTTAAACGATAATAAGCTGCGGGTATTGGGAATGGTAGTAAATATGGTTGATGATATTATGCACGGTCAGCAGCTTTCAATTGAAGGAATGCACCAGGATATACGATTGTGGGCTAACAAAGGCAACTTGCGAAGATTCATTGAGAGTCTGTTTTCAAAAGGTTTTGAAGTTTTTATAACTTCTGATCACGGTAATATTGGTGCCGTAGGGCAGGGTACTCTTCAAGAAGGATTAGCCGTTGAAAGCCCAGGAGAGAGAGTACGCTTCTATAATAGTGAAATGAATTGTGATACAATTATATCGAAATATAAAGCCTTTAAATGGGAAGCAGCAGGGCTGCCTAAAAAGTATAATTATATATTGTCGGAAGAAAACCTGGCGTTTGTGAAAGAAGGAAAGAAGATAGTTACTCACGGTGGATTAGCTATAGAAGAAGTAATTGTACCATTTATACACATGAGAAAGGAAAAATAAAATGCTTGACAGGATTGGTTTTGATAGAGTTGTAAAATTGAATTGGCTTAATAAGACAGCCGAAATTTATAGTCAGGAAAAAGACTTTAAGAACGTAAAGCTGGCCTTGGATTATTATTTAAAGGACGATGTGGGTGGCGACAATAGGAGGAAGACTATAAATATATTGGTTAGAACCTGGGTAAATGTGGATCCGAATCATACAGCAATTAGAGATAAAGCTCTCGAATTTTTAAAAACTGCTGACACAAACGAAAGGATTGCTATTCATTGGTCTATGTTGCTACTGGCATATCCTATTTTTGCCAATCTTACGGCTACTGCTGGCAAATTGCTTAACCTGCAGGATGAATTTTCTTTAAGTATGGTAAGAAGAAGAATTTATGAGCTGTGGGGTGAAAGGTCTACTCTTCAGTATGCCATTGACAAGATGGTTCGCTCGCTTATAGATTGGGGAGTTATTGAGGGCGGAGAAAAGCCTGGTGAATATAGACGGATAGAGCCACTGGAGATTAGGAATATTGAAGTAAAACTGCTTATGTTAGAAGCATACATTATTGCATCTGGAAAGCCTCACCTACAATTTGTCGAAGTTAATAAGCTGGATGAAATGTTCCCTTTTAAGTTAGATATAGGGTTAGACGATTTTCATAAGGTTAATAAGTTTAAACTCAATAAAATGGGCGGAGAAGTTGTTATTGGGCTGTAATACAGCCTTTTTCTGTAATCAGAATTTAGTATTGCATTTATAGCTCTTATTA
>Ga0067045_1003909_pt1 | contig 14552 bp, 9 predicted proteins | sample TerdegcTABiofilm_FD_59184 | JGI IMG/M metagenome (GOLD analysis project Ga0067045, IMG submission 59184) | Combined Assembly of (Gp0054472, Gp0054536) Wastewater bioreactor microbial communities from Singapore -Terephthalate degrading...
ACCCGTTCCCATTACTACTGTAAAAGTTGCAAACATCAATCATCGCTGACATCAGGCACTATCTTCCACAAAACCCGGACATCTCTTCAAAAGTGGTTTGGAGCCATATTTTTGATGTCCATACAAAAAGTCGGAATATCGGCATTATCACTGCAAAGAATTCTGGACATAAAAAGTTACCCGACGATATGGATCATGTGCCACAAAATTCGCAAAGCCATGTCCGAGAAAAATAAGGAAGATGAACATTTATTTAAATCAAACATACCCGCCATACCGGGAATATCGGGAATAATCGAGATCGATAACCGATTCCTGGGCAAAACAAAACAGTGCAAGGCCGGATTAAGTCAATCTGCGCCCCCCCCAACTCCCGATATGGACGAGAAAAGCCTGATTTCACTTTACATGGGAATAGAATATACCGATATGAAAGTTCTCCATCCCGGACTACTATCGCCACCACCTCCACAGACCAAAACACAGAATGTAAACATAAATGTAAATGCAAACGCCAACGCGAACGCCTCTTCAAACCAAAATCCGAATCAATCTAATTCCAGCCAAAATCAAAATATAATAACATATAAATTTATAAACAATAAAGGCGTAGTTAACCAGTCGCAGTCAACCCCAAAAAGAAAATCTAAGCGAGGCAAACCGACGGCGATGGCAAACCGGCAAAAAGACACCAACTGGGTCAATGTGCTGGTGGGGAATCTGCGAACCAACCTTCATGGGACTTTCCACGGCATCGGAGACAGGAATCTGCAGAAATTCCTGGATGAGTACTGCTACAAATTCAACCGCAGAGATAAACCCCGGGAAATATTCGACGAATTGATGTGCCTGTGTCTAAATATAGGAAAAATAAGTAATATAGATTTTAATATATAATCAATATTGCTGAACCAAATTCAACCGACATAGATCGCCACTCAGTAATCATATCGGCAAAAACGAAAATAGCTCCCTCCCACCGTCCCCTTTATTTATCGATCTCTGCTTAAAGAGAAGGATTTAAGACCCTTATGGATGAATCAATAGGGTAAATTTGACGGAAATATTTTGTTTTTTTACAGGAGGACATACTTCTTATGGAACAATTGGGTCATTTCTTCTTCGGCTTCATCGGTATCGCGGTGATGATAGGCATAGCCTATTGCGCCTCTAAAAACCGGAAAGCCATCGACTGGATGCTGGTTTTAAAAGGAATCGGATTGCAATTCGTCCTGGCGTTGCTTGTCCTCAACAGCGGCCCCGGAAAATGGTTCTTTAAAGACCTGCTCCACCTTCCTGTCCTGCCCGGCGAATGGTTCTTCAGCGTCATAGGAGAACTGGTGGTTAAATTGCTGGACTTCACCAATGTGGGATCCGCATTCGTATTCGGGCCCCTGGGTACAGGTAAACTGGCGACCAGTAGCGGGGAAATATCCATCTTTGTATTCGCCACCGGCGTTCTGCCCACCATCATCTTCTTCTCCGCTCTCATCAGTATCCTCTACTACCTGGGAGTCATGCAGTTTGTGGTAAAAATGTTCGCCGTAATAATGATGAAGGTCTTCGGAACCAGCGGCGCCGAAACCCTCTCCTGCTCGGCAAATATTTTTGTCGGACAGACCGAAGCCCCCCTGCTGATTAAACCCTTCGTGGAAACCATGACCCGCTCCGAAATTCTCACCGTCATGACGGGAGGTTTCGCCACGGTGGCAGGAGGCGTCATGGCCGCTTATGTGGGTATGCTGAGAGATTCTTTCCCCGATATAGCCGGACACCTGCTCACTGCCAGCGTTCTGAGCGCTCCCGGTGCCATTATCATGTCCAAGATTATCCTCCCCGAAACCGAGGAACCGGTAACCAAGGGACAACTGAAAGCGGAACTGCCCACGGTGGATTCCAACGTCATCGAAGCCGCCGCCAGCGGAGCGGGACAGGGCGTTCAACTGGTTATCAATGTGGCCGCCATGCTGCTGGCCTTTATCGCCCTCATCGCCATGGTCAACGCCGCTATCGCCTGGTGCGGAGATCTGGTGGGGGTCAAGGAGGCCAGTTTCCAGAAAATACTGGGCTTCCTGCTGTCGCCTCTGGCCTGGGTCATGGGCGTTCCCTGGAAGGATTGCCAGACCATCGGCGGACTCTTCGGCGAAAGAGCCGTACTTAACGAGTTCGTTGCTTATGTCCATCTCTCCACGCTTTTAAGCGACCCCAACGTCCATCTGGAACCCCGGTCTATTCTGATTGTAACCTATTCCCTGTGCGGATTTGCCAACTTCTCCTCCATCGGCATCCAGATCGGTGGCATCGGCGGTCTGGCTCCCTCCCGTAAAGCCGACATCGCCCAACTGGGACTTTTAGGAGTTCTGGCGGGAACCCTGGCTAACTTCACCGCCGCCACCATAGCCGGAATGTTAGTCTCGGAACCCAAACTCAAAGTATCGGTTCCTACCACCACTCCCCCGGCGGTGGTTACTCCCGCACCCGATGCCACCACTTCTCCCATACCGGAACTGTCTCCCGACGCTTCTCCTTCCGGTGATTCCACTTCCATTGATTCCTCCGCCCCGGAAGCCATAACCGATTCCCCCGTCAGTCCCGATGCCTCTCCCGTGGAGGATCTCACTCCCCTGCCCGACTCCGATGGAAAACCAGGAGGAAAAGACGGTGAAAATACCAACAACAAACACGGATGGAGAAACGATTTCCGCATCTTCGCCATGAGGTATATCAAAATTCCGTTCAAAGAGAGTGTCTGATTGCGATTGCCGTAGATATTGTAATTACTGTAGCGAAGGGCTTTAGCCCTCCTTTGACGGAGGAAATGAAAGATTGAAGTCCTTCGCTACTACTATCTCTATCAAACCATCCTGTCCCCAGAATTATACAAATTCCATACATTAAAGAGGTAATTACCCCTTGTCCAACCTGCTGTCGGTAAGAAATCTTAAAAAAAGATATACGGTACAAAAAGGCTTTGTGTTTTCTCAAAAAATCGGTATTGTTCATGCCGTCAACGATGTCAGCTTTGATATTCATGAAGGCGAAGTTTTCGGACTGGTGGGAGAATCCGGTTGCGGAAAAACCACCACGGGCAGGATTATCGCCCGCTTAATACCCGCCGACGAAGGTAAAGTTCTTTTCAGGGATGAGGACATTTCTCTTGTTAAAGGTGAACCGCTAAGGCAATTAAGAAAAAAAATTCAATTTATATTTCAGGATCCTCTCTCCTCTTTGAATCCCCGGATGCCCATTCTGGAAACCGTAGCGGAACCTCTTTTAGTCCATAATTATACCAATTGGATTCAAAATATTTTCAGCAAGAAAAGAATAATGTCGGAACTGAAGGAAAAAGCCGTATCTTTGCTGGAAACCGTCGGTCTGGATTCCTCTTTTTTATACCGCTTCCCTCATCAGTTAAGCGGAGGTCAGCGACAGAGGATCCTCATGGCACGGGCTTTGTCACTGTCGCCTTCTTTCATAGTGGCCGACGAACCTGTCTCCGCGCTGGATGTGTCGGTGCAGGCGAGAATTCTGAATTTACTGGAAGAATTGAATCAAAAAATGAAATTTGCCTGCCTCTTCATCAGTCATGATCTGGGGGTGGTAAAAAATATCAGCCACAGAGTCGCTGTCATGTATGCAGGCAAGATCGTTGAATCCGCCCCTTCCGGGAAACTCTTTAATGACCCGAAACCCCCCTACACCAGGGGACTCATCCGTTCCTGCTGCGATATAGACAACCGGGGAGAAAGATCCGTCATACCGGGAGAAGTCCCCGATCTGACCGACCTTCCTCCGGGTTGCCCCTTCCACCCCCGTTGCACGGAGAAAATGGAAGTCTGCTCTCAGACCTACCCTCCTTATAACGAAGCCGGTCCCCACCACCGGGTTGCCTGTCATTTATGGAACAGTAAATAATTTAGTTAATCACTTTTCTTCCGCTTCCGACTACCGGCTCCCCGACGAACTTATCGCCTCTGTTTCCGCCAATTGAGCCCGGTTTTTCTGATAGAGGAAGGAAGTGGCGATGAGGATTCCCCCGATAATCAGGAAGGCGTACACCATGCCGTAAAAACGCAGGACCCACATATCCACCAGCAGGATTTTCAGCACCGATGCCACCAATAAAACCAGACCGAATTGGCGGAAAATCTTCCTCTCCACCAGAACTCCCAGAGAAATATATATAAATGAAATAGCACTCCAGAAAATAGTAAGAATAACCTGAAAGTTATCCAATATGCCATATACGTTAAATAATAATGCACTTATAAGGAAAGACAGCAGAATAAGTGAATAAGTCTGGAATACATCCCTCTGGGGAGGATCCTGGGACAAGAGGCGGGATGCTATATAGTAAACCCCCGATATCAGCAGAATCAAAAGAATATTAACAGCGAGAGATGACAGGGACAAAGAGACGTCGGACAGGGAAATAGAAGAAGAATCGAAGAAAAGAGACTTCAACATGGTTATGAAAAGGATAAAGTGAGCCAGGGACGGGAGTCGGCTTGATTGCAGATCATCCAGTCCCCTCATGCCTTTTATCCCTTTCAGTCCAAGATATAAAATACCCAGGGCAAAAATACTCCACAACAGAGTGGATAACATACCGCTATCTTCAGAAATAAAACCTTTTAGTAATATAACAGAAAGAACCCCGAAGCAGAACAGACTGTAATAACGATCCTGATCCGCCAGTATATCCTCGTTCTTCCGGATGCCGTACCAGATATTGAATGTCAGATACCCCATACCCAGCAGGGAAAGAAAACGGTAATTGAAAAAAGGTTTGTATTGGGAAGCCGGTGGATAGATGAGAAATGCCAGGGATAAAATTATCAACCCTATATAAATCAACATTTTCAATCCCTTTAGTTGTGTGGGAAATTTTACTATCAGTTCGGTAAGGATATATAAAAGAAAGGTAATGACCAGGAACATATAGACCGGCTCGAAGTATTTTCCCGCCATGACTATGGGCAGACTCAAAAATGTCAACACCGACAGGCAGAAAATATAATTGTCGCCCTTCTGCAGTTGAGCCTGTTTTTTATACATATAATAGAAAATCCAGCAGTAAACCAATCCTGTGAGACTATAAGTTATATTCCTGTAAAGTTCAAGATTTGATAAAATCATTTTCTTATCAAGAATATTCATATTAGAATACATAATATCAGATAAGAATATCAGATTAATACTTATAAGGGTGAAAACTAAATACGATAGCCATTTAAAATATTGTATTTCATCCTTATATTTGAAGGACATATACAGAACTATTGCCGATACAATCGCTACAGTAAGTAAAAAATTATGAACCGTGATGTAGGGATAGAACAGAATCACCAGCACCACGGGAGGAGTGACAGCCAATACACCAAAGACAAACTCTTCCCATTTTGCCAGGAGTCCCTTGTGATGACGCAAGATCAGGAAGTTAATCCAGAAACCGATAGCAATAAACATCAGGGAAAAATCCTTCCAGGGTTCATCTCCGACGGTAAAACCAGTATAATTTCCTCTTATGGTAATAAACTCATTCAGAATAATATAGACAAAAATAAAAGTAAAAAGAATATGACTAAATCCCCGGAAATAGCCTATCTTTTCCTTCAACCTGAACCCCAGATAATGGAGTATAAAGCCTATCATAGTCAGAGCGACAAGAAAAGGATACGGATACAGACTATCATGTAAGAGGCTTACCAGCATTATAACGGGGGTTCCTGCAGCCACGCCGTACATCTTCATTTCAGCAGACGAAGGTTTTTCATCAGATTTACCCAGAAGATAGAAAAAGAATATATAAATAAGAGACAACAAACCATATATTATTATCTTTTCAAGGTAAATATCATCGACAATAACCGGTTTTGTCCGATAATCAATTACCTTCATAACTATTACAGAAAGAGAAATAATTGATAAAATAAAATAACTGATATAACGGAATCCTATCAGGGTATGGGAAAACTTTTGAGACAGGTAAAATATTATTATTGCTAAAATACTGAATAACAACATCAACCCGTAAATATTATAATAACTGTAGGTAAGATAGACCACAATAGCCAGAGAGGAGAGTATGGAAAGAGACAGCATGGGACGATCCTCTCCCTTGAGCCATTCCCGATTCCTGTTCATTTGCAAAAAATAGATATAGAATAAAATCATAGAAACAAAATAGATGGAAAATTTATGAACCATCTGCCAGATATTGGTCTGGGGCATCCAGGAAATAACCGCAATCAACTGGGTCCAGATAATGATCAGGGTCAGATAGGAAAACCGCCGGAAAATACGCTTGCAGAAATCGAGACGAAAACTCAGATCCAGGAGCATAAAGGCAAATATAAAATATAAGGCGGTAACCGGAGCGAAAAACCGATCATCCACATCGTTGAAATAAGTTACAAAGCTGATGGTCGCGGTAGCAAACATCAACCCCAGAACCAGGTTATTTCCGGTAATATCCTGAAATTGGGAATCCTCCTTCTCCATTTTACGGCTGAAAAAAGCCAGGGACAGATGCACCAGCGCCAACACCGAATATACCGCAAAAGCCTGCCAATTGGGAGTCTGCAGCAAAACATAATAGGACACACACCCATACAACAGGGGATTGAAATAAGAAACAAACAGGTTATATCCACCGGGTTTTTTGTGTTTGAAATGAAACAGATTGTTGGACAACAAAAAGAGGAGGTAAAAAACCGTTAAAAAAGTCAGAGTTATACTTGTATTAACTTTTACTAACCTATAGTTGATAAAATAGTGCATATATGTAAGAAGGAAAGAAGTGGTTATATAATAATCCCACTTCTTGTAATACGCCACCAGTACCACCGCCAGATTGATGCCGATAAGATAGGAATATAAAATAGTAAGATTTCCCATCTCCTGCTGGAATAACATCAAAAAAGGAGTGGCAAAAGCGATGATCAGAACAATATTGGCAATAATTCTGGAATTCAGTTTCAATATGGTGATGCCCGACCCCAATATCACCACGAACATCATTACCGCCATAACCAAAGGGTTTATCAGTTTGAAATAGAAATGAGCCGCCGCCACGGTGAACAGCAAAATAGACCCACCGCCGGCAATCAGCGATTCACCCAGTCCCTTCATCCCCTGCCGGTGAAGTTTATGACCAATCATCACCAGAACAGACCCCAATATTCCTCCTCCCAGCACATAAGGCAAACCGTGAAGTTTCACCGTCTCAAAGGCAGTCCGCAAAAAGAAAATGGATCCCACCGCCATCAGAATCATACCTATCACATTCAGCCAACTGCCCGCAAATATCATCTCGAATTTCGTCGCCTTCTCGGAATACCGGGAAAGAGGAACTTCGGGAACAACAGCAGGAACGGAAGACTCTGTAACCGGATGTACATTATCGGGAATTACGGAAGCAATCTCAGCCGGAGCAGTGGAAACCTCGGCAGGAACAGGAGGAATCTCATCAGGAATTTTCGATAAAGTTTCGGTAGCAATTTCTTCAATAACAGAAAATTTATCTTTACCAGAGGACTCAGTACCAGACGGGAGTTCCTTTTTTACATCCACAACAAAAAAATGATCTTCTGTCCAGAGTTTTGACTTAGTTTTAGTCGGGATATGTTCTTTTATAACGGCTTCTGCAGTCAAATCGAGGACTTCCGGGATTTTCCGACTTTCTGCCGGGGTATCGGAAGAGATGGATTCAGTCGTAGAAAGCACTCCCGCCGGGGATGGAGGGGATTCCGATTCAGGCACTCCGGAAATTCCTCTTTCCTCTTCAGGGGTTTTCGATTCAGTCAATCTTTTGGTTTCTCCCCTTTCACCGGGAGGTTTTATCCGGCTTCGTTTCCTTTCTTTAAACAGTGAAATAGATGCGGGAGATTCAATAGGCGTTTCTGTTGCCGGAAGGGGTTCGTTTATTTCTTTCTCTTCGGGTTCTTCCTCCAGTTTTTTTGTAGTAGAAAATTCCACCGGAGTCATCGTCATAGAAGATACCATCTCTCCACGAATCGGTTCCTCCCCTACCCTATCGGTTTCCCTTATCCTTTCTTCTACCAGTTTTATCCTACTTTCAATGTTTTTAATTTTTTTCAGAAGAGAATCCTTATTACTTTCCTTATCCAGTCCCAGAATCTGTTCGATATTGGACAGTCGTTGTCCCAGAGATTTGTTGGTAAAGTTAAAAGTCGCCTCTTCACCGGATTTACGCTGTTTCAAGAGTCCCGTGAGCTGTTCCAGTTCCACTACCCTTTGATCCAACAACCGCAAAAAGAGTTCCCGTTCCTCTTTTTCTTTCTTGACTTTGTTGTCATGACTTACCGCCGCCCAAAGAAGAACGCCCAGAAGAATAAGAAAAGGAACAACACATTCCATAAAAAACACCCCCCGATTTGGTAGTCAGAGGTCAGTAGTCAGGGATCGGTTAAAATAAAATAATCATTGAAATAAGTTCGTTGGATTTCCAACCTCCAACTTCTGACGTCCAAACATGTTATACCCAAAATCCGGAGATTTATACTACCTAAATAAAAAATTTATCGGTTTGAACCTGTAGAGGTGCATTTAGACCCCATCCGAAAAATAGAATTGAATCGGAGTCTCCTGCGACGGATTGCGGACTTTGAGGGTAAATTCCTAATATTCCGCCACTTTCCTGATTTCATCAAATATTCTGTCCGGAGAATAATAATAGTAATGTTCGCTCTGGGGCAGGGGGGGAATGATATCGAATCCTGCCAGACGTGTGGGTGGGGCTTCCAGATGCAGGAAGGCTTCCTCGGTTGCGATGGAGATCAGTTCCGCTCCCACTCCGAAAGAGGACGGGCCCTCGGTTACGGAAAGGAATCGTCCCGTCTTTTTCACCGATTTGGCGATTATTTCTCTGTCGGGGGGATAGATGGTTCGTAAATCGATCAATTCGACTGATATATTTTCTTTCTTTTCTTTTAGCATCTGTATGGCTTTCTGGCATTCTCTCACCATGGCTCCATAGGATACCACCGTTATATCGTCTCCCGTTTGAACCACTTTTCCCTTTCCGATGGGCAGGGTGAACTTTTCCTCGGGGACTTCCTGTTTTACCGCCCGATAGATCCGTTTTGGTTCCATAAATATAACGGGATCGGGATCCTCAATGGATGCTATTAAGAGTCCCTTGGCGTCGTAGGGTGTGGAAGGGATGACCACCTTCAGCCCCGGTATGTGGGCAAAAAGGGCTTCCATACTCTCGGTGTGGCTTTCCAGGGCTTTAATGGCTCCTCCGTAGGGCATACGGATCACCAGGGGAGTCGTCCAGCGTCCCCGGGTACGGTTGCGGAAACGGGCGACATGGGAAATAATCTGGTTAAACGCGGGATAGGCGAAACCGGAAAACTGCATCTCCACTATGGGTTTGAGTCCCACCGCGCACATACCCACGGCGGTTCCCACAATGGCCGATTCCGCCAGGGGAGAATCAAAAACCCGACGCTCTCCGTATTTTTGCTGCAAACCTTCCGTAACCCGAAATACCCCGCCTTCCAGTCCCACGTCTTCGCCATAGAGGACAATATCGGGATCTTCCGCCAATTTTATATCCATGGCTTCATTAAGGGCTTGAACCATATTGATTACTTTCATTTATTTCTCCCCCTTTCGGTGAAGATGAAATTCAAAAAAAGAGGATTGACTATATCGATGAAAGAAGAGATTGGCAAATTTCATTTATTTCCTCTCCTTTCGATTGATATACTTTTCATATTCTATCATCTGCTTTTTAAGAATATCCGGTATTTGAGCATATTGATATTTGAATATATCCTCCAGGGGTGGTGTGGAATACTTTTCCGCTGCCATAAATTGGGCTTCCACTTCTCTCTTGAGCCTTTCCGAGGTTTCCGTTTCTTTCTTGTCGTTCCAGATTCCCCTGGATTCCAGGTAGATTTTCATTCTTTTAAGGGGATCCTTTTCTTCCCATTGTCGTTCTTCATCGCTGTTTCTGTAGCGGGACGGGTCATCGGAGGTGGTGTGGGCCCCCCGGCGATAGGTTACGGCTTCAATCAGAACCGGGCTGTTTTCTTTTTGGGCGTAGTCTCTGGCGTATTTGGTGGCGGCATATACGGCGAAGAAATCGTTGCCATCGGCCATGATTCCGGGGATACCGTAAGCAACGGATTTAACGGCGAAATTCATGGAGGCGGTCTGTTTACTACGATGTAATGATATGGCATATTGATTGTTGTTGCAAGTAAATATTACCGGTACTTTCCATACTCCCGCAAAATTCACCGATTCATGAAAATCTCCCTCGGATGTTCCTCCGTCGCCCATATATGTAAAAACCACTCCCGGCAGTTTTTTGTATTTCAGACCGAAGGCGATGCCCACCGCATGGGGTAATTGGGAGGAGATGGGAACCGATATGGGAAACATATTTTTAGCCGATGCGAATTTATTTCCCTCTTCCACTCCCCGCCAGTAGAGGAAGGTATCCTTCAGACTGATTCCTTTCAGAATCCACGCCCCCAGTTCCCGATAGGCGGGAACCAGCCAGTCAAAATCCCGGATAGCCATACCGGAACCTACGGAAGCGGCTTCCTGTCCCAGATTGAGGGGATAGGTGAAGGATCTTCCCTGTCGCTGGTAGGAAACCGTCATGATGTCCGCTATACGAGTCAAAAGCATGGTCTCATAAGCCCGGATCATTTCTTCTGCTGATAATTCAGGCATTTTATCCGAATTTATTATATTTCCGTTCTCATCCATTATTTGCAATATACTGCCTGTTAACGGATTATATTCCTCAAACAGATTCGCCATATTGACACCCCGTTCCGAAAAGAAGTTAGAGGTTAGATGTTAGAAGCCCTGAAAAAGACTGTTCGGTTCAGGACTTCCATTCCTAAAATGAGGGGAGATTCTCGGTTTAAAATCTCTGACCTTATATAAAATACGGTTTTAATCTGAAAAGTTCCGGTTTCCTTTTCACGAATTACGCCGAAATTTTAGGAAACACACAATGAAGTGATTCTATGTCAGAAGACAGAATATATACGCAAATGGATATAAAAATCACGCATAACAGTGATTCTATGTCAGAAGACAGAATATATACGCAAATGGATATAAAAATCACGCATAACAATAAGTTATACCGCAACTATTCTTGCGGAAATTAAATTCATCCCTTTCCTTTTCACGGTTAAGACGGTCTATTTCGGCATGGATAAATTCGCTATTTTCTTCCCCTTCACCCTCTTCCCGCCCTTGCCCCTGATTATTTCCTTCCGATTCTTCTTGTTTCCGTTTATTTATTTCGATCTTTTTCTTCTCTTCTACCTTTTGCATTAATTCCATCCATTTTTTATGATGTTTTTCATACCACCATTCACTCCATCCTCTTTCTTTTATATTATTTAAAATATACTCTTTATCATCAGGGATAACTTTTTTAATTTCCTCCATCTCGTCCCTTTTCAGATGAAAGTATAACGACAGGGTAATTCTTAATCTTAGTATATAAAAAAAACTATAACGTTTACCTATTTTGTATGAAGGGTATTCATTTTTATATACAAATATCATATCTCTGTTTTTTAATCCCTGCGGTTTTATATTTAAAGAAAAACCCTGGGGGTAAAGGGTGATGTTATTTATATACATTGAATTAGCCAGAAAATCAAACTTTTTCTGAATTTCAATATTCTTAATCTCATATTCTTCCCTTTTCAATCCCACCATTTCCAGATTAAAATTCCATTTACCCCAAAAGTCGGTAGATTTTCTTTCTTCCCTGCGGTATTCGGGATTCTCTGCCAGGAACTCCTCTCTCATACGCTCCACTTCATCCTGATCAACCTCCACAACCTCCGGAACGGTTTCCTCATCGTTGTTTTTGTCCGGCTCTTTACAGCCATTATCCTGCTGATGGGATTTCTCCATATATTTTTTATGCTTATATTCGGCAAAGGCATTAAATTCTTTTAGAAATTCTTCAGAAGTGGAATGGTTATGCTCGATACTAACCTGATTTAAAGAGAGATAAACCTTTTTCGCCTGTGGAGACAGAGGGGGAGAAAAACGCAAAAGCAAGAAATTCCCCCGGATCTCCTCTTCTCCGCTCATGATATACCGGTTTCCCATATCGTCTTTACAAGAAGGATCATGGACAACCCACATGGATATGCGGGGATCTTTTTGATATTTTATATCCAAAATAAAATAAAAATAATCTTTTAAAATAATAAAATCTAATAAAAAAATCTTACATTTTTGTCTTTCGATTTCCATATTCAGATTCCAGTTGGAATATTTATGGATACTCTCCCAGTCGGAGAATTCCAGCATTTCAAATTCTTCCAGCAAAGCCCTGTATTCATCCATACTATTTATATTCATATACTTATCACTCCAGTTATATTTTATTAATTTAAAAAAAGAACTACATACCAAAATAAGTTATTCCGCAGCTATTTTTGTTGAATTGGAAACCGCTTTCATTGTCTCCCTTCTGAAAACTGCCGAATCCCCAATTTGCCAGTTCCGGAGGCGTTTTTTCCTGTTCTTTCCCATTTTTTTCCTCTTCTTCCTTCTTTTTCATCAATTCTATAAACTTTTTATAACTTTTTTCACGAAACCATTCGTTTCTGCTTCTCACTTTTATATTACTTAATATATATTCTTTATCAGATTTGTTTAATTTATTGATCTTTTCAATTTCATCAATCTTTAGTGGAAAGTAGAGCCAATGTATAAATCTAATAAGGTGATAAAAATAAGACTTCCTCTTCAAATAAGAAGGGTATTCATCTTTATAAACGAACATCATTCCATTATTATTTAGTCTTTTCGGTTTTATATTCAATAAAAGACCTTGAGGATAAACAGTGATATTTTTTATATATATCGAATTTAGTAAAAAGTCAAATGACTGGTGAATTTCAATATTCTTAATATCATATTCTTCTCTTTTTAAATCATCTAATCCCACTTCAAAAATCCATCCTCCTCGAAGATTAGTACATTTATCTTCATCTTTATCAAAAAGGAGAGACTGATTTTCAAAAAATTCCCTCCTCATTCGGTCTCTTTCTTCGCCGACTTTATCGGAAGGAAGGTTTCTTTCCTTGATATTTTCTTCTATCTCTCTAAAATGAGCAATAAATTTTTGCCTGGTTTCTTCAGTCGTTGGATGGTTATGGTGAATATAAAGATTATCTAAAAAGAGGTAAACCTTTTTCGCCGTGGGAGAAAGAGGAGGAGAAAAACGCAAAAGTAAAAAATTCCCCTTGATTTCCTCTTCACCGCTTACAATATACTCATTGCCCAGATCGTCCTTACAGGCGATACTAACTGTCCAGGTGGATATACGAGGATCTTTTTGATATTTTATGTCCAGAATAAAATAGAAATAGTCCTTTAAAATTATAAGATCCAATAAAAATATTTTACACTTATGTTTTTCAGTTACTCTGTTCAGATTGTAGTTGGAATATTTATTTACATTTTCTCTGTCGGAGAATCCCAACATTTCAAACTCATCAAGTAATGTTCTATATTCATTAATACTATTTATATTAATTTTAATCACCTTTTTTATATTTTTATCAACCTCGGAGTGAGTGTATCCAAAAAACCTATATATCGGGACTCCAGAGGATCTGTTTTTTTAAAATTCTTTCTCCTTTTGTTTCGATTATTTCGTTTTTGGATTCTTTTAATTTTCCATATATCAGTTCTATATTTTTGGGGGGTTTTGTCTCCGTATTTTCGTTCTTTCTCCGATTTCAGATCATAACAGGGATTTTCCGCTTCTATATTATTCATATCCGTATCATATCCGTAAGAAAAAGTTAAATTATCGGGAGATTCATCCTTTATTTCGAAAGTTATTTTATAAGAAAATCCCATTTCGCCACTGATATTCATATCGCTTTTTTCCACCATCGGAGCGAAGTTCCTGGTTCCCGTTGCCCATCCTTTTTCTCCGTCGGGGGTCATGGCTACGGACTGAAAATTTCCCTCTATATATTGGCTTTGCCAGTTCAGTGTCCACTTTTTTTCCTCCTGTCCCCGGACATGGGGAGGCGAGCAAAACAAAAACAGAAATAAAACAAGCAATAAAAGCAAACCCAGTATAAATATTTTAATTCCATTTTTTATTTCTGTCGTCTTTTTTACAAAACCCATAGTACACCTCCCTTCAAAAGTCCGAATACGAGGGTCAAAAAGGGATAAACAAAGTCCGGTTTTGTACCGGACAGGAGAACTCCGGTATTCACCCCCCCCCGGCGGGACAGAGAGGATAACGATAATCAGGGAATCCGATATAAATGAATACAGATAATAAAAGAACAACCCCCTCAAGGAAATCCGGCAAACAAACTAATATCACTGCCGGGAGCAAAAGAGTCCGATAAGCAGGAATCTCTCCCTGTATTGATATTATTTACAGGACTTACGCCATTTTATACCAAAACCCGGATTCCATGCCGATTGCCAGAGATCCTGAAACGAGTTCAGGATGACGATTTCATGCCGTTTTTCTCGATTTTGAGCGTAACTCC
>Ga0067045_1030650_pt1 | contig 14552 bp, 9 predicted proteins | sample TerdegcTABiofilm_FD_59184 | JGI IMG/M metagenome (GOLD analysis project Ga0067045, IMG submission 59184) | Combined Assembly of (Gp0054472, Gp0054536) Wastewater bioreactor microbial communities from Singapore -Terephthalate degrading...
CCGAATCCATGATACAACAAACTCGTGGACATGCTGGAATCTCCTGTCTGAAGTCCTCTGAACAACTCCAGATAGGACCAACATGTCCACACTTTTTCAAGTCACCCTACGCTTCCGCCGGATGAACCACTATTATCGGGGCGACTTTCTTACCGAGGTTCACACAACCTGCGCGAGATCCGACGGGAGGAACGAACCATGGCCGCAGCGTGTCGCTTGGGATGGGGGTGCTTGATGGCGTGGTCGCTGGCCGGGCTTGCCGGGGCGGCCGACATTCACGTGGCCGTCAACGGGAAGGACTCCTGGTCGGGCCATCTCGCACAGCCCAACGCGCAGGGCACCGACGGCCCGAAGGCCACCATGGCCGCGGCCCTGGAGGCCAGCCGCAAGGAAGGTGCGGCGCCGCGGCGGATCGTGCTGGGACCGGGACGGCACTATGTGAGCCAGACCGTCGTGCTCGACGCCCGCGACGCGGGGCTTATGCTCGAAGGGGCCGGGGTGGGCAAGACCGTCGTCTATGGCGGCCGGCGGGTCACGGGATGGCGCAAGGACGGTCCGAAGTTCTGGGTCGCCGATCTGCCCGAGGTGAAGCAAGGCACGTGGGATTTCCGGGCCCTGGTGGTGAACGATCGCCTCTGCCCGCGCGCGAGGCTTCCCCAGACCGGGCGCCTGGAGCATGAGACGCGATTCCCGGTGCGCTGGATGAGCACGGCCGGGGGTGGCTGGGAACGCAAGCCCACGCCCGAGGAACTGACGCACCTGCAATACCGGGCCGGCGACCTGCCGCCGGGGCTGAGCGTGCGCAACGCCGAGGTCACCGTCTATCACATGTGGGACGAGTCGCTGGTCGGCCTGGCCGCGCACGAACCGGCCACGCGCACGCTCACGTTCTCGAAGCCGGCGGCGCATCCGGCCGGGGCGTTCGGCGTCAACACCTACGTGGTGTGGAACGTCCGCGAAGGGATGACCGAACCCGGGCAGTGGTACCTCGACCGCGATGCCGGACGCCTCCACTACTGGCCCCTGGCCGGTGAAGACATGGCCCAGGCCGTGGCCGTGGCGCCGTGCGTGGAGACGATTCTGGAGGTGGCCGGGCAGAAGCAGAAGCCGGTGCGCAACGTCACGCTTCGGGCCATGACGCTCTCGGCGACCACCAACCCCTGCAAGCCGGGCGGGTTCGGCGCCAACCAGTACCGGGGCGCGGTCCAGATCAGCCGGGGCGAGTCGATCCGCCTGGCCGACCTGGAGATCACGGCCGTGGCCGGCTACGCCGTGCGCGATTCGGGCACGCGCGGGTTGCGCGTCGAGAACTGCCACATGCACCACCTGGGCGCCGGCGGGTGCCGGGCCGGGGACGGCGACGGACGCATCGAGAACAACAGTATCCATCACGTGGGCCTGTTCTATCCCAGCGCCGTGGGCGTGTCCGCCAGCGGCAACGCAGGCCCCTACGTGATCCGCGGCAACGAGGTCCATCACACCTCGTATTCCGGCATGTGCCTCGGCGGCAACGGGACGATCGTGGAAGAGAACCTGCTGCACCACTGCATGCAGGAGTTGCACGACGGCGCGGCGATCTACATGGGCGGCGGCAAAGGGCACGTCATCCGCCGCAACGTGGCCCGCGACATCGTCGAAGTGGGCAAGGGCTACGGCGTTTCGTCCTATTACCTCGACGAAAAGTGCCGCGACTGCCTGGTGGAACGCAACTTCTCGATCGGCGTGGCCCGCCCCTCCCACAACCACATGACGCTCCACTGCACGCTCCGCGACAACGTGTTTGTTTACGACGGCGATATGGACCTGTCGTTCGCCCGCAGCGCCGGGTTCCGCGTGACCGGCAACATCTTCCATCTCAACGGCAAACTGAAGGTCAACGATCCGGACGCGATCGCCGAGTGGAGCGACAATCAGATCGTCCAGTCGGGCGACGTGCGTCCGGCGATTGCCCACGACCTGCCCGCGGTCGCCCGCACCCCGCGTGAGAAGCCACGGTATCACCGCGTGACGCCCATGCCCAAGCCGCCCGCGATCGACGGCAAACTGGCCGGCGACGAGTGGCCGTCCGGCGGCCTGGATCTCAGCGAACTGCCCGACCAGCGCCGCGCCCGGGGAGCCCCGATCCTGACCAAGCTGTGTGCCGATGCCACCAACCTCTATGTGGGCGTGGGCGTGGTCTGCATGTTTCCCGAGGACCGCAAGCTGGGCCGCGTTTGGGGCCAGGATGAGGCCGTGGAACTGGCCGTGCAAGGCCAGCGGGCCGATGGCAAGCCGGTCACCTACGTGCTCCGCGGTTTCGCCGGCGGCGCGGTCGAGAGCCTGACCGTGGGCGGCGCGACCGAGGCCGAGGCCCAGTCGCTGGCCCAAGCGATCGGCTACGCGCCCGACGTCGGCAAGCAGGTCTGGCGCTGCGAGTGGCGCATCCCGCTGGCCTCGCTGCGTTTCACGCCGTCCGACCGCGCGGTCCTCCCGCTGAATGTTACCGTGTACCGCAGCGAAACCAAGCAGTTCATTCAATGGGCCGGCACCCTGGGCGACACCTGGGACCTGACTCGCGGCGGCCGGCTGATGTTCGGCACCGCCGGAGCGAAGCGATAGCGTGGCCGACCAGACGTCTCGGTCCACTCGTTCGTCTTCAGCCCCGAAGGGGCGAAATGGGAAAGCCCGGGGCAACGCCCCGGGGAAAGAGCCTGTAGGGTGGGACAAGCGAAGCGCAGTCCCACCGTTTTCCTGAAAGACCTTGGTGGGACTGCGCTGCGCTTGTCCCACCCTACACTGCCTTGGCTTTGAATCCGAAGTTTCTCCCGGTAGAATTGGGGCTTGGACGGAAATCAGGACTCCTATCTTCCCGAAGACAGCCAGATCAAGGAGCCGCCTACGACGAGCCCGTTGGAACCGCTGGACGCCGAGAAGATCCTCCGCAACGTGCAGAGCCTGCGTGAGCGGATCGGGGAGCGTTTTGAAGGTCACGCCATCGTGCGACGGGCCGATCTTCTGGTCCGCCTTGCCGAGCGGGCTTGCTCCCGCTCCAAGGAATTGGCGCGGCCCAACTACGCCTTGCGGACCTTCTGCGCGGCCGACGCGCTGCTCCTGGTGGCAGCCCTGGTGGGGGCCGGCTGCTTTCTGGTCCGGGCCATGCGGCCCGTCGAGGGCTTCGAGTTGACGGATCTCCTGCAGGGCATCGAAGCGGGCATCGGCTGTGTCTTGTTCTTGAGCGTGGCGTTTGTGTTCCTGTGGACGCTCGAAAGACGTGTGCGGCGCCAGGCGACGCTGAAGGAAATCGACCACCTCCGTAGCTTCCTCCACCTGGTCAACATGGGTCAGCTCGATAAGGAACCGGTTCGCCTGGACGAGGCTTTTCATAGGACAGAGAGTTCCCCTCCCCTCCGTCTGGATGCCCCTGGAATGGAGCGTTACCTGTCCCAGACCCAGAAGCTGGCCCACTACGCGGCGGCGATCAGTTGTCTTTACGCGGACGTGCTGATCGACCCCGAACTCGACCGGGCGGCGGACGAGTTGCGCGAATTCGCCTCCGACGTCGCCCGGGCCGCCGGCGACAAGATTACGATCCTGGTCCTCAAGGGACTCGGCGGCTCCAAACCCGTCGCCCCATCGAGTTGACGACGACCGACCGATGTTACCATGGTCCCTATGATCGCTCCGAGATCTCTCATCCGGCGTCTCCTGCCCAACGGCGACGGCCCCCGCCTTTTCCAGTGGCGGCCGGGCCGGGATACGGTGACCGCGCTGCTCACCGCGGTGGCGATGCTGCCGGTCTACTATGTCGGGGTCCACGCCAAGGGCAACTGGGTCGGGGGCCTTGGGTTTGTGATCCTGGGAAACGGGATCCTCAATGTCCTCTTCCCGGCCTATTACCTGCTGGTCTACCGGAGGGAAGGCCCCGAAGAGTTTGGGCTCACGACGAAGCGTCTCCGGCTGGCGTTGGGGCTCTCCGCCGTGGGTTCTTCGATCTTTTGGCCCCGCCTGATGACCGAGGCGCAGTTGCACCCGGGCACCGAGCTGGTTCTTCATCTGCTCCTCAACGCCCTGATTCTCTGGGAGCCGTTTTTCGTTTTCGGGTGGCTTCAGCTTCGGTTTGAGCGGGCGTTCGGCATCGTGCCGGGGATTGCCCTCGCCGCGGTCTTCTTCGGCGCGTTTCACTTGGGCACCTTTCCGGCGGCCGACGCAGGGCTCCTCGTCGTGGCCGGCCTGTTCTATGCCGTCTTGTTCCGCATCCCCAAGAACCTCCTGGCGGTGTGGCCGCTGGCGTGGGCCGCGGGCAACAGCGTCAGCACGCGGCATGGAGGGATGTCGATCGGCTGGGGCGAGGTGGCCGTCTATGGGATTCTGCTTCTCGTCCAGGTCGCCGGCATCGCCTGGATGCTCTGGTCCCGCCGCAAGCCGGCCGCGGCCGACGCGCCCCGGAGGCGGTGGCTCTCACCGCGTTTCGTGTTCGGTGGGGCAACCTCGCTGTTCGGTTCGGTGCTCGTGGTGTGGGCCGTGGCGGCCTACGTGACGTTGCCCGCCGCCTGGCGGTCCTTCACGAAGCGGCATCCCGCCCTCGACGAGGTCTCCCGGGTCACGCGCACGGCGAACGGCATCCCGGGCGATCCCCTGAACATTGCATTGATCGGCACCGAAGAGGAGATCCAGCAGATCATGCTGGCGGCCCAGTGGCTGCCGGCCGACCCCATCACCCTGAGAAGCTCGCTGAGGATCGCCGCGGGCACGGTCTTCCGCCGGCCCTACGAGACGGCCCCGGTCAGCAACCTCTATCTCTGGGGCCGCAAGCAGGACCTCGCCTTCCAGCATCCGTCGGGCAACGACCCGCGAAAGCGGCATCACGTCCGCTTCTGGCGGTCCGAGAAGCTCGATGAAGACGCCCGCCCTCTGTGGATCGGCGCGGCCACGTTCGACACGGCGGTCGGCTTGAGCTTCACCACGGGCCAAATCACCCATCACATCGACGCCGACATCGACGCCGAGCGGGACAAGCTGCTCGACGACCTCCGCCGGACGCCCTTCCTGAGCGGCGTCTACTGGATCGACGGCTTTCACCAGCAGCGGGAAGGCCGCAACGGCGGCGGCGACCCGTATTACACCGACGGAAGGCTGCCCGTGGCCGTCCTCGCCATCGGTAGTCCGCCGATGCAGAATGGCCCGGAGGGCAGCGCTCACGTGGGAGAAGAGGATGAGTCGCTTTCCCGACGGGTCGTGGGCGTTTGGGAGGACGATTATCAGGGAAAGCGGACGATGACCCTCAACGACGACGGCACCGGCACGATGGTCGTCGAGCTGAGCGGCGTTCAGGCCACGCTATTCGGATCGCGCCTGCGGTTCGACATGCTTTGGTCCGTGGCCGACGGCCGTTTGAGAAAGCGGACCCTCGGCGGCGAGCCGAAGGCGCCGGTCCAGGTGATCCTGAAAACGATGGGCGACCGGGTCGACGAGCCGATCCTGGAACTGACCGGGGACCGTCTCCTCCTGCTCGACCGCGACGGCAAGACCAAGTACGATTGGCGACGTGTGGCGGGGAAGCCGAAGCACTGACGCAAGTGAGGACGGCAAGCCACCGGCCTCGCCGACGACGGGCACCCTCGCGGCGTGCCGGTTTGCGCCTACCAGTACTCCTCCACGTGGATCTGCCCGGGCGACTTCCGAGTGTGCTCCTGGAAGCCTTCTCCCGCGAGCATCGACTTCGTGTCGGCGATCATCGCGGGATTGCCGCAGAGGAAGACATGGGTGTTCGTGGGATCGAGGCGAAAGCCCCAGGCTTCCTCGATCTGGCGGTCGCTCCAGACGCTTTGACAACGGCCGCTCCTCCCGCCCCAGGGGATCGGCTCCTCATCCGGCCGGCTCACGACGGGAACGTACGTGAGCCGCGGGCAGACATGCGCCAGCGACATCAATTCGGCATGGTAGCCCAGGTCCCAGGAATGCCGGGCCCCGTGGATCACGGCAAAGCGGCGCGGACCGCCCGCGGCGAGTGCGGTGCGGATCATGCTCATGTACGGGGCGACGCCGGTGCCCGTCGCCAACAGGACCACGTGGGCCTCCGGGGGCACGTCGTCCAGGGTGAACATCCCCGTGATCTTCCGTCCCATCCGCACCCCGTCGCCCACGCGCAACATGAACAGCCGGGGCGTGAGTTCCCCGGAACGCACCAGCGCGACGTAGAACTCCAGGTACTGCCGCGCCACGGACGACGAGGCGATCGAGTAGGCCCGCCGGATCACCTTGTCGGGGTCCGCCGGCTGGCTCTCCGGATCGCTTCCCGGGCACCGCGGAGCGGAGGCCGGCAGGCCCAGCACCGCATACTGGCCGGCAACGAAGTCGGGCAGTTCCCAGCCGTCCGACGCCACGCGGAGGATCATCAGGTCCTGGGCCACGTCGATCCGATGCGTGACAATCGCACTCTTCATCGGCACGCCACGGCCGAGCGATGCAGCGTCCGCAGGTGCTGGTTCGCCCATCGTTTCGCTCCCCCATGCTTCGCCGCCATGGGGCACAGCCGCCCTCGGCTGTGCCGCTGTGCCGGCTGCCTTTTCACAACCGAGGGCGGCTGTGCCACACGTGTTCCATTCCCTTGAACCCAGCGAGGCGACACCAACCAACATTCACCCGCCCCGCCGGAGTCATGGTATCCCCACGCAGCCCCTCTTGTTCTACACTAGACTGAAGACGGCGAGTAGCAGGGCCCCCGTTCCCCGAGGTATCCTCCGATGACCAAGCGCGATGTCGTCCGCTGCATCCTGGAAGGCAAACGGCCTCCGTACGTGCCGTGGTCGATCGGAATGACCCGGGAGGCCCGGGAGAAGGTCCGGGGGTATTTTGGCTGCGACGATCCGGAGGTGCCGCTGGAGAATCACCTGGTGAGACTCGGCAGCGACATCGGATTCTTCACGCCGCTGGGCGACGACCGGGTGCGGGACGTCTTCGGCGTGGTGTGGGACCGGTCGATCGACAAGGACATCGGCAACGTCGAAGGCTGCGTCCTGCCCGAGCCGACGCTGGCCGGATACGAGTTCCCGGACCCGCTGGATCGCCGCTTCTTCGCCGAAATCCCGGCCCGCATCGAGCGGTTCCCCGACCGGTTCCGCGTGTTCCAGATCGGGTTCTCGCTTTACGAACGGGCGTGGACCCTGCGGGGCATGGAGAACCTGCTGGTAGACTTCTGCGACCATCCCGAGTTCGTCCGCCAACTCCTCGACCGCATCGCCGACTACAACATCGCGCAGGTCGGCGAGGCCCTCCAGTACGACATCGACGCCGTCTACTTCGGCGACGACTGGGGCCAGCAGCGCGGGCTGCAAATGGGACCTCGCACATGGCGGCGTTTCATCCTGCCGGTGCTCCAGCGGATGTACGGCGTGGTGCGCCGGGCGGGGAAGTTCGTGATGATCCATTCGTGCGGCGACGTCGACGAGGTGTTCGACGACCTCATTGCCGCCGGCCTCCAGTGCTTCAACCCGTTCCAGCCCGAGGTCATGGACGTCTTCGCCCTCCTGCCCCGCTATCGCGGCCGGCTGGCCTTTCACGGCGGCCTCTCGACCCAGCGGACACTGCCCTTCGGCACCGTAGAAGACGTCCGGGCGGAGACCCATCGCCTCCTGGAGTTGGGCCGCGACGGCGGCTACCTCTTCGCCCCGGCCCACGACCTCGAAGGCGACGTGCCTCTGGAGAACATCCTCGCGTTCGTAGAGATTTTGCACCGGCAGCCCGGATACGGCGGATAGACTGCGCAGGGTGGCACCGCAGGGTGGCACCGAAAGCTCCGCTTTCGGTGTCGCGAAGCGACAAGAGGGTTTGCTGGGATTCCCGGGCACGGGACGTTTGGTCAAAACACGCCTCTTGTGCCTTCGGCACCCCGCCACCCCGCCGACCCACTTCCCTGCCTTGCCTATCCCTCGATGACTCCTTATACTGGGGCTCGATCTGAGACGACAACCGGGTTCCCGCGGGCCGATTCCCATGCCCATCTCCTGGAACGAGATCCGGCAGAACGCCATCCGTTTTGCCCGGGAGTGGTCGGGCGCGCGGAGCGAGAGCGCTGAGAAACAGACGTTCTGGAACGAGTTCTTCGGAGTCTTCGGCATCTCCCGCCGGACCGTGGCGAATTTCGAGGAGCGGGTGGAGAATCTCTCCGGGAGTTACGATTCCCTCGACCTCTTCTGGCCCGGCATGTTGCTCGTCGAGCACAAGAGCCGGGGCAAGGACCTGGCAGAGGCCGAATCGCAGGCCCATCGCTACATTGCCGACCTCGTCAACGCCGGCCGGCAGGAGGAAGTCCCCCGCTACGTCATCGTTTCGGATTTTGCGCGGATCAGCCTCCTCGACCTGGAGCCGGAGGCCCCTGTCCACCGGGCGGCTCGGGGCGGCCACCGGATCGAGTTTCCCCTGGATGAGTTTCACCGGCACATTCACGACTTCGCCTTCATTCCAGGCTACCAACAGCATACATTCGAGGATCAGGACCCGATCAATCTCCGCGCCGTCAAGATCATGGACGACTTGCACGACGCCCTGGAGGCCGGCGGTTACGAGGGCCACGAGCTCGAGCGGTTCCTGGTCCGGGTGCTGTTCTGCCTGTTTGCCGAGGACACGGGGATCTTCGAGCGCGAGGCGTTCCGGTTGTACCTGGAGGACCGGACGAAGCCCGACGGATCGGACCTCGGGCCGCACCTCGCCCGCCTTTTCGACGTGCTCAACACGCCCGCGGAGCGCCGCCAGGCCAACCTCGACGAGGTCCTGGCCGCGCTGCCTTACGTGAACGGCGAACTGTTTGCCGAGAAGCTCGGGTTCGCCGACTTCAACCGCGACATGCGCAACAGCCTCCTGGCATGCACGCGGTTCGACTGGTCGTGCATTTCGCCGGCCGTTTTCGGGTCCCTGTTCCAGGGGATCATGGAGCCGCGCCAGCGTCGCCAGATCGGCGGTCACTATACCAGCGAGCGGGACATTCTCAAGGTGATCCGGGCGTTGTTCCTCGACGACCTTCGGGCCGAATTCGACCGCATCCGGGGCAACAAGAACCAACTGCGGCAGTTTCACCGCAAGCTTGCGGAACTTCGGTTTTTGGACCCGGCGTGCGGATGCGGCAACTTCCTGGTAATCGCCTACCGGGAGCTTCGCCTGCTGGAGATGGAGTTGCTCAAGGCGCTCGACGGCCGCCAGCAGCGGTTGGACATCGAGACCGTGTCGCTCTTGGACGTCGACGCCTTCTACGGCATCGAGATCAGCGAGTGGCCGGCGCGGATCGCGGAAGTGGCGATGTGGCTGATGGACCACCAGATGAACGTGCGGCTCTCGGAGGCGTTCGGGCAATACTTCGTGCGACTACCGTTGAAGAAGAGCCCGACGATCGTCTGCGGCAACGCGTTGCGACTGGACTGGAAAGCCATCCTCGCGCCCGACCGGTGTTCCTACGTGCTGGGCAACCCGCCCTTCGTGGGAAAGCAGTTCATGGACCGGGGCCAGAACGAGGACATGGCTCTTGTGTGCGGCCACATCAAGGGCCACGGTTTGCTCGACTATGTAACCGCGTGGTACGTGAAGGCCGCCTCCTTCATTCAGGGCAGCGGAATTCGCGCCGCCTTCGTGTCCACCAACAGCATCAGCCAAGGCGAACAGGTTGGCGTTCTTTGGCGGGCCCTCTTCGAACAGGGAATCAAGATCCACTTCGCGCACGGAACGTTCGCGTGGGAAAGCGAAGCCCGGGGTAAGGCCCACGTCCACGTGGTCGTCATCGGCTTCGGGGCTTGCGACTTCGCCCGCAAGCGGCTTTACGAGTATGATCCGGACGGCTCGGGCATGCGCGACAAGTCGGCCGAAGAGGAAGGGAACGGGCCCGTGGCCACGGCAACGGAGGTCGCGAATATCAGCCCTTACCTTGTCGCCGGTCCGGACTTGGTCCTCGCTGCCAGGAGCAAGCCTCTATGCGCCGTGCCAGAGATCGTCTTCGGGAGCATGCCGAACGACGGCGGACACTTGCTCCTGAGCAGGTTCAGCCGGGACAACCTCCTTCGTGAGCACCCCGAGGCCGAGAAGTATGTTCGGCGATTCGTGGGCGCCGAGGAATTCCTCAACGGGACGGAACGATGGTGCCTTTGGTTGCACGGCGAGAATCCGGGGGAGTTCCTGCGCATGCGTGCCGTGAAAGACCGAATCCACGCGGTTGCGATCCACCGCCGCCGCAGCAAACGCCCGACGACCAAGGAACTGGCCAGCACCCCCGCCTACTTCGCCGAAATCCGCCAGCCGGACTGCGACTATCTACTCATTCCCTCGGTATCCAGCGAGCGCCGCCGCTACATCCCCATCGGATTTATGCGTCCCGAGATCATCGCGAGCAATCTCGTTCTTCTGGTTCCGGGAGCCAACCTGTATCACTTCGGCGTCCTGTCATCCGCCATGCACATGGCATGGGTGCGTCGAGTGGCCGGGCGTCTGGAGTCCCGCTACCGCTACTCGAACAAGATCGTGTACAACAACTATCCTTGGCCCGAAGAACCAAGCGGGACGCACCGATCCCGCGTGGAACAAGCGGCGCAGCGCATCCTTGATCTTCGCGTCGAGCTGGGTGACGGACGTGCCGGCTTCTTGCCCGCCAGGAAGAAAGGGAGCCATGCGGCCTGCCTGGCGGACCTCTACGATCAAGAAGGCATGCCTCTCTCGCTCTACAAGGCCCACGCCACGCTCGACCGGGCGGTGGACCGGTGTTATCGGAGGCAGCCATTCACCACCGAACGGCAACGGGTCGAGTTCCTGTTCGCCCTGTACGAGAGGCTTACCGCCCCGCTTATCTCGACGTGACGCGTCGCGTCGAGCACGGAGGCCGTCACGAAGCCCTCCATGCCGACCCTCGGCTGCGCCGAGTGACGGCATGCCACCCAGGTTGAAAGCCCGGGGGGGCGTGGCTCCACCCAGGCCGCCAACTCGCGTTGTCGCGACCGTGCTGGTTCCGTAAAATAGGCTTTCTTGGGGTGGATTCTTGTTGTCGGGAGAAGGCGTATGCGGTTCACGAAGATGCAGGGGGCGGGCAACGACTACGTCTATGTCGATTGCTTCAGCCAGCCGGGGCCCGTCGATCCCGCCGGCCTGGCCCGGCGGATCGCCGATCGCCACTTCGGTGTCGGGGGCGATGGGTTGATCCTGATTCTCCCGTCGCAGGTGGCCGACGCCCGGATGCGGATGTTCAACGCTGACGGCTCCGAGTCCGAAATGTGCGGCAACGGCATCCGGTGCGTGGCGAAGTACGTGTACGACCACGGGCTGGCCCGCAAACCCACCCTCCGGATCGAGACCGGCCGCGGCGTGCTCTCGCTTGACCTGGATGTGGCCGACGGCCGGGTCCGGAGCGTGCGCGTCGATATGGGTGAGCCGATCCTCGCCGCGAAGGAGATCCCGACCACGTTGCCGGGCAACCCCGGGCTGACCGGGAGCCCGGTCGTCGACGCCGAGTTGGCGGTGGCGGGCCGGCAGCTCCGCGTGACCTGCGTTTCCATGGGCAATCCGCACTGCGTGACCTTCGTCGACCGGCTCAGCGACGACTGGGTCCTCGGCGCCGGCCCGCAGGTGGAGACCGATCCGCATTTCCCCCGCCGCACGAATGCCGAGTTCGTGGAGGTGGTTTCGCGGAGCGAGGTGCGAATGCGAGTCTGGGAGCGGGGCTCCGGGGAGACCTTGGCGTGCGGCACCGGCGCCAGCGCTGTGTGCGTCGCCGGGGTGCTGACGGGCCACACCGACCGCAAAGTCTTGATTCACCTTAGCGGCGGCGATCTCGATCTCCACTGGGCCGAGGACAACCACGTCTACATGACCGGCCCGGCCGTCGAAGTTTTTTCCGGAGAGTGGCCCGGATGAAGCTCAAGAGTCCCTTCCTGATAGGGCTTGGGGGGCTGGTGGCGACGCGGGCGATCTGCTCCTGGATGGGCACGCTGCACAGCAAGGTGTTCTACCAGGGCCATCCGGCGTTGGACCCCGGTTCGCCGCACTGCCGGGGCCAGAAGATCTACCTGTTCTGGCACGAGTACATCTTGTTGCCGTTGTACCTTCGGGGGCACTGCAACCTGGCCATGCTCTTGAGCCGGCACACCGATGCGGAGATCCTCTCTCACGTAGCCCGGCACATGGGATTCGGCTTCGTGCGCGGCTCGACGAACCGTGGCGGGGTGGCGGCCCTTCGCGAGTTGTTCCGCAAAGGGAAACGCATGCACCTGACGCTCACGCCCGACGGCCCCCGCGGCCCGCGCCGGCAGATGGCCCCCGGCGCGGTCTACCTGGCCTCACGGCTCGGCCTTCCGATCATCTTGTTGGGTTTTGGATATGAGCGGCCGTGGCGGGTCCGGAAGGCGTGGGACCGGTTTGCGATTCCGCGTCCGCACTCGCGGGGCCGGATCGTGGTTAGCCCCGAGATTTGGGTTCCGCCCGACCTCTCACGCGATGGCCAGGAGCAATTCCGCCGCCGGTTGGAGGACGAACTCAACGCGATCAATTCGGAAGCGGAGGCGTGGGCCGAATCGGGCGTCCGGAGGCCCGGTGAGATGACGCTCATTCCCGGACCGTTCCAACCCTTGCTGGACCGCATCGAGCCGGCCTGCACGCTGCCTCGCAGTTCTCAGCAAAATCCTTCGGAGGAGTGCCTTTCGTGAGAGTCATTGCACGCATCCCCAGTATGGGGCTTGTTTGGCTTGGCGTCGCGGCGGCGTGGGGGCAGACGGCGTCGCGGCCTGCGGGCGAGATTTCGGTGGCTGCGTACCGGTCGGTCCAGGACGCGATCGACGCCAATCCGGGCCGGATGCTCTTCGTCCCGCCCGGCGACCACACGGTGGCCGACAAGGTCCGTCTCCGCTCGGACCGATCGGGGCTCTACGGCCCGGGCCGGATCGTGCAGACGAACCCCGGCGTGCCGATCGTCGAGATCGAGCGGGGCTCCGGGATCGAACTCCGCGGCCTCACCTTGACCCGGCCTGAAGGCAAGCAGGAAACGAGGACCGAGGGGGTGCTGGCCATGCGTTGCCGCGACCTCGTGCTCGATGACCTTCGGGTGGTGGACAACCGCACCTGTTCGGCGGCGATCGCGCTGCGGGAGTGCGTGCGCGCCCAAGTGCGCCACTGCCTCGTGCTGAACTACATGCGGATCTCGATCGACGACCGCACCGGGAGCGACGACTGGGGCTACGCGTTCCACTGCATCGACGGAAGCGGCATCGCCGTGACCGACGGCAGCCTGGGCACGTTGATCGAAGGGAACCGCGTGATCGAGGAGAACCTGCTGCCCACGCCCGAAGTCCAGAAGAAGTTCGGCCTCGGCAAGTTCTCCAAGAAGAACCCCCGCAAGGGGACCCTGATGAGTCAGAAGACGTGGGACGAGGAGTACGTGAACAACTGGCACCAGGGCTCGGCCATCGTGGTCACGTCGCCCACGAGCACCGACTACGTGCAGATCCTCGGCAACACCGTCGAGAACGCGGCCCAGGGGATCGATATCCACGCCGACCACGTGATCGTGGCCCAGAATATCGTCAACGATGCCTTCATGGGGATGAAGGCGATGCACGGGTCGCGCCACGTGCTGATCGTGGGCAACCAGTTCTCGAAGAGCGCCCTCTGGGCCATCGGCTTGATGCCGGGTGCGGCGTCGCACGCCGGCGGCGACGGCGAGGGCGGGAAGCCCGTCGAGCCCAACGTCGACGGCGGCTCGATCATCGCCCAGAACATCATCTCCGACTTCGGATACGGCAAGTCGCACTGGATCTGGGGCGGGTCGGGCCACGACGGCTTCCCGATCTTGTTGGACCGGGGCCAGAAGCCCACCAACCCGACGCTGGCCGACGTGCTGATCCAAGGCAACGTGGTTTACGACACGGGCCGCGACGGCGTGCTGGCAGACGGCAAGGTCAAGGCCCAGCCGCCTCGATACAAGTACGCCGTGCGTGTCACGGACGGCCCATTGGGCCCCAAGGGCGTTCATTTCTCCGGCAACCTCTTCCATCCGGGGACGGCGGGGGTGGCCAACGTGGAGTTGAAACCGTAGCGCGGCCGAGCCGCAACCAGGACCGTGCGCTGGCTGCGCGTGAATTCGTGGATAACGGTGCTGGGGGGACGAGACGCTCCGGCGACGTTTTGGAGTGCGGCAACTGGTTGCCGCTTTCTTTTGTCCGGGGGTGGACGGTTGCCGGTGGGGAGGTGAAAAGCGGGAAGTTGAAGTGGGTTGTCCGGTTGCCGCTTTTGTTCCAGACGATTCAACGAGCAGCGGAGTCTTCAGCCCCGAAGGGGCGCGATAGGAAAGCCCAGGGCAACGCCCTGGGGAGCGAGGATCCGAACATGAACGGGAAGCCCTGAAGGGGCGACATAGGAGTCGACGCGAGCGATATCTCGCCCTTTCAGGGCTTCGGGCCTCACAGGGACTCGCTTCCCCAGGGCGTTGCCCTGGGTGTCACGGGGCGCGTAGAACCGGCCACGTAAGGGCGCGTTGAACCGGCCACTTACGGGGAGAGGAGATTCGTCATCTAGCCTTCAGCAACCTTTTGCTGAAGGAGAACCTGGATGGC